>Ga0335075_10004328_pt1 | contig 22272 bp, 20 predicted proteins | sample Lox_Sample_24_FD_206723 | JGI IMG/M metagenome (GOLD analysis project Ga0335075, IMG submission 206723) | Soil microbial communities from Loxahatchee National Wildlife Refuge, Florida, United States - Lox_Sample_2.4 | ecosystem: Environmental > Terrestrial > Soil > Wetlands | place: USA...
TTGCCCTACGAGCGAGGTTCGTGGCACCCGCCGGTCTCCTTGGTGGTTGATAATGTTCCGTGTCTATACGGAATATTCTTAGCAAATACAACAGTTTGAATATGACAAAGTAGAAATACGGTAAGTTTGCATGTAGCCCATGCCATCAGGGCATGGGGCTGGGCCGGCCAGAAGCGGTAAGGTGCGCTGCGCCGCCAGTTATAGCCCCCCAATGACTCTCTCGCCGACCGCGCGGCAGCGCGCGATGTTCCTGACCCTCTGCTTCGTCTGGGGCACCACGTGGCTGGCCATGAAGGTCGGCATCGCCACCGTGCCGCCGGGCATCTTTGCCGGCACGCGCTGGACCGTCGCCGGGCTGATCCTGCTGGGCATGCGCAAGCTGCGGGGCGAGCCAATCCGCGCCACGCCGCGCATCGCCGGACGGCTGGTCCTGGTCGCGCTGCTGATGGTGACTCTGAACCAGGTCATCCAGCTCTATGGCCTGAAATGGATCACCGCCGGACTCGCCGCCGTGATCAACAGCGCGCTGACGCCGATCGCCTTGCTCGCCTTCGCGGTTGCCTCGCGGCAGGAGCGGTTCAGTCCCCGCCAGCTTGCCGGCATGGCGGTGGGCGTGCTGGGCATTTTCGTATTGTTCGGTCCGTCCGCCCTGGATGGCACGCTCGATCTGTGGACCGCGCTGGGCGCGGTTACCGTGGTGATCGCCTGTGTCAGCTATTCCGCCGGGTCCGTCATGGCGCGGCGCCTGATGCTGAGGCTGGCGCCGGGACAAATGTCCGGGCTCACCAACCTGATCGGCGGGCTGATCCTGCTGGGGTTCTCGATTCCGCTGGAACCGGGGGCAGGTGAGGCGCTGCGGTTTCACTGGGGCTGGCCAGCCTTCCTGGCGTGGCTCTATCTGCTGCTGCCTGGCGCGGTGCTGGCGACGACGATCTATTTCCAGCTCGTGCACGACTGGGGCGCCAGCCGGACCGGCACCTACGCCTTCATCTCCCCCATCGTCGCCGTGGTCCTGGGCGCGCTGCTGTTCGGCGAGCGTGTCACCGGTCCGGACCTGGCCGGCATGTCGCTGATGCTTGCCGCCGCCGCGCTGGCGTTGCCGCCGCGGCAAACCAAACCCCGCGCGAAACCGCCGCTGCGCGCAGGGCTGACGGTTTCTTAATCCGGCGCGCGAATCCGTCACAACGTCCCGTGGCGGCGCGATTCTGAATTCGCCAATCTCGTTGGTGTCCCGATGGAATCAAGCGGGAGACACGCCATGCCGGATAGCGCGGTCTGGCGCAGAACAGGGGGATTTCGCTGGGGGAGACCGAGGCGATGATGCAGCGTTCGTAACGTCTCCCACTTCGTGGGAGAGGTCGCGTTTGCCGCTTCGTGGGAGAGGTTGCATTTGCCATTTTGCGGGAGAGGTTGCGTTACATCGCATCCGCCTGCAATTTCCGCCCGCAATACGCGCCGAGGGACTCCATGCGCGGAAAGGGAATCGTCGCCGCAGTCGCCGCTTTTGCGGTCTGCCTGATTATCCTGGGCCGCACCAGCAGCCTGGCGATCGACTGGGCCTGGTTTTCGTCAATCGGCCATGTCGACGTCTTCTGGACCATCCTGTTCGCCAAGCTGGGATTGTTCGTGGCGGTGTTTGCCGCCTCGGCCGCGCTGCTGTGGGTCAATGGCGCGATCGCGCTGCGGCTTGCTTCGTGGCGAGGCTTGCGGCTCGCCGCTGCGTTCGGTGCCGGCGCCACCAGCGTGCCCGTGCTGCCGGGCACGCCGCCTGGCCTGTTCCGGCCCACTGTGCCGCAGTTGCCGTGGCGGCTGATCCTGGGCGGAGTTGCGCTTGCGCTCGGCGTGCTGATCGCCATCGCCGCGTCCGGCCAGTGGGAACTGGTGCTTCGCTACATTTACCAAATGCCATACGGCAAGACCGATCCGATGTTCGGCAAGGACATCGGCTTCTATCTGTTCTCGCTGCCGGCGTGGCTTGCGCTGAACGCCTGGATGTTCTGGACGCTGGCGCTGAGCGCCGCGATGGCGGGCGCGGTATATTTCGTCCACGGCGACATCGACCTCGATCATTTTCCGTTCCGATTTTCGCCGGCTGTCATTGCCCACGGTTCCGCGCTGCTGGGGCTGTTCTTCCTGGTGAAGGGCTGGGCCTATTTCCTGGACCGTTACCTGCTGCTGTACGACAACAACGGCGTGGTGATCGGCGCCGGCTACACCGACGTGCATGTCATGCTGCCGGTGCTGTGGCTGCTGCTGGGCCTGTGCGTCGTTGGCGCGATTGTCGCCTGGGCCAATTTGTGGCGGCGCAGCATCGTTCCCGTCATTGCCATGCTGGTGCTGGTCTTCGGCGGTGCTTTCTTTTTCAACGAAGTCGTGCCCGGCCTGTTCGAGCGCTTCTACGTCAAGCCCAGTGAATTGCAGTTGGAGTCGCCGTATATCAGGCGCAATATCGCGCTGACGCGGGAAGCTTACGACCTGCAAAATATCGAGGTGAAGCCTTTCCCTGCCGAACAAGGCCTGACCTACCAGGCGATGGAGCGCGACAAAGGCACGGTGGACAACATCCGGCTGTGGGACTGGCAGCCGCTGATGGACACCTATGCGCAACTTCAGGAAATCCGCACCTATTACAAGTTCCTGGACGTCGACGTGGACCGTTACCACATCGGCGACCGCTACCAGCAGGTGACGATCGCCGCGCGCGAGATCGCGCCATCGCTGCTGTCGCCCAATGCGCAGACCTGGGTGAACCTGCATCTGCTGTTCACCCATGGCTACGGGGTTGTCATGTCGCCGGTTACCGAGAAAACCACCGAGGGGTTGCCGGACTTCTTCCTGCGGGACATCCCGCCGATCGCGACCGGCGGCGCGCCGGCGATCACGCAGCCGCGCATCTATTTTGGCGACGGCGACCAGAACTACGTCATCGTCAAGGGCAGCACAAAGGAGTTCGACTATCCGAAGGGGAGTGACAACGTTTACAATAACTATGACGGCACGGATGGCGTCGCCATCGGCAGCTATCTCTGGCGTTCGCTGTTCGCCTGGCATTTCGACGATATCAACATCCTGCTCAGCCGCTATATCACCGGCCCGAGCAGGATCCTGATGCATCGCAACATCCAGGATCGGGTGCGTACGATCGCGCCGTTCCTGGCGTTGGACCACGATCCCTATATCGTGGTCAGCGGCGGGCGGCTGTTCTGGATCCAGGACGCCTACACCACCAGCGACTGGTTCCCCTATGCCCAACCGCAGCCGAATGGCCTGGATTACATCCGGAATTCGGTGAAGGTCGTGATCGACGCGTATAACGGCACGGTGTCGTTCTATGTCGCCGATCCCACTGATCCGATCATCGCGACCTACGAGCATGTTTTCCCGGGCCTGTTCAAACCTCTGTCCGCCATGCCGGCGGATCTGCTGCGCCACATTCGCTATCCGGAGGATCTGTTCAGCATCCAGGCACTGGAATATCGTGCCTATCACATGGACACTCCGGAGGTGTTCTATAATCGTGAGGATCTCTGGCAGTTTCCTCGCGAGCCGGCCGCGCTCGATGGCGACGGCCCGGGCCAGAGGATGGCGCCGTACTACATGATGATGCGCCTGCCGGGCGAGCAGGAGACTCAGTTCTTTTTGATGCTGCCGATGGTGCCGAGCCAGCGGGAGAACATGATCGCCTGGATGGCGGCGCGCTGCGATCTGCCGGAATACGGCAAGCTGATCGTGTATGAATTTCCCAAGGACAAGCTGGTCTATGGACCGTTCCAGATCGACGCACGGATCAACCAGAATACCGATATCTCGCAGCAGATTTCACTGTGGAACCAGATGGGATCGCGGGTGATCCGCGGCAATCTGCTGGTGGTGCCGATCGACAATTCGATTCTCTACGTGTCGCCGCTGTACCTGCGCGCGGCGGCGGGGCAGTTGCCGGAGCTGAAGCGGGTGATCGCGGCCTATGGCGACCGCGTGGTGATGGAGGATACGCTGCCCGAGGCGTTGGCGGCGTTGTTCGGGCAGGCGGTGCCGACAGCGCCGCTGCCGGTGAGCGCGAGCGTGGCGGCCCCTGGTCCGGCAGACGCGCGCGCACGCGCGGCGCTGGAGCATTACGACAAGGCGATCGAGAAACTGAAGGCGGGCGATTGGGCGGGGTTCGGGGCGGAGCTGGACGCGATGAAGCCGCTGCTGGAGGAGATGGGGCGGCAGTAAGCCTGACTTACCTGCCGGAAACCTGATCTATCTGCCGACCCGATCACCCTCACCCTCGGCGCTAACGCGCCTTGACCTCTCCCACTGCGTGGGAGAGGTTGAGTCCGATGATGTAGCCTTGGCACAAGGCGCGTGCGAGGCCGTGTTGGCTGAAGCCCCCTGCGGACTCGCCGCCGCAAAACAGGCCGGGAATGATTGCTCCGTTCAAATCCACAACCTGGCACTGCGCGTTGATCCGCAGCCCCATGCGCGTGTCGTGGATTACCGGGGTTGCCCACGCGGCATAGAACGGCGGCGTGGCGATCTTGTAGCGCGGGGTCGGCTTGGCGAAATCCTCGTCCACGCCGGAGTCCACGAACGCATTGTACCGCGCGACCGTCCGCACCAGATTTTCCGGCGGCATCGGCACTCGCTGGTACCGCATGGCGACGCGTTCGGCCAACGCGGCCACCGTGTCGGCGCGGAAGCAGAAGCCGTGTGCGTAGTCGACATGCGGCGGCTCGGGCACCCATTGCTCGCGCCGCGCCGCATCCGAGTCGAAAATTGCCCAGATCGGCCCGCCGCCGTTGCGGCCGTCGCCAATGCCGGCCATTGCCGCATTCAGCCAGTTGTTGGCGTGGAACTTCACGTTCTGGGCGTTGCGGTAATCGCCTGGCGTGTACGGGTTGATCGAGTTGTAATTGTTGGTCGTGAAGCCGCGTCCGGTCTCGTCATAGAAGCGCTGGCCCAGCATGTTCACCGTAATCACATCCTGCCAATCGCGCACCGGCAGGCCAATCGACCGCGCGCGGTCGAACACCATGCTGCCCGGATACCAGCGCAGGTTCTGATAACCGTACTGGCAGCCGATCGCCGCGGGCTTGGTGACGCTGTAGCCGAATTCTCCGACCTGGTTGTACGTCCCCCACAGCGACGCGCCGACCGCCATCGCGGCCAGCTCGCCGCTGGCGTCCTGGTCGGACCAGGGCATGCCGGAGAGCCCGCAATACTCCTCGGTCAATCGCGGATCGGCGATGCGGCGGAAGTTCACGTTGCCGGTCGAACCGCCGGTGGCGATCACCACCGCCTTGCGCGCGCGGATCGCGAGCCGGGCGCCGTCATGGTCCGTAGCGATTCCCAGCACGCGGCCGGCGTGCGGCGCCTCGCGGTAGATCGCCACCATCCGGTGCCGCAGCAGGATCTCGACGCCGACCCGGCGCGCTGTCGCTTCCAGCGGACGCATCAGGCCGTTGCCCGAGGATCGGGTTGCTTGCTCATCCGCCGCGGCGGGGTGGCCGGTCTGCACCATCGGCCAATGCGACACCGCGCAGTGCATCTCCCGCGGCACCGAGTTGCCTACCGCGTTGCCGCCCTGTGCGTCCGGTGCCTTGTCCACGAACACGACGCCATGCGCGACCAGCCATTCGTGGGTCTCGGCGGCGTGGTCGGCGAAGGCGCGGACGATCTCGTGGTCGTTGTAGCGGTAGTCGGGGAAGCCGTTCGGTTCGACCACCGACCAGTCGGTGAGGTCGTGGAACAGCAGATCGGGGGAGTCGGCGATGCCGTGCTGCTTCTGCGCGCTGGTGCCGCCGCCCAGAGGCACGTTGCCGCCGCTGGTGATCGCGTGGCCGCCGATATCGGCCTCTTGCTCCACCACGATCACCGACAGGCCGGCTTCGCGGGCGACGATCGCCGCGGTCATGCCGGTGGCGCCGGAGCCGATCACCACGACATCCGCCGCGATGTCCCATTGGGGTGGCGGCGTCTGCGGCGCTGTCTGGATGGGGGTGCGCGTGGCGTTGGGCCACAGGCGGTCAGGCTCTTCCGTCATGTCGATTCCTGTCGTGCGGCGGCATCGGCCGTTCCGACCACGGCGCGGGCAGTGGCGTCAACGGTGGGAGGGGGCGCGGGTAGCCAGCGTAGTGGCGGCGGTGCGCGGATGGCTTTGTAGGGCGACTGACTATTGCGCATAATGCGATCATCAGGGGAGCGTGTCGTGGCAAGCTTGCCGGGATGGAATTCGCTAGATGCTGTCAGCCGCTATCATAGCTGGCTGGAAATCAGCGGGATTGTGGTTTTGGTAGTCTTGGCGTTTGCTGAGACTATGACGTTCGTTTATGGGCAGCGAAAGGACGACTTGACTGTCCAGCAGCAGGCCGCCACAGATCGCAATCATCAGTTGGAAATCGCCCGGCTTCATCGAGAAACGGCCCAGCTCGCCAGGGACGCTGAGGCGGCCAAGGCGCAAATAGCAGATGCACACGCGCGAGCAGCAGAGGCCAACGAAAAGGCCGAACACGAACGATTGGAGCGAATGAAAATCGAGGCACGTCTCGCGCCACGATCGCTTGCGGGGGAGCGATTGGAGAAATTCGTCCAGACTATGGTGGCACTAAGAGGGACGACGTTCGGAATTCTGATCAGCGAAAGTACCCCAGAGAGCGTTCGTATTGCCAACTCAGTCGCATCAGCATTATCAGCCGCAGGCTGGACTCCCGCGGGAACGGAAACCGTCTCGCAGGGCGTCGCGCTCGAAGGCATTTTGGTGGACGCTGAACCAGAGGCACAGAACGCCGCAAGGCGCCTTGTAGAAGCTCTCAATACAGCAGACATAGCTGCGACCTTCCAGCCTGGAACGTACCGGCTAGTGTCACAAAATGCAGGTATGAAACTCGGCGTATTGGGGCCGGCGGCCGGCGTCAAGATACTCGTCGGAGCCAAGCCATGACCGTGCAAGAGAGGGATTTTCCGCCGCCAAAGATATCCGTCAATTCGTGCACAGATGCGCTTTGTATCGAAAGTCACGTGGGCGAGTGTCACCGACCCCAGAGCAAGGGACGCCACAACGTCATCAGTACGCATCTGGTGGATCGAGTTCCGATCGATTCGGGCCGATGCGCTCTCACAGACGCTGTCGTCATGGGTCCGCTGCAGGCGCGGCTGTGGGGGAGACCGGTCTGTCTCCCACTCATCCCTGCAAGTCTTCAGTGTGTCTGCGTCTCCGCTCCCCTTTAATCGCTATGCGGCCCTGGCTTTGTCGGTAATCCTCTGCTGTCGGTCGTCTGCGGGCTGCGCCGCCGTCATCCTTGCGGTCAGTTCGCGTAGCATCGTTTCCAGCGCCGGACTCTTCCATGCTGCGTCGAACCGCACGTGCAGGTGTCCGTCACTTTCGACCGCAACGACCTCGAACCGTGTCTCGGCGCTCGAATACCGGTCGAACACCAGCTTGCCGCGCTGACCGCGTTCGGCCGTTGCGCCGTCGACGGACATCGCCGCTCCGCCCGGCGACACGTCGAAAACAGTCGCGGCGATCCCGCTGCGCCCGCCGTCGAACGAGACAGTGCATTGTTCACGCACCGCCCTCCGCTCCTCCAGCCGCCGTTCTGCTTCGGTGCTTGCGGTCCAGATCGTGCGCACCACTGCGGTCCGCAGACTTGTAACTTCGGTTGCGACCGCGCCGGAATCGGCACGCAGACGAGCAGCCTGAACGCCTGTACTGCCGGCTTCCTGCGAAACAGCACCGATACGGTTGGTGACCTCCTGCACCGCCGCGCCGCTTTCGGCCACGTTGCGCGCGATGTCTTGCGTGGCGGCCGTCTGTTGCTTGATCGCCTCCGCGACCGATACGGCCACGTGTGCGACCTCATCCAGCGTCTGGCCGACCGCCTCGATGGCGGAAACGGCGCCGCCGGTTGCCGTCTGCAGGCCGGTGATCTGGCGCGAGATCTCTTCGGTCGCTTTCGCGGTTTGAGCCGCGAGGACTTTCACCTCGCCGGCAACCACGGCGAATCCCTTGCCCGCCTCGCCCGCCCGCGCCGCTTCGATCGTGGCGTTCAGTGCGAGCAAATTGGTCTGGCCGGCAATGCCCGCGATCATCTGCGCCACCGAGCCAATCCGGCCCGCGGCTTCGGAGAGCGAGCGGATCGTTTCCCGCGCGTCGGCCCCTTTTGCCGCCGCCGCACTGGAAACTGCGCTGGCATGCTGTACTTGCCCGGATACCTGGTGGATCGAGGCGGCCAGCTCCTCACTTGCGGTAGCGACAAGCTGCGCGTTCCTGAGCGCGTGGTTTGCGGCGTCGGAGACCAGTTCGGCGTTGGCACTGACACGCCCGGCCGACTCCGCCATGGCGTCGGCGTCGCGTGCCATCGCCGTCGTGCGCTCGGCGACCCGCTCGACCGCGACGGCCGCTTCCTGCTCGATCGTCTGCGCCATTTGTTCGATGGCCTCCCGACGGGCAACCGCGGCCTTGCCCTGGAACTCGGCGGCTTCCCATCCCTTGAAAGCCAGATGCGCGCGCATCGCGCGCAGCATGGCCGCCATGCCGCGAAATTCGCGTGCCGCAGGATCGGCGATTTTGTCGGTCAGCTTGCCGGAGGCAATGCGGCTGAAATGCGCCTCGAACTCCTGCACGCAGCGGCCCATCATGCGCAGCAGGGCCCAGGCGAGCGCCAGGATCAGCGCGACGCCGCCACATGCCGTGAGCGAGCCGAAGATCAAACGCCGGCGCAGGCTTGCGGAGGCGTCCTGGTAGGATTGGCGGCCAAGGTCGATTTGCAGGTCGGTCAGCTTGCGATTGTCGTCGAATACCGCCTTGAACAATGGCGGCGCGGCATTCTGGAACAGAGTGTCGAGTGCGCCTGACTCGCCGTGTTGCGCCAGGGCCAGCGCCGGGTCGATCGCATCGTGCACCAAAGCCTTGTAATCCGCGGTGAATTGCCGGACCGCCGCCTGTTGGCCGGGCGACAGCGTTGCCCGTTGGTAGGCGGCCCAAAGATCCGCGGCCGTGGCAAGATTGGCACGCACGGCCGGCTCGCGCTGGCGCAGCGCTTGCTCCGCCGACGCCTTGTGGTCCAGCGACACCGCCACCTGCGCGATCAGGTTCCGATTGTCGCGGATCAGGTCCACAATGTTGCGTAGCCTGTCCACCGCGGCCAGGTCCTGTTCATAGACCTGGCGCAGCGCATCGTTCGATGCGGCCATGCCGGAGAACCCCAGCCAGGCGACGGTGCCAATCAGCAGCATTGCGGCAAGCGCGACGCCGGCGAGACGGCCGGCCACCGAGTTCAGACTATCTGCAATGGCCGACCGCCAGCCGGTCCGCACCAGGGCGCCGTCACGCAGGCCGATCCCGTTCGCGGTGCCGGCGCGCATCGCGGCATAGGCATGCTCTGCCGCGGCTATCTCCTCACGGTCGGGCCGCGAGCGCACGGAAATGAACCCCGCGAGCTGGTCATTCTCCACAACCGGCGTGACGTTGGCGCGTACCCAGTAGAAGTCCCCGGTTTTGGTGCGGTTTTTCACCAGCCCATCCCATGGGCGGCCAGCCTTGATGGTGGCCCAGAGGTTTGCGAATGCCGCCGCCGGCATCGACGGATGCCGCACGATATTGTGGGGCGCGCCCACCAGTTCGTGCTCGGTGAACCCGCTGACCTCGACGAACACCCGGTTGACGAAGGCGATGCGGCCGCCGGGATCGGTGCGCGACACCAGGGGCTCGACATCCGGGACCATGACTTCGTGCTGCGTGATCGGTTGGTTGTCGCGCATTGGAAGGAGCTTTCGCGGGTTGCGGCGGCGGCGGATTGCCGTCGTGTGGAAAATATCGCCGACTGGTTGATATTTGATGAAAGCCGGGTGCCATCGTGGTCCGACGACGGCTCGCGCGGTCCGCGCCGGGCTGGGCGGGCGTGAGAGGAACCTCTTCCGCGACGGCGCCTTCGCGGCGATATAACGGCGCGTCGGAGGAGGCTAGAGGCGCGTCGGAGGAGGCCAGAGGATGAAATCACGCCTGGTGGTCGCGGCGCTGCTGCCGCGGGACGTCATCGCGCGTGCGCGCGGGGAGTTCGACGCGCTGGTGGTGGACGGCAGCGACGACATGACCGCGCCGGAGACCGTGGATGCCGCCATACGGCATGGCGCGGACGCCATTCTGTTCACCAACACGTTGCCGCTGTCGGCCGAGGTGATCGTGTCGCTGCCGCCCAATGTCAGGGTCGGCGCCACCGTCAGCGTCGGCTACGACCATATCGATGTGGCGGCGGCGAAGGCGCGCGGGCTGGTGGTGACCAACACTCCCGGCGTGCTGACGGAATGCACCGCGGATTTCGCGTTCATGATGCTGCTGGCGGCGGCGCGGCGCGCTTCGGAATACGACCGGATCATGCGGCAGGGGTGGGGGTTCCGCATCGGCCAGGGCGATCTGCTGGGCGTGAGGGTGACGGGGAAGACGCTCGGCATTCTGGGGATGGGACGCATCGGGCAGGCCGTGGCGCAGCGGGCGCGCGGCTTCGACATGCGGGTGGTGTATCACGCGCGCACACGTTTGCCGGCGGAGCAGGAGCGGGGGGCGGCGTATTTTGCCGATTTTCATGCGATGCTGCCGGTGTGCGATTTCCTGTCGCTGCATGCGCCGGCCACGCCGGCGACCGACCGTATTGTCAACGCTCGGGCGTTGTCGCTGCTGCCGCGCGGGGCGGTGCTGGTGAATGTCTCGCGGGGCGGGCTGGTGGACGAGGACGCGCTGCTCGATGCGCTGACGTCGGGGCATCTGTTCGCGGCGGGTCTGGACGTGTTCCGCAGCGAGCCGAATTACGATCGGCGGTTTGCCGGACTGGAGAACGTGGTGATGTCGCCGCATGTCGGCAGTGCGTCGGTGGAGACGCGCAATGCGATGGGGTTCCGCGCGCTGGATAATATTGCAGCAGTGCTGGCGGGGCGGGGGGCGATCGATCCGCTTTGGCGATAACCTGTTTTTATTGGTACTAACACCACCCCGCTGAATGACCGACGTACGCGGCTTCGCTCCTCGCAATGACATGGGGGCGGCAGCCACGAGTCAGCCATTTGGCGGTCTGGTATAACCTCTCCTGCACGGCGCTGTTCGCGCCGCGCGGGAGAGGTTATTTGACGAATTTCAGCGTGTACGCCTTGCTGATATCCATGCCCTTCGGATACAGGCCTTCGGATTCCGTCGCCTGGTAGAACGCATCCCAGCGCGCCGACGTCATCGCGCCGATGCCCAGCTTCGCGGCGTCGCCTGATGTCAGGATGCCGTGCTGGATCAGCGATCCGCGGCCGTAGGCGATCAGCGCGTCGGTCATCTCCGGGTTGGCTTGCTTGATCAGCTTGTTGGCCGGCGCCGGATCGCCGTTCAGATACGAATACCACCCCTCGATCGAGGCATCGACGAACCGCTTCACCAAATCCGGGCGCGTGTCGATGTTCTTGTCCGACGTGGCGATCAGGCTGGCGTAGCCGGCGAAGCCGGCATCGGCCACCAGCAGCACCACCGGCATCTTGCCGGTCGCCTGCTTGATGGAGAAAGGCTCGGAGCCGAGATAGCCTTGCTGGATTGCCTTCTTGTTCGCCAGGAACGGCTGCAGATTGAAGGTGTAGGGGCGGATCTGGCTGTCGGAATAGCCGAATTTCGCCTTCAGGAAATTCCACCAGCCGACGCGCGTATCGGCGCTGATCATGATCGGCTTGCCTTTTAGGGCGGCGAAGCTGTCATTGCCCTCGCCGTGATGCGCGATCAGCACCGATGGGTCCTTCTGGAACATGGCCGCCACAGTGCGGAATGGAATGTTCTCCTTCACAAAGTTCAGTGCCAGGAAGGAGTTGGAGCAGATGTTGAAGTCCAGCCGGCCGGCGAGGAGAAGCTGGGTGTGGTTCACTTCCGGGCCGCCCTGCTGCACGGATACGTCGAGACCGTGCTTGGCGTAGATGCCGGTGGCCGCCGCCTGGTAGTAGCCGCCGTACTCGGCTTCGGCCTTCCAATCGAGTCCGAAGGTGATGTGGTCGGTGGCGGCACGCGCGATGGCCGGCGCGGCGATCGTGGCGGCAAGGCCCGTGAGCAGGGTGCGGCGGTGCATGATCGGTTCCCCGGGGAAATGGTTGTCGGCGGCGAGCGCCGCACAATGCCATCGGTGCGGGGAACGGCAAGGGGGCGTGAACCCGCGGATCGGCGGGGAACCGGTTGCGCTTTCCGCTGTTTCCTCTGCCATGGTGGCCAAACGGCTCAGTTTGCGCGCGGTCACGTTCGCCCTCATGGCGAGCGCTTACCTGCTGCTGTCCGGCCAGACCTCCGCTGACGAACTCGTGGCCGCTGTCGTGATCGCGGCTGCGGCCGTTGCGCTCGCGCAGATCCTGTCGCGTGTCAGCGAACGCGCCTTCGTGCTGCAAGGTATCGGATGGCCGCGGCTGATTGGCGGGACTCTGGCCAGGCTGGCGCGCGAGGTGATGACGGTCGGCGCCGTTCTCACATCGCGCCAGCCCACCGACGGCCGCTTCGAGCGCCAACGCTTTTTCGGCATCGGCGAAGACGAGCAGGCAGAGGCAGGTCGGCGTGCGGTCGTCACGCTCGCCACGTCCCTCACGCCGGCCAGTTTCGTGATTGGCGTGCTGACCGCGCATCATGAGCTGTTGCTGCACCGGCTGGCGCCGCGGCGGGCATCAGAGCCGCGCCCGGCCTCAAAGCGGCGGCCGGCATGAGAGCGGCGGCCGGCATCAGACCCGCGCCCGGCCTCAAAGCGGCGGCCGGCACCGGGCGAGTCGTGACGTGACACCCTCGCTCCCTTGGCTGGCAGCCATCGTGGCCATGCTGCCGCCGCTGGCGATTCCGCTCTGGGTTGCGGCGCGCGGCGATCTTGCCAACCGGCTCGCGGCCGTGCAGCTCGGAACCGTCATCGCCGCGTTCATGCTGGTGATGATGAGCTTTGCATTCGATCAAACGTCTCTGATCGACCTGTCGCTGACCCTCGTGTTCCTGTCGCTGCCGGGAACGCTGATGATGGCATTGTTCCTGGAACGCTGGCTGTGATCGCGATCCTGATTTCCGCCGCGCTGGGAATTGCGGTGCTCGCAACCTGGCTGGGATGTGCCGGCTTCGCGCGTCTGACCTCGCCTTACGCCCGCCTGCATTGCGTGCCCTTCGTCACCGCCGCGGCGGGCGTCCCCATCGTGATTGCGGCGTTCCTGGCGGACGGTGCATCCGACCGCGCGGGCAAAATCCTGCTGCTGCTGGCGGTCGCTTTGCTCGGCGGCGCCGCGCTGTCGCATGCCGCGGGGCGTGCCTTCGCCATGCATGACATGAACCCGGAGGACCCATGACCGTCCTGCTGGCTCTGCTGCTGTTTCTCACCGCCGCGACGGGTGCCGGCATCGTGTTCTCGCGCGATCCGCGCCGCCAGGTCCTTGCCATTGCCGGGAACGGCCTTGCGCTGACGCTGCTGTTCACGGCCTTGCAGGCGCCCGACGTCGCGTTCTCGGAACTCGCCGTCGGCACCGCGGCGCTGCCGCTGTTGTTCCTGGTGGCACTGGCCAGCGTGCGCACCGACCGCAAGTCCGATCTGTGACCAGGACGGCGCGCCTGCTGCTGTTCGCCGTTGCGGTGCTGGTGCTGGCGCCGGCCGGCGTTGTCGTGGCGATGAATATGCCGGCGTTCGGAAGCCACGAGCTGCCCTACGGCGATGCCGTCAACAGCACGATCCCCGCGGCGCGGCATATCAGCAACATGGTCAGTGCGGTGAATTTCGATGTCCGCGGTCTCGACACGCTGGGCGAGGAATTCATGCTGGTCTGCGCCGTCACCGGCACCGTGGTTCTGTTGCGCGGCGAGCGCGGCGAGAAGCTGACATCCCATCCCGCCCAGATGCGAGGCCGCCTGAATGCACCCCGCAGCGACGCATTGGTGCTGACCGGCCGCCTGATGGGACCAATGGTCCTGCTCTTCGGTCTCTATGTCGTGCTGCACGCCACCGTTACGCCCGGCGGCGGATTCCAGGGCGGCGTCGTCATCAGCTCCGGCCTGCTGCTTCTCTACCTGTGCGAGGATTACCAGACCTGGCGCTGGTTCATGCGTGCTGGCTGGCTGGATGCGTGCGAAGGCGGCGGCGCCCTTATCTTCGTTCTGGCCGGCGCGGCGCCGTTATGCTTCGGCGCGCATTTTCTGCAGAACATCATGCCGCTGGGCAAATTCCGCGACATGCTGTCGGGCGGATTGATGCAGATCGTGAACGCCGCCGTCGCCTGCGCCGTGCTGGGCGGATTCGCACTGGTGTTCCTCGAATTCCTGGAGGAGACGCGCGAACCGCGCGGCGACCCATGACCGCGCTGCTGCCCTGGCTGGTCGCGGCCTGGCTGCTGGGCATCGGACTCTACGGCATCGTCACCAGCAGCAACTACATCCACCTGATCGGCTGCCTGAACGTGGTGCAATCGGCGACCTACGTCATCCTGCTGTGCGTCGGCTATCGCTGGAATGCCGGCCCGCCGATCTTCGATCCGCAGCCGCCCGGAACTCCGGCCGTCGATCCCGTGGTGCAGGCGCTGGTGCTGACCGACATCGTCATCGGCGCCACGGTCTCCGCCCTGCTGCTGGCGCTGGCCGTGCAGTTGCACAAGCGCAAGGGCACGCTGGACCCCGAGGCGCTGCGGCCGATGCGATGACCGACCTGCTGGTGCCGCTGCCGATCGCGCTGCCGCTGGCCGCGGCTGCCATCCTGCTGGTCTTCGCGCATAACTGGCCGGAAGGCGCGCCCGACGCGATCGCCGTCGTTGTGTCGCTCGCGGTCGCGGCAATTTGCGGACTGCTGTTGCCGCGCGTGGCGCAGGCGCCGATCGCCTACTGGTTCGGCGGCTGGCAGCCGCGCCATGGCCTGACCCTGGGCATCGGCTTCGTCATCGACCAGACCGGCGCGCTGATTGCCTTGTTCATAGCGTTGCTGTTCGCGGCAACCTTCATCTTTGCGCGCGGCTACATGCCGGAGATCGGCACGTATTTCCAGGCGCTGATGCTGCTGATGATGACCGGCATGATCGGCTTCTGCCTCACCCACGATCTGTTCAATATGTTCGTGTGGTTCGAAGTCATGAGCGTTGCCGCCTTCGCGCTGACGGCGGTGCGTCTGGAAGCCTCGGCGCTGGAAGGCGCGCTGAACTTCACCGTGGTGAACAGTATCGGCAGCTACCTGATGCTGGGGGGCATCGGCCTGATTTATGCGAAGGTGGGCGCGCTGGATTTCTCCGCGCTGGCGCAGGGCATCGCCAAGGCGGGCGCGAACCCGGTGGTCACCGCTGCCTTCTGCCTGGTCGTGATCGCGTTGCTGATCAAGGCGGCGATCGTGCCGTTTCAGTTCTGGCTGTCGGACGCGCATGCGGTGGCGCCGAGTCCGGTTTCGGTGATCTTCTCCGGCGCCATGGTCTCGGTGGCGTTGTATGGCGCGGCGAAACTGTACCGGCAGGTATTCGCCGGCGATCCGGCGGTCGATTTCGCCATGCACCATCTGATGCTGGGGATGGGCGCGGCCAGCGCAATCGTCGGCGGGTTGATGTGCCTGTGGCAGCGCCACCTGAAGCGGCTGCTGGCGTTCTCCACCATTTCGCATGTCGGCATCATGCTGATCGGCATCGGCCTGCCGTCGGCAGCCGGCACCGTGGGCATGATCGTCTATTTGCTCGGTCATGGCCTGGTCAAAGCCAGCGCGTTCATGGTGGCCGGCATATTGCTTGCCACCTATGGCGGCATCGATGAACTTGGGCTGCGCGGATTGGCGCGCCCGATCTGGCCGGCTGGACTTGCTTTGGCGCTCGCCGGGCTGTTGCTGGCGGGTGCGCCGATCGGGCTGATGGGGCAGGGCGCAACGCTGATCGGTTCCGCCGCGGCGTCTGCCGGCGATATCTGGGCAGTCGTCGCGATGACCCTCGGCGCCGCGCTGACCGGCGGCGCGGTATTGCGCGCGGCCGGGCGGATTTTCCTCGGGCTGGGCCCGGTGCCGGGAGAGGAAGAATTTGAACCGACCGAGCGCGAGGCGGAGACGCGCCGCCCGTTCTGGCTGATGTTCGCGCCCTGCGCGGTGCTGGTACTGGCGGCATTGACCAGCGGCGGGACCGTTGCGCGTTTCGTGCATCGCGCCGCGGGCCCCTTCATCCATCCCGATAACGCCGGCATCTTGCAGGGCGCGGCAAAACTGACGGGTTCCGGCGGGATTGCGCCGTTGCCGCCTGATCCGCATCCGCTGGTGCCTTGGCTGGGGCTGGCGCTGGCACTCGGCCTGGCTGCCTGGGACCTTTCGCGGCAATACCTGCCGCACCGGCTGCTGTCGCTGTCCCGCATGGGCGTCGCACCGGTGTGGGCGGTGCTGAGCAAGGCGCATGACGGGATCATCGGCGATTATGTCGCCTGGATGGTGGCGGGTCTTGCGGTGATGGCAGCGGTGCTGGCGTTGCGCTGAGCGGCGATACCGCATGTGGACCGGCCCCGCCGCTTGCGGCAGGGTGCGGCAAATAACCCGCGGGATGCCATGCAATCGCAGATGAAGTTTGGCCTGGCTGGGCGGCGCGCGATCGTCTCCGGGCATCGCGGCGGTATTGGCGCGGCGATCGCCGCGACGCTGGAAGGCGACGGCGCGGACGTGATCGGCCTCGATCTGCCGGATTTCGACCTGAGCGACACCGACACGTTGGAGCAGCGCCTGGCGGCGTTGGTGGCGGAGCGTGGGCCGATCGATATCCTGGTGAACAATGCGGGCGTCACCGTGTTGGGCAGCGTGCTGGAAACGCCGCTGGCGGAGGTGGAGCGGGTGTTCCGGGTCAATTTTCTGGCGGCCTATGCGTTGATGCGCGCGGTGCTGCCGGGGATGGTGGAGCGGCGGCGCGGGGCGATTGTGAATATTGCCTCTGACCAGGCGCTGATCGGCAAGCAGGTCAGTGCGGCGTATGGCGCGTCGAAAGCGGCGATCGCGCAGCTTTCGCGCAGTGCCGCGCTGGATTGGGCGCGGTTCGGAATTCGCGTGAACTGCATCGCCCCCGGCAGCACGGATACGCCGATGCTGGCGAGGGTAATTGGGGATCTGGCGGCGAAATATCCAGAGCGGTTCCCAACTTCTTCGGCGGATTCTTATCGCTCCGGCGTGCCGCTGGGCCGGTTCGCGCGGCCGGAGGAGATCGCGGCGGCGGTGGCGTTCCTGGCCTCTGACGCCGCATCGTTCATCACCGGCGTGATCCTGCCGGTGGATGGCGGAACGACAGCGGCATGAGCATGCGCGTTGCCGTGGTGGTCGGCGGCACGCGCGGTATCGGCGCGGCGATTGCCGATCGACTGGCGGGGGACGGGTTTCGCGTGCTGGTGGCCGCGCGCCGCGCTGTGGATGCACGGCACGAATTCCGGGCGTGCGACGTGACCGATCCTGGGTCGGTGCGGGCCTTGTTTGCCGGGCTGACGTGCGTCGATGCGCTTGTGAACTGCGCGGGGCTGGCGGGGGCGAATGCGCTGGATGGCGACGATGCGCTGTGGCATGCGATCATCGCGACGAACCTGCACGGCACGTATTACTGCTGCAAAGCGGTGCTGCCGCTGTTGCCGGACGGCAGCGGGCGGATTGTGAATATTGCCTCGGTGCTTGGGTTGCGCGGGGTGCCGGACCAGACGGCGTACTGCGCCGCCAAGCACGGCGTGGTGGGGTTTACGCGCGCTCTGGCGCTGGCCTTGGCGCCGCGCGGAATCACGGTGAACGCGGTCTGTCCGGGATGGGTGGATACCGAGATGGCGCGGCAGCGGTTCGCGGAGTTGGGGAGCTCGGCGGAGGCGATTGCCGCGAGCGTGCCGACGGGGCGGATCGTGACGCCGGAGGAAGTGGCGGGGGCCGTCGCCTGGCTGCTGCGGGCGGAGGCAGGCAATATTACGGGGATCGCGCTGCCGGTTGAGGGCGGGGTGCTGGCGGGTCTCGGATAGTCTCTCCAACGGGGCGGGGGGTGTGAGGCGGCCCAACGGTAGGTGCGACGCATCGAGGGTGATCTGGAGCGTAGGGACAAAGATATAGACCGTGCCGACCCGATCACCCTCACCCGGCGCTGCGCGCCGACCTCTCCCGCGCGTGGCGCGGGAGAGGTATAGGAGATCGTACCGACCCGATCACCCTCACCCGGCGCTGCGCGCCGACCTCTCCCGCGCGTGGCGCGGGAGAGGTGTAGGAGATCGTGCCGACTCGATCACCCTCACCCGGCGCTGCGTGCCGACCTCTCCCGCGCGTGGCGCGGGAGAGGTATAGAGGGGCATGTTCCGCCGTTTCCGTTTCCTTGCCACCGTCGCGGGCCTTTGCCTTGCGGTTGGCGTCATGACGACCCTGGTCTCCTACTCGGTCACACTCTACCGGTTGTTCTGCCAGGTCACCGGCGCCGGCGGCTATACGCAGCGGGCCACAGTCGACACCGCTGCCCGGTCGGACCGCACCGTTACCGTCTCCTTCAATACCGACGTGGCGCCTGGGATGCCCTGGCGGTTCGTGCCGGTGCAGCGCGCGGTGACAGTGCATCTCGGCGAGGAGTCGCTGGTGTTCTTCGAAGCCGAGAACCTGTCGGACCACGACATCGTCGGTCATGCCACGTTCAACGTCACGCCCGATCGCGTCGGGCTGTACTTCAAGAAGATCCAGTGCTTCTGCTTTACCGAGGAACGCCTGGGCACGCATCAGAAAGTGGAAATGCCGGTTGATTTCTTCGTCGATCCGCGCATGGTGGCGGACCGGGACGCGACGGATGTGCACGACATCGTGCTGTCCTATACGTTCTTCGAATCGCTCAAGCCGAAGGGTGCGGAGAACCTGGCGCGCTTCGACAACCGGCCGCCCGATCCCGCCTCCGGCCGTGTCCTGTTCGCGACCGTTTGCAGTGCCTGCCATGAGGTGGACCGCAACAAGGTGGGGCCCATGCTGGGTGGCGTGGTTGGGCGCCGCGCTGGCAGCGTGCCCGGCTACCCGTACTCGACGGCGCTGGCACAGTCCGGCGTTATTTGGGACGCCGGCACCTTGGATCAATGGCTGGCGGGGCCGCAGCATTTCGTTCCTGGCGCCGAGATGCCGTTCAGCCTGCCGGATGCGGTGCGGCGGCGCGACGTGATTGCCTATCTCGAAACGCTGACGCCGCATGCGGCGAAGGACCAGGCAGCATCGGCGGCGAAACAGCCGCCGGGGTAGATTGGCGGATCGGTCGGCTCGGCAGGCTGGCGGATCGCTCAATCTTGCAGAACGAAGGCAGCCAGTCCGGCGATGTCGCGTGTCTGGCGCAGGGGCGTTGGCGCGTCCTTGGGTTTCGCCATGGCGATGCGGTTGTGCCACCAGATCGGCAGTCCGACACGCGATGCGCCGATCAGGTCGTAGGCGGAGCCGGCCAAGAACAGACAGCGTTCGGGTGCGACGCCGAGTTCGGCGAGGGCGAGCCGGTAGGGATGCGGATCGGGCTTGTAGAAGCCGGCGCGCTCGGCGGTGACGAAGACCGCGAATGGAACCCCGACCTGCGCGGCGGCGGTGCGGGCGAGTGATTCGGAGCAATTCGTGGCTATGGCGAGCGGGATGCCGGCGTCGGCAAGGCGGGTGAGTTCTTCGGGCACGCCGGGCCAGGGCTGCAATTCGCCGTAACGGGCGGCCAGTTCGTCCGCTGCTTTGGGTGGAAGGCCGGTGGCGCGGGCGGCTTCCGCGACCAGCGCCTGGTATGGGCGATAGGCGCCGGCGCCGTAGGTAAGGCGGAGATAGGCGGTGCGCCAGGCACGGCCGGAGGACTCGGTGCCGGCGACGGCATCCCATAACGTCCAACTGTCGAGCAAGGCGGTGAGGAGGTCGAATAGTACGGATTCGTAACGGCGTGGCATGGCGGATGTCCCGGGGGGCTGGACTGCTTTTCAGAAACGGACTGCTTTTCAGAAGCGCGCTGCTTTTCAGAAGCGCGCTGCTTTTCATAAACGGACTGATTTTCATAAACGGACTGCTTTTCATAAATGGACTGCTTTTCATGAGTGGCCTGCCATTCATAAACGGCCTGCTATTCAAAAACGGACAGATTTTCAGAAACGGACTACTATTCAGAAACGGACTGCTATTGAGAAAAGGCGCTAACGCGGTTTTATAACCTACGCGGCCCGGGGACGTGCCGTTTCGGTGGCGGCTTCCAGACCCAGAGTCTGTGCCAGGCGGTCCAGCCGGCGGACCACGCTTTCGCCGGCGAACACGCCGCTGTCCTCTTGTAGCCGCAGCAGCAATTGGCCGCCGCGCAGCGACAGCGAGGTGCCGGCCAGGAGGTCCGGCGTGCCGGCCGACAGCGTGTAGGCCAGCCGCAGCGCCACGCCCAGCACCTCGGCCCGCGCGGCGCTGGCCACGTCCAGCAGCAGGCGGGCGGGGCGCAGGAAGGGCGCGTCGGCCTCTACCTCGTACCGCATAGCGGTGGTCAGGGCGAGGAATGCGCGCGCGTGGTGGTCCAGGCCGATGCCCGGCTGGCGCAGCACGCGCAGGAAGGCTTGTTCGGAGCGGAATTCCGGGTGGTCGTGGCTGCCGATGTCGGAGAGCCAGCAGGCGGCCTCACGCAAGCGGCGGGCTTCCGGGGCTTCGTAGGGGAACAGGGGGGCGGTCCAGTCGAGCAAGGCGGGGGGGAGGGAGGCATCGCGGCCGAGACGGGCGGCCATCTCGTGGCCGGCGGCGAGCAGCGGGTCCTGGCGGCGGATCTCCTGCGGCATGCGCTGCATGAACCAGCCTTCGCGCAGGCCGGAGGCGCTGAACACGACGCGGCGAACGCCGGTGGCGCGCAGCAGCCGGCGCAGGACGGCGGCGGCAAACGGAAGATCATCGATGCGGCGGCGGGGCATGGCCGGCAGGCGCTCGAGGGCGCGGCGGCCGGCGGTGGAGATCAGGGCTGCCAGGTCGCGCGCCTCCTCGCGGCTGATCGCGTAGTGATGCACCATCTGCAGCGGGTAGCCGGTCTGCCCCATGTGGATGCGGGCCAGCGCGCGCCAGGCGCCGCCGACCAAGTAGAGATCTGCGTTGGCCGCGTCGCCGAGCCAGGGCACCGTCGCCATGTCTTCCTCGGCGATGGCGCGGGCACGGACCGGGTCGTTGCCGGAGCGCTCGGCCAGTCGGATGACGCCCAGGCGCAGGGTCTGGGACTGGCCGCGCGTGCCGGCGGACAGCCGCACCAGTTCCAGCGAGCCGCCGCCGATGTCGGCGAGGATGCCGTCGGCGGTGGGGATGCCGCAGAGCACGCCCTCGGCCGAGTATTCGGCTTCCTGGAGGCCGGACAGCACGCGGATCGACACGCCGGGCATGCGCTGCTGGAGCGCGGCGACGAAATCCGGGCCGTTGTTGGCGTCGCGCACGGCGGCGGTGGCGAGGATCTCGAAGGGCTGGGCGCCCATGGCGCGGGCGACCGCGTGGTAGCGGTGCAGCACGGTGAAGGCCTGGGCCATGCCGTCGTCGTTGAGGCGGCCGGTGGCGGAGAGGCCGCGCCCGAGCCGCAGCACCGCTTTTTCGTTGAAAATGCCCAGGGGGTTGCGGCCGTGTCCCTCGAACACCACCAGACGGACGGAGTTGGACCCGAGGTCCACGACGCCGCAGCGCGGCAGTTCGGGAGGCGGCGTGTAGGGCATGCGGTCGGTCCTGGTTCGGTCGAGAGTGTTGGGCGATGGTCCGTGGCGGTGGTCCGCGGCGATGTCCCCCGGGGCAGCAAGGCCGGCGCGGGCGGCGTGGCTGATATAGACGCGCACACGCCTCCGCGGCAGAGCATAGATGTTGCGGCGCGCATGGGTGCGTGAAGGTTGCGGGAAAGATGCGGTGTCCGCGATGCGCGTGGCACACTTGGGGCGCTGTGCTCATTGGGGGCCGCGCGCCTGGGCGGCCTCCTCCTCGTAGCGCCAGAGCAAGTCGCGGTCGCGGCCGGCGTTCAGCTTGGCTTGCTCCGGGGTGAGGCGGTCGGCCCAGAGCTGGTTGGTCTCCTTGCCGGTGCGGATCGCCTCCAGCAGCTCCGGCGCGGGCGGCTCGATGCCGCAATCGGGGGGCAGGTTGCCCAGCCGGCGGATCAGCCGCGAGCGGAGCGGGTGGATGATGGCGTAGCGGTCGGCCTCGTTGAGTACGCGCCGGCGCTGTTTCTCTTCCTCGGTGAGCGGGGGTGGCTCGGGCAGGCCGAGGGAGAGGCGCCAGGCTGGCGTCATCCAGTCGGGCTCGGGGCCGCCGGCGGCCATCGCTTCTTCATACTGGCGGCGGCGTTTGGCGACGATCTGCTCCCAGCGGGCGTCCTCGGCGGTCCGGCCGCGGGGCGAGCCGG
>Ga0335075_10004329_pt1 | contig 22260 bp, 9 predicted proteins | sample Lox_Sample_24_FD_206723 | JGI IMG/M metagenome (GOLD analysis project Ga0335075, IMG submission 206723) | Soil microbial communities from Loxahatchee National Wildlife Refuge, Florida, United States - Lox_Sample_2.4 | ecosystem: Environmental > Terrestrial > Soil > Wetlands | place: USA: Florida...
TGGATCGAAGCACGCTTGGGGATCGTTGATGAAATCGCCACGGAACATCGGATGTATGAATGAGTTAGGGCATGGTATCATGATTCAGGCTCACCGGAAACTACTGAGATTACCTCTCGATAGGTTTGACGCACCAGCTCCAGCTTGTCCGTCCACTCGAATTCCTGCCGCGTGCGTTCGAGACCGGCCGCCCCCAGCCGATACCTCAGCTCGACATCACCGCACAGGCGCAGCATCGCTACCGTGAGTCCGTTGATGTCGCCGCAGCTCACGAGCAGGCCATCCTTCTCATCACGGATCACCCAGCCGATGCCGCCGGCGCGATAGCCAATGTTCGGCACACCGTTGGCCCAGGCCTCCAGCAGCACCAGGCCAAATGAATCGGACCGGCTCGGCAGCGCGAACACGTCGAGAGCGGCGAAGAAATCGCGCTTCTGACGGGAGTCCAGCACGCCGAGGCGTAGGACGCGGCCGGCTGGTCGATGATGGCGCCAAAAGCTCTGGAAATTCGGCATCTCCGGCCCAGCGAGGACGACGACGAAACGTCCGCCCTGACGCCAGGCGCGTTCGGCGGCACGCAGCAGATCGACGCTGCCTTTCTCGCGGCTGTTGTTGGCGAGATGGCCAATCACCACCTCGTCCGCGGCGATGTCCCACTCGCCGCGCGCCCGCGAGCGATCGCCTCCCGTGCAAGAGTCGCGGTCGAGGCCCATCCCCTGCACGATAAGACGCTCGGCGGGGATGCCGCGATCGAGAAATGCTTGCCGCTCGCCCTCGGTCTGAACGAAAAGACGATCGGCGGAGTGAGCCAGCGACAGCAGCGCGGGGCTTGTGTAAGCGCGGCGGGTGCGGTCGTGCGGATTGTCGGGGTCGCCGAGGTGCAGAAACGGCGTCAGCAAAAACGGTACGCCGAGACGCTGGGCCAGACGCCGCGCACACGCCAGCGGCCAGCCGTAGGGGAAGGCCGTCGCGTGGACCAAGTCGAAGCGTTCCCGCGCTTGACCGGCCTCGACCCACATGCGCCAGGCGATCGGATTGCAGGAGATCGTCAAACATTGCCAGGGGCGATAGGGCAAGAAGGACAGCGCCTTGAGAACACGCGTCTGATACGGGAGATGCCACAGATGATAACGGCGGACTTCCACCCCCTCCTCGATGCGGCGGCCGGGACGCAGACAACGGCCGGATCTGGACCAAAAGGCAGGGAGGTCCACGGCGGTCGTGGTGAAGACGGTAACGTGATCGCCCGCCGCGGCGAGATAACGGCTCAGGCGTGCGAAGTAATCCTCCGAGCCGCCCAGCGCCGGCGGATAGCGCTGCACAAAATGCGCCACTCGCATGTTTCCTCCTTGATTGGGCGCTCCCGCAGAGCAAGACGATCCGATACAATGCTACAGACTCAGAGGGCTGTTTCCAAACCCCGCTCGCCCAAGGACCAGGACATGATTGCCATCTCGAAAATGGCTGCTGCCGTGCAGCCGTCGGCCACGCTCGCCGCCGGCGCCAAGGCCAAGCAGATGAAAGCCGAAGGCCTTACCGTTTACGATTTCAGTCTCGGCGAGCCGGACTTCGCCACGCCGGAACATATCTGCGCTGCCGCCGTCAAGGCCATGCAGAAGGGCCATACTCGTTATACGCCGGCCTCCGGTATTCCCGAATTGCGCAGCGCCGTCGCGCGCTCGTACCAGAAGGTTCACGCCCTATCCTACACGCCGGAGCAAGTGGTCATTTCCAATGGGGCCAAGCACTCGCTGCATAACGCCCTGGCCGCGACGGTTGGTCCTGGCGATGAAGTCATCATTCCGACGCCGTACTGGGTCAGCTACAGCGATCTCGTGCAGATGACCGGTGCCCGCTACGTGCTTGTGCCGACGACGCTGGAATCCGGCTTCAAAATGACGCCCGATCAGCTTCGCGCCGCTGTTACGCCGCACAGCCGGCTGCTCATGCTCAACTCGCCGAGCAACCCAACCGGCGCCGTGTACACGCGCAAGGAGCTGGAAGCGCTGGCCGACGTGGTACTGGAGAAAAATCTTGTCGTCATCAGCGATGAGATTTACGAACGGCTGGTATTTGACGACGCGCATGCGACGTGCTTCGCCACGCTGCGGCCGGGATTGGCGGAGCGCACCATCACCATCAGCGGAGCGAGCAAGACCTACGCCATGACTGGCTGGCGCGCCGGCTGGGCGCTGGGTCCGGCCCCGGTCATCAAGGCGATGGGCAATATCCAGAGCCAGCAGACGGGCTGTCCCTGTAGCATCAGCCAGTACGCGGCGCTGGCCGCCATCGAGGGCGATCAGGAGTGCGTCGAGCGCATGCGGCGCGAGTTCGAGGCGCGGCGCGACCTCGTCTGCGCCCGGCTGCGGAAGATGCCGGGCGTCAAGAGCTTCGTGCCGCAGGGAGCGTTCTACGCCTTTTTCGACGTTTCCACCCATTTCGGCCGCACGTTGAGCGGGCGCCAGGTCACGGATTCGATCAGCTTCTGCCAGGCAGCGCTGGAGTGTGCTCATGTCAACGTGGTCGCCGGCGGCGCCTTCGGTGCGGAGGGTTACGCGCGATTGTCGTATGCCGCCAGCCGCGAACAGCTGCAAGCAGGACTGGATCGATTGGAACAGTTTCTGGGTTAATCCCTTGGGGCCGCTTGCGGCTTAGCAATCTTCGCGCTAAGCCGCTTGCGGCTGGATCGCGGAGTGCATCATGGCTTCTCCTTCCTCTCATCCCCCGAACGGCAGCGGGCGCGTTCTCCTGTTGACCGAAGAGGACGTAAGCCATTTGTTGACGATGGATATGGCGCTGGAAGCTGTCGAGCAGGGACTGCGCAAGCTGGCTCTCGATGAGGCGATGAACGCGCCACGGACGCGTATGCAGACGGATCACGCCATGCTGCACGTCATGTCGGCGGCGGCCAAGACGCTCGGCGTCATGGGAGCGAAGCTGTACTCAACGAGCCGCAAGTACGGCGCGCGTTTCATCCTGCCGCTGTTCGACGGCAAAACCGGCGCTCTGTTGTGCCTGATGCAGGCCGATTATCTGGGACAGATGCGGACGGGCGCGGCCAGCGGCATCGCCACGCAATACATGGCTCGACCGGACGCCAGCGAGGTTGGCATCTTCGGCAGCGGCAAGCAGGCGCGAGCTCAGCTCCAGGCTGTGTGTCGCGTGCGCTGCATTCGACAGGTTCAGGTTTACAGTCCCAACGAGGGGCGACGCCGGGCTTTCGCCGCCGAGATGAGCGACCTCTGCCAGACCGAGGTGGTCCCCGTGCCCCGGCCGGAGATGGCGGCGGAGAAGAAGGACATTGTCATCACGGCGACGACCAGCCGTGAGCCGGTCCTGACCGGCCATTGGATCGCCGAGGGCACGCACCTCAACGCCATCGGCTCGAACTTTCTGGGCAAGGCGGAGATCGACAGCGTAACCGTGCGCCGCTGCGCCGTGATCGCCGTGGACAGCAAGGACCAGGCGCGCCAGGAGGCGGGCGATTTTCAACAGCCGCTGGAGGATGGATCGCTGCGCTGGACGGACGTGCGCGAGCTGGGGCAGATCATTGTCGGCCGTTATCCCGGACGCAAACACCCGCAGGACGTGACGTTGTTCAAATCACTAGGCATAGCCATTGAGGACGTGGCCGCCGCCGCTCGCGTCTACGCCCGCGCCCACGCGGAGGGCGTCGGCAAAATGATCGAGTGGTGAGGCGCTTCTTATCCGCGCAAACGATCGACGCGGATCAGCTCCATTGGTCCCTTGCCCTTGATGTCGATGCGGCCGAGCGGCTCGCCATGACAGCGATCTGCCACCGCCGCCCAGGCCGGCCGGCTGAGCATCACCGCGCCGGGGATTCCGTGGCTCTCCATGCGCGCCGCCGTGTTCACCGTGTCGCCCCACAGATCGAACAGGTAATGGCGGCAGCCGATGACGCCCGCCACCACCGGGCCGAGGTGAATGCCGACACGCACGTCCCACGGGATCGGCAGCTGCCGGCTCGCCTCGATCAGCTCCAGACCACATCGGACGCAGTGTAGCACCGGATGATCGCGGGGCGTTTCCAGCAATCCCGCCGCCGCCATGAAAGCGTCGCCGATCGTCTTGATCTTTTCGACATGGTGCCGCACGGCGATGCCTTCCCACAGCTCGACTAGCTCTTGCAGGTGCCGCACCACCTCCTCCGGCTCGTGGCCGTCGCAGAAAGGCGTGAAGTCGGCGATGTCGCAGAATAGCACCGCCACATTGTCGAAACGCCGCGGCCGAACAAAGCTGGTCGTCTTCAGCTCGCGGACAATCTCATCGGGAAAGATCACGTGCAGCAGTTCATCGGAGCGCTTCTGTTCCTGCCGAATCTGCTGGAGGAAGAGCACCTCACGATCGCGCAGGCGCTTCTTCTCCAGCCCGGCACTGACGCGGGCTTTGAGCAGCACGGGATTGAACGGCTTGGGCAGATAATCCTCGGCGCCCATCTCGATGCAGCGAACGGCTATGTCCATCTCTTCGCAGGCCGAGATCATGATGACCGGCAGATGACGATAGCGTTCGTCGGCCTTGATCGCCGCCAATGTCTGCACGCCGTCGCTGTCGGGCATCCGCACATCGAGCAAAATGAGGTCAAAAAGCTGCGAGGCGATGCGGGTCATCGCTTCTCGTGCGTTGGTGGCACAGGCGACGGTGTGCCCCTCGCGTCGTAATAATCTGCTTAAAAGGTCGCGGTTATAGTCATCATCATCCACGATCAGAATAGCGCCGGTCTCCCCGCGTTTGTCGGTCGCATTCGGCGGCCGTCGTGCGGGATGGGCCGGCGTCTTCTCGCGGCCGAGGCTTCCCTCGCCGCGGTACTCCAGCAAGCGGACAATCTCGTCGAGGTGCGTCAGCATCCGCTGGCCAAGCTCGTGCAATTCATGGAGATCCTCGACGAAGCCCTCAAGGAAAAATGTCTCGGCATCTTCCAGCCACAGCTCGCAGTAGCCGAGGATGTGCGTCAACGGCGTACGCAATTCGTGCTGGAGCATGAACAGAGTGTTCGTCTCGGCGTCGGCCAGCTGCTCCGGATCGAGCAGGTCATGAAAACGTGTCAGCAAGACGCGGCCGGCGGTGTGGATTTTTTCGAGATCGGCCCGAAACTCTTCCTGACCGCGCTCGCGGGCATCGACGAGCATGATGCCGGCCAGCTCGATGAGGGTGTGTACGGGAGCGATGAGGGACTGGTGTGTATGAGCGAGCAAGGCGCGGCGAGAGCGCGGCGTCTCCGGCCTGGAGACGGATGCGGTTGTCTGTCCGGTCCTGGACGGGTGCGGGGTCATGGCCTGGGATTCCGTTCGATCGAGGAAGGCAGCTCAACCGCCTGGATCCTCCTCAATTTGATTACTATATCCGCCAACGCAGGCTGTGTCGCCCCTTCCGCCGCGCCGATGCCGTCTCGCAACACAATAAAGTCGATTCACGATTGCGAAGGGGTTGGGATCAGGATAGACTCAACATGTGTTTTGCTCGGGCGCTCCTCTCGCTGAGATACCCTGTCCTTGCCAGGAGAGCCATCGATGACCACCACACTGCTCGCCCTCACCCTCGCCGTCTTCGCCGCGGACACTCCCACCGCCAAGGAGAAGCCCAAGCACAGTCCCTACGCACCGAGCCTGCCCTATCTCACAAAAGAAGAAGAGGATAAGCTCGACGAGATCGTCGATCGCTTCATGCTCTACGACATCGGTCGTTTGCAGGGCCGAGAGGGGGCCAAGGCGCTGAAGGCCTTCAAGGATCTCGGTCCGGAGGCGATCCCTGCGCTGGTCCGCGGCCTCAACCGGGCAGCGATGATCGAGCACAGCTGTCCGGTGGTAGTCATCGCCCAGAAGATCGGCAAGCTGCTGGTCGCCTCTGAAGATGCCGAGCTATTCGATTTTGTCAAGGATAACATCGGCAGCGGCGTCGGCCGCACGCGCCACGCCGGCGTGTTGCAAGATTTGCGGCTTGCCGTGACCTTGCGCAAGAACGCCCTGGGTCGACGTCCCGCCGCAAACGCGTCCGCTGGTCCCAAGACTCCGCGCAGCATGAGTGTGACCGAGCTAGCCGACGCCGCCAGCAACGAACGGGGTCCGCGGCTGCGCTTGCTCCTCATCGAGCTGGAGAAACGCCGCGGGGAGGAAGTGGTGCCCGGTCTCGCCAATGCCGCCGGCAGTTACGAGAAGAACATTAAAAAGCTCGGCCGCGATTTGCTCGATCGTCATCTGGCGCGCCAGGGGGAGAAGATCGTCAAGGAGAAGCTCGGCGATGAGCTGATCGAGGTGCGGCTAGCGGCCATGCGAGTCATTGCCAGCCGGATGCCGCGTCTGGGTGGCGAGCTGATCGACCTGCTCGGCGATGACAAGGAAGAGATTCGCGGCGCCGCCCACACCGCCCTGGTGAAGCTCAGCCGCGGGCTGGACTATGGCCCCAGTGCCGACGCCGAGAAGGAGAAGATTGCCGCAGCCCAGCAAAAATGGCGGAGCTGGTGGGATCGCAGAAGGGGACGGTAACGCCTTCTTCCTATGCCCCAACATCCGCGGAGAAACGGTGTCTTCTTCCTTGCAGCCTGCTCTCCAGGCTTTACAATCGAATCATTGAGTACGACCTCACCCTACGCAGGTGCCGCGCCGTCGCGGCACCTGCCGCCCTGCCCACCGAGTTTTTCCCGTATCCACGAGCTGCATCATGGGGCGTTCGTCGATCCTGTTTTTGTTGTTACTCACACTGATACTGCGTCAGCCGTCGCTTGACGCAGCGGAGCCGCTCCCAAGTGTGATCGAGTTCAATCGCGACATTCGACCGATTCTCTCCGATCACTGCTTTCAATGTCACGGTCCCGACCGGGCGCGGCGCAAGGCCGATCTGCGTCTGGATACCAAGGAGGGAGCGTTCGCCGACCTGGGCGGCAGCCGCGCTCTCGTGCCCGGCGATCCGGATAAGAGCGAATTGTTCCATCGCATCACCACCACGAACGACCACGAACGCATGCCGCCCGCGAAGTCCGGCCGACGACTGACGGAACGGCAAATCCTGCTGCTGCGTCGCTGGATCGAGCAAGGGGCGAAGTGGCAGGCACACTGGTCGTTTCTCGCTCCCAAACGTCCGTCGCTGCCCACAGTGCGCGACACGGCCTGGCCGCGAACCCCCATCGATTATTTCATTCTCGCACGTCTGGAGCGCGAGGGCTTACGACCCTCGCCGGAGGCCGACCGTGTCACGCTCCTCCGACGCGTCACGCTCGACCTGACCGGCCTGCCTCCCACTCCCGCCGAAGTCGATGCCTTCTTGCAAGACCGCTCTCCGGGTGCCTATGAGAAAGCGGTCGATCGTCTTCTCGCCTCGCCGCGCTATGGCGAGCGGATGGCACTGCCCTGGCTCAACGCCGCCCGCTACGCCGACACCAACGGCTACCAGAGCGACGGCGAGCGCTCCATGTGGCGCTGGCGCGACTGGGTGATCGAGGCGTTTAACCACAACATGCCGTTCGATCGATTCACCATTGAGCAGCTGGCCGGCGACATGCTGCCGGGCGCCACGCTGGAGCAACGGATCGCCAGCGGCTTCAACCGCAATCACCGCGGCAACGCGGAAGGCGGCATCATTCCCGAAGAGTACGCCGTCGAGTACGTCGTCGATCGCGTCGATACCACGGCGACAGTCTGGCTTGGCCTGACGCTCGGCTGCGCGCGCTGCCACGATCACAAGTTCGACCCGGTCAAACAAAAGGAGTTCTACCGGCTGTTCGCCTACTTCAACAATGTCCCCGAGCGCGGCAAGGCGATCAAATACGGTAACTCGCCGCCTTTCATCAAGACACCCACGCGCGAGCAGCAAGAGCAGCTCCAGAAGTTACAACCGCGGTTGGCGACGGCCGAGCATCGCTATCTGGAGCTGGAGCCGCGCATCGTCGCGGCACAGGCGAAATGGGAGAAATCGCTTCCCTCTTCGCCGATCCTCGACGGATCGATCCAGGAAGATATGCTCGCTCATTTCCCGCTTGAGGGCGACAAGGGCAGCTTTGAGGGGCGCCGCGACTTCGACGCGGGCGATGTCGGCCACTTCGGTTATTACGACAAATTCTCCCTCGCCGCCTGGGTGCGTCCCCGCGGCGGCAAGGGCGGCACCATCCTCTCGCGTATGGTCGATGACCCGCAAGCGGCCGGTTACAGCGTCGTTCTGAAAAACGGGCAGATTCAAGTCAACCTCGTGGTGCGCTGGCTGGACGATGCCATCCGCGTCCACACCGAAGCCCGCATCGCCGCGGATCGCGACTGTCACCTCATTGTCACTTACGATGGCTCTCGCGTCGCCAAGGGAATTACGGTGTACCTCGATGGCCGGCCCGCGAAGGTGGTGGTTGATCTCGACGACCTCAACCAGAATTTCCAGTCGAAGGAGCCGTTGCGCATCGGTGCGGGACACGGACCCGACGGGCGCTTTCACGGCACTATCCACGATGTACGCATTTATGGACGCGTCCTGTCGCCGGAGGACGCCGGGATTCTCCCCACGACCGATCCCATCAACGCAATCGCCGCTCGCCCATTCGATCAGCGCACGCCGTCGCAAGCGCTGAAAATTCGCCGCCATTTCCTAAATCATGCGGCGCCGCTGAAGATCCAGCAGGCTCGCGAACAGCTTCTCACTCTGCGACGAAACCGCGACCGGCTGATCGAGAGCTTTCCGACGACAATGGTGATGCAGGAAATGCCCGTGCCGCGCGACACGTTCGTTTTGATTCGCGGCGAGTACGACAAGCACGGTGAAAAGGTGACACCAGGCGTGCCGGCGAGCTTGCCGCCGTTGCCAGCCGCCTTTCCCAACAATCGCCTCGGTCTAGCGCGATGGCTGGTCAATCCGTCGAATCCGCTTACCGCGCGGGTAACAGTCAATCGCTACTGGCAAATGCTCTTCGGAACGGGTTTGGTCAAAACCGTCGAGGATTTTGGCTCGCAGGGCGAATGGCCGACACATCCGGAATTGCTTGACTGGCTGGCGACCGAGCTGTTGCGCCGCGGCTGGGACGTGAAAGCGATCCTGCGAACGATCGTCACCAGCGCGGCCTATCGGCAATCGTCCAAGGTGAGCCGCGAATTGCTGCGCCGCGATCTGGAGAACCGTCTGTTGGCCCGCGGCCCGCGCTTTCGGCTGTCCGCCGAGATGGTGCGCGATCAGGCGCTCTTCGCCAGCGGCCTGCTCGTCGAGAAGCTCGGCGGCCCCTCGGTCAAGACTTATCAGCCCGCCAGCTTGTGGAAGGAGCTGGCCAACGTGGAATACAAACCCGACAAGGGCGACAATCTTTATCGCCGAAGTCTGTATACCTTCTGGAAGCGCACCGTGGCGCCGCCGAATATGATGACCTTCGACGCCGCCGGCCGCGAAACGTGCATCGTGCGGCAGACACGCACCAACACGCCGCTGCAAGCCCTGACGCTCATGAACGATGTCACCTATGTGGAAGCCGCGCGCGTCCTGGCCGAGCGCGTTTTGAGGGAGGACCATGCATCCCCAGAACAGCGATTGACGCGGATGTTTCGTCTGCTCCTCGCTCGCCCGCCGCGGTCCGTGGAGCTGAAGGTCCTGAGCGCGGACCTGACCAGGCATTTGTCGCGCTATCGCCGCGATCGACAGGCGGCATTAAAGCTCGTCAGCGTCGGCGAAGCGAAGCGCGACGAGAAGCTGAATGTCGCCGAGCTGGCCACGTACACCGCCGTGGCGAACCTGATTCTCAACCTGGATGAGACGATCACCAGGGAGTAATGATCGGTCGCGATAGCCGTAATTTGGGAGGGCGAGGCTCCTGCCGAGCCTTCTGATGCAGGAAAAATGCCGCAGGAAAAATCGGCTCGGCAGGAGCCTCGCCCTCCCGAGTCTGGCCGCTGAGAACATGCCATGAATCCTCTACTCGAACATGCCGCCTTGCTGACGCGACGCCACTTTTTCGGGCGCGCCAGCCTGGGGCCGGGCATCCTCGCCCTGGCGTCGCTGCTAAACGACAAGCTTTTCGCCGCGACGGAACAATCGCACCCGCACTTCAAGCCGAGAGCGAAGCGCGTCATCTACCTGTTTCAGTCGGGCGCTCCTTCGCAGATGGATCTCTTCGATTACAAGCCGAAGCTGGAAAACCTGCGCGGCAAGGAGCTGCCCGATTCGATCCGCAAGGGACAACGACTGACCGGCATGACGGCGACGCAAACGAGCTTCCCGATCGCGCCGAGCAAGTTTCGGTTCGCTCGCCGCGGCCGGAGCGGCGCATGGATCAGTGAGCTGATGCCGCATGTGGCGAAGGTCGCCGACGAGCTGTGCTTCGTCAAATCGTTGTACACCGAGGCGATCAATCACGATCCCGCCATCACGTTCTTCCAGACGGGAGCGCAGCTGGCGGGCCGGCCGAGCATGGGAGCCTGGGTCTCTTACGGCCTGGGCAGCGACAACCGCGACTTGCCGGCCTTCGTCGCCCTGGTGTCGCAGGGCAGCGGCAACCCCGCTGGGCAGCCGCTCTACGATCGTCTGTGGGGCAGCGGTTTTCTGCCGACGCGCTATCAGGGCGTCAAGCTGCGTTCCGGCGGAGAGCCGGTGTTGTACCTCGACAACCCTCCGGGGCTTGACCATGCCGCCCGCCGCCGCATGCTCGACGACCTGGCCCGGCTCAATCAGCTCCGGCTTGAGGAGAATGGCGATCCGGAAATTGCCACGCGCATCGCCCAGTACGAGCTGGCCTATCGCATGCAAACCGCGGTGCCGGAGCTGACCGACCTGTCGCGCGAGCCGCGCCGCATTTTTGACCTATACGGACCCGACGCCCGTAAACCTGGCACATTCGCGGCCAATTGCTTGCTGGCCAGACGGCTGGCCGAGCGGGATGTTCGCTTCATCCAGCTCTTCCACAAGGGCTGGGACCAGCACACCAACCTACCCAAGCAAATTGCCGGTCAGTGCCACGACACCGATCAGCCGACTGCCGCCCTGATAGCCGATCTGAAACAGCGCGGCCTGCTCGACGACACGCTCGTCATCTGGGGCGGCGAGTTTGGCCGAACGGTGTACTGCCAGGGCACCCTGACCGCGGAGAATTACGGCCGCGATCACCATCCGCGCTGCTTCACCGTCTTTCTCGCCGGCGGCGGCATCAAGGCGGGCCTGACGCATGGCGAAACCGACGATTTCTGCTACAACGTTACTCGCGATCCGGTGCATGTCCACGATCTACACGCCACGATGCTGCATTGCCTCGGCATCGAGCATACGCGGCTGACGTTTTTGTTCCAGGGCCGGCATCACCGGCTGACCGACGTGCATGGCAACGTCGTCAAAGCAATCCTGGCCTGATTCTCGCATTAATGATTGAGATTGAACTCCGCGCTGTTTAAGAGCGCCCAGAGAACATCGCCCAGGGCAAGCCTCGCATCCTTCCTCGCGCCGCCCCCGTCCACATACTGCACGAGTCGTCGAGCTTCCGTCGGTGTCGGCTTGCGCGAGAGGGTCGCCAGAAACAGGGTCTCGATTTTCCCGGCCGTGTCCAGCGAGTGATCGTTCGCGACGCTCGTCAGGAAGTCACCGTCTTTCAGGCGGGTGGCGGCGGCGATGAATCGGCCGTTCATCAGCATCAGCGCTTGCGGGATGGAACGCTGCGTCTCGGTGCCCGGCTGGCCGCCCGCGAAGCGAGCCAGGAACTCCGCACGGGCGTCAGGAGGGGCTGGGGTCATCGGCATCGGCGGCGGGGTAGGCGGCGGTCGATAGCCGGTGGCCACGGCCAAGCTATCGAACAACTGTTCGGGGGTGAGTCCCTTGACGGTCATCCGTGCGAACAGGCGCGAGTCCATCGATGAGGCAGCCGTCGCAGCACTGGTGAGCTGATAGGCACGGCTGGCAACAATGCTTCGCATGAGGTACTGCAAGTCGAATCGATGGGCGACGAATTGACGAGCCAATTCCTCAAGCAGCTCCGGATGACTCGGCGGATTATCCGAGCGGAAATCATCCACAGGCTCGACCAATCCCACACCGAAGGAGTGCGCCCACAGCCGGTTCACCGTGGCGCGGGCGAAGTAAGGGTTGTCGGCGGCGGTCAGCCACTCCGCCAGCGTGGTGCGTGCCCCGACATTGTACTTCCAACGCGGCTCCGTCTCGTCGAGGAAGCGGGCCTCGACGCTGGTGAGGCTGCCCGGAATCTTGATGTCGCGGCGATCGAACACCTCGCGGATTACGCCGCCGTTGTCGGCGCCGTCGCGCTGCAATCCGGCGAAGAAGGCGGCGTAACCCCAGAAGTGCTGCCGCGTCCAGCTGCCGAACGGGTGATTGTGACACTGGGCACACTCGATGCGGACGCCCAAGAAGAGACGGGCTGTGCTGGCAGCCAGGATTTCCGGCTTGGCGTCCTTGGCCTCGTAGAAGGCGCGCGGCGTCGGCGTGGCCGCGTCAGCCGGCTCGCTTCGAGTCATCCCCCGTCGCCGTAAACGCTCACTGCCGAAAGGCACCGTCAGCAGCTCCGCGATCATGCGGTCATAAGGTACGTTCTCGGAAAACTGCTTGCGCAGCCAGTCGTTGAAGCCATTGAGCTGTCCTTGCACGGCTCCGTTATTGCTCTCCGGGATCAGCAAATCGCGCCACACGCTGACAAAATGTTGGACATGCGCGCCCTTCTCCAGCAAGCTCCGCACCAGCCACACACGCTTGTCCGGCTTGCGATCGTCGAGAAATGCTCGCGCCTCCGCCAGGGACGGAATCCGACCCACCAAGTCGAGATAAACGCGGCGCAGGTACTCGGCATCGTCAGCCAGGGGCGCGGGCTTCACGCTCTCCACCTTCCAGCGTGCGGCGAGGCGCTGGTCGATTTTCTTCGCCAGATCCTGCTCGCTCAGCGGCTCGACCGCGTGCAGCGGCGATCTCCCAAGGACGAGCAAACCCAGGACCAGCATTCCAACTGGATGGAGCCGCATGGTTGAGACCTCCGCAAAATGGAACCCTATTGGGTCAGCTGCCACAGACACACAATACCGTCCGCGCCGCCGGAGATGGCCCGGCGTCCATCGCTGGATAGCCCGACACTCAGCACCGGCTTGTCGTGCAGCTCGAGGCTATCTCGACATTCGCCCGTTTGCGCATCCCACAAACGAACCGTGTGATCGTAGCTGCCGCTCAGAACGTGTCGGCCGTCCGCCGCGAATCGCACCGAACGGACGTATCCGGCGTGTCCTTCCAGGCGGCGGACTTCCTTCCTGGTCGCCACGTCCCATAGACGTATCGTACGATCGGTGCTTCCGGTCAGCAGCTGGCGGCCGTCGGGAGAGAATGCGACCGCCAGCACCGGGCCGCTGTGCCCCGCGAAGAAGCCGAGTTTCTTGTTGGCAAAGGGATCCCACAGAACGCAGGCGTTATCCTCGGTGCCGCCGGCCGCCACGGTCTTACCATCCGGGGAAAAGGCGATGGCGTACAGGGCGTCGGTCAGTCCCTTGAGCTTCCGTAGCTCGCGGCCGCTCGATACGTCCCACAAGCGAAGGGTACCGTCGCGGCTGCCGGTGACGGCATAGCGGCCGTCGGAGCTGAAAGCGACACTGGTCAGCGCTTTGGTGTGTCCCGTAAACTGTCGAATTTCCTTGCCTGCGGCAACGTCCCACAGGCGAGCCGTGCGATCGCTGCCGGCCGACAGCGCGATGCGACCATCCGTGCTGAGCGCGAGCGCTTGCACTTTATCGGTATGGCCCTCCCAGACAGCTATCTCCTTGCCATTGCTCGCGTCCCAGACGCGGAGAGTGCCGTCCCAGCTTCCAGAGAGGATGCGCCGTCCGTCCGGCGTCAAGACGGCGGCCGTCACCCAACCCGCATGGCCGCTCCCGCGAACCACCGTCAATCGGCGCGGCTGCAAGCTCCACTGCTTCAGCATCTCGTCCTGAGCTATGCTGATGAGGGAGACGCCATCCGGCGCGAAAGTGACGGAGCCAATCGCGCCGTGATGTCCGGTCAATCGGAACTGTTCTTGCCAGGAGTCGGTGTCCCACAGCATGAGGCTCGCCCCCGCATGGCCGCTGACGAGGTGCTGGCCATCAGGAGCGAAGGCCAGCGCACGCACCGGGCTCCGTTGCCGGCGGGTTAGCAGCAATTTGCGATCGCTTAATTGCCAAATTTTGAACGCCGCATCGCTGCCGCCGGTCACGAGCTGCGCGGAGTGCGGAGCGAAAGCCAGCGCCGTCACATCGCCCGCGTGAGCGGACCAGCTCGCCGTCTCCTTGCCGCGAGACACGTCCCACAATTTGACAATGCCGGCGCCTTTGCGGTCTTTGTCGCCGCCGCTGGCGAGCTGTCGTCCATCGGGGGAGAAAGCGAGACAAGCGATGCTCGCGTCATGGCCGGTCCAGACGGCCCGCTCGCGGAGAGGATCAGGCACGGCCGAAGGGTCCGGCACATCCCACAAGAGGATGGTGCGATCGGAGCCGGCAGTGGCCAACGTCTTGCCGTCGGGCGAGAAAGCGATGGCACGGACAGCGTTGCGGTGTCCGCCAAGCGAAGCGATCATCCGGCGGTCGGGAATCGACCACAAGCGCGCCGTGCGATCGCGGCTGGCGCTGGCCAGCAGCTTGCCGTCCGGCGAGAAGGCGAGACCGACCACGGCCGAGCGGTGGCCGCGCAGTGTTGCCGTAAGCTGCCAGGTTTTCACGCTATACAGCCGGATCGTTCGGTCGCCGCCGGCAGTGGCGACGGTGTCGCCATCGGGCGAGAGGGCGGCGACAGCGTGCGGTCCGTGGCGGCAGCGCTGCGTGTGCCGAGCTTGCAAACGCGGCAGGCTGGCGTCCCAGAGATACACGGTACGGTCGGCGGCGGCGCTGGCCAGCTGCCGGCCGCTCGGCGCGAACGCCAGGCAGGTGACGCCCTCGGTATGTCCTTCGAGAGTGGCCAGCTCCGCGCCGCTGTGCGGATCCCACAATTTGATGGTGCGATCGAAGCTGCCGGTGGCCAGTAGCTGGCCGCGCGGCGAGAAAGCGACGGAGAAAACAACGTCGCGGTGCCCCTCCAGCGACAGTAATTCATTATTCTTGGCCACGTCCCACAGCTTCACGGTCCGGTCCTCGCCGACGCTGGCCAGCCGTTGGCCGATGGCACCGGCGTCTCGCCGGTCGGGAGCGAAAACCAGACCGCGCACCGTTCCCTCGTGTCCCTCCAGTAGCGATTTCTGCTCGAACGTGCGGGTGTCCCACAACCGGATACGCCGATCGGCGCCCGCGGAAGCGAGTAGCTTGCCATCCGGTGAGAAGGCGACGGCGCGAACGGTGCCCTTGTGGCCCTTCAGGGTGGCCCGTTCCGCACCGCTGGCAACGTCCCAGATCTTGACTGTGTGATCGTAGCCGGCGGAGGCCAAGGTCTTGCCATCCGGAGAAAAGGCCACTCCGAATATCCAATTTTTGTGTCCGGCCAGGGTGCGCAGCTCCTTGCGGGTGGCAACGTCCCACAGCTTGATGGTGCGATCGTAGCTGGCCGAGGCGAGGATTTTGCCGTCCGGCGAAAAGGCCAGGCTGGAGATGGCGTCGCCGTGGCCAACCAGGGCCGCGAGGCGTTTGCCGCCGGCGGCGTCCCAGAGCTTGACCAGCTTGTCGGCGCCGCCGGTCGCCAGGGTTTCGCGATCAGGCGAGTAGACCACGGCGAGCACCTCGGCGGAATCGTCGCCCAGCGCCGTCGGCTGTGGATCGTACTTCGTCGGCTCGGGGAAGGTCCGCCGCGCGGAGGGCTTGACGGCGGGATGCTGCTCGCCAGCAATTCCGCTGAGGCTCGTCAGGGCCACGAACCCCAGCAGGGAGACAGCAAGCAAGGCGTATCGTTGCATGGCTTCCTCGCGAAAACTGGGGCACGGACGAACCGGATCGGACTTTTTTCGTTAGCCCAGCCCTTTAGGGCTGGGAATAGTAGCCCACTGGTAGACTCTGTTCGGGGTTTAGCCCTTTCCAGTACGAGCGAGGGCTAAAGCCCTCACCGAGGGGCTGAAGCCCCCCAATCGATTTCCTGCCTGACGCTTACCCAGCCCTGAAGGGCTGGGCTAACGAAATAACAGATCGCTGTTTACACACTTTGCCGAGCTCACTTGTGCGTGGCTTGCACGGTCCATAGCTCCTCCGCCCCCGGCACCCGCTGCGGCCACTGGCCGCGATAGGCCACATTGCGAACGCGCATGCTCGTCTCGTCGGCGTAGTGGAACAGTCCGAACGTCCGCTGGTTGGTCGATTCCAGCTGGCGCTGATAAATCGCGACGCCGTTGAGATGCAGCGTCACGGTGTCGCCGGCCAGCGACAATTTCACATGGTTCCACGCCTTGGCCTTCAGCGGCAGCGGTGTTGGGCCGCGCCGGTGCTGTGGCTCGGTGGCGACGTTGTCCGGCGATAGGCCCGTGCGTTCGTGAGCTCCGTCGGTCAGCCAGTGAATGCGCACGCCCTCCGGGTCGAGCAAGAACACCAGGCGATCGAGAGCGGGGTGTCCATGCACCTTGCCGGGCTCATGGAAAAAGTCGTACTCGACCTCGCCGTCTTCGAGAAGCGGTCGATGATAATGCAGTGCCTTTTCCTGCCAGGTCCGAGGTTGTGGCCGAGCGGCTCCGCGACTCGGTTGGGCAGGGTTGCCTTGACTGATGATCGTGTCGCCGCGCTTCTGCCAGGGGCGACCACCGTAGTAGGAGCGCCAGCCGGTCAGGTCCGGCAGAGCGGAAAGCGACAGCAGCTCCGGCACGCGCGGACGGCCGCTAATCTTCAAATTCCGGATACCGGCGGTATTTTGATAATCGGCGTGCAGCATGAGCCAAGGATCGGCGTTGTCCGGCAAGGGATCTTCGCACATCTTGCGACCGTTGACGTAGACAGTATAGGTATCGTCGCGGACGACGAGGCGGTACTTGTACCACGGTCCGAGGGGCGGCAGCGGCGGCGCAATGTCGCCGGGGCGAATCAGACGAGAAAAACTAAACAAGTTGTATTTCTTTCGATTGCCATCCAGATAGAAACGCAGTCCGCCGTAGGATACGTTGGGCTGTCGCCAGCCGAAGGTGGTCAATTCGCAGGAAACCTCGAAATCGCCTCGCAGCGGCATGCGCAGATACAGGTAATCCTGCGCCCGGCCGGGATAGTGCTTAACAGCTCCCTCCGGAATGGACCAGTGTGTCAAGGGGGAGCGGATGCCGCGCGGCAGCTCCGTGTTGTGCGAGACCGGATCCCAGTAACGGAGTCCGGGATCGGTCCCGAAGGGGACGCGAAGCTCCGGCGGCAAACCGAGTACCTGGGCGGCGGCTCGGGCATGGCGCACGTGCCGAATCCAGAAATCGCGATCGGGCAGCGAAACCCTTTTCATCATCGCCTGCTCGAGCCTCTGCACCTGAGCGGCGAGCAGCGCCTCGGCGGGAAGGCGGAGATTACGGCGTGTCATGGTGCCGTGGGCCGCCACCAGCTCCGGCCAACGCCGCCACATCGGCTCGTTGACCGGCAGGGTGGCGACCAGTTGCAGCAGCTCACCGAGGACCGCCATCGCTTGCTCATCCCGTTCCTGAGCGGCACGTAGCAACGCCAGCATCGCCAACCGTCCGCGCTTCTGCTCAGGAGTATTGGCCTTTTGTACGCGCTCTACCAGCTCGTCGAGCTTGCCGAGCTTCTTGGCCAGGGCCACTAATTTCAGGGCCGGCGCTTCCAGCTCGCCGCCGGTCTGCACGCGGCGTCCTGTCGGCAACGGCTTCGGTGCCAGGGGAGGAGCAGGATCGGCCGGGGTGAATTCGCCCGCCATCTGGAAGAGGGGATGATTCTCGTTGGGCAGCACCCACTCCCGCAGCAGCGTGTACGCTTGCTCCGCCGGCAAGTCTCGTGCTTGCCGCAGAAGATGGCTGGCGTTTTGGAGGAAGAAGGTATCGCCGATCAACGCCCGGCGAGCTGCGCCATCCGCGACGGGACCGGCAGGGAGGAACGAATCGGCCATCGCCTTTTCACTCCGTTTTTCGGGCCAATCGCCGGTCAGCACGACATGGCGGACGCGTGCGGCAGTGCGATTTTTGTAGTGAAACAGCCCGAACGTGCAGGCATCGCTCGGCTCCAGCTTCCGCCGGCAAACTTCGGTGCCGTTCAGCTCGATCTTCACGCCGTCCGCGGTCAGGGAGAGCTGGAGCTGGTTCCAGTCATTGTCTTTGAGCGACACAGAGCCGGCTATCTTGGCCGCGTTGTCGGGAGACAGGCCCGTCCAGTCGCTGTGGTCATTCTCGCCCAGCCAATGCAGGCGAACGCCCTCCGGCTCCAGAAGAAACACGAGCCGACCGACACTCGGATGCACTATCGTCTCGCCGTGGCGGTAGAAGAACTCGTAACGCAGCTTTTCGCCGGGACGCAGCGGCCGGAAGTAGGTCAGCAAGCTGCCCACGCCTTCACGCGACGACAGGTTAGGGGCGTGTCGTCCGTGGATCTCGCCCTCGCGCGCGTGCCAGTCGAAGGACGCCGGATCGCGCTTCTTGGTAAGCGGGGTCGGCACCTGTTCATTGGGCGGCGCTTCGTCGTCGGAGAGTTTGTTGAGACGCGGGGGTTGGCTCTCGTTGTAGAAGCTGCTGATCCACCCCTCCATTCGGTCGCCGTGACTAAGCACGACTTCGCGGGGTATGCGAGGCGTGCCGCGGATCTGTGGGTTGCGGAAGACCGTGTGCCGTTCATGACCGGCGAAAAGGGCCAGCCACGGACTCGACGGGCTGGGATCGCTCTGCTCATGGACGAGCCGGCCATTGACCAGCCAGCGCAGCTTGCCCGGCTCGACCTGCACCGTGAAGCGGTTGAAGGTGTCGCGGTGAAGGGCGTTGCCTAGCAGGTAGATTTGCTCATGACAGCCGACCGGCCAGAAACGGCTGGTCGAGGTGGGGTTCGGCTCGAACACCATGCCGGCGTAGCTGAGGTGTCCCTCGGCCCAACCGCCGTGGTAGGCATCGACGGAAAACTCGAACGTGCCGGTGAGCGGATAGTCGAAGATCAGGAAATCGTGATCGGGACCGAGCAAGTGCGCGACGTGTCCCTCGTGCGCGATCCACCAGGCCGGCCGCGTGCCGGTCTGGCGCATGCCGCCGCCAACGTAACTGGCGGGATGCCAGCTCGCCAAGCCGGGATCGCCAGAGACGGCGTGTGATTTGTCCCGATGTGGCAAACGGCTGAGAGCCAGATCTTCCCGCAGGTGAGTCAGAGCAGGCCAATTCTGTCTGTTTTTCGCCAGGGAGATGAGCTGATCGGCAAAAGCCTCGCTTGTCCCTGTCAGTCGTCCGTCCGTCAGACAGGCCCGCGCCAGGAGATAGTCCGTCCATTCGACTTGCGGCCCCTGCTGCCGCTGCCCGTCGTAATAATAAGGTGAGCGAATCGGCGGAGGCGCCGCCATCTTCTTGCGAAGCTGTGCGAGGTGCTGCTTCACAACGCCGGCGGTCGAGTCAGATTGGCCACGCGCGACTTGGATTAGCGCATAAAGTACATCGGCATTCTCGATTTTATTCGCGTCGAGCTTTTGTACCTCCGATGCCAGCTCGTCGAGCTTGCCGGTCTCGCGCGCGGCCTCAATCAGCAGACCTAGGGCACTCAGAACGCCGTTGGGCGGAGCGGTGAATTTGCCGAAGGCATCCGGCGGCGTCTCCGCCGGCACGAACGCGCCGAGAACGCGGACCGAGCGGCGCAGCAGTGTTGGCAGCGTCCAGCTTTTGAGCAAATCGTATCGCTCCGCTGCCGGGCGCTTCCCAAGCTGTTGAGCAAACGCGGCGAGCAGGTTGTTGAGAATAGTCCTGGGAATTTGCGCACGCTGTTCCGCCGGCAGATCGACGGCCATGCCGAACAGGTTGAGGGCTTCGGCAAGCAGACCCGCACGGATGTATTCCTGGGTCACATCTTGCATCTTGTAGATGAGAGGAGATTGACCGCCGTTGCGGACCAGACTGCGCAGGGCCATCCCCATCACTTCCTTGAGCCGGGCACTGCCTGCCTTGGTCCTGCCGTGCTTGAAGTCATGGCGAGCCAAAAACAGCAGCACATTCATCGCCGACTGTTCGCCGCCGGAGGCGGACAAATTCTTGGCCGCGCGTTCCAGCACCGGCAAGGCATCCGCGGCCAGCTCGTCTTTCGCCAGGGCCGGCGCCGCCGCCCGGCAAATGAGGGCAGCGGTGTGCTGCAAGGTGTCTTTTTGCAGACGCTGCCCGAACTCCTTGAGCAGCGCGCGCAAACGCGCGTCGTCCTTGGCCGCCCAGGATGTTTGGGCCAGCAGAATGCGGGCGTTCAATTCGCCCAGTGGCTTGTCCTGGCGCGAGCCGATGCGCTTGCGAAGATCCTCAAGGCGTTCGGCATGGACGGCGGCCTCCGCTAGCATCCGGCCGACGCTCTGTCCGGGTTGCGAGGGGTCGTCGAGACTGGCCGTCGTGTACAGGAACACCTCGGCGGGCCGCGCCGCCGGCAGCACCACGTCGGCGAGCGTTTCGTAGATGTCGAGCTCCGCCATGCTCTCGCGCCGCCAGCGTGCGACCAATTCGCTCAGCTGATTGGCGACAGCCTGATTGTGCTGGGTGTTGTTATCCGTCGCGATCATGGCTGAGGCGCCACCGACCCTCACGACGCCCCAGTTACGGCCGATGTTCGAGCTGCCTGTCACTGGGGGGCCACCGCTCAGGGCGTCGCGGACGGCTCGCCGCGACAGGGCCAACATCTTGTGGTCTGCCGCCAGCTTGGCTACTTGTGCGGCCTGATCGAATTGCTTGGTGGTGACGGCGAGCACGAATGTCCCGGTCGGCGTTTGCGCCTGGCCTGACGGCAGCACGCGGGCGGGGGGCGGAGGGGCTGCGAGCATCTCTTGGTACACGCGAACGCTGCCGCGATGCTTACCCGAGCCGCGACCGTAAGGGAGCGGTGTTGGCAATGCCGCTCCCTTACGGTCGCGGCTCGGACGGCCTTTCGATGGGGCCGGCGGCGGCAGGACGACATTCAGCATCTCGGCCCAGCGCTTTTCCGCGGCCTTACGATCACCGCCGTCCAGCTCGATTTGTCCCCATTCGCGCAACATCGCCAGCGCGAAGTGCGGCTCCATCTGTCGCCGCGCTGCCTCCACGGCCCGCTCACCAAGCTGCTCGCCCGCCGCTCGCAGCGACGGGCGGCGTAAACACGCCCGCGCCACCAGCCACAAGCCGATTTGCCGCGCCGCCTCGGCCCGCTGCCGCGCGTTGGCCCGCTTGCCTCGCGGGAGCTTCTCCAACGGCTGCGAGACCGTCAGCTTGCGCAGGCGATCGATTGCCTCGTTGACCCCTTGCTGGCGCTGCGGGCCGGTAAGCAGTGCTTGCAGCGCCGCCGCGATTTGCACCGATACGTCGCGAGGCCGCTCGGCCAGAAGCTTCTCCAGCGCCGCCTGCGCTTCCGCCTGTGTTTCCGGCTTCTTCGCCGCTGCTTGCAGCGCGCGCTCCAGCAAGCTCGTCATCCGGGCGTCGGGAAGCTCATGCGGCTGCACCAGAAGCAGCAGGTCCAGCGCCGGCGCGCCTTCTTTCCGATCCGGCCGAGGCGTGAGTACGTCGCGTACCGCCTGAGCCAACGTTGCCGGCTTGAGACCCTTGATCGCGTTGCGCAGCGCCCCTTCCGCCTGCTGTTTCAACCACGGCCCATTGAACCGCGCCGCCGCCTCCAGCGTCTCACTATCGTCGAGCAGCTCGCTGCACAACCGCAGGGCGTCGATCGGATAGCCCATCTCGGTGAGACCGTTGGCCAGCGACGACATGTTCTGAATGCGGCGGTAGGCGGCATAGCCGGGATCGTAGCGGTCGTCGCTCGGGCGAACGAATTGCAGCATCAGCGCCCGCGCGTCTTTCTTGCGTCCCGCGTCGCTGTAGAGCTGCACGAGCTGGCGAATCGGGTTGTAACTGTAGTCCATGTTCATGTCGTTGAGCATCTCTTCGCGCGCCCCCTCAAACGTCTCCAGGGCGAGATCGCGCATGGACTCGTAATCGCGCAGCTCCTGACCGAACACGATTCGGGGCCACATCGGCATCGGATTTTGTTTGTCGTCGAGCAGCTCCCGCCACAGCCGGCGGGCCTCGGCGGTGCGTCCGCGCTGGAGGTTGAGTACTGCCAACAACGCCTTGCCGGCGCTCCACTCGGGACGCTTGCTCAGCACCTGCTCGACCTCGCGCGCCAGCGGACGAAGGCGGTTTTGCCGCCGCGTCGCTTCCAGCATGTGCGTGACGACGCCATTGACCCGCCCGTCGCCGTTGTAAGAATTGATCTGATCGCTGCCGCGCCACGGATCGGCGACCGGCTCGTC
>Ga0335075_10004330_pt1 | contig 22256 bp, 14 predicted proteins | sample Lox_Sample_24_FD_206723 | JGI IMG/M metagenome (GOLD analysis project Ga0335075, IMG submission 206723) | Soil microbial communities from Loxahatchee National Wildlife Refuge, Florida, United States - Lox_Sample_2.4 | ecosystem: Environmental > Terrestrial > Soil > Wetlands | place: USA...
TTGCAAAGCCGCCGCGCCATTGTATGATGCCGCCCCTTGGGGCGCGGGCGTAGCTCAGGGGTAGAGCACAACCTTGCCAAGGTTGGGGTCGAGGGTTCGAATCCCTTCGCCCGCTCCATCGAAAAACCGCAGAAAACCGCTGTTTTCAGCGGTTTTTTTGTTTCTGCGGCCAACGCCACGATGCACGAGGCGACGCGAACAGAACACGAATTTGCGTCAATTTCTGGCACAAATCTGACACACAATTGCGAGCCCGTTCTGGTTTCGTTGGTTGCGCTGAGGCAGGGCAGGTCCTTGCCCGGATCCGTCTCGTCCGGCGATTATGGGCGATGAACCGATCAACCGATCGGCCCGACACCATCGCGTCGCTCTGAACGATCTTGGCACCGGACGCTGAGCGCCAAGTCGCGCCTCAGAACACGCGCCTAGGCGCAGCGATTTCATCCTTGGCGACGGGTCGCCGCTGATCAACTAACGGCCGCGGTCGGCGCAGAAATCGCAGGCCCTGCGCTGAACAACATACGACTTTCTGTTTAGCGGGAGCGCTCGGGGCCGATCGCGAGGTACTCGCAGTATCCGCTCCGGGTCTGTTCAGTGGACCGGTGTAGCTTGGGGCAACTGCGTCGCCGTCGTGCCACGATGCGACATCGATGGGGGCGTGTCCTGCCCCTCCGTGCTCGCAATAATAGAGGCTGGGCCAGCGGGGGCAATAGTCCAACTCGAACGGGTGCGCTTTACTCGAAATGGATGCCTCGTGGCGACCCGGGCGCTAGCGCATTCGGCGCGCAAAGGTGAACGCCGAATAGAGCGGGCCCCTCGGGGTGGAAAGAGTTGCAGCGCCAGGCCGAGCTCGAAGTCTCACGAGCGGCGATGCAGCGGGAACTGTTGTCATGCAGAATATGATGATAGATAGCGGCGCGGCTCCCGCTGCAACGGCGGTCAAGGACCGGCCCGACAACCGGGCCCGAGGCGCCACTAAACCCGGATGGACAATAGCAGCAGGATATCGCGCGCCTCTCCCGACGGCCATTACAGTGCGCTTACCGGCGGCCTCTGGAGTTCCGATGGTTCACAGAACTGCTTCGTCGGCATGTCCGATTTCATGGCAGTGCTGAAAGCAGGGAAATCGTCGGCGCTGATCAGACGAAAGCGCAAGGCCTTCCCACGCGCGACCTCGGTGACCATGTCCGGAGCAGAAAGCCTGCTTCGCCAGAAGTCGATATCGCCGTCGAAGCGAGAATGCTGCCACACATAAGCGAATCGCTGCCGGCATTCCACCGAGAAGCGCCGCTTGCCGGCAAAGTCATAGTAGAGTGCACGATAACGTAGGCTGCTCTTCTGGTGTGCCTCCGTCTCGCCGAGAAAGAACTTCGCCATTGCGGGGTTGTCGAGATCTTCGAGCGCTGTTGGCCAGTCAGGCCACGGGGCTTCTCCTGGCGAAGCGCCGCCGCGCGTGACTGCCGCGATTTCGAGCGGCGGGTAGATGCAGGTGCAGGTGAGCAGATCGCGTCCATCTTCACGCGCGAGCTCCATGCGGTAGCAGCGGATGTCGACGCCATGCTGCTCGTTGAGCCATTCTGCGCCGAAGAGCAGCGCCGGGTCGAAATCCTCTGCCATCAAGATGATCCGTTGCGATCGGTTTATTGTCGCGAGCTCATCGCGGATGTGCTCTTCGATATCTGCCGTCGCCTCGTCGAGGGACTGGTTATAGTTTGCCGCAAGGGTCGCGACGAATCGCTCGGCGGGCCAGCGCGCGATCATGCCCGAGTAGCTGACAGCTTGCAGGAGTTGCATCTTGTGCGCACCGCGCTTCAGCTCGATAATCACGCTATTCCCCGAGTCGTCAATCGCCAGGATATCGACGCGGTCGGCGATGCTGTCGGAGGGCTTCACCTCCTGTCCGATGAGCCAGAGAGGCTCGCCGATCTCTTCGCAGAACTCGCCCGGGCTCGCGATGATCATCTGCTGCAGCATTCGCTCGCCGTACTCGGCTTCGGCGAGGTTCGCGGGCGTGAGCCTGACGAGACGCTTGTCTTTCGTGTCGATCCGTAGCATGTGGCCTCCGCGTTGCCCGCAGGACACCAAACAGCGTCTTCGTGTCCAGTAGTTCGATGACTACTTCTCTTCGCCCATTTTTTCGGAATCATCAACATCGTCGAACTCTTCAACAATCCCTTGTGCCTCACCGGCCGAGAGCTCGAGTATCGGCGCCGGGAGTTGTACGGCCACGGCGATTCCCTCGATTGACTTGACGCCCTTCAGAGCCTTTCCCATCGCCCGCTGACGTGTGTCCAATTTCTCCATTGCCTTCACAGTGCTTTCGGCCCTCTTCTTGGCAAGGCTGACGACTTCGCCATACTTTACAAACTCATTTTGCACCTTGAGCAGAAGGGCTGCGATTTCGCCGGCCTTATGCTGGATCGTAACGGATCGTGATACCGCGTGGACCGCATTAAGGATCGCCAAGAGGTTTGTTGGGCCAGCGATCACGACGTTGAACTCACGCGCGATAGCGCTCAAAACACCTGGACGCTTGACGATCTCCGCGTAAAGCCCCTCAGAGGGTACATACATCACCGCGTACTCGGTCGTGCGAGGCGGCGAGATATATTTCGCGGCAATGTCTTTCGCACAGCTTCGGAATCGTGCTTCAAGTTTCTGCGCCGCCTGTTCCGTCCCAGCGGGGTCGCCGTTCTCGGCGGCCGCCATCAAGCGCTCGTAATCCTCCATTGGGAACTTGGCATCGATTGGTAGCAGCACGTGCTCCTGGTGTTCGTCGAGCAGCGGAATCTTGACGCAGAATTCAACCGTTTCACTTGAACCGTCTTTTGCCTGAACATTTCGCAGGTACTGATCGGGCGCGAGCATGTCCTCCAAAATGGCGGCGAGCTGGGTCTCACCCCAAGTGCCACGGCTTTTCACGTTGGTTAACACCCGCTTGAGATCGCCGACGCCAGTCGCAAGCTTCTGCATGTCGCCCAAACCTTCGTGAACCTGCCTCAGCTGCTGGCTGACCAGCGAAAACGACTCGCCTAAGCGCTTCTCCAGGGTGCCTTGCAGCTTTTCATCTACTGTCTGCCGCATCTGCTCGAGCTTCTGCTCGTTTTCCTGCCGTAGCGTTCTCAGCCCCTCTGCTACGCTCTCACGAAGCTTTTCCTGAGTTCGCTGTGAGGCATCGCCAATCTCGCTAATGCGCTTGCCCATCCCGTCAAGGCTAAGCCGCTGCTCGTCGCCAAGCCGCTTCGCGTTCTCGCGCAGATCCTCTCCGACCTTGTTTAGCGAGTTGGCCACCTCCTCGCGGAGCTGTTTCGACGCCATGCTCGCGTCCTGACGCATCTCGGTTAGCTTAGCTTCGGTCGCTTGCCGGTACGTTTCGAAGCGCTGTCCGATGTTGTCACCGAGTTCCACTAGCTTCCTTGAGACCTGTTCAAAGCGCTCGTTCTGAGCGCTACTGGCGACTTCTCCATTCCTTCGAAGATCGTCGCCGACCGCCTTAAGGGTTGTCTGCACCTCCTCGCGAAGCGCCCTGGCAGCGGCTGAGTTCGCCTCTTTCGCGGCTTCAAAGCGAGTTGCGATGCCCTCCAGCAGAGCCGTGATCTTCCGATCGATCAGTTGGCGAAGTGCCTCCATTCGTTCGTCAAGCGATTTAACGCCCTCGGTCAGCTGCTTTGCGAAGGAGTCGAGCTGGCCCTTCTGCGACTCCGTCGATTGAGCGGCGCTATGCCGCAAATCTTCACCCACAGACTTGAGAGCGGCGGCGAAGCTCTCGAGCTGACCTTTCTGGGCGTCGCCGACAGCGGATAGGCTCGTAACCAACGTAGCTGCGCTGTGACCAATGGCTTCCGAGACCTCCGCGCGCAGAGCTTTTCCGCGGTCCTCAGCGCTGTTGAAGCTGCGCAAATCATTGTCGCGAATCGTCCGCTCGATCCGCTCAAGGTCCAACTTGAGGCTCCGCGTTTGGACCAATAGCTCGCGAAATTCGGTCACTCCAAGCGTCGGGCGGCGCAGGAGGATGATCACTCCAATCAATAGGGCCACGCTCACCATCAGCGGCGCCCACACTGCGAAATCCAACGTACTCATCAGACTCTCCTTCACGGGTTGCGCCACAACCGCTTGATCGTCTGCCACAGGCCGGTCTCAACAGGTGTGCCGGATGGTTGCACGACCCGCGAATCGGGAAGTGCCTGCTCCGCTTGACGCACGCCGTAGAATTCAGTTTTGGCCCGGTGGTCCCGGTGGCGTTCCGCCGCTACTTGGCGATCCGACCACGGCGGCGCTATGACCACTCGCGCGCGGTCGATGATGTAATGCGAGCGGCAAGGGAAGTCCCAGTTCCCGATGGACGGGCTCAGCGACACCGTTGCGCCGTCGAAGGTCATTTGCCAGTCCGTCGGCGTGAGTGGCGTCACGACGTCGAGGCCGCAACCACAGCAGCACTTATGAACCGCGGTCGCGTACGTGATTGAGATGTAGAGCACGCCCGGCTCGATGGTCTCGGGGATGTATTCGACGAACCGGTGGTCGAGGCGCGTGTGCCGCATTATCCAAGGAGATCCTGGTTGAGCAGCATGTTGGCATCGGTCGTGTAGGTGCAGTGATGCTCCCGTTCGAGGTCCCGGTAGAAGCCGCGAAGCTTTTTCCATTTGATCACCGCCAATGTCGCGTTGAGACAGTTCAAGTCAGCAACCTGAATGTTCGAAGCGTAGAGATCGCCCTCGCCGCCACCGGCGAACGAGATCCTCCCGCTGTGAACGTGGTCGCGTTTCTCCGGCGTGCTCACGGTGACCCTTAGGATCCCTCCAAGCGAGCCGTCGACCAGCTCGAGGCCCATACCGACGTCGATGAACGAGACGCCGCGCGCCTCCAGGTACTCGATGATCGAGCGCTTGGCCTCGCCGCCGTCGATGCAGATGAAGACGAAGGTCGCGCCGTCGAGCAGGTGCAGGTTGTTCGTGTCGATGTTCACCGGGTGTGCCACGATGTTGCGATGCATGCGCGAGTAGATGGCCTTGTAGTAGTCCACCTTCTTCTGCACTTGGCGCAACTCGTCGAGCGTCGGCGCGCCCGGCGCGCGGAAGGCGTTGTGCGTCAACATCTCGTCGCCGTCGATCGTGCGGATCTCCCGCGCCGGCGCCTTTGCGACCAGGTCGAGGACGTAGGCGCCCGAGCCGCCGAGGCCGGCGATGGCGACGATCTCGTTGGCCAGCCTCTGGCTCAGCGCGCCGACGCCGGCGCGATCGGAGGCGGTGTCGAGGTAGTTGAACATGCAGGTGTCGTCGCCGTCGTCCGGCGCCGCGAACATCCTCGGTGTTGCGCCGTTCAGCTTGGCAGCGTGCCCCGACAGGATCGCGGCGTAGGTCGTCAGCTTCTCGTAGTAGTCGGCGTAACCCGCGGCCGGCTTGCTCGAAAAGCTGTGCTTCGCGACCACGCCGTGGCCGAGGTCAATCACCGCGGTCTGGTGGCGGATCGCTTCTATGGGTTGGCCGTCGGCGTTGCAGGGGTAGTCGCCGTCGAAATAGGTGATGTGGGTGTCGGGTCTCTGGGTGATGTCGCCGGCGAGGTTCAAGGTTGAGATCAGGTGGCCGGTGCAGACCTCCTTCTTGGCGTTGACATAGGGGACCCGCAGGACGGCGAGACTTCCGCGAATCTGCAGGAAGTACCCGTCGCCCCGCAGGCGCTGCAGGTCCGGACTACGACTTAACAGTCCGGGTGACATTGAAGATGGTCCCGTTCTTGACCTTCACCGAGCCGCCGGCGGTCAGCTCGCCGGAGGTCGGGTGCTGGGCGGCGTTGCGGTACGTGACCGTGTAGACGACGTTCGCCTCGTTGTTGGGCGTCGGGAAGGCCAGCTTCGTGACCTCCTCGAAGGTCGCGATGTCGCCCATGACGGTGCGTTCGCGGCCATTCACGATGATGGCGAACTCGTGGGGCCGGACGTGCTCCGGGTGAGGCTGATCCGGACGGACCTGCTCCGTGGCGTCGTTGGTGTTCATGGTGCTTTAGTCCTCTTGGCCTGTGATGGGGCCCCATGGGCCCATAACCACTCAATCGACGCGATCGGGGGCGACCGGTAAGGGGTCGTCGAACTTTTTTTCGAGGACGCCGGCGGGCACCGGGCCGCAGATGAAGAAGGCTGGGCACCCAGGGCAGGTCCGGGTGGACGGGTTGGTCGGGAACTCGCCAGCCCGGATCTTGGCCAGGAAGGCGGCCAACTTGCGGCGCCGGTTCTCCAGGGCCTTGGGCTTCAGGTCGATTGGGAGGATCTCCTGGTCGGACAGGTGGACGAGCTCGACGATGGCATCGGGGAAGGCCGCGCGCGCCGCCAGCAGGAAGGCGGCGGCGCCGACGTCGTCGTGCGAGTCCGAACGGCGGTGACCGGTCCGGATTCGCCGCAGCACGCGCTGGCCGCCCGGCCCGACCAGCACATCGTCCGGCCGGGCGAGTATCTCCTCCCCGTCGAGCACCAAGCGTAGCGCGGCGGGTGCCTCGATCGTCATGCCGCGACGGGTCCACAGGAAGTAGCGCAGCAGAGTCAGGGCGAGGGCGCGGAACTCGGCAATGTAGCCGTGGTCGGCCAGACCCTGCGCGGCGCAGGCGTCGACCATCCGCCTCTCGAGAGCGGCGTCATCGGCGACGGCGCTTGCGTCGCCGAGGATCGTCTCGAGCACCGTGCGAACTGCCTCGTGCATGCGCATGAAGGGCGTCACCGTGCGGCCGCCGCCGACGCGCAGCAGGTGCGTATAGAAGAACCGCCGGTGGCAGGCCTCGTAAAGCGCGATCTGCGGCGCACCGAAGATGAGCTTGCCCGGGACGACTAGCTTGATCGTCTCGTCCTCGGGGGTTGTGGGCAGGGCGCGGCTGGGAGTGATGCGCTTGCGCGCCAGGCCTGGCCCCACGCGATCGAGAAACTCCGACGCCGAGCGTTTGGTGCCGTTCGACGCCAAGGTAGGCGAGTAGATGAAGAGCCGATCGCGGGCGCGCGACAGCGCGACGTAGAACAGGCATTCTTGCTCCTCCGCCTGGCCGGCACGGAATATCTCCAGGGCGGTGCCCTTGCCACCCTCGATCATGCCGTCGGGCGGCAGGCATGGCGGCGCCGGCGGTGTCCGCGGTAGCGTGCCGGCGTTCATGCCGGGCAGGTGCACGACGGGGAATTCGAGGCCCTTGGCGCCGTGGATGGTCATCAGGCGCACGGCGTCGATACCCTGCGCGGCAGCCGGCAGCTGTCGGAGGTCGCCTTCGTCAGCCAGGCGGACGAGCCGGCGCACGCGATCGAGCAGCCGCATGATCGGCAACCCGCGGCTGGCGGGCTGCACGCGTACGAAGTTGAGGAACTGCCAGAGCGCTATGCCGCGGCTGCGGTCGAAGACGTGTCCGGAGGCAGCGAGACGTGCGACGGTTCGGGTACGGTCGAGCAGTAGGGTCGCTAAGACGGTCCAGGGCGCCGCACTGGGCGTGAAGCCCTCGATGGCCGTCGCGATGCGGCCGAGCGCCTCCCGGCCTTTCGGCGAGAGGCCCGGAATTGTGTCTCGATCGCCCAGCCAGATGATCGCTTTGCCATCAGCTTCGCGGAGGTGATCGAGCACGACCGCCACGTCGTCGAGGGACATCTCAAAATCGGCTGAGCACGCGGCTCGGACAAGTCCCATCGCGCGAGGATCAGTCAGGATCGAGAGGAACGCGAGCAAGTCCTTGACCTCGGACCGCTCGAACAGGCTGCCGAGGAATAGCACCGGTACGCCCAGCTGCTCGAGCTCCTGGCCGAGCCGCGACAGCCTCTCGTTGCCTGTGCAGAGCAGCGCCTGTTCTCGGTAACTGTACCCGGCGGCACGCATCTCTTCGATCGCGTCGGCCAGCGCGACGCTCTCCTCCTCGGCCCCGCCAACCGCCCGATATTCCGGCTTATGCCCGCCGGCGCCGCGCTCTGCGGTAAGTCCGCTGTCGCCGTCGGCGGCCTTCATCCCGCGGGCGAAGGTTGAGAAGGCGGTGACGATCTCCTCCCGCGAGCGATAGTTGACCCTCAGCTTGCCCCGGGTGCCACCGGCGAAGTCCTGGTCGCCAAAGTGGCGCATATTGAACGACGATGCGCCTCTGAAGCGATAAATCGATTGCTTTGCGTCGCCGACCGTCCACAGGTTCTTGCCGTCGCCGCGCAGTGCGGCGAGAAGGCGTACGCTGCTGCGGTTGACGTCCTGGTACTCGTCAACCAGCACGTGGTCGTACTGATCCTGCAGATGTGCGCGGATCGTGGCGTTGCCCTCGAGTAGCTTCACGGGCAGCGAGATCAGGTCGCCAAAATCAACACAGTCGGCCTTACGCTTCAGCTCTTCGTAGCGCGCGTAGACCCTGGCGACTTCGGCGGCACGCTGGGCGGCTTTGACGGCCTCCGGCGACCCGGCCCGCGCGAGCATGTCGGCGCAGAGCTCGGCGTAACGCGGCGCGTCGACGACCTCGTCCTTGGCCCGCGAGATCGCGGCGAGGATGTCGGGGATCTTCCGGCTCGGATCATAGAGGTCCCGGTAGTGAACCAACCCGAGCTTGGCGAACTCAGGCTCAAGCAGCTCGACCGCCTCGGTCCGATCCATTAGCCGCGGATCCTTGGGGAGCCCAAGCTCGACGTGGAAGCGCCGGATCAGGTCGAGCCCGAAGGCGTGGAAGGTGCCTATCCACATCGCCGAGGTCGCCTTGGCGTCTCGGCGGGCCATCCGCTCGGCCATCTCTCGTGCGGCTCGGTTGGAAAAGGTCAGCACGAGAATGCGACGCGGATCGAGGCCCGTAGCCAGCAGCCCTTCGACGCGGCTTGCAAGGGTCTGTGTCTTGCCGGTCCCGGGACCGGCCTCGAGCAGGTAGGCGGCCCCGCGGTGCGCAGCGGCATCTTTCTGCTCGGGATTGAGCGGTCGCTCGGCCTGGTCGGCCGCTGTTGGCGCGGCGACCGGCGGGAGCAGCAGCGCATCGAACATCTGTTGCGCCACCAGCTCGAAGGGTGCGCCGAGACGCTCGGCGATCGCACTCGCCGTGAGCCCGTCGTTGAGATGAAGCCGGCGCACGACAGCGCGCGGCAGCAGGAATTCGCGCGCGAAGAGGTCCATCTGGACCTCGCGGCGCTGCCTGCGGCCATAGTCGACCACTCGATCGATGCCGATGGGGGACGGCTCCGCAGACCGGGCGTAGTCGATACTGCGCGCCGGGAGCCCGTCGGGATCGTCGCCCAGCTCGACGTGGCCAATCTCGTGCGCGATCAGAAACGCCTTGTCGAAATCCGTTCCTGCGTTCTCATAGAGGATCAGACGGTCCGCGGCGATGAAGACGGCTCGGCCGCCGTCGAGCATCGCGGCGCCGGGGCTGGCCGCCTCTACGTCGAAGTCCCGTCGGCGGGCTTCTGCCAGGGCGAATGCGAACGGCGTCCACGGATCACGGCCGGCGGCGACGGCCCGTTCGTGGAGGTCGGCCGCAGCTCGGCGGGCGAGCTCGACCGCATCCATATCAATCGTCCCTGAGGAGGCGGGCTCGCGTCTCCGCTGTCACACCGGCGTCGATCAAGATCTGCTCAAACGGGACTTGACCGGTCGCCGTCGGCTTCTCATCGGCCTTGTGGCTAGTTGCGGCGGCCGCCTGTAAAGGAACCGCCAGCGCAGCGGCCAGCGCCTCGACGGTGCAGCTCGCGCCCTCGGCTAGGACGCGCAGAATGCGCTTCGGCAAGGATGCGAGGATGACGCGACGTTCACGGATGGCCGCGATGACCTGCCGCGGGACCTCGAGTGCCGTCGCCAGTGCGCGGAGCTGCTCGACCGTGAGGGCGGCGAGCGGGTCGCGGACAGCCGACGCCGCGGCCGTATGCGCGCGCCAGGCGGTGTCGATCAGCGCTGCCTCTTCTGGTGTCGCAGATTCGTCGTCGATCGGGATGAACCGGTGTAGCTCTCGGAACAGATCGACCAAGTCTTCGGCGAACTGAGGGTATCGGCGCAGATAGCGCTCTAGGGTCGCCCGATCAGGCGTGCTCTCCACCGAGAAGGCGTTCAGGACGTCGTCCAGTGAGGGTTGGAGCTTGCCGCCGCTCATCGGTCGCCGTCCTCGCGGAGGGCCGCGCGGAGCGCGGCGACAGCCCTGTCGCGATAGTTCCGGACGGTCTTCTCCGACTTGCCGAGCACCTTGGCAATCGTCATGACGTCAGGGTCTTTGGAGTCGAAGGGGACATCCTTGAGGAGCATTGCGATAACCCGGCTTTGGTTCGGTGGTAGCTTGTCAATCGCCGCTTCCAGACGTGACCGGAAATCCTCCTTTTCAAATTCGCGGACGTCCGGGAGGTCAAAGCTGCCGGCAGCCCGTTCGATCTCGGCCGAGAATTCATTGGTCTCCTCGTCGAACTCCATCGGCGCGGTGCGACTTTCCTCGCGCAGGACCTTCTTGCGTGCGTCGCGCCGCAGGTTGGCGACGGCGCCGTCGAACCTGATCTCGTAGTAGTCGAGCGCGTCGGAAGGGGTCTGGCGGTCCTCGGCGAGCATCACCTTGAAGCGATCAAATGCGATCTCTCGGATATTGGTATCTCTCAGGGAAACCAGGGTTTTGTCGCCGGCTGCGCTCTTGCCCCGGGGCAGGGCGCGGAGTACTCGCAACGCCAGGACCTGATAGAGCCGCTCGAAGTGAGCGTCGAAATTGTCGCCGCGGCTGGCCCGAACGAAATACATCAGGCATTCGCTGGGCACATAGCCCGGGTCGGACCGGTTCGTTATCACGCAGCGAGCGACGAGTTCGGCGTGGGGGAGCGCCTCGAGTTCGCCCAACAGGGCCTCAATTTTGGGCTCGCGGCAGTATGGGGCACCTGCTTCGGTGCGCTTGACCAGGGGGGCGACCACGTCGGGCTTTCCGTCGTGCCCCAAGATGCGACAAATTTGCGTGAACGGGAAGGGCATGAGGTATATGCAACCGACAAGCTGCCTTGCCCGCGAGCCCCCAGCGGCGGCGCCACGCGCGAAGATGATCCCCTTCCCTGCAGGTGTTGGCAACGGGTCGTAACCCCAAGAAACCGAATGATCGCCGGCAGGTGCCGATCAGCCGGATGCCTGATACCTTTTTCCCGGGATCGTCTCGACATACTGCCGCTGGTAACCAGCCGCGTCCTATTGCCGGCGCCGCCGACGCCCCTGTCTTTTGCACGTTTTGCATTTCCGCCCGTAGCCGCTTGCGAGCTTCATATCGCGGAATTCAGCAATCACCTTGACCTCACCGCATACGCTACATTGCTGCATATCCCCATTCGCCAAGCTTGTTGCTTGTTGCTTCACCTCCTCGACAAAAGCGTGGGGCTTGGTCGAGAGAACGGCATCCTGCGCTATCTGAAGCAACCGCTCGTCGAGCGTTCGCACTGGGTCTTTGCCGAGGTTGAAGCGATTCAGCCGGAGAAAGCGGTAGCCATAGCTCTCCAGTACCTTCTGCCGCTCGACATCCTCGGGCTTCATATAAACCCCGTAATTCGACGCGTCGACCTCATCGAGATTCGTGAAATGCTCCTTGAAGCCGTCATACTCAATGATAATCGATACGGATTTATCTCGGACGACCTTTACCAAGAAGTCCACCTTGTAACTTGGATGATGATAGGTCGGATCGAGCTGTCGCAGATAGTCGCCGAGGCGGAATTGAGGATCAACAGTCACATACTGCCCGAACTTTTGCACGAATGAGGTTGCATAGATCCATGCAAGGACCTTCTTTTCCATCGGCGAACGAGGGTCCGTGTCGGCTGTCCCCGGAGCGGTCTTGCCGCGCTCAAGTGTTGACCGAAAGTGCTGGACCGCCTGCCCGATCGCGCCGGAGAATTCTTCGAGCGGCTTCGATACGAAGAAGTGAATACACTCTTTCGCACGGGAAAACCCGACATTGAGGCGCTGCTGGCGCAAAACATGGTCTACTTCATCAGCTTCGTCGAGTGACCGCGGAAAGACATAATTAAGCCTATCTGAAGCCCTCGTCGCGACCATCGAATAGAGGATCACATCGCGCTCTTCTCCTTGACAGGTGTCGAAGGTCATTACCTTCAAATCAAGCGCGTCGTTAAGCTGTTCCGCGTCCTGCTGGCGATTGATGAGCTGAACAAGATAGGCTTGCTGTTCCGTGTGTGGGGTGATGATTCCGACCGATGGAGGGTCGTCCTTCTGCGCGAGCTCCCGCAGCTCGTGCAGGATCGCTTCCGCCTCTACGGAGTTCGTGTTCCTGACGGCTTCGGTCCGCCCGTCGTGACCGACGTCGGTAAGGCGGAGCACGTCACCTATCGGCTTGCCACGAATTTTCATGACCTGGAGCTGGCCGTCGTAGAATGTCTTGGACGAGAAGGAGATCAGCTCCGGATAACCACGAAAATGCTTCTTCAGCAGCGCCTCGTAATTGGCAATCCGTTCCACGAAATCGAGCACACTCACTTTAATATTGAACATTTTCACGCGATTTAGCGTAACGGCATCGGGGGCCATGCCGCGGCGAAAGTTGTCGACGACTTCATGAGCGTATTTTGCGTTGATCGCTCCGGAGGCGTTCGTGGTCTTAACGTTCGAGAACTGGCGACGATCACCCAAGACGACCAGCTGCTTGGCTCGAATGAAAGCCGGGAAGGCTTGCGCGATCGACACTTGTGAAGCTTCATCGATAATCACAAGGTCAAAAAGTCCCTTCTCCAGCGGCACATACTCGGCGTAATCTCGGATCCCGGCGATCATGCAGGGAAACGCCTTCTTAAGTTCGTCGAAGGCATCGCGCGGAAATCTCTGTCGCTTTCGAATCACGTCGCGTAGAGCTCGTGCTAGGTGTCGGTGTTCCGTCACGAATTCAATCACGCGTTCGTCAATCGTATGTGCCAGTCGCTGCGTGTGTAGGCTCTCGAGCCGGCTCTTCTGTCCCAGGTAATCGAACTCCGGCAATTCGCCGAAGCGCCGTTTTATACCTTGGAACTCCGACACGAAATGAGCGGTGCGCGACAAGAGAGAGCCGTCAACCGAGACCGCTTCCGTCCAGCCCAGATCGTTTGCGGAAATCCCCAAGGCCGTCAGCTGCGGATACCGTTTCAGCGCCTCACCTAGACGGGTCACGCTACTGAGGATGAGCGTCAGGTCGCCGCTCAACGGGTAGAGCCCATCGATCATCTGTTGATAGACGAGATGTTGCTGCTGTGTGGCGATGCTGGCCTTGGTAATATGAACACGTAGGTCGGATAGAATGGACGCCGCGCGCAGTAGACGATCGATCTTTCGGTGTGCATCGAGTGACGACCGGCAGGGCAGGTGCTGACCCAACTCTTGGTCGATGGCCCGCGCCCGCGCCCGTCGAAACGCAAATCCTACCAGTGGGAGTCGTAGTGCCTGATACTGACGTATCAGATTTTCCAAGATCTCATGATGTTGTGGGGCGAACGCAGTGAAGAACTGCAGAACGGTCACATCGCCCGGCGTCAGCGCCGGTACCACGGACAAGGCCTTTTGCAGACCTAGAAATATCGCTAGGTCGCCAAGTCGGGGTTGTGGTGCGCATGCTTGCAGCAGTCGAATGACTGGCGCTCCCGCTCCAGTGCACCAGGCCGCGATTGCCTGCGCATCAACGACGGCAGTAAGCAGAGTGTCATCGACCAGGATCTCGTCGAACTGCTTCACATTCGAGAGCTGCGCCTCGTCGCGGGCGAGCTCTGCCAAGGCGCCTAGGTCGATCGCTTGGCCTTTCGCTACAGTCTGATTAATGGCCCCCTTCAGTTTGGCCTCTTCGCCATCAATCTTGCGCTTCAGCTCGCGGCTTGTTGCCTCACCGACCTTGTGATGGGTCTTGATCCGATCGAGACTCTGGGCGCTGAGGATCTTGCCGTACGTGTTGCCGGCTTTACCGAGACGAAGAAGGGGGTTCTGAAAATCGGCGCCCGTGCGCACGCCGTTCAACACCGTCGTGAGCTTCTCCTCGACAACGTCGAGCGCCTCTTTCTTGTCCGATAGGACGAGGACATTCTTGCCGGTCAATATCGCCTCGAAGACGATCGCGACGATGGTGTGGCTTTTTCCGCATCCTGGCGGGCCCTCGATAGCGAGAAACCTGCATTCCGGCCGGCGCAAAGCACCAAGAACCTTGCGTTGCTCTTCATTAAGCGGCACCGGCGACGCGAACACCAAATGGGCATCAACCGGAGCATCCTCCCATTCCTTCGCGACAATCCTGTCGAGTGCGATGGGGTCCTTGGAAAGGAAGGATAGGACAATGTCCGTGAAATCCAGCGCCACAGGCTCGCCGGTGCGCAACAGCCCCATCAACTCCTCATAGTCGTTCAACATTGCCTCGTCGGCCTTGTCGAACGCCGCGAAATGCAGCGCGTTGGCGATAGTGATCTGGCTGCGGCTCGATTTCTGGCTCTGTTCCCGCGAAAGATCGAGCGGCACCATCGCAAGATCGGCCGTCCACCGATCGAGCAATCGCTGCATCCGATCGGCAAAGCTTTCTCCTGCGTCGAGATAGAGGATGCGCTCGTCGATCTTCACTAAGTTCGGCCCGCCGGTTTCGCGACTCACTTCCTGTGCAGCGAAGTCGACCGCCTTCTTGTTGATATAGAGGTGCGGATCAGCGGTGACACGAAAGACGCGATCTTCAAGTTCGACGCTTACTGGTAGGTAAAAAACCGGGTAAGAGGCGCGACCGAACGATAATTCGCAGATGTAGAGGTAGGTTTCGAAATTGTCTCGGATCTTGAGCGTCGAGCTCAGCTCGTGTAGCTCCTGGAAAAAATCCGTAGTGACAAAACTCTGAAAATAGCTGCTCAGCTTGAGTTTCACGGGTTCGGGGTCAACGATTTCCCGCAAGACCCCATCCAGTTCCTCGAATGAATTCTCCGCGAGCGCCGTGGCAAGACCAGCGCCGATCGCTTCCCTGGCGTCATCGATTAGACGGTCCCCGAGCTCGTCTTCGATATTGAAAATAGCCTCGTAAGCATCGCCGCGAGCGGCTTCAAGCGCAGTTTCCAAATGCTTCAACAGTGGGACGACGACCGTTCGGACGAGATCGCTTCGCAGACCATTGACCACCGTCTCGCGGTACTGATCGGGATCATTTTCGAAGCGCTCCTTGTTGCTACGCGCGGCAACAGCGGCGCGATCGGCAATAGCGCGCAGTTGGTCTTCTTGCAGTAGTCCCACCTGCTTGCCGATGACCTCAAGCAATCCGGCCTTGATCCGACCGCGGTATCGGCCGCGCGAGACGGCGAGCGAAAAGACCTCACCTTCGCTTAACGGCTTGCGCAATAGCTGCCATATGTCATTGCCGAGTTCGGGATATTTGCCGACATCGATGCCGCTGAGATTGCCGGCCGAGTCGCGCAGGGAGATGCTTCGTTTGGGGGCCGCCTGACGTTTGAAGTCAGTATCAAGAAAATCGCGGAAATACGCACAAACGTCCTTCAGAAACCCAACCTTCGCCTGAGGCGCCGTTGCAGCAACGTTTTTCATTCGCCAACTACCCGTTCAGCCCCTCCGCATGGACGGCTCGACCGAAACGGTTCCGGGTGCGCCGCCTTCCTGGGCGCAGCTCCGACCGTGCCCCGTCGCTGCGCCCGGCACGTGGCACGCCGCGGATCCTTCCGCTTGCTTCCTGATTCAAGGGCAGGGTCCGGCGCGTTCCGCAATTCGGGCTTGGCGCGACTGCCGTCCCGCCTTCGACGGCGTGTCGCTTGAGTAGGTCCTCGGGCGGTCACGGCGCCGCGATGGCCGGGCGACATATATATGAGAGCCGCCAGGCGGCTGCTGGGCATCGACCGCTCGGCCATGGCTTACTCCGTTCCTGATTCGTTTCATGTATCCCTGTGTCGGCCGTGGGTCAAGCCGCCCGGCGCCGCGGCGGGCCACGGGCGGCACCCCCGTTAGAGAACGCGCCGCTGAAACTTACCAACAGAATCACGCCATCGAGTCAGCCGCGCAGATCGTCCGCTGTCTTGCCAATCATGGCGCGGAGCAGCTCTTCGGTGAGCGCGGCCTTCTTGCGCGCGGGAAGGCGTGCTGGTTCCTGGTGCCGCGCAAGGCACCGCTCACCAGAGCGGTGCCGGTCGCCGAGGGCAGGCCGGCCGCGGCGTGGGCGTGGGCGATAACGGGCGCGCGGCGTTTCACGGTGGCGATGCTGAGGCCGCGCTCGGCGGCATCGCTCAGGAAGGCGGCAACCGTCTCGGGCATTGCGGGAAGAATGCTCGGGCGCTCCTCTAGGGCGGCGCCGAGCGCACGCTCGTAGGCGGTCGCAAGGCGAAGGGGGACTGCACGGTGCCCCGGCGGGTGTCTGGTCTTCGGTGGTCAGGATCTCGCCTCCAGGCGGCCGGTGCCGCCGTAAGGGCGCCCCCGCTCGCCGGCAAGCAGGATCGCACGGGGCCGGCGCTGCGGCGGGGGAGACGCCCGGGAACTCACATTACCGGGCGTCCGCTTCGTAAATCCGCCCTGGCGGCCGGCGGATCGTCCCGGGCGCTGCGGGAGCCGTTGACTGCGGAACATTGTTCCGCTTATCTGGCGGGGTGAACCCGAGTGAACCAGCAATCGGCGAGACAGAACGCGCGCTAATCAAGCGCTACGCCTTGTCGCAATCGGGATTCGAACCAAAGGGCCGTGAATTGGAGGAACGATTCAGAACCGAACTGGCGAGGCGCGGCTGGACTCCCTATGCACGAAAATACCGCGAGGCACCGCGCTGGCGGAGCGATCGTCCGCAAGACGCAACGATGGCTCACCGAATTCGGTGACCTGCCTCGCTTTAGTGCGCATGAAATGGCAGCGATGGTCCGAGCGGAACGCGATCTGGGCAAAACCGCGTTTCGTATTTTCGTCGAGGACCACCTGCTAGCAGGATCGGATGAACCGCCCGAAATCGAATATCACTATCTGAAGGCACGCGCGGTTTACCCGAAATATCCCGCAGCGGTGAGGCTGGAAACGGACGATCAGGCGACTGTTGCTGCGGGGTATTGGGTAAGAGAAAGGAAAGCGGTAGGCGGTCGCGAGCATTGCTCTGTCCGTGCGCTGCAAACTTCATGGGAACCGACTAGCCAAATTGGGGGCGTTTCTTGGCAGGGGCCGACCGCGGCTCAAGCAAAAGCCATCCTCCGGTATATTGGTCGCGCGGAGACCGACATAGCGGCGCAACTTGGCGTGGATCCGCGGTCGCTGCGGCACTGGAAGCAAGGCCTGCGTGCCGTATCTCCGCAGAACTGGCAGCTGCTCATGCTTCTTGCGGGCTTTCGGCCGGGCTGGCTCGACGATGAAAGGGCCCGTGATCTGCTCTATTATTAGCGCGGCCGTGATCCGAGAGATTCAATTTTTCATGCCATGCCGGGAACGCGGAAGTGTCCGAGTTCGGCGTCGCTGCGCGTTCTCGAGCTCGGCGCGTAGATGCTCGACGTTGAGCTTCACATAGCGCTGGACCATGCTCGGGGACTTCCAGCCGCCGAGCTCCATTAGCGCCTGCTCCTTGCCGCCATCCATGATGAACCAGCTGGCGAAATGATGCCGCCACCCATGAATCTTTGCCCACCCTAGGCGCGCGGCTTCCGCAGGCGGATCCTTCAGATCGCAGCCGCAGCAGGAGAGCGCGTAATTCTCGAAATCATCGACGCCGCCCTTGGAGTAGGGCTTGAGTATCTGGACCACCGCACTCGTTGCCGCTCCAGGCTCCGCCTCGAGCCTCGTGCCACAGTGCCGACATACGGCGTTTTGCTCCAGGAGAAGCCGGATAGTGCACCGCCGCAGCGCGCTCGCATGTGCGGTCCGGATGCCTGATCCCTCCGAGCCATCGCCATGGGAAGCGGCACGGCGGTCGTTGTACGGCTCGCCGGCGGGCGTGAGAAATACGGCGCCAGTCTGCCGCTCTTCGTAGAGCTTGAGCAGCACCTCACGCACCTCGCTGTGCATGGGAACGGTGCGCAGCTCGCCGTTCTTGGTGATGCGGAAGTCTATTGTGCCGCGCTCGAATGAGAGATCTCGCCAGGTAAGCCGCAGCGCTTCCGATACCCGGCAACCCTGGTAGCACAGCACAATTGCGATTGGGCGTGCATGTTCCGCATAGGCGGCGAGGAGGGCGTCGCGGACCTTGGGTTCGAGATAGAACTTTTGGGGCTCGCCCTCTTCAGGGAGCTCGAGCTCCGGCACATAGAACTTGTATTGGCGACTCGAATGCGTCAGGGGCGCTATGAACATGGCGGCCCAACGATGGATCGTCCCTGGCGCGCGGTCCGGCAGTTTTGCCGCAACAAAATTATCCCACGCGGTCTGGTCCAGTTCGTCAATGGGCGTGTTCCCGAAGAAGTCGCCCATGATGAGGAGCTTGTTTCGATCCTGATGGCCGAGATGCGTGTTGATGACGAGGTAGCGTCCAGCGGCAGTCGCGAAATTCGGCATTCCGCGCTTGCGCTTGGGCGCCATGTCGCCGAGGAGGAGCTCGCGCTGGACCTCCGCGACGCGCTCGTTCAGTTTCAGCGTCGCCGTTTTTTCGTCGTCAGTGCCCGTAGTCTCTCTAAGCCTTCGACTCGCTTTCCCGACGCGAACCGTGCCGCGGATCTGCCAGTACTTGCCCCGTTTCGTGATTTTCGCGGACATATGAGGGTCTCGTCCTTCAGCTCATTTAGTTGCGCCGTCGTGAGCAGCACCTTGCGGCTCATACGGTGAAAAGCGATCCCGTGACGCCGGATCAGGGCGCGTACCGTTCGGGCGACGTCTTTGCCGCGCAGTCTCAAAGCGCGGGCGGCCTCCTCCAGTGTGTGAAAATCGAGATCCAAGCTCATTGGGATTCTGGCGCCGGGCCGAAAGCGCGCGATGGACCTATCGGATAAGGGGTGCGATTGTCTCGGCTGGGCAAGGTCCCGCGCGAAAAATTTTCGCGAGGGGCAAAAGGGTCGGCGTCCGCCGCTCGACCGAGACCCGCAGAAAAGTCCCGGGGGGCCGCGCGGCGGATCGTCGCCTGGTGCGGTCTACCGCGGCATCCGTTCGAGTTCGCTCTGGGCGTCAAGAAGTTCCGCGTGGAGAGCGGTGCCCGCCGTCCCGTCCTCCAAGTGCTTGCCGAGGCGGTGCAGGGTCCGCTCGATCGTCTGCCAGGGTCCGGCGAGCCGCGGGGTCCGACCCGCTTCGGTTTCCGGATTGGTGCCGGCGAGACGGTAGAGCGCCGGCAGCGCCCGCTCGACTTCCTCTCGAACGTCGCTCACCCTCATATCGTTGTCGGCGCCCTTCGTCTCGATCGCCGTCCCGAGGCAGCGCGTTACGGCCTTGACCCCCTCAATAAGGTCGACGATCTGGGGCCGCACGAGGTCGAGCAGCAGCGTTGTGAGGGTCCGCGCCGCTTTCCCCTCAGGGGCAGCGGACATCGGAGACGATCTAGCGATTTTCTTCGCATTCGGCTCCGCCCGTCTCTCGGCGGGTTCCCGATCCGCTGACCCGAGCATCTCATGCGGCGCCCCGATCGAGCGGTGCGCTTCAGCCGCCTCGCGGATCGCGTCTTTGATCTGCTGCACAGTGACGATCGTTCCCGCCTTGATCAGCTCGAGGACCTGTTCGCGGATCTCCGCGTCGCAATGCGCGAGTGGGGCGAGCGCCGTCGGCGACAGGCTCTGCAGCAGCTCTGACTTGCCGTCGAACACTGCAGCAATCGCCATCCACTCGCTGAAACTCCGCTCGTGCCCGGGGAATTCCGCGTCGCGCCAGAGCCCGTACCGTCCGTGACCGAGAAGCGCCTTGATTTTCAGGAGGTCCTTGCCCATCTCGCAGACCTCTTCGCCGGTCCGCCGCAGCCCCTTCTTGATCTTCTCGGCGAGGTTTCGCGCCTGGGCGCCGAGGCTCCGACCAAGCTGCTGAACATAATTGTAGGCACTTTGCGGCGCCGCGGCGGCCGGCGCGCTGGCCGGCGGCGCGGCGGCGGAGAATGACCCGCCCTTCTTGGGCTTCGCCTTGGCCTTCTTCCCACTGCCCCCGGCGTCGGTCTTCTGGTCCACTTTGTCGGCGGCGGCTTCGCTCTTCCCGGTCGTGGAGGCGGGCTCACTCGTACCGTTCGTATCCTTCAACATTGATCACTCCGATTTCCCTATGCGTCGCAACGAGCGCGGTTCGCGCCTTTGAGCACGCGCCGGCCGTCGCGACCGATCTTTGCGGCCGCTTCGTAAACAGTTGATTTACAAGCGAAATCCGGAACGCACCGTCCGGCGGTCCGCGGACGGGGGAGAGCGGAAGGGGTCTGGCTGACGCCCGCGTCCCCCAGCCGGGTGAGAGCAGTCCAAGCAGGTCCGCTGGCGTGCTTACCACGGATCAAGCCTGCGCCGCAGATCCAAGCGTGGCGCCCGCACAACGCAGCCAATGGCCGCGACGGTCCTTCCCATGTCACTCGATGACTCGGGCCTGGCACCTCTCCGGCCATTGCGATCCCGCTAGCGACTCCCGACCGACTAGCGCGGGCATCGTGGAACGATGTTCCGGTCGCCTCTGCGCTTGCGCGTGTCTCATGGTCATCGACAGAAGGGAGTAAGCCGGGCGGGACGCAGGGACTGCCACGGTAAGGCCGACCGGCGTGTGGCGAGAACGGGATCTGCGTCCCTCTGTGGCGCGCGTCGGGGCAGCGGCTGGATTTTAGCTTCCCTTTGCGCCAGTCGGTCCCACCTAGGATAGAGTCATCGCCGTTCTCATCAGCGTCGATGTCTCCGGCACGCCCGCCCTCTGCTTGACCGAGCCTCGCGGCTCGCCATCAAGGAGGAGGCCATGCGTCGATCGAAGTCTCGGCATCCAAGGGTGCCTTTCAAAGGCAAAGTGGGCCCTGGCAAAGCGCGCGCTCACCCGCCGCGTCCGTCTGCGAGACGCTCTTCAGTCCGCGGGGCCGCGACCGCGACACGGCTTTCAGCCGCCGGGCGGCGCCTCGCTGATGTGCGGCGCCGCGCGGCGCAGCACGCGCTAAACGCCCTCGCTCCATCGACCCGACGCGCCTATGCTGTCGACTGGGTCGATTTCGAGGGGTGGTGCCGCGCCCACCGCCTCGCGGCGTTGCCCGCCACACCGGAAACGGTCGGCCTTTTTCTCACCGCCCGCGCCCCGGCGCTCAAATTAGCGACGTTGAAGCGCCGGTTGGCCGCGATTGCGACGCGGCACCGGCTGAACGGCGCTCACCTCGATCGCCGCCATCCGGCGATCCGCGACGTCCTCGCCGGAATCCGGCGATGGCGCGGCGGGGATGGGTCATCCAAGCACGCATTCTCGCCCGGCGAGTTGCGCGCGCTGCTGCGCGCGGCGCCCATGGGGCTAAGAGGCGCACGCGACCGCGCGATCTTGCTCATCGGATTCGCCGGCGCGCTGCGCCGTAGCGAGATCGTCGCGCTCGACCGCGACGCGCTCCAGTTTTCGACGCGGGGCGTCGCGCTCACGATCAGGCGCTCGAAAACCGACCCGCTGGGCCATGGGCAGGTTATCGGCATTCCGCGGGGCCGGAACCGCCGCACGTGTCCTGTGCGCGCGCTCGAGGTCTGGCTCGCGGCCGCGGCGATCGCGCGCGGCCCAATCTTTCGCGGCATCGACCGGCACGGGCGGGTCCTCGGCAGGCTCTCCGACAAGGGCGTTGCGCGCGTCGTCAAACGCTGCGCGGCCGCCGCTGGGCTCGATCCCGAGGCCGTTTCCGGGCACAGCCTCCGCAGCGGATTCGCGACGAGCGCCGCGGCGGCGGGCGCCGATCTCGCCGCCGTGATGCTTCAGACGCGGCACCGTTCGACGGCGACCGCGCGGCGCTACGTCCAGCGCGGCTCAATTTTCCGCAACCTGGCCGTGCGGTCGCTGCGGCTCTGAAGCCGCGCTTCCTGCCGCCATCGGGTCCGCGGAAAACCGCTCATTCGCCGTTCCCTCGGCTGTGCATCGAATCGCGTGGGCCGGCGGAGCCAGCGCCGCGCGCGAGGTCTCTATTTCTCCGTGGCGCGGCGCGGCAGCGTCTACGAAAAAAAGCGGCGCCGCCCCCGTCTCCGGGAGCGGCGCCCTAGTGTCCGAGAAGCTGCGGTTACCGGGCGCTAATTTCAGGCGCCGCCGCCGAGCGGCGCCGCGTCCGCGCCACCGCCTGCCGCCGCGCCTCGCGCGCCCGCCGCTGCGGTTCGCCGAAGAGGACGCGGGCGCGCAGCAGCTCGAACTTCATGCCGCCGCCGCCGGCGGCGTTGATGCGCTTGATCACGCTGTTCATCCCCTCGGCCGGGCCGTTGGTCGCACGCTGCGGCGCGAGCCAGTAAGCGAGGATCTCCGGAGCCCAATTCTTAT
>Ga0335075_10004331_pt1 | contig 22255 bp, 15 predicted proteins | sample Lox_Sample_24_FD_206723 | JGI IMG/M metagenome (GOLD analysis project Ga0335075, IMG submission 206723) | Soil microbial communities from Loxahatchee National Wildlife Refuge, Florida, United States - Lox_Sample_2.4 | ecosystem: Environmental > Terrestrial > Soil > Wetlands | place: USA...
TGTCGTCCTTCTTGAGGTTCAGCGTCTGGTCGATCGTCACCGGCGTGTCCGCGCTCAGCCGGCTGGCGTCCGGCTTCAGCATCATCGTCACCTTCTCCATCTTGCGCTGGTTGGCGTCGCCGTCGCGGCCGATGGTGATCGCCGCCAGCCCGAACTCCAGCTTCTGCCCTCCGCCCTCCGCCGGAGCCGTCAGCGCCCCGAACGGCAGCGTGTAGCGCACCGAGTACGGCACCGTCCCTCTCTTCGCGCTGTCCGCCGGAACCACCGCCGTCGCCTTCGGCAACCCGGCCAGCGAGGGGTCCGAGCGCGGCAGCACCATGGCCTGGAAGATGATCGGCGCCGTGTGCCACGGCTCCTCCACCTTCTGCCCGCCCGCCAGCAGGTGGGTCCGCGAAGCCCGCCGCGCCTGCCCCTCGCCCGGCACGCTGCCGTCGGCGAAGTAGCCGCTGCGATAGCTCACATGGTCGTAGCCGCCGTCCACCTTGATGCTCACCTTGTGCCACTTGTTGTCGAAATGAAAGTCGTGCGGCGAGTAAGTCAGGGTGTAGAAGCTGCTGTCGGTATCCATCAGCCGCGCGGCAATCTGCTGCAGGCCGTTGTTGTCGAAGAACGCCTTGCCGCCGGTGGCCTGCGCCACATCCATCATGTCCCCGTGCTGCGCCCACATCGCCGGACCGCTATAGATCGTCAGCCCCCGCGCGTCGATCGGATACACCGCGATCCGCTCCGTCTCCAGCTCATCGTAGATGGCCCGCACCGCCGCCGGATCCGCGACCCGGTAGCCTCCGAAAGTGCCTTCGGTGTCCAGGTAAGCCGTCGATCCGCCGGAAAACCACAGCACATTCTTCCGCCCTTCGATCGGGCTCAAATACAGCGCAATCTGGTGCAGCGTGTCCTGGTCGTTGAGATATTCGCGTCCCAGGGGAGGGAAGCGCGGGATCGCCTTGTGCAGCGCCGCCAGCAGCAGCCTCCGGTCGGTGGTGAAGTTCTGCACCAGGAAGCATCCCGACCCGCTGCGCAGATAAATCGCCAGCGGCTGGCCCGCCGGCAGATCGTTCAAAAAGCGCGTCAGCTCGTAGTTAAGATACATCTGGTCTTCGATCCGCAGGTTGGCGATATCGATCACGATCACGTTCAGCACCGGCGGCAGGTGCAGCAGGTAGTCGTTGCTGTAAGTGCCATGCGCGGCGGCAGGAATCTCCACTGCCGGAACCCCGTCGTGCTCCTGAAACGAGGTGATGGTCTGCACCTGCTTGTTATCGAAGATATGAAACGCACCCTCCGGCAGCCCGCGCACCGGGTTGCCCTTGGCATCGGTGACCGTCACATCGGTAAGCACCACCCGCGATTCGGCATGAAAGGTGTAAGTCGGCCGCGCCCCCGGCTGGCTTTGCGCCGAAGCCGGAGCCGCCTGCTGCGCCGGCGCCGGCAAAAGGGAAGCCGCGGCCAGGAAGAAAAGCCCGGGAATCGTCGAACGGCACCGCAAACGCATCGGGATCACCTCCGGCAAGCTCCAACGCGCAACCCATATGGACGGACAGCCATCGCGCTAAGTTGCCATCCCCGGCCCCGCGAAGCTCAGCAGACCCCACCCATCCGGACATCGCGAAGCCGCAAAACCTGTCAAGAGCCGGCCCCAGAAAATACCTCGTAACTGCAACAAAACGAAAGCAAAGATTCCTGGCATAGAATTACCGGCTAAATTGATAAAATTAAATTAGTAGGAAAGAAACAGAGATAGTCAGCGAAGTAAGAGACAAAGTTAGTAACTAAGAAAGGCGCAGCCAAGGCTGCGCCTTTCAGTTTCATCACCAATCGTCAAAGCTCCGCTATGTATCAAGGCACGCCGAAGGGTGTAGATAAAAATAGACAATTTCCCGCGCCGTCACCCAACAATTTCCCCCGCCGTCATCCATTCCCCCGCGCCGTCATCCTGAGGAGCGAAGCGACGAAGGACCTGCTGTTGCTTTCCTCAACAAGGTAATGCTCATTTGGGCGTCGTGGCAGAGTTCAAGGGAAACCAGACGTGAATTCGGCGGTCCTCGATAGACGTCGGCATTCAGGGAAATTACCAGCCCGAAACACCCTCCGCGCTCAGAGGCAAAGACAAATAAAGATAGTTAATCAACCGCTTCGGTATCAGGGCACGAGTTCACTCGTGCCATTCAACAGTCTCGCGCTCAGAGGCAAAGACAAGTGGTATCAGGGCACGAGTTCACTCGTGCCACTCAACAGTCCAGAATGAGAGGGCTTTAGCCCCTGCACGATCCCCTTTATAGGAGCCACAGATGACCAAGCAGTCGACCACCCAACCCCGGCAGCGATGCCGCCACCTGCAACCCAGCGGACATCAATGTCCCAGCGCCGCCCTGAACGGCCATCGCGACTGCTACGTCCACGGCAGCGATCGGCGCCGCCGCGGCAACGTCAGCCAGGCGCCCGCCGTCATCGAAATCCCCCTCCTCGACAACCGCGCCGCCATCCAGGCTGTCTGCACCGACCTCGCCCGCGCCCTCGCCGCCGGAACCATCGACCTCAAAATCGCGCACGAGATCGGCGTCCTGGTCCGGCTCGCCCTCGCCACGCTGCCGCCGCTGCCCCGGCCCCGCGCCCGCAAGGACGACCCATCCGCCGACTCCGAAGCCGTCGCCGAGGTCATCCTCACCCCTGAAGGCGAGGAGATCGCCCCCGAAGCTCCCTACACCTCGCCCGAAGACACGAAGGAGCCCGAATGGTCCTTCGCCGAATACCTCTACCGCAAGACCTATCCGGAAAAGGCCAGCGAGCCGCTGCCCCCGGAGGGCTACGTCGACCCGGAAAAAGGATCGATCATCCCGCCCAGCCAGCCACAGCACGAGCCCCACACCAACGGAGGAAACATGAGCGGAGAAGCAGAAATCACCGGCCCGGCGCAGCCCGGCCAGCAGCCAAAACCCGGCATCCTGCCCGAGCTCAACGCCGTAGCCACGCCATTCCGGCACCGGAAAATGCGCAGAAAAGGATGCCCCACCCCCGCATCCGCAGGCCTGACACCGGCCGCAAAGCGCATGGAGCTAATTACCGCGGATCAAAGAGTTCAGCCTACAATAGTTAAAGGAAAACTCGAAGAGTGCGCCCTGCACCCGGCCTCCTGAAAACCGCTCAGGGTCTCCCGAAATAAGGATGAGCGATGTTCTGTGGCTGGTAGGGCTCGACCGACAGCAGGTTGCTCAGCACCGTCCGCTCCTGGGGAGTGAACTGGCCGCCGTACACCCTCGAGTTCAGCAGCTGCTCGCGCTGCGCCGGAGGCATATTCCGCAGCTGCTGGAAGGCATGCCGCACCACCCGCTCCCGGTCCGGAGACATCTGCCGCAGCGCCTGGGTCGCGCCCCGCACTTCCTGCTTGCGCTCCGGTGAGAGCCGCTCGAAGGCCTCGTTGCGGGCCATCATCCGCTGCCGCTGCTCCGGCGTCTGGTTATCCAGCGTACGCAGCCGGTTGAGCAGCCGCTGCTGCTGGTCCTGGGGCAGGTTGCGGAAACCCGGCTCCCGCCGCAGCGCATCGGCCTGCTGATCAGGCGTCAGGTTGCGGTGATTGTTCCACCACTCCGGCAGATGCTGCTGCCCCGGCCGCGGAGCCTGGTTCCCCCGCACTCCCTGCCGCACCTCGGGCATCGGACGGCTCTGCGGCATCGGCGCCGCGGGCCGCGGCGGAGGCGGATGCGCCGTCTGCCGCAACCCATGCGACTCGCACAGCGCGGGAGCCTCCATCACCGGAGAGAAGACCGGAATCAGCAAAGGAGAGAAGCCGAGCACGGCAAGCAGGGACAGGGCGCGAAGCCTCCGAAGTACAGGCAGACCCGTACTGAGGAGCCGGCCAAAGCGGCTCGCCGTTTTGTTGTCCCTTCCCCGCATAACCTTCACGTCTTCCCAAAGCAAAGGGCCGCAGACCAGCAGCCAAAACCTGCAAGCATTACTTGAACGATTGCCCTACAAGAACAGGTGAATCCACGCCAACTGCTCAATCCCGATCTTCCGCTTCCCACCCCGGCCGGCATCGCCCGAACGGGCACGCCGCAGCGGCAGGCGCATGTGTCCCGGCCGGCCCGCCCCTACAGGCTGCTGTTCGATGCCGCCCCGCTGCTGCCGCTGTCCGTGTCGTCCTGGTCCAGCGAATTCAGCTGCTGGAACACCTGCGAATTCTCATCCAGCGACTGCAGATCGCGCACCGTCGCCGACGTGTGGCTGGGGGCCGGAGTCGTGCTCATCAATCCGGCAAAGGTCCCGCCGCCAATCAGAAGCAGCAGCGCCAGAACCCCAGCCGCCACCGGACGCAGCTGCATGTTCGTCCCAAACAGGATCCGCGCCCGCAGCCGCTCGAAGAATCCCGCCGGCTCCGCCTCGCGCTCCTCCCTCAACAGCGCCGACATCCGCGCATTGAAATAAGGAGAAGGCTCGGGAGCCTCCCAGCTGTCCAGCAGGGCCATCGTCGAGCGCAGCTCAGCCAGCTCCCGCCCGCACTCCGCGCACCCGTCAACATGGGCGCGAACCTCGGCCAGCCCGGAAGAATCCCGGCCCGCCTGATCCTCGACCAGGTCCATCAATTTCGTCTTTGCAATTCGGCAGATCATACAATTCACCAGTTCTTCTGTTCTTTGAACCCTTGAACCCGGAGCCCTGTTACTCTTCACTTACACAAAATTCTTCAAGCATTTCCTTAAACAAAATCCTTCAGGCGCTCGCGTAGTGTCTGATACGCCCTGAAGAGCAGCGACTTGGTAGCCGACTCGCTCAGCTTCAGCACCTCGCCTATCTGCTTATAGTCCAACCCCTGGTACTTGTGCATCAAAACTGCGCTCCGCTGCCGCTCCGGCAAGGCCAGCACGTGCTGCCGGATGGCCCGCATCCTCTCGTCCTTCACCAGCTCCTGCTCCACAGAAGCGGTCAGGTCGGCCACGTCCGGCGTGGTGCCCGTCTCCGGATCCGGCTGGTCCAGGTAAACATTCTGCGCCGCCCGCTCATACTTCGTGTCCCGCGCATGGTTCACGCCCAGGTTGGTCGCGATCCGGTAAAGCCAGGTCGTGAACTTGGCCTCCGCCCGGTAGCTCTGCCGCGAGCGGTAAACGCGCAGAAAAACCTCCTGCGCCAGCTCCTCGGCCACCGCCTGGTTGTGCACCATGCGGAACATGAAGTGGATCATCGGCTTGTGATACTTCTGGATGAGGTACTCGAAGCCCGAATCGTCGCCCTCGCGCACCCGGAGCATGATCTCCGCGTCGCTCATGGCGCTCAGCTCGCGTGCCGTGGCGCTCCGCCCGGCGTCAAGCCCCGTTCCGCTCAGCCCCGCTGTTGCCCCCAGAGACTGCCCTAGTGCAATCGTCGCCATGTCTTCTTCAACCCCGCTTTCGTCCAGAGGTTGCGCTTCGGCGTCCATGGATTCTGCATCTTCGGGCAGGGATTCGGCATCGAGTTCCGGATTGGAATCGAGCTCCGGCCCCTCGCCGCCCCCGGCATCCGCATCGGCTCCCCCGGAGCCGCGGCTGGCATGAGGATCGGCATGGGATTCAGCCCCCGTGAATGCGCGATGGGGATCCGGTGGTGGCTCACGAAAGGGCATTCGAATTAGGTACAGGAGAAGATTGTAGCCGTTTTAAAAGTCGCCAACAGCAGGAGGACGGTTGACAACCCCATTTTGGATGCAAACCGGCCCTCGCCGGCAGACCGGTTTGGCGTCGCGCCGCGCCGGTGATACTCTAACAACTGTCCAACCGCCCGCCCGGGCCGAAGGGCGCATAACTCAGCGGTAGAGTGCCACCTTCACACGGTGGAAGTCGTAGGTTCGAATCCTGCTGCGCCCACCAATCTTTTCAATAATTTAGCGAGAGCTGCAAGGCGAACTTGATGAACGTGTCATGGGAATTGATTTCCTAAGCGCCAAAAGTGTACACTCATGTGTACACAAGGAGGTGTCTATGCCCGCAATCAAGGTGGGAGTACGGGAGTTTCGCGAGCAGATCGCGCGGTTTCTGGAGTCTGACACCCCTGTCGCCGTGACCCGCCGTGGCGAGACTCTTGGAGTCTATGTTCCAACCCCGCGCAAATCGGTTAAGTCCGCCGACATGACTGAACTACGTGCAGCGGCAGACCGTCTCGCAGCCGCCCTCGCCGATATAGACGAGGAAGAGGTCGTCGCAGAGTTCAAACAGATGCGCCGTGGACGAAAGGCTGCCGCTCGTTGAGATGATCGTTCTGGACGCCAACATCCTGATTCGTGCCGTCCTAGGGAAGCGCGTCCGGAACCTCCTAGAGACCTATGCAGTACACGGCATCCGGTTTTACGCACCGGAAGTTGCGTATGCCGACGCAGAGAAGTATTTGCCCTCACTGCTGACAAAACGCGGAAAGTCAAATAATGATGTTCCCGCCACGCTCGCCTATCTGCAATCTTTGATCGAGCCTATCATCGAGGAGGCATACGGTCTCTTCGAAGCAGAGGCGCGGCAGCGTCTGCGAGGCCGGGACGAAGAGGATTGGCCGGTTCTGGCCGCAGCCCTTTCCCTATCCTGTGCGATTTGGACGGAGGACACAGACTTCTTTGGCACCGGGGTGGCCGTCTGGACTTCCGATAGGGTTGAGATCTTCCTGAAAGAGCAGTCCAAGCCTGAGGACTTGGCAGAGCTCTAGGCCGTACCAACCGGAGTGGTCAATGAGTGCATTGGCGATTTGTCATGAAACGAGAGCCGTTCCTTCCCGGATTGGCGTTTTTTTGCAGGGACAAAACCTTGCCCCGGTATGCATTGGATAGCGAACGGAAGCAGACTTGGAAACGCCGTTCCGCGTCATCAGCTCTGAGATGGGGCGACGTGTCATTTACCATCTCCGACGGCCGCCAAGAATGGCGTGAAGCGGTCCCATCGACTCTAGCGTCTTCAGCGCCATCAAATCGAGCGCTTGCATCGACCGTCTGAACCGGCAAGACTTTGTGGGACAAACCCTCTTACAGGACGGCCACTAGCCTTGCCGACAATATTTGTAATTGCTTCGCGGTGAACGGCCCGCACTGTCCAGAATTGAACGATGCTATCTACAAACCGGTCATTCCGAGCTACGAACTGGAGCTGTGACACTACTCAATCACCTCAATCCAAAGCATCTCCAACAACCTCTGTTCTGGCCCCATGCATGCTAGGAATACTGTCGAATGGATATCCCGCGCCCGGACATTAAAGCGAAGAAAAGCAAGCTACGCCGCGTGCTATTAGGGGCTGGAATAATTGTGATTCTTGTCGTCGTCGCTGTTCTTCTATGGCGCACGCAGACACAGCCTCATCGTGAATATGTGACCTTATCCCACGATGCCCGAGCAACCCGCGCACTCGTTCTCACCCCTAAATTCAGCGGCAAAACGTCAGTTGTTGTCCTGGTCCATGAGGTTTACGGACTGACCGACTGGGCTAAGGACATGGCCGACGAGCTCGCCAAGGAGGGCTTCGTAGTCATCGCCCCCGATTTTCTCAGCGGTGAGGGGCCTCACGGAGGCGGGTTTGATGACTTCTCAAGTGAGGGCGAACGGGTCAGTGCAGTCCAGAACCTCAGCTCCGATGTTGTATTTCAAGATATCGATGCGGCAATTGACTACGGCAAAAAGCTACCCAATGCGAACGGCAAAATTGCTATCGTTGGATTTTCCTGGGGCGGATGGAAATCCTTCGCGTTTGCGACGCAGCGCAACGACCTGAGCGCTGTCTTCGTGTTCTACGGTACCGGCCCTGATGACGTTGCCACCATAACTGCCCCCGTGTACGGGTTCTACGGAGGGGCGGATGGAGCAGTAAGCGGCAGCGTCCCCGCAACAGCCGACCAGATGAAGGCAGCTGGCAAGTTCTACGAGCCCGTGATCTATAGCGGAGCAGATCATGGGTTCATGCGCCTGGCCGAAGATTTGTTTAATACTAATCGCGCTAACAAAACCGCCCGTGATGAAGCGTATGCGCGTCTCGTGAAACTTCTGCGGCAAATGGGATCGGCACCACCAGATCAGCCATAGATTTGTGCCGCACTTACGCGGGCAGCGGGGAATGGAGGGACGGTCCGTTACAGCGCATTGCTGCCCATTGGAACTCTTGCGACAGCCTCAACGTATCAGCATTCAAGGGAATCTCCGCATGCATCGAGCGCTTTACGTCCCGGTCCTAGTTCTGGCGATGTTCGTAACTTCGGCCGCCGCCCCATCCGCGATCATTCGCCCTGACGGGCGACGGCTCACGTCCGCGCAAATCGATTCGACCGTGAATCGCGTTATTCAGGCTGCGCATGTCACCGGCGCTGGCGTAGCGCTCTTCCATCGCGGCAAGATCGTCTATCTCAGAGCCTACGGCCTACGAGACACCGAGAAAGGCCTACCCCTCACGCCGGATTCCGTGATGAGCGCCGCGTCCCTGACCAAGCCCGCCATCGCGACCGTCGTCATGCGTCTGGCCGAGCGCGGGCGCCTCGATCTCGATAAACCCATCGAGCAGTATCTCGGAAAGCCGCTTAGCCAATTCGACCATTACAGCGATCTCGCAGGAGACCCGCGCACTGCGAGTCTCACGCTGCGTACTTTACTCGACCACACCAGTGGCTTCGCCAACTTCCGCCGCTTCGAAAGAGACCACAAGCTACATATTCACTATGTCCCGGGCACACACTACGGCTACTCCGGCGAAGGCATCGAGCTCGCGCAGTTTGTCGTCGAAAAAGTGACTGGCAAATCGACCACAGCGCTGATGCAGGAAGAACTTTTTACGCCGCTCAAGATGACACGAACGAGCATGGTATGGGAGCCGCGTTTCGAGACCGACTTCGCTAACGGTTACGATGAGCACGGCCGCTCACTCGGCCCGGAGCGCCACGACAACCCCGGGGCCTTCAGTTCTATGCGGACGACCACGCGCGACTACGCGCTGTTCCTGAGCTCCGTGATGCGTGCTCAAGTGCTCAGCGCATCCGCACGCGACAAGATGCTCAGCCCGCAGATCCGCATTCACTCCGTGCATCAATTTCCTTCGTTGAACACTGAGACAACTACGGCCTATGACCCCATCGAACTGAGCTACGGCATCGGCTGGGGGCTATACAAATCGCCCTTTGGGCCAGCGTTCTTCAAAGAAGGCGACAACGAAGGATGGCGCAACTTCGCTCTCTGTTTCGGCAACGGCGACGGAATGCTGGTAATGACAAACAGCTCAAACGGAGGAGGCATCTTCAAGCCACTGGCCGAGGCGCTGCTTGGCGAAACAGAGTTCCCCTTCGACTGGGACGACTACACGTCCTACGACAAGCTGCCTCCGCTCTGACGAATACATCAGGCCAGTGAAATTGTCGCGACACGCCGAATCGCGGAACATATCAGAGTGACAGCTCCTTCGCAGGCTCTTCGTCGCGCCGCATTCGAGTCGCAGCAGGAAAAGCGGAAGTAGCTTTCAAATGGTGCGTACAGGCCAAGCCACTCACTGAGCTGCTACGGTGAGTGGTTTGGCGATTTGGCGTCGATTGAGCTTCGCCCAATGGCCAAGTCTCCGTGCTGGCGACAATTCGGGAAGCTTGTATCCATCACAATCCATCACGCGTGGTGAATTGGTGGAGTACCTGCTACAATTGGCCGCCCCCGCATTCAGTCCAGTACATGATGGGAAGACAGAATCGCCCTGGGAGATCACCGGCCATTCGGGTCAAGTGAGATGGGCGGCGAACCAGGCCCCGATTCGTAGGCCCCGATTCACAGGCCCCGATTCACAACCAGCGGAACAAACGAACAGCCTTCTGATGGAGGATCTGCATGGACCTGATCTACTCGAAGTCGAAGTCGCTCAGCACCCTTGAGGCTCAACTGCGGGCTTACTCCGACTTGTCGGAGCAGAACGCACAAAGACTGGCATCCGAGACCTTTAACGGCGGCCCCACTGTGCCGCCTCCGATTACTCCTCGTGAGGATTGGCCGCACCTCGACGAGCAGCAGCTGCGTTTGGCAGAGTACCGCATCAAGCGGCTCGAGCAGGCGATCAACCTGGCCTATCCACTGCTCGCCGGCGAGACCCTGGACCCTGACGGCGTATTCACTTCGTTTCTCTCCTCGGATTTTCTCGACTACCCCGCGGGTACTGTCGCATTACGGCGACGAACCAGCTTTGGCGAGTTCTTCGTCATCGACACCCAGTTCAACGTCCGCAACGGGATCATCACTGACAGCACCCCAGATCTGACCGTCGAACTCCCCCCAGGAGCCGGTCCGGGCGTTCTTGCCTGGGGGGCCCTCGCCCTCGCCATCGGGAAGTCTTTGTTAGGCGCCCTGGCCAAGGAAATCGGCGCGGCCATCTTCGCCAAGCTCTTTCCTGCTGGCACCCCGCCGTACTTCGACCAGGTCTACAAGGAGTTCGAAAACATCGTCCAGGGGGTGATCAACGAGGTCAAGCGCCGCGAGCTGAGCGGCAGGGTCAGCGCCGTGCAGGACGGCATGATCACGTACAACACGCTCAAGAAAGACCCTGCCAAGTACGAAGAGTCGCAACGTATTCTATCCATGCTTTGGAACGAATCGCGCGTCCTCACCAGTGAGCTTAAGGAGTTTCCAGAAATCGGTCTTGGTTTATTCGTCGTGGCCGGCGGCCTCCATCTGGCGATCCTTCAAGAGAGAGCGATCACCGACAAGGACCACAAAAATCCCAACGACTCGCCATGGGCCGTCGATCTGATACGCAAGGCGGAGGAGTTCACACCGTTCGCCATAGAAAACCGCAACCGGATCATCAACACGCGCGCCAACGCCATCAGCCCCGTGAAGTTTGTTCAACACACCACGCACATCCCTGGGGCGGGGCCCGTAGACTCATCCTACTGGTTCTGGCAGGACACCTTCGTGGGAGGAAGCTATCGATACCCGGTGCGGCGAGGCTGTTGCGATCCGGATCCGGAGCAGACCGCCAGGAACGACCGTCAAACCCGATGGGACAACACGGTCGGCGTCATGACCAGGGTCCTGGAGGCGGTCGAGCCGACAGCCAATGATTGGAAGAAAGTGGGAGCCAATCCCATTCCAAGCTGACGAATCTTGTCCCACTCCTGTTTGAGTGACTTGGGCATCGATGAGCCGGCCGCGGTTGCGATTCCCGGCAACTGAGAATGGCCACGATCGCCCAAAGCGCGCCTCCCTCACCCGGACCGCTCACGCCCGGACCACTCAATTGGATACGGGAGTTTCTTAAAGAAGAACTTGCACCTCATCCCGGCCGGGCGGCCCTGGTCGCGCGCATCACCATCGCCGCCACGCTGGTCATGATCCTCACCATGACCTTCCGCATCCCCTTCGGCGCGTACGGGGTCATTTACGCCTTTAACATCTCGCGCGAGAGTCCGGAGCTGACCGTAAAGGCGGTCAAGACCATCGTTGTCGCCTTCGTCCTCTCCGTCCTGTACATCCTTATCGGGGCAAGGTTTTTTCTGCAGGAACCCGACCTCCGGCTCATCTGGGTGATCGTCACCCTGTTCGTGATGTTCTACGCGCTCAGCGCCGCGGCCAACTACACGGCGGCCGCACGCTTCGGCTACTTGCTGGTGATCACCATTCCGCTCTGGGATGGCCAGATTTCCGTCGAAGACAAGGTGGAGGGGACGCTCTGGGCCTTCGGCGCGATTTCTCTCGCCAGCCTGATCACGGTGGCCATCGAGCTGATCTATGCCGAATGGCGGGCCCGGGACGTTCTTCTTCAGGGATGTATCTCCCGCTTGGCTTAGGAAGCACATCCCAGGCTCAGGTGGGCTCCTTGACCAGTTCTGTAAGCCCTAGGAGCGCTTTCGTGGGCCGCCGGTTCAGGATCCATCTCCGGACCGGAGCCTCAAACTGGTAGAAAATCAAGACGCTGGCCCCGATAACCAGGCCGACGTAGGCCAGATATCTAGGGACTGTATGAATGCCGCCGAAAGGTTCGGTCACTTTGAGTAACAGGTGCCAGAAGGGTATATGAAGAAGATACATCCCGTAACTCGCTTCTCCCAAAGTCACTAATACCGGAATCGATAACATCCTGTCGATGAGAGGGTTTCTGCTCGCGGCGCTGACAATGAGCAGAGCGTAGAGGGGAACTAACAGCCCGTCTTTCAGGAGCAGAAGCGGGATGCGGTTAAATTCTGCGGTCACGATAACCAGCAGAAACATCGCCGTAACCATGAGCCATGGCGCAACCCTGGTCAGAGCCTTCTTCAGGCGGTCCGAATCGAGCGCCGAGAAATGCCATCTTGCCAGTAGGACGCCGGCAAAGAACTCATGGAGATGGAAGACCGGGTTGTACATGATCAGTGTCTGGTCCACATGGAGCCGTTCGGCAACGAGGGTCAGCGAGAGGCCTGCGATGTACATGCCGGCTCCCAGATATGGGGCCAGGGAGGGCCGAATCTTCCACAAACGTACGCAGACAAGCGGGAAGAGCAGATAAAACACGGCCTCGACGGCCAGCGACCAGCTGGGATTATTGACCTGCCGGAGATAGATCCACCATACCTGAAGCATTGCGCCATTGCCAAGAAACGTGACAATGACCCTTGCGATCTCGCGGTGAAGATGGCCGCTGATCATACAGTTCGAGATGAGGCTGGGCAGATCGAGGACGAGAGAAGCCAGGTAGAGTGGATAGATTCTGGCGAAGCGGGACCACCAGAAACGCTTTCTGTCAACTGGCGCACCGCTTCGCAGATACACATGCGAGAGGATGTAACCAGACAGAACGAAGAAGAAACCAACGGCTATAAAACTGACCGAAAGCAGGTTACCAGCAAAGTGGGCCGGGTGTATTACCGCCCCTTCAACGAAGGTATGCCCAAGAACGACAAAGATAGCCGCAAAGAATCTCAGCGAGGTCAACGGACCTATCTTTTCTTTCTGCATCGAGATGTCTTTCTGATATCACGGTTGTAATCGCCATAAGGTGGGGGAATCCCCGAATTGTAACATCGTCGTTTCTTGGGTGACCGGCATTGCTGAACAAGGCGTGGGCAACACGCACTATTCGCGATGGTTTTAGAGCGAATAGATCGCGGCCTGAGGTTCTTCGAGCGAAGTCCGCTGGAGCTTCTCGTCCTGGTTGCGGGTGAAGAACGGGCAGCGGTCAGATCTCCCGCTGCAGGCTCCGGCCAGGTCCGCGACCCAGCGCGAGAGGAAGAGAGAGGACTGCACCTGTGGCGCGAGCCGCTCCGGCTTGTCCGGCGACACGCTAGCCGCCGCCTCTTCGAGCCGGGCATACGCGGTGCTCAGGTCTTCACTTTTCCGCCCCGTGGCGGAAAGTCTTGTTCGATTCCGGACAGGGCCGTACGGAATCGGATACCCGCCGGGCGGCGGCGGATAGGCGCACGCCGGCGGGCAGCTTTACATCGCCTTTGTTCGCGGCCAGGCGGGAAATCTCAACTCCTTGAAAGAACGCTCTCTCCGCATTGTGTCGCGGACGCCTGCAACGGTGCGGATGCGCAAACACATAAGCCTCCGGGCGGGGCCTGGTGTGGCACCCGAAATGCTCGCAATCAGGTGACGGGTGGATTTTGTTCGTTGTCGCGCAGGAGGCGTCCATGCCAATACTGCTGCAGGATCTCCGCTTTGCCCTTCGCCAGATCTTTCGCAACCCGGGATTCTCCCTCACCGCGGTCCTCTCGCTCACGCTCGGCATAGGCGCGACGGTCGCTGTCTACAGCATCCTTTATGACGCGGTGCTTCATCCCTGGCCCTACGCGGGCATCGACCGCATCTGCGACGTCTGGATTACGGACAATGCCGGCCACGACGATAGCTGGAATCTGACCGGTCCGGAGATTCGGCAGCTTCGCCAGGCGCACGCCGTCGAGGACATCCCGGCCTTCGACTTCACCAGCCAGACGGTGACCGGCGGCGATGTGCCCGAGGATGTGAACGCGATCATGATGACCGGCACGGCCTTCCAGTTCCTGGGGCTGACGCCGCTGCTGGGCCGGTATATCGTTCCCTCCGACGCGCCCCAGGGACAGGACCCGCAGCCGGTGGCGGTGCTGAGTTACAAGTTCTGGCAACGGCATTACCGCGGCGACCCGGCGGTGGTCGGAAAGACCATCCAGCTCACGCACAAGGGCTACACGATTCTGGGCGTGATGCCGCCCCGCTTCACGTGGATGGATGGCGATCTCTATCTGCCTCTAAAGCTCGAATCCGATTCGGCGCACCGGTATACGACCAAGATCAAGCTGAAGCCCGGGGTCAGCATGGCCGCCGCGGAGAGCGAATTCCGGCCTCTCTACCAGGAGTTCGCCCGCCAGACGCCGGATTTCTTTCCCAAGCAATTCAAGATCAGCGTGCGCGGCCTGGCAGAGACCTACACCCGCGACCTGAAGAGGACGATGGTGCTGCTCTTCGGGGCGGTCGCGCTGCTGCTGGCCATCGGCTGCGGCAATGTCTCGATTCTGCTCCTGGCGCGGGGCACGGCGCGGCAGCACGAGTTCGCCATCCGCACGGCGGTGGGAGCGAGCCGGTCGCGCATCGTGCGGCAGCTGCTCACCGAATCGCTGCTGCTGTCGCTGACCGGAGCGGGGCTGGGCATCGTGGTTGCGTACCGGGCGATCGGGTTCATCATCCCGCGCCTGCCCGACCACTCCTACCCTTATGAAGCCGACTTCCACATCAATCTCGCGGTGCTGTTTTTCAGCGTGGGGCTGGCGCTTTTGAGTGGCGTGGTCTTCGGGCTCTTTCCCGCCCTGCAGTCGGCGCGGCCGGAGATCAGCCAGGTGATGCAGGCCGGGACGCGGCGGCTGACCGGCAGCGTGAAAGGCCGGCGCCTGCACACGGCGCTGATCGCGGGACAGATCGCGCTGACCCTGCTGCTGATGACGGCGGCCGGCGCCGCCATCCAGGCCTTCATCCGCATGAACCGGGTGCCGCTGGGCTATACGCCCCAGCATGTGATGTCGGTGATCATTCCGCTGCGCGAAAACGCGCACACGACCTGGGCCGACCGCAGCCGCTTCTTCGCCCAGCTGCGCGAGAAAGTGGCCGAGCTGCCCGGCGTGACCGGGGCCGGGATATCGACCAACGCCACTCCGCCGAACAGCGGCTGGACTATCCCCGTGGAGGTGATGGGGAAGGCGGCCTCGCAGTCGCAGGACGCGCACGTGGAACTGGTGGGCACGGAGTACTTCACGACCCTCGGGATTCCGCTGCTGAGGGGACGCTTCTGGGACCAGAGCGAGATTGCGCGCGGCGCGGCGCTGGTGCTTGTGAACCAGGCCTTCGTGCGCCAGTACCTCTCCGGCGGCGACGCCCTCGGGCACTCGGTGCGCATCACGCAGCTCAAGAGCACTCCGCCCACAACGCTGGCCGCGGCGGGCAGCGACGGATGGCTGCCGATCATCGGAGTGGTCGCCGATTCGCTGAACGACGGTCTGGAGAAGCCGGCGGCGCCCGCGGTCTACGCGCCTTACACGCTGATGACGCTGCCCTTTACGCAGGTGCTGGTGCGCACGCAGGGCGAGCCGCTGGCCATGCTGCACAGCGTCCGCCAGCAGATCGCCTCGCTCGATCCGGACCAGCAGATTTTCAGCAATGTGCGGGACCTCGAAGGCTGGATCGAGCGTGAGCCGGAGTTTGCGCGCTCGCGTCTCATCTCCATGCTCTTTGGCGCGTTCTCGATCCTGGCCCTGCTGCTGGCGGCGGTGGGCCTCTACAGCGTCGTCTCCTACACCGTGCTGCAGCGCACCAGCGAGCTCGGGGTTCGCGTGGCTCTCGGCGCGCGGCGCCGCGATGTGCTGCGCCTGGTCGCGCTTTCGGCGGGAACCAGCGTGGGCCTGGGGATTGCCGCCGGGCTGGTGCTCAGCCTGGGCCTGAATCACCTGATCGACCGCTGGATCGAGAACGGAGGGCGTGACCCGCTGATGGTGCTGGCGGCGTCCGGGTTGCTGATCCTGGTGGCCGCCGCGGCCTGCATGGTGCCGGCGCGCCGGGCCCTGGCCATCGATCCCATGACCGCGCTGCGCTGCGAGTGAATGCGGCGCGGGCCGGCGGAGAATAAAGTCCGCCGGCCCGCGTTGTAATCCGCGATCGCTTATTCCTTGCTGCTGACCAGGGAGAACATGGCTCCCTGCGGGTCCTGGCCGTTGATGATCCAGCTTCCTCCGGGGACCTGCATGGGGCCGTTCAGAACCTTGCCTCCGCCGGCCTCGACGCGCTTGATGGCGGCGCCGATGGAGTCGACGTTGAAGTAGAAGTTCCAGCATGAGACGGGGATGTGCGGCGCCTTGGCCATCATTCCGCCGTCGCCCATGGCATGGTGGTCGCCCTCGTCGAAGATGCGATAGACGCCCATCGGACCCATGTCCATGTCGGTGAGCTTGGTCCAGCCGAAGAGCTTGTTGTAGAAGTCGAATCCGCCATCGACATCGGTGGTGTAGAGCTCGTGCCAGCCGATGGTGCCGGTAGCCGGGGGCTGGGGACGCTCGGGAGAGGGCATGGCGGGATTGGCAGTGAAGACCACGATGGCGGCGTCCTGCGGGTCGGCCATGACCGCGAAGCGAAGCATGTCGGGAACGTCGGTGGCGGGCTGAAACAGTTTGCCGCCGGCGGCGACGACCTTTTCGATGTGCGCGTCGACATCGTCGACCGAGATGTAACCGATCCAGGCGACGTGTCCGGGAATGTTCAACATGCCGGCCATGCCTACCTCGCCGATGTTGAAGGTGGTGTACTGCGGGCCGCCGTTTGCGGGCATCTCCCGGGTGGTCCAGCCGACAACGTCGGAATAGAACTTGCCGGCGGCTTTGGTATCGCTGGTCATGAGCTCGTACCAGGCGAACTTTCCTTTGGGCGTAAACATTGCGAGTGTTCTCCTTATTGCCTCACCAAAGGGCAGCGTCCAGTGGGCCGATAACGTTGATATCAACTTGACCCGCCGTATGTCAATGCGGGCAAAGGTTAATTTCCGCACACAGCAGGGGCGGGACGGATGTGGGAGCGGCGGGTGGAAGCCGGCCTGCGTTCGCTAAACCCTTGCGTCCGCTAAACGGTGGACCCGTTCTTCGGGAGTCGGCGCGCCGGGCGGAAGCAGGGTTAGTTTTTATCTTAATAAAGAAAATAGATTATAGATTATCGTTGACAGTGGGATGCTACCCGACTAATCTTCGCTCGTGCTTGTGCTGGCGCCTCCCGGGGAAGGTGCTCACCGGGGATTCGGCGAGGTGACGGTCCGCCCGGGGTGGGAAAAGAGCGGTGCGAATGGGTCTTTCGCGGCCGCCTGAAAGGCAGCGTTACATCCGGAGCGGCTGGATTGATCGCTGCGCGGGCGGTTTCAGCCGGGTCTTCCGATGGCGCTGCGCGATGGGCGCCTGAGGGGGAGCCAGCAGGAGCAAGGAAGTGCTTTTGGGAGGAAAAAAATGAGATACGCACGTTTTCTTCTGCTGGGCTGGTTTCTGCTGGGCGCTCTGTTCGTTTCGCTCGCCAACGCTCAGGACAACGCAACGATCAACGGCACGGTGGAGGATTCGACCGGCGCGGTGGTTGCGAATGCGGAGATCGAGCTCACCAATGCGGCGACCGACCAGGTAAGACGGGTCACTTCGAACGACGCCGGTGTTTACCGCTTCGCGAATGTGGGTGTGGGTCATTACAGTCTGAGCGCGTCGTCGTCGGGTTTTCAGAAATACAACAAGACGGACATCGTGGTGAATGTGGCTCAGAGCCTGGAGGAGAATATTGTGCTGCGGGTGGGCAGCGCCGGGCAGACGGTCACGGTGCAGGCGGATGCTCTGCAGGTACAGTCGGAGACGAGCGAGCTGAGTACCCTGATCAGCGGCCAACAGGTGTCGCAGCTGGCGACCAACGGGCGCAATCTTACGGCGCTGGCCGCTTTGGGCACCGGCGTGTCCAACACGCTGCCGGATTTCAATACCGTCAACGCCAACACGTCGGGCAACAGCATCAGCTTCAACGGCACCCGCGCCAACCATAACGTTTATCTGCTGGATGGAGGCGAGCTCAACGACCGCGGCTGCGGGGGCTGCTTCGACATACTGCCGTCGCTCGATGCGCTGGCGGAATTCCAGACGCTGGACAGCAATTACAGTCCCGATTACGGTATCGGCTCCGGCGGCTCGATCGTGATGGTGATCAAATCCGGTTCTCACGATTTCCATGGCGGCTTGTGGTATTTCAATCGCAATGAGGACTATGACGCGAACAACTATTTCACCAACCTGGCGAACCAGGGCCGGCCTGAACTGCGCCTGAATGAGCCGGGCGGCAATATCGGCGGCCCGCTGTGGATACCGCATGTGTATAACGACTCGCGCAAACGCACATTCTTCTTCGTGAATGAGGAGTGGCGCAGGTTGATCGTGGGAAGCAATCCTTCGATTGTGAATACGATTGCCGCGAGCAATTTTCCCACCGCAGGCCAGCCGCTGGCCTACACTCCGCCGAGCAACGGGATGATTCCGGTGGTTCCGGCCACGTCGGACCCGAACAAGCTCGCGCTGTACAAGGCTGACGGCCTGACGCCGGGGCAGCCTTTTCCAAACAACACCATTCCCGCCAACCTGATCGACCCGAACGCGGTGCTGGAGCTCAACGCGGGAACGTTTCCAAAGCCCAACTATGGGACGGGGCAGTATATCTCTTCGGTTCCGCAGCCGACGAATGTGCGCGAAGACGTGGTTCGTATCGATCACGCGATCAACGCCAAGCTGCAGCTGATGGGGCATTATGTTCATGATGCGGTGACGCAGACCACCTATCCGCCGCAGTGGGGGGACAGCAGCTATCCGACATCGGGGTCGCAGATGCTGAACCCGGCGTGGATGGCGGTTTTTAAACTCACCCAGACCTATTCGCCGACGCTGCTGAACGAGACGGCCTTCAACTACAGCGACAACACGGTGAAGATCACGCCGGTGGGGGTTACGGCGCAGCCTTCCGGCTGGACGGCGACCACGTTTTTTCCTCTCGCCGATAATGTTGGCAGCCGCCTGCCGGAGATCGATCTTGGCGCGCCTTACAACACGAACTGGAGCACGAACTACTTTCCGTGGAAGAATTTCTATGCCGCGTATCAGATCCGCGACGATCTTTCGTGGACCAGAGGGCGGCATCAGTTCAAGTTCGGCTTCGGCTATCTGCGGGTGGTCAAGAACCAGCAGCTGCAAGCGAACACGCAGGGCACGGCGGTCTTCAATTCCGGCACATATTCCGGAGATTCCTATGTGAACTTCCTGCTCGGCGACAGCGCCAGCTTTACCCAGCTGCAGTATCTCGCCGATAAGCACTGGGTGAACAACAACTACAGTTTCTACGGCAACGACAACTGGCACATTACGCCGCGGCTGACCTTGAATCTCGGGCTTCGCTTCGATGGGCTGCCGCATGCATTCGAGCGGTACAACCAGTTTGCCAATTTCGTTCCTGCGGACTACGACACCTCGCTGGGGAATCCGGTGACTGCGGCGGGCACGCTCGATCCCGCATCGCTCACGCCTTACAATGGCGAGGCATTTTATCTGAACGGCATACGGGAGGCAGGCGTGGGCGGCTTTCCCCGCGGTGTTGTGCAGAATAAATACGACACCTTCCAACCGCGCGTGGGCTTTGCGTACGATCTGACGGGCGATGGAAAGACGGTGCTCCGAGGCGGTTTCGGAATGTTCTTTGAGCGGGTACAGGGCAACGACGTGTACAACGCGGCGTTGAATCCGCCCTTCGCGTATCAGCCCTCGGCGACCAACGTCTACTTTTCCAACCCGAATACCAGCGCGCTGACCGGAGTTACTACTTCGGAGACATTCCCGTCGACGCTCACCAACCTGGAATACAAGTATTCGCCGCCGGGGACGGCGATGTTCAGCTTTGGCGTGCAAAGACAGGTGGCGCCATCCGTGGTTGCGGTGCTGCAGTATGCGGGCTCGCTGGGCTGGGACCAGAACGACGACCGCGCCATCAACACGCTGCCTTTGACCGACCCGGGCAATGGAGCGAATCCCTACGATCTTCGCGAGGGTGTTGCAAACGGGTCGCTGAATGCAAACCAGTATCGAATCTATCCCGGTTTCAGCTCGATCCAGCAGGAAGAGAACGAAACCAACTTCAGCTACGACTCGCTGCAGGCCGGCCTGCGGATGGAAAACCTGCATGGCATCACCATGCAGCTGGCCTACACGTGGTCGCACGAGATCGACGAGGTGAGCGGCGACCTGAGCTCGCTCTCCAACCCCTTCAATCCAGCCTACGATCGTGGCTCAGGGTCGCTCGACCGGCGTCACATCTTCAACGCGAGCTATATCTACAGCCTTCCGTTTTTTGCGCACAGCACGAATGTGGCGGAGCGATCGCTGCTGGGAGGGTGGGAGTTTTCGGGGATCACGATTGCGCAGTCGGGCACGCCGCAGCCGCTTACCTATAACGGCGCCGATGTTCTGGGGCTTGGCGGAGGCGACATCACCAACCGTCCGGACGAAACCGGGAGGGTCTCGTATTTGAAAGAGCGGGCGGCGTGGTTCAACACCAGCGCCTTTGCGAGCCCGATGGCGCCGTGGAATGGCGGTGCGAATCAGGGTTACGGGAATGCGGGGAAGGATGCGATCGTGCTGCCCGGCAGGTTGAATTTCAATCTCTCCCTGTTCAAGACCATTCCGCTGACGGCGTCCGGCGAGAGGCCGAACCTCGAGCTCAGGTTCGAGTCGTTCAACACCTTCAATCACACGCAATTTCACAACATCGATTCAGGCTCCACGGATCCTAACTTCGGCGAGGTGACATCGGCCTTCGATCCTCGTACGCTGCAGCTGGGGGCGAAGTTTCACTTTTAGCGCGCAGGGGACGTGAGCGGGTTTTGCCGGGGGCGCCCCTGGACTTTGGGATGGGGGAGACGGGATGTGAAGGAGCGGGCGCGACTCAGATTCGTTTCTGCATGCGCTCTTGCGATGACGCTGGGAGTGGTGAGTTTGAATTGCGCGGGCCAGGATGCGGCGCCTGGGGCCGAGCAGCGGCGGACGGCCATCGCGCTGGAACAACGGGGTGAGAATGCCGATGCGGAGGTAGCGTGGCGCGCTGTCTTGAAGGCTGACCCCGCGAGCGCCGAGGCCTATGCTCACCTGGGTCTTCTCGAAGCGCGGCAGGCGCGCTATGCCGATGCCGTGGCGTTTTATCGCCGCGCCCTGGCGCTCGAGCCGGAGATGCCCGGCCTGCGATTGAACCTGGGATTGTCACTCTTCAAGTCGGGGGAGCTGAAGGCGGCTGCGGAGACGTTTACGCCGCTTCTGAGAAGCCTGCCGGCGTCTTCGCCGGATGTGCAGCGGGTGACGGTGCTGATCGGAATGTCGTACTACGGGTTGGGCGAGTATGCGGAAGCGATCCCGTATCTCAAAGACGCCGCGGGCCGCGATGCGCAAAGCCTGGAGCTGCGTTTGACTCTGGCGCATAGCTGCATGCAAGCGAAGCAGTTTTCGTGCGTGCTCGATGTGTATCACCAGATTCTGTTGCTGAACGCCGAGTCGGCGGAGGCCGATATGCTGGCGGGCGAGGCGCTGGAGGAGATGAGAGACGATCCCGGCGCGATGCAGCAGTTTCAGGCGGCGGTGAAGGCCAACCCCAAAGAGCCTAATGTTCACTTTGGCCTGGGCTACCTGCTGTGGAAGCTGAAGCGGTATCCGGAAGCCGCCGATCAGTTTCAGGCGGAGCTCGCGAACGTGCCGGATCATGTGTATGCCCTGGCTTATCTGGCCGATGCAAAAATTCAAATGCAGGATAACGACGCTGCTCTGCCTCTGCTTCAAGAGGCGATCCGCCTGGATCCGAAGATGGAACTGGCGCACGTGGATCTGGCTACGCTCGATGCGGAGGCTCACCGGCAGCAGGACGCCGTCCGCGAGCTGACGCTGGCGGCGGGGCTGCATCCCGAGGATGCGAGTGTTCACTGGAAACTGGCGCGCCTTTACCAGGCGATGGGGAAGACAAGAGAGGCCAGGGCGGAGATCGAGAAGACGCGAAATCTTCACCGCGCCGAAGACGCGACGGTCTTTCACCAGCTGAGCGAAGCGCAGGCGGAGCAGGCGAGCAAGTAGTCTCGACACGGCGGCGCGGCCGGCATCTAAACTATTCAGTCCGGCCGGTTACAAATCTCTGCACGATGTCTGAGCGTTTGCCGCCGGCGGCAGGGTGGAAGGCATGGAAGATAACTCGAGCATTTCCGCGGTGAAGGCCTGTTGTGCGCCGCGAAATCCGGAGAGAGGCGAAGGGAGCGCGACGGGCGGC
>Ga0335075_10004333_pt1 | contig 22252 bp, 14 predicted proteins | sample Lox_Sample_24_FD_206723 | JGI IMG/M metagenome (GOLD analysis project Ga0335075, IMG submission 206723) | Soil microbial communities from Loxahatchee National Wildlife Refuge, Florida, United States - Lox_Sample_2.4 | ecosystem: Environmental > Terrestrial > Soil > Wetlands | place: USA...
AAGCGCAGCCGCATCCTCAACCCGATCGAGCGCCGCGTCGTCGCCTATCACGAACTCGGCCACGCCATTGTCGGGCTCGCGCTGTCGGAGACGGAGACGGTGCACAAAGTGTCGATCATCCCGCGCGGGGTCGGCGCGCTCGGCTACACGATCCAGCGGCCGATCGAGGACCGCTATCTGATGACCCGTGCCGAACTCGAGCACAAGATGGCGGCACTGCTCGGCGGACGAGCGTCCGAGCAGCTGGTGTTCAGCGAGATCTCGACCGGTGCGGCCGACGATCTTGCCCGCGCCACCGACATCGCCCGCGCGATGGTGCTGCGCTACGGTATGAGCGAGGCGCTCGGCAACGTCACCTACGAGCGCGATCGTTCGCCGTTCCTGCAGCCGGCGATCCCGATGCTGCCGCAGCGCGATTATGGCGAAGGAACCGCCGCGGCAGTCGACCGCGCGGTGCGCGGCTTTGTCGACGGCGCCTTTGCACTGGCGACGGCGGTGTTGCATCGCAATCGCGAGCTGCTCGATCGCACCGCTGCGGCGCTGCTGCAATCCGAGACTCTGGACGAGCCGGAGATCGACCGGTTGAAACGCCAGATCAAGCCGGTGCCCGACCGGCTACCGAGCCCGGCGCCGGCTGCGGCGGCCTCTTCGGCGGTCTGACGGATCAGCGGGCGGGCGGTTGCCGAAAACCTCTGAAGGCATGGGCTGAGCCGAAAGAAAAAGCCTCCCCGCGCTTGCCGGCGGGGAGGGATCGTGTCGGTTGACTGTGTCGGTTCTGGGGGCGTGCCCCGGTGCGCCTTCGGCGGACACAGGAGCCGGCAATGGCCGGCCCCCGCGTTTCGGTCGTTCGGCTGCCGCTCAATCGGCAATCGCCGGGATTTCCTCGCCGTCGCCGAAATTGTAGGCGGTCTCGCCATGCACGGCATCGTCGCCGACGCGCAGCGTCGCCTCATCCATCCGCAACGAGACGAAGATCGAGATCACCTTCAGGATGATGAAGGTCGCAACGACGTTGAAGACGATAATGAACGCCGCCGCGTAGACCTGCAGCAGGAACTGGTGGAAGTTGCCGTAGAACCAGCCGGTGCCGCTCACGCCCGGCGCATCCTTTTGTGTTCCGATATATTCGATCATGTCCGGGTTGGCGAGAATGCCGGTTAGGAGGCCGCCCATCAAGCCGGCGACGCCATGGGTCGACAGCACGCTCAGCGTATCGTCGACCCGCCGGAACAGTGCGGTCGTCTGCACCTTGTTCATGAAGAACCAGGGGATGATGCCGGCGCACACGCCGATGATGATGGCTCCCCAGCCGTTGACGTAGCCGGCCGCCGGGGTGATGGCGACGAGGCCGGCGATCATGCCGTTGACCGCACCGACGACCGAGGGCTTGCTGTAGGCCATCGAGTCCATGATGGTCCAGACCAGCAGGGCCACGCAGGTGCACAGATTGGTGTTGAGGATCGCGGCCGAGGCGTCGGCATTGGCGAAGTAGGGGTCGCCGCCGTTGAAGCCGTTCCAGCCGAGCCACAGGATCCCGGCGCCAGCCAACGCCATCAACAGGCTGTTCGGCGGGAAATGGTCGCGGTCCTGCTGCAGACGCGGCCCGATCACCGCCGCCGCGACAAATCCCGAGGTGCCGGCGGCGAGATGGATCACATAGCCGCCCGAGAAATCGAGCGCGCCAAGCTGAGCGAGCCAGCCGCCGCCCCAGATGCTGAAGCAGCCGACCGTATAGACGAAGGTCATCCACAGCGGCACGAAGATGATCCACGCCTTGAAGCTCATCCGCCCGATCAGGGAGCCGGCGAGGATGATCACGGTGATTGCCGCGAACACGAACTGGAAGAACATCATCGTCGCCATCGGGAAGGCGAGCGCCGGCATGCCCGAGGCGGCGGCCGGAATCGTCGCCTGCCCCTCCAGGAAGGCGGCAGCGAGCGCCGGCTTTGGCGTGCCCCAGAATGGAAACAGCTGCGGGCCAAACGACATGTTGTAAGCCCACAGCACCCAGACGACCATCACTGCGGCGAAAGCGTAGATCGCCATGAATGCCGAATTGACCGCCCACTTCTTTTTGACGATGCCGCCGTAAAGGATCACCAGACCGGGAATGCTTTGCAGGCCGACAAAGGTCGCGGCGGCCATTTGCCAGGCATTGGACCCGGTATCGAGCCATTTTGGCGATGGTATCAACATTTCTCTCTGCCTCTTACGGTTGTAGTCGAACCCTGGCCGTCATCCTGGCCTTGCTGGCGAATGCTGCAGGTGCATTCCCTCGGCTGGTGCCAAAGCAAGCTTCGTGCCTAGCGTGAAACCCGCCGGCAGCAGGGAGCGGGCAAAGATCGGGCGGGGTTGGATCCGGGTCGGGAGGCAGGCCGCGGCAGCACCGCGGGCGGCGCGACGACGTCGCGATCGGCGGAACCGGTCTCGGCGCAGGAGCCCTTATGACTATTTTTTATGCAATAAAATGCCTGATTGATAGGCAATGCGAAATCGCACGTTGATCAGATCGGGAGAAAACATCAAATTGGTGAAATAGCCGAGCGTCAGAGACACGACGTTGTCAGCCGACACCGAGCCTGGAGACAAAGAATGGCCGCGGCCATCGGCCTCGATGGTGGTGAGCGAATCCGGCGGCGGCCGCAGACCTGCCTTGGCCGGCCTGCTGCCGTGAGCGGGTCGCGGCGCTCGCCTGTAAGATGGCTTTGGGCGGGGTTGCTGTGGACGGAGTTGCTGGCGGCAGGGTCGCAAGGCGGCGGCGATGACGGCGGCTGAGCCCGGTATCCAGGCGCGGGTCGGGTTTGCGTCGAAGACCGGATTGCGCAAGGAGAACGAGGATTTCGCCGGGGCGCTCTACGGCTCCGAACTGCCCGAGCCGCGCCAGGAGGTGATCGCTGCGATCGCCGATGGCATCGGCGGCGCAAGAGGCGGCCGGACCGCGGCCGAAACCGCGGTGCGCGGCTTTCTCGACGGGTTCTGCGATCTGCCGGAAACGATGGAGGTGCTGCGCGCCGGCGCCAAGATCGTCAGCGCGCTGAACGGCTGGATCAACTCGCTCGGCAGCCACGACCCAGGTCTCGCCGGGATGGGCTGCACCTTTACCGCATTGGTGTTGCGCGGCCGGGTCGCGCATCTCCTGCATATCGGCGACACTCGCGCCTACCGCTTCAGCGGCGACCGGCTGACCTGTCTGACCAACGACCATGTGCGGCAGGACGGGTCCGGCCGCTCGCACACATTGACCCGTGCGCTCGGCGTCGAGACCGAGGCGCGGCTCGACTACGCCGCCCAGCCGGTGGCGTTGCACGACCGGTTCATGCTGTGCAGCGACGGCGTGCACGGGTTTCTGAGCGAGGCGGAAATCGCCGCGATCCTGCGCGAGCGCTCGGCCCCGGAGGATACTGCGGGCGCGCTCGTCGCCGCGGCGCTGCGCGCCGACAGCACCGACAACTGCACCGCACTCGTGCTCGACGTCGTGGCGCTGCCGCTCGCCGGATCGGCCGATATCAGCACGACGATCCTGCGGCTGCCGATCCTTCCGGTGCCCGAGGGCGGCGAGACGATCGACGGCTTCGTGCTGAAGGCGCTGATTTCCGACGGCCGCTATACCCGGCTGTTCGCCGCCGAGGACGAGGTCGAAGGCGGCAATGTCGCGATCAAGTTCCCTAAGCCGCAGATCGCCAGCGTCGAGGCGTATCGAGCAGCCTTTGTCCGCGAGGCATGGGTTGGCGCGCGCGTCAACAACCCGGGGGTCGGGCGCGTCATCGAGCTGCCGCCGGGGCGGCAGAGCGCGCTCTACACGGTCATGCCGCTCTATCAGGGCGAGTTGCTGGAGACCCGGCTCGGCCGCAGCCCGGCCCTCGGCCTCGAGGAAGGCCGGAACATCGCGGTCAAGCTGGCGCGCGCGGTCGCGGCCCTGCATCGCGCCGGCATCATCCATCGCGACATCAAGCCGGACAATGTGATCCTCGAAGGCGGCGGCGCGTTGAAGCTGATCGATCTCGGCGTGGTGCGCGTCCCCGGGCTCGAGGAGTTTCCGCCGGAAAACATCCCCGGCACCGCCGCCTACATGGCGCCCGAGATGGCGCAGGGCGAGCCCGGCAACGAGGCGACCGACGTCTTCGCCCTCGGCGTTACGATGTACCGGGCCTTCACCCGCGAATACCCTTACGGCAATGCCGATGCGACGAGCCCGCCGCGCCGCATCCGGCCGCGCGACTTCTCCGAATTGCGGCCCGACCTGCCGGCCTGGCTGCAGGCGGCACTGGTGCGCGCGGTCGCGGCCGATCCGGCACAGCGCACCCGCGACATGACCGAGTTCGCGCTCGAGTTCGAGGCCGGACCGTCGCGGCCACCGGCCACCGCACCGCGGCCGCTGACCCTTTACGAGCGTGCCCCGTTGCGGGTCTGGCAGGGGATCGCCGCATTGCTGGCGCTCGCCCTGCTCGTCTCGCTCTTGACCCGCTGATCATGCACTATTCGTGCACGCCCCAGCGGTCGCGATGGACGATTTCGGCGAGCGGGCGGCGGGTCAACGGCCCGAACGGGTCGAGCGGCCAGCCGATCGGCATCAGCGCAAAGGTATCGACCTCCGCGGGAATGCCGAGCACTGCCTTGACCTCGGCTTCGCAGCGGATGTGGTTGGTGGTGATCACGGTGCCGAGACCGAGCGCGCGGCAGGCGAGGATGATGTTCTGCACCGCCGGATAGATGCTGGCGCCGCGGATGCGTTCGAGATAGGCGAGTTCGTCCCGGTAGGTTGCGGCAATCTCGGCGGGCAGCGCTGCGACCGGCGGCGGCACCGGGCGGTGCTGGCAGGGAACCAGCAGCACCGGCGCCTCACCCATATGCTCCCACAGATATCCGCCGGCCCGGATCATCCGGGCAAATTGCTGCTCGCTCAGATGCGCCGGCCGGCCGCGCGCGGCATAGGCCGCGGCAGCGATGGCGGAGGCCTTGCGGTAGATCGCCCCGAGGCGCCGTCGCTGTTCCGGGTCGCGGGCGACGACGAACGCCCAGTTCTGCGCGTTGCCGGCCGAAGGCGCACGGATCGCGGCGTCGAGGACCTGCTCGATCAGCTCGTCCGGAACCGGGTCCGGCTTGAACCGGCGCAGGGATCGCGCCGTGTGGATCGCTTCGAACAGGCCGAGCGCGCTCATGCGCGTCTCCTGGTTTGCACGGCTCAGTCGAGCAGCCAGGGGGCGGCACAAGCCTGGGCGATCTGCCGCACCTGGTTCAACAGCCCGGCGCCGACCGGGATGCCGTCGCGCAGCCGCTGCGCCGCGTTGTGCCATTGCGGATCGCCGGCGACCATGACCGGCTGGGCCGGATCGACCGGCTCGGTCGCCCGCAGATCGCCGCAGAACCGGGTCACGTCGGCGGCGAACTCGTCGCGATCGCGAAATAGGCCCGGATCGATGGCGATAAAGCAATGGCCGATATCGGGATTGCCGGCGCCATCGGCACGCGCCGGATCGGTGATCAGTGCTGCTCCCGGCAGGCAGGCACTGAGGATGTTGACCATCACCGCCAGCCCGTAGCCTTTGTAGCTCGAGGTCTCCGGCGCGCCGCCGAGCGAGGTCAGGAACCCGCCTTTCTCGCGTGCTTCGAGCGGGTCGGTGCTGGGCCGACCGTTCTTGTCGAGCACCCAGCCGGGCGGGCAGTCGAGCCCCTCATTGGCCTTGTTGCGGATCCGCCCGGCGGCGACCGTGGTGGTCGCCATATCGAGCAGAAACGGCTGGTCATCGGCGGCGGGTGCCGCGAACGACCACGGATCGGTGCCGAGCTTTGCCTCCTTGCCGAATGTCGGCGCCACCTGGGCGCCGGTATTGCTGGTGCAGGCCATGCCGATCAGCCCCTCGCGCGCCGCCATCAGCGTGTAATAGCCGGTGGCGCCGAAATGGGCCGAGTTGCGCACCGCGACGATCGCCATGCCGGATTGCTTCGCCTTGTCGATCGCCACCTGCATCGCGAACTGCGCCGGCACGTGGCCGAGCCCGCCATCACCATCGACCAGCGCCGAGACCGGCGTCTCCTTGATGATCCGCGGCTGTGCCGCCATGTTGGCGCGCCCGGCGCGGCGCAGCCGGTCATAGCCCGGCAGCATCGAGATGCCGTGGCTGTCGACACCGTGCAGATCCGCCCAGGACAGGATATCGGCGGTGGTTTCGGCATTGCCCTCGGGCATGTCCCAGGCCAGCAGGATGGCTTTGAGTTGGGCGCGATGCGTCGCGTAGGATGCAGGCATGGACGGCTCCCATTGTCGATCGGCCGCAGCCTCGCGCGATCGGGTCGCGGCGACAAGGGTGGTGCGCGACGTGGTCCCGGCCAGGTGGAGGCGCCGCGTGGGGCACGTGGCGAACCGCGGCCGCGAGCGGTGCCGGAACGCCGGGGCCGGCGGCGATGGCTGACGCGGCTGGGCCCGCTCCCCGGTCGCTCGCCCCCGTGGCGGCGGCAATTGCCTGGATCGATCGCGCTGTCGGCATCCTGCCGGCCGAGCGGGTGCCGCTCGACCGCGCCGGCGACCGGGTGCTCGCCGCGGATTGCAGCACATTGCGGGCGATCCCGCCGCATGCCCGCGCTGTCTGTGACGGCTTTGCCATCCGCGCCGGTGCGAGCATCGGTGCGGGAACCTACAATCCGCTCGACCTGAAAGCGCTCCCGGTGGCCGCCGGCGAGCCGCTGCCGGGAGGAACCGACGCGGTCGTGCCATTCGATCGTGCCGAAACGGCGGCTAGCGACATCCCGGCCGGCGACATCTCGGCCGGCGACACCTCGGCGGGCAAAATCTCGGCGAGCAAAATCTCGGTAGTGGAACCGGTGGCGGCCGGCGAGAATGTCGAGCCGGAAGGTGCTGTCGCCGCCGCTGGAGCGGTGCTGGCGCGTGCGGGGACACGGTTGGCGGCGCGCCATATCGGGTTGCTGGCTGCGGCCGAAATCGGCGACGTCGCGGTGGTGCGCCGCCCCCGCGTGGCGCTGCTGCTTGCTGCTCCGCGGCACGGGGCGGGCGCCGGGAATGGCGATCGGTCGATGGTCCGCGCTGCGGTCGAGCGCGACGGCGGGATCGTCCTTGCCGAAACCGTCGTGCCGCGGATGCGGGCGGCGCTGGCCGCGGCACTGGCGCAGGTCGAGGCCGACATCGCGCTGGTGATCGGCGGGACCGGAGCCGGGCCGGATGATCATGCCGCCGCCGCTCTGGCCGGAGCCGGTGCGCTGGCGCTGCACGGTGTGGCGCTCAGTCCGGGCGAGACCGCCGGGCTCGGCCGCACCGGATCGGGCATGCCGGTGATACTGCTGCCGGGTCCCCCGGCTGCGTGCTTGTGGAGCTACGAGCTGTTCGCCGGGCGGGCGATCCGCCGCCGCGGCGGACGCGACCCCGAGCTGCCATACCGGCTCTGTCAAAAGATCACCACGCGCAAGCTCGTGTCCGCGATCGGGATGACCGAGATCTGCCCGATCCGCCTCGGCTCGACAGCGCAAACCGTCGAGCCGTTGCCCGGCTTTGCCGAGACCGGGTTGCGCGCGGCAAGCGAGGGCGACGGCTTCGCCATCATCGCCGAAGCCAGCGAAGGCTGCCCGCAGGGTGCCGCGCTCGACGTGCACCTGTATGATTAGCGGCAGCTCGAGGCGGAATGGACCGCGGCCATGAACGACATTGCGACGGCGCTGCGCAGCGTATCTCGGCAGGACCAGTTTCTCGACGTCGTCGATCGCGACGAGGCGACCGCCCGGTTCCATCGCCATCTCGAATTGCGCCCGCTCGGCGCCGAAACCGTGCCGCTGGCCCGGGTGGCCGGGCGCGTGCTGGCGCGCGCGGTGGTGGCCGAGGTCGATGTGCCGGGGTTCGATCGCGCCAATGTCGACGGGTTTGCGGTGCGCGCTGCCGACACCGCCGGCGCCAGTCAGCGTGCCCCGGTCACGCTCATGCTCAACGAGGAGATCCTGACCCCGGGCCGGGTGCCGCAGCTCGCGGTCGAAGCCGGCGGGGCGAGCCTGATCGCCACCGGCGGGATGGTGCCGCGCGGCGCCGACGCGGTGCTCATGGTCGAGCACACCGAGACCCGCGAGGCCGCTGGTGGCACGCTGATCGAGGTGCATCGCCCGGCGGCACCCGGCCAGTTCATCGCGTTCGCCGGCAGCGATATCGCCCGCGGCGAAACCGTGCTGCCGGCCGGCCAGATCCTGACGTCGCGTGAAATCGGGATGCTGGCGGCGGTCGGCCGCGCCGAGGTCGAGGTCTGGCGCCGGCCACGCGTCGCGATCATCTCGACCGGCGACGAGATCACCGCACCGGGCGAGAGGCTGCCACCCGGGGGAGTCTATGATTCGAACGCAGCGATCCTCGCCGCCGCGGTCGAGGAAGCAGGCGGCATCGCCGAGCCGCTCGGCATCGGCGCCGACGATCCGGGGGTGCTGTCCGGGCTCGTCGCCGCCGGGTTGGCGCGCTGCGAGATCGTGATTCTGTCGGGCGGCACCTCGAAGGGTGCCGGCGATTTGTGCTACCGCGCTGTCGCCGGGTTTACCGACCCAGGCATCGTCGTGCACGGCGTCGCGCTGAAACCGGGCAAGCCGTTGTGCCTGGCAGTCACCGGCGGCAAGCCAGTGGTCGTGCTGCCGGGGTTCCCGACCTCGGCGATCTTCACCTTTCATGAATTCGTGGCACCGGTGATCCGCACGCTGGCGGGTCTGCCGCCGGAGCCGGCGGAGCGTCGCGCGGCGACACTGCCGATGCGCATCGCCTCCGAGCGCGGCCGCACCGAATACATGATGGTCTCGCTGGTGCGCGGTGCCGATCAGCACGGGTTGATCGCCTATCCGACCGCCAAGGGATCGGGTGCCGTCACCGCGTTCAGCCAGGCCGACGGGTTCATCACGATCGCGCAGCATGCCGACATCGTTGCCGCCGGCACCCCGGTCAGTGTGCAGCTGATCGGCCGTGCGCCGCCCGCCGACCTTGTTGTCATCGGCAGCCATTGCGTCGGTCTCGACGTGCTGATCGGTGCGCTGCGCGCCGATGGGATCTCGGCGAAGGTGCTGAATGTCGGCAGCACCGGCGGGCTCGCGGCGGCCAAGCGCGGCGAGTGCGATCTGGCGCCGATCCACCTGCTCGATCCGCAAACCGGCGCCTACAATACGCCCTTCCTGACCGCCGAGCTGGAGCTGGTGCCCGGCTATCGCCGGCGGCAGGGCATCGTCTTCCGCCCCGGCGATCCGCGCTTTGCCGGCCGGTCGCTGTCCGAAGCGCTAGCCACGGCGCTGAGCGACGGCGATTGCCTGATGGTCAACCGCAATGCCGGCAGCGGCACGCGCATCCTGACCGATCGCCTGCTCGCTGGTGCGCAGCCGCGTGGCTATTGGATGCAGCCGAAATCGCACAATGCCGTCGCAGCCGCCGTCGCACAGCACCGCGCCGATTGGGGGATCGCGATCGAGACCGTCGCCCGGCAATACGGGCTCGGCTTTATCGAGGTCCAGGATGAGCACTACGATTTTGCCGTGCCAAAGAAGCGGGCAGCGCGCAAGGAGGTGCAGCAATTTCGCGCGGTGCTGGCGGGCGCGCCGGCCCGAGCCGAACTCATGGCGCTCGGCTTCGTATTGTGAACCCGTGCGGACGATCGGCACGGGCAACACCCCTTGGCCGGCGGCACCGGCTCGGCTGCTTCAGGGTTGCGCGGTTGGCATCGCCGGCAGCCTGGCCGGGCCCGAATAGGGCAGCAGATCCCAAGCCGGGTTGCTATCCCAGCCGCCCGCGGCGCGTACCGGCAGATAGAGGTTGGTTTTCATCCAGGCGAGTGCGGCGCGGATCTGCGGCGTCACCGGCTGGTTCGCGAGCTCGGCCAGCGCTGCCCAGGCATTGGCCGGATAGCCGACATTGGTTCGCGCATGCGCGAAGAACACCTTGATCGGCGCCTGGCCCGAGGAGCCCGGAAAGCTCGCCGGATCGGCGCTGTCGAGATAGCTCGGTGACATGACCGCGGTCATTTGCGCCCAGCTCGCGTAGAACGGGCCCTTGACCGAGGCGATCGGCAGCAGGTAGGCGCCGATCAGCTCGGGATGCCCGCTATCGAGGATCAGCCCGGTCAGGAATTTCCCGGTGTGCCGTTCGAGCGGCCCGGCGGCAAAGCCGAGATCGGCGGCGCGTCCGACCGCGTAGAGGACGAACCACTGCATCCACGGCTCGGTGAAGGTGCCGGCGTCCTTGCTCCAGATCCGCTGGTGGATATAGGAGCCGACCGCGCTCGGGTCGCCTTCGCTTTCCCAGTTGCCGAGCGGCGGACCCCCGGTCGGTTCCGGCAGCTGGCCGTTGATGCCAGCGCCCCAGCCGGTCATCGGATCGCCGGTCTTGATCGCCCAGTTCTTTTCGGCGGTGCCGTCAAACACCGTGCCGGCAATCCCGAGCGCGCCCTCCCAGCGGGCGATGTCGGAATTCGTCTCTTCGATAAAGTAGGTCTTGAGCGGATCGCCGTCGGGGATCGCGAACGCGGTCTCGGCGCGGTGCACCAGCAGCCAGGCGCAGCCGCGCAATTCGTCGAACGCACCGCCCTCGGCACCGGTCGGGCCGCGCCCCTGCCAGTTCGAGATGTTGAGCCCCCAATCCGAGGCCACATCGAACGCCGCCCATGATTCCAGCATCTGCAAATAGAATGGGTCCCCGGTCAGCAGGTACGGCACATAGAACGGATCGGGTTCGTGCGAACCTTCGGACGACCAGTGCGGCAGCTGGTTCAGCGGCCCGACCACCTTCGGCAGGTCCGCGGCCGGAGCTCCTTGCGAGGCCGCGTGATAGAGCAGTTCACCGAGCCCCTCGACCATCGGCACCGGTCCGATCGCACGGCGGTCGGTGACCGAGAACGGCCGGCCGTAGCCGGTGCCGGTCCGATCGCTGCCGGGCACCGGGTCGCTGATCAAGAGCCGCTTTGTCGGGTCGCTCTCGCGCAGGTTCATCGGCCAAGCCCCGGCGAGGTCGGCGGCTCCCAGCGACAGGGCGCGCATGCGCCAATCGCCGGTGTAGAGCCAGTACACGTCCCAGGCCGGCTCGGGAGCGATGTCCTGGCGGTCGCCCGGCGTCCCCATGCCGCTCTGCCACGGGCCGCCGCCATCCCAGGCGCCGTCATAGAGATCATGGCGGACCTTGGTCCAATAATCGGCGTATTCGGCGGCGATCGTGCCGGCGCTGATGGTGACGGTCGGATCGTAGTTCGGGATGAACCGGGTCGAGGTCAGATAGGCGAGATGGTAATCGACATCGACCTGGTCCGGCGGCGCGCCGCCAAGCCAGAAGCGCCTGGTCCACACGGTCATCGCCGCATCGGTCTTGGGATCGGCCTTCTGGTCGCCGCTGAGATCGGCGGCATAGACCAGTCTCGGCGACCGGTAGCCGGCGCTGATCGACAATTTATAGAAAAGGTCTTCGAGCTCGGTGATCAGGTCGTTTTCGCCAACCGCGCGCACGAACACCTGGTGGGTCTGCGGCCAGAAGGTCGCGTAGAAGCGCGGCCGAAACGGATGGTAGCCGTCGCCGAAGCCGATGTCGTATTTGCGCGCCGGGCTGTCGTCCGCGAGCATGATCGTCTGCGCCACCGGCCCTGCGGTCCACAACTTGTAGTCGCCGTTTGCCAGCATTGTGCGCGCCGAGGCGGTGCCGCTGGCGCCGGTCGAGGCCTGGGTCAGCGATGCCGCGGTGGTTCGGGTCCAGCCATAGATTGCCGACAGATCCTGCCCCGCGGGTGGCGGGCCGGCATACCCGATCGGACCCGCGCTGCCGGGCACTGCGAGGCCGATCTGCCATGCCTGCGGGGCCTGATAGGTCGCCGCACCCGGGATTACCGCCGCGATCGCGCGGTCGATAATCGTGCCGCAATTACGCGGGTCGCCGGCGGTCGAAAAGACGCAATGCGACAGATCGATCCCGGTGACGATCTTGCGCGAACCGCCGACCGACAGGGCAAATCCGCCATCGGTAATGGTGTGCCAGACCGCGATCGCTTGCAAGGCGGGCGGCACCGGCCGGCCGAGCAGCCTCGCCCGACGGTTCGGCGCGGTCAGCCGCATCACCACGTCGAAATCATAGGCCGGGTCGAGCATCTGGGCGCGGGTCAGCGGCACGTTGCGATGTGCCGGACTATCCGCGAAAGTGAGCGTCCGGGGCACACCGGGCCGCAGGTCCGGGATTACCACGGCGATCACCGCGAACGCGACCGAGCCGTCCGGATAGCGGTTCTTGATATCGGCCTGGGTCGGGATCGTGCGGCCATCGAGCAGCACCTGTGGCGAATGGGCGATGGCACCATCAAGAAACGGCCGGCCGAACTGGAGCGGGTAGCGGCCGATTACGCCGCCGCTCCGGTTGGTGATGGTGATCCGGTTGGCAGCGGTGGCATCGCCCGGCACGGCCCTCGCCGCAACCTCGGGCCCGCCGGGAGCGGCGACAGCGGGATGCCGGCCGCTGCCGAGACAGGCGAGTGCGAGCAGAACGACGATCGCGTATCGCAGGCGCAAACTGGAACCCCTGATGGTGTCACGGGACCGGGCCCGGCGGGCTACCGGGTTGCGCCGAGCGCGATCTACGGCCGCTCGGTCCAGCGTTGAAACGCTGTGCGCATCGCCTCTAGAAATACGAACTCGCGGTGCGGGTCAACCTCGCGACGCATGCGGCCGCAGCACGCCTGGGCGCGCCCGCCAACAGCCGCGACTGCCTGGCTCGGGGCAGCATCCGGGCGAATGCTCGGTGGGTCGGGCTGGCGCCGGGGCCGAACCAGGAAACGGGGTGGGGAGCGTACACCAGCCGCAACACATTGCCGGCTCTTTAACCAATCTGGCCGATGCTCCGGCGGCGCGTTGCGGAGCATCCATCGCCCGGCTGGGATCCGGCGTGACGACCCTCGGGGAGCTGTACGATTATGCGCGGTATTGTACTGGTCACCGTTTTCACTGCGCTGTTGCCCTTCATCTTCCTTCAAGGGCCGTTTTTCGGGATCCTGATGTGGTATTGGATCTCGTTGATGAACCCGCAGAAAGATGTGTGGGGCGGGTTTTTCGCCGGTCTTCCCTACTCGATGACGATCGCGGTCGCGACGCTCTTGGCCTGGCTGTTGTCGCAGCGCGAGTCGAAGTTTCCGCCGGTCACCAAGACCACCGGCCTGTTGCTCCTGCTCGGGGTCTGGATTTCGGTGACCTCGGTGTTCGGCACCGGGCCACCCCATGAGATCTATCAGAACTGGAATCTTGCCGAGAAGATGCTGCTGATGACGATCGTCGCCTATACGCTGACGACGTCGCGCGTCCGGCTCGATCAACTGATCACCGTATGCGTCTTCTCGGTCGCGTTTTACGGGATCAAGGGCGGCGTCTACACGCTGCTGATTTCGCATGGTGCCGCCCGCGTCTACGGGCCGGCCGGCACGATGATCGGTGACAACAACGATCTCGGCCTCGCCCTGACGATGACCCTGCCGATGATGTTCTATGTGCGGGAGCGGGCACACACACGCAGGGCCAAACGGCTGCTGCTGGGCCTGATCGGGCTCACCTTTCTCGGTGACATTTTCACCTATTCGCGCGGCGCGCTGGTGGCGCTGTGCGCGATGGGGCTGATGTTGTGGTGGCGCTCCCGGCGCAAGCTGGCGATGACGCTGATGATCGCCGTGGCCGCGATCGGCATCTGGAATTTCGCGCCGCGAGCCTGGCTGGCGCGGATGGACACGATCGAGACCTACCAGCAGGATTCCTCGGCCGAAGATCGCCTCTATTTCTGGCGGCTGGCCTGGGCGATGGCCAAGAAACACCCGATCACCGGGGCCGGCTTTCATTGGTCGTTCAATCCGGCCTCGGTCAACGCGCAACTCTGGGGCAGCGGGCTGCGGCAACTGCAAATACCGCGTGCGCCGCACAGCATCTGGTTCGAAATGCTCGGCGCGCATGGGTTTCCCGGGCTGGCGATCTTCATCGCAATCGTGGCGAGCGCTGCGTTCGATGCGCAATGGCTGATCCGGCACTCGCGTGGCGACCCCAACCTGTTGTGGGCGAACAATCTGGGGCGGATGGCACAGGCGGCGCTGATCGGCTATTGCACCGGCGGCTCCTTTGTGACCCAGGCGATGTATGACGGTTTCTACGCGCTGGTCATCATCCTCGCGGCCGCCCGCCGCATTGTCGCCGCCGAACTCGCCCACAGCAACGCCGCGGCCCGGCCGGCGACGGCGATCGCCGAACCGCGCCGCCAGTTGCGCCCGCAGCCGACCGGGTGATCGGGAGCGCCGGCTCTGCAATGTGCTGCTAAACCGGCACGGTGCCGGCCACCACGGTCCGGTGCAGGACCCGCCGGTCGCGGCCCAGCCGGTAGTTGGCCATCGCGCGATGCAGCAGGCAGCGGTTGTCCCACATCACCAGGTCTCCCTGCTGCCAGCGATGCGCATAGACGAACCGGCGCTGCGTGGTATGGGCCAGCAGGCGATCGAGAAGCGCACGGCCGTCGGCCTCGGGCAGGCCGAGGATGTGTGACGAGTGATTGCCAAGATAGAGCGCTCGCATACCGGTCTCGGGATGGGTGCGCACCAGCGGGTGATCCACCGCCTCGCGTTCGGCCGGGTCCGGACCGGGACCGGGCATTCCGGGACCGGTCGGCGGGACTGCGGCCGCATCGCTGCGGGCGCCCCACCGGAACACGACACGCAAGCCGGCGATGCGGCGTTGCATCGCCGCCGGTAGCGCCGCATAGCCCATCGCGGTGTTGGCGAATTCGGTGTCGCCGCCGCATTCCGGCATTTCGACCGCGAACAGCGTGGTCAGCATCGGCGGCACCGCGTGATAGGATTTGTCGGTGTGCCAGCGGTAGTTGCTGACCGGCGAGGACGAGCGGTCGACCGGTCGTCCGGCGGCGTCGAGGTTGGAGATGATGTGAGCCACCCCGTGCCGCTTGCCGGCGGCAGCACGCTTGACTTCGACCTCGCCAAAATTCTGCGAGAAAGTGAATTGCTGCTCGCGGGTCAGGTGCTGGCCCGGGAACACGACCACGTGGTCCCGATGCAGTGCCGCGATGATCCGGTCTCGCGATGCCGGCGACAATGGCTGCGCAAGATCGATGCCGTCGATCCTGACCCCGCCCGCCGGCGACAGGCGCTGCCCGATGGCGAGGCCCGGACCGACAGGGCTGCCCGATGATGTCGGCGAGGCTCGGTACATCACGCCCGCTCCGCGCAATCGGCCTGCGCCGGAGCATGAGCCCGGCGCGAGGTTGCAGCAAGCTGGTTGCAAAGCGGGCCGCTTTAGAAGTCAGTGCAGCGCCCGTTATATTCCCAATCCCCGTAGCGGGTCGGCTCGGGGCCGGCGGGTCCGCCGATCTCCGTCGGCCCCGCTCGCGGCACGCCGACCGGGTCCGACGGGAGTGTCGCGCCGGGTGCTCTCGGCAATCGCTCGGCTTCGGGCCGCGGCGCGGGCGGCTGATCTTTCTGCGACGCCTGGTCCATGACCAGAATGTGGCATCGGCGCGCAGGACATCAACCGCGCCCGGCGGGTCGCCATATCGATCTCAGACCACCAGGAACCGAATGCCGGGTCCGACGTTTGCCCCGGCAAGTTCGGCGGATGAATTCTTCGACTGGGCCTTGGCAAGCGGTAGAAGTACGTTGATGTCACAAGTGCCGACGGCGCGTGATGCCGCGCTCGACCTGATTGGTGCGGTGCTGCGTCGCAAGCGCGCGCTCGACGATGCAATCGACGAGAGCCCGTCGATACCCCAGCTGTCCGGCCGGGACCGGGCCTTTGCCCGCCTCTTGGTCGCCACCACCTTGCGCCGGCTCGGGCAGATCGACGCGCTCGTGGCGCTGTGTCTGAGCACGCCGCTGGCGCCGCGCGCCGCCGTCGTGCACGACATTCTGCGGATCGGCGTGGCCCAGCTGATGTTTCTGCGCACCCCGGCGCATGCGGCGGTGGCGACCAGTGTCGATCTCGCTCACCACCGCGGGTTTCTGTCGCATAAGGGGCTGGTCAATGCGGTGCTGCGCCGGTTGAGCGTCGAAGGCCCAGGCTTGCTCGAAGCCCAGGACGCAGCGCGATTGAACACGCCCGACTGGCTGTGGCGATCATGGACGCGCAGCTATGGCGAGCCGGTGGCGCGGGCGATCGCCACCGCGCATCTGAAGGAGGCGCCACTCGACCTCACTCTGCGCAATGCCTCGCAGGGCTGGTGTGGCAAGCTGCAGGGGACGTTGCTCCCGACCGGCACGTTGCGCCGTCCCGCCGGCGGCTCGGTGGTGGCACTGCCCGGCTACAGCGAGGGCGCCTGGTGGGTGCAGGACGCCGCCGCGGCACTGCCGGCGCGCCTGTTCGGGGATGTCTCGGGCCGCGCGGTCGTCGATTTGTGCGCGGCGCCGGGCGGCAAGACCGCACAGCTGGCCACTGCCGGGGCGCGGGTCACTGCGGTCGATCGCTCGCCGCGCCGCCTCGAACGGCTGATCGCCAATTTCGGCCGGCTCGATCTGCCGATCGAAGCGGTCGCCGCCGACGCGCTGACCTGGCGGCCGGATCATCCGATCGACGCCGTGCTGCTCGACGCGCCGTGCACGACCACCGGCGCCATCCGGCGTCATCCGGACGTGCCGCACCTTAAACTGCCGGAGGATGTGGCCCGCCTTTCGGTCGTCCAGGAGAACCTGCTGCGTGCGGCTATTGACATGCTGCCGCCCGGCGGCACGCTCGTCTATTGCACCTGCTCGCTGGAGGCGGAGGAGGGGCCTGACCGAATCGAGGCGCTGCTGCGCGCCGGGGCGCCGGTGATGCGCCAGCCGATCGATCCCGGCGAGATCGGTGCCGAGGCGGAGTGGATCACCTCGCACGGCGATCTGAGGACCCTGCCGTGCCATTTCGCAGCCTATGACGGGGTCGACGGCTTCTACTGCGCACGGCTCATCAAGCGGTCCGACGCATAGCGCTCGCCACGCGGCCCGGCGGCTTGCGATGCGCCGGTTTCCTTGTTACGAAACCCCACGGGTTACGAAGCCGCACGGGTTACGAAGCCGCACCGGCTCCGCGGTCGGGCATGATGATGGCCGTCCCGGTGCCGCCCACCCGCGACGACATGGCCGAGGGGCTGCGGGCAGATGACGATACCGGCCGGCGCGAGCAGGGGAGAGCTGCAGATGCATCGCGCACGGGGGGATCCGGGCTGGTGGGCACGGCGGCGGCGCAAGGTCCTGGCACGGCTCGCAGCCAGCCCTTTATATCGCTACACGCTGATCGGCCAGGTTCCCGGCGGGCCCCGTTTCAAGATCGCGTCGCCCTGGCCCGGTGATCCGAAACACGGTGCCGCCATCGTCGCGGGCGACATCGAGCTCGCCGGCGAACTGGTGCGCAACCCGTCACCGCGCTGGTTCCCTTCTGCAGCGGGGGCCGACTGGCTTGCCGCCTGGCACGGCTTCGGCTGGCTGCCCGATGTCGTCGCTGTCGGGCCCAGCGGCCGGCACGCGGCGGGCGAGCTGACGCGCAGCTGGCTGGCGGCGCGCATCCCGTGGCACACCATCGCGTGGCGCTCGGATGTGCTGGCGACTCGGCTGTTCACGATGATCGCCTGCTTCGACGACATTGCCGGGCGCGACCACGACCCAGGGTTTCGCCGGGCGATGCTGGTCAGCCTTGCCGCACAGCTGCGCCATTTGGCGCGCACCGCCGTTTGGGAGCGGGATGGTGCTGCGCGGCTGCGCGCACTGAAGGGGCTGGTCGCCGGCACCGCCGTGCTCGACGGGCGGGCAGGGCGGCTCGCCAAGGTGCTGCGGGCGCTCGCCCGTGAGTTGCCGGCACAGCTCTTTGCCGATGGCGGTCATCGCTCGCGCAACCCGTCAACGCAGCTCGAAGTGCTGCGTGATCTTGTCGATGTGCGCGCGGTGCTGCGGGCGGCGGCGGTCGACCCGCCAGGCGCGCTGCAGGATGCGATCGAGCGGATGGCGCCGATCCTGAGGCTGTTTCGCCATGGCGATCGCCGCCTCGCCTTGTTCAACGGTGCCGTCGAGGAGGACGGGGTCATGATCGATCTCGCTTTGACCCGGTCCGAAGCCCGGGGGCGTGCCCCGACCCATGCGCCCGACAGCGGATTCAACCGGTTGCAGGCGGGAAAGACGCTGGTGCTGGTGGATACCGGACGCTCGCCGTCGCCCGGCTTCGACGAAGAGGTGCATGCCGGCGCGCTGTCCTTCGAGATGAGCCATGAGCGCGACCGGATCATCGTCAATTGCGGTGCCTATCGCGGCCCGCGGGCGAATTGGTGGCGCGTCGCCCGGGCCAGTGCCGCGCATTCGGTGCTGGTCGTCGCCGATACCAACTCGGTCGAGATCCGCGATGACGGCGAGTTTGTCCGCACCCCGATCTCGGTCGATTGCGAGCATGCCGAGCATGACGGCCAGCAATGGGTCTCGGCATCGCATGACGGCTATCGCGACCGGTTCGGTCTGACCTATCGGCGCGAGTTGTTCCTGTCGGCCGATGGCGAGGATCTGCGCGGTGAGGATCGGTTGACCGGACGGCCCGGGGCGACCTTTGCGGTGCGTTTCCATCTGCATCCCTCGGTGGAAGCCTCGCTGGCCGCGGAGGAGGCGGCGGCAGTGCTGCGCCTGCCCGGCGGGACTCTGTGGCGGCTGCGTGCCGCCGGTGCCGAGATCGGTCTCGGCGAGAGCGTCTATCTGGGTTCGGGCGAGATGCGTCGGACCCAGCAGGTAGTGCTGAGCGGGGCCGTCGCCCCCGGCGGAACCGATATACGCTGGGCGCTGCGCCGTGAGCCTGCCGCCGCCGGCTAGCTTGACGGGGGTCGTCCACCTCGCCACCGGCCAATCGGTCACCGTGGCGGGGATCGCGACCGCAAGCGCGCTCGTCTCTGCCGTGGCGACCCGATCGCTGATCCCGATCCTGGCGCGCCGCGGCGTGCTCGATCATCCGAACGAGCGGTCCTCTCATGTCGTCGCGACACCGCGCGGGGGCGGGATTGCGCCGGTCGGCACGATCCTCCTTGCCTGGCTGGCGCTCGGCCTCTGCGGCTGGGTGTCGTCGGCGATCGCGGCGATCCTTTGCGCTACGGTGCTGCTGGCGATCGTGTGCTGGCTCGACGATCTCGGTGACCTGAGCCCGGCCTTGCGCCTTGTGGCACAGGCCGCTGCGGTGGCGCTTGGCCTCTGGGCCTTGCCGCAGCATGCGCTGCTGGGGCACCTCGGCCCGGCCGCCACCTGCGCCGCCCTTGGCCTGTTATGGCTGTGGTGGATCAACCTTTTTAATTTCATGGATGGGATCGATGGGCTTGCCGGCAGCGAGGCGGCGCTGATCGGCGGCGGGCTTCTGGTGCTTGCGGCACTCGGCCGCGGGGTCGATCCCGCCGCCGCGGCACTCGCCGCGGCACTGTGCGGCGCGGCATTGGGCTTTTTGTGCTGGAACTGGTCGCCGGCACGGGTTTTTCTCGGCGATGTCGGAAGTGCGCCGATCGGCTATCTGACCGGCTTTCTGCTGATCGCGGCCATCATGCGTGGCCACTGGATGGCCGCCCTGATCCTGCCGCTCTATTTTCTCGCCGATGCGACGATCACCCTCGGCCGGCGCCTGCTGCACGGCGAAAAGGTGTGGCAGGCGCATCGCCAGCATTATTACCAGCAAGCGGTGCGTGGCGGTCTCGGGCACGCCGCCGTGGTCGGTCGGGTGATCGCCGTCGGCCTGCTGCTGATCGGCTGCGGCTGGGCGGCGGAGAATGGCTGGGGCTGGGGCGGCCTCGTCATCGCGGCGGCTGCGGTGGCGGCGCTGCTGGCATCGCTCGCACATGGCCGGTAGCCCAGCCCAGGCAGGCTTGCCCCGGCTGCCGTCCAATCCTATACCCGGCCGATGCTGAGTTCGCCGCCGATCCGCCGTGCGCTGCTCTCGGTCAGCGACAAGACCGGGATCGTCGATTTTGCCGCTGCCCTGGCCCGGCGCGGCATCGAGCTGATCTCGACCGGAGGCACGGCGCAGGCGCTCGCGGCGGCGGGGCTGGCGGTCCGCGAGGTGGCGAGCGTCACCGGCATGCCGGAGCTGCTCGACGGTCGGGTCAAGACCTTGCATCCGGCGATTCATGGCGGTCTCTTGGCGCGCCGCGACCGGGCCGGCCATCTCGCCGAACTGGCGCGGCACGGTTTGGCGCCGATCGATCTGTTAGCCTGCAATCTCTACCCGTTCGCGCTGACCGTCGCGGCGGGTGCGGATCGCGAGGCAGCGATCGAGAACATCGACATCGGTGGCGTGGCACTGCTGCGGGCCGCCGCTAAGAATCATGATGCCGTCATCGCGGTCTGCGACCCTGCGGACTACCCCGCGGTGCTGGCGGAGATCGAAACCGGCAGCGGCGCGACGACGGTCGGCCTGCGCCGCCGTCTTGCCGCCAAGGCCTATGCGGCGACCGCGGCTTACGATGCGGCGATCGCAGGGTGGCTGGCGCGCGAGATCGGCGAAGCCCGGCCCGAGACGGCTTGGCCCGAGACGGGTTGGCCCGAGACGGCGGTCCTCGCCGGTCGTCTGGTGCGGCCCTTGCGCTATGGCGAGAACCCGCACCAGCGGGGTGCGATCTATCGCAGCGACGAAGCGCGGCCCGGGGTTGCGACCGCGCGGCAGCTGCAGGGCCGCGAGCTGTCCTACACCAATTATGCGGATGCCGATGCGGCCTTCGAACTGGTCGCCGAACTCGCAGCGCCGGCGGTGGCAATCGTCAAGCACGCCAGTCCCTGCGGTGTGGCGACCGGCGCCAGCCTGCGCGAGGCTTGGGACAGGGCCTATGCCTGCGACCCGCAAAGCGCGTTCGGCGGGGTCGTGGCGCTCAACCGGCCGCTCGATCTCGCCACCGCCGAGGCGATCGGCAGCCGCTTTGTCGAGCTGGTGATCGCTCCGCAGGCGCAAGCCGCGGCGGCGGCCGTGCTCGCCCGCAGGGCGGCGCTGCGGCTCCTGGTGACCGGCGGCATGCCCGATCCGGCGGCGCCGGGCCTCCAATTTCGCTCGGTGGCGGGCGGCATCCTGATGCAAGAGCGCGACGCTCGGCTCCTGGCGCCGGACGATTTGCGCATCGTCACAAAACGCGCTCCGAGCCCGGCCGAGATCGCCGATCTCTTATTCGCCGACACGGTCGCCAAGCACGTCAAGTCGAACGCGATCGTGTTTGTCCGCGACGGTGCCACGGTCGGCATCGGCGGGGGCCAGCCGAGCCGCGTCGACAGCGTCAGGATCGCCGCCGCGCGGGCCGCTGAAACCGGCCGCGCCGCCGGGCTGCCGCAGTCTCCGACCCAGGGCTCGGTGCTTGCCTCGGATGCGTTCTTCCCGTTTGCCGACGGGCTCGATGCGGCGATCGCTGCCGGGGTCGTCGCGGTGATCCAGCCGGGCGGCTCGGTGCGCGACGCCGAAATCATCGCCGCCGCCGATGCCGCGGGGCTCGCGATGGTGTTCAGCGGCACGCGCCGTTTTCGGCATTGACCGCGGCCGGGCCTCGCCGCTTTAGGAAAAACTCATTCTTACTGACCCTTAGGAGGAATGGCCGTGGTGATTCAGCTGGCGTATGGTGGGCTGAGAGGCGGCCGATGATCTCGGGTCGGAAGGGTTGACAGGCGGCGCGGCGATGCCGGTCGATTCGGCGCAGCAGACGATCCTGGTGGTCGAGGACGATCCCGACGTCCGCGACTATGCGAGCCGGGTGCTTGAGGATTGCGGCTATACCGTGCTGACTGCCGCGGATGGCGCGGCCGCGCTGTCGATGCTGCGCGATGGAAGGCGGATCGACGTGCTCTTTACCGATATCGTGATGCCGGGCATCGATGGGATCGAAGTCGCGCGGCGCGCGGTCGAGCAGGTGCCCGGGCTCAAGGTGCTGTTCGCTTCCGGCTACACCGCCGGGTTCGGGCCGGTGCAGCACCTGTTGAAAAAGCCGTACCGGCCGGGCCAGCTGGCCAACGAAATCGCCGCGGCGCTGAACGAGTAGCGCGAGCGGCGGCGCGGCTCGCAGAACGATTCCGGCGCGCTCTATTCACACGACCCGGATGTTCTTGAACTGCCATGGATCGTCGCGGTCGAGATCCTCGGCGAACAGGGTTTCGCGGCCGGCGAGCGGGGTCCAGTCGCCATAGGCGCCGACGATCTCGCCCAGATAGGGGCGCGCGATGTCGAGCACCCGGCGGAAATCGAGATCCTCGGGCTCGACGATCCCGGCGCGCGGATGTTCGAGAGCCCACACAAGGCCGCCCAGCACCGCCGCCGTCACCTGCAGAGAGGT
>Ga0335075_10004334_pt1 | contig 22250 bp, 22 predicted proteins | sample Lox_Sample_24_FD_206723 | JGI IMG/M metagenome (GOLD analysis project Ga0335075, IMG submission 206723) | Soil microbial communities from Loxahatchee National Wildlife Refuge, Florida, United States - Lox_Sample_2.4 | ecosystem: Environmental > Terrestrial > Soil > Wetlands | place: USA...
TGGAGATGCGTTCCGAACCCGGATTGAAGGCCGGATGGGCGAAACCGTCGACAAATATTTCGATGGCGGCTTCTCCGGTCACGTCACTGTCATGAAATCCGGGTCTCGCTTCTCCGCCGACTGCATGGTGAGGCTCGATACCGGAATGGCGATCCAGACGGGCGGCGAGGCGCAGGAAGCAGTCGCGGCGTTCGAGATCGCCGCGGAAAAATTCGAGAAGCGGCTGCGCCGCTACAAGCGCCGGCTGAAGTCGCACAAAGCGTCGGGCGGCGATTCCATCGACATCTCCTACCAGGTCATCGCCGCACCCGCTGTGGACGATGACGACGAGGTGCCAGAGGATTACGCGCCGGCAATCGTCGCGGAACAGACAATGGCGTTGCAGCGCATGACGGTGGCTTCCGCTGTCATCGAACTGGACACGAAGGACAGTCCGGTCTTCGTGTTCCGCAATTCCGGCAACGGGCAGGTCAACATCGTCTATCGCAGGCCGGATGGAAACATCGGCTGGATAGATCCGTCCGCGATCAAGGCGAACGGTTAGGCAAAATCATCCCGGTTCGACCGCGCCATTGGGGGCTTGCGGCGGACCGGGCAAGAAAAGGTGCGAAAAGCATGGATCTCAGTGATTTGATCGACGTGACGGCGATCATGCCGGCGCTCAAGGCCAATTCAAAAAAACAGCTTCTCCAGATGCTGTCGGAAAAGGCCGCCGCGATCACCGGCCTGCCGGAACGCGAAGTGTTCGACACGATCTTGCAACGCGAGCGTCTGGGATCCACCGGCGTGGGCAACGGTATCGCGATCCCGCACGGCAAGCTCGCCGGTGTGAAGCGCATCACCGGCGTTTTCGCGCGACTTGAAACGCCCGTCGATTTCGAAGCGCTCGACGATCAGCCCGTCGATCTTGTCTTCCTGCTGCTGGCGCCAGAGGGTGCGGGCGCCGATCATCTGAAGGCGCTGTCGCGCATCGCGCGCGTGCTGCGTGACGGCGACACGGTGGCGAAGATTCGCGGCACGAAAGACTCCGCTGCCATCCACGCATTTCTCGCGCAGACGCCGGCGTCGCACGCCGCCTAGGCAGATTCGAAATTTGGATGGAATCGAAGGGCGGCGGATGCCGCCCTTTTCAATTCGGCGTGTCCGGTCAGTGAATGCTCACCGGCACTAGGTCATTGGCGAATGCCCCGGCAATCGCACGGTCGCGCTCGTCCGAAAGCAGGATCGGCTGGCCGTTGGCCGCGAAGAGCGCCCACAGTTTCGTGCCCGAGGCGATCTCAGGCAGGCCGGGGAATTTGCCCATCAGATCGTCGCTCTCGATTTCGCGCAGATAGGCAAGGGAGCCTTCGCCGATATGGGCGAGTTCGGCCTCGGTATAGGTGTGCTTGTTCTCAGTCATCGAAGCCTCCTTTGCGGGGCGTCCCTGACGGACCAACCCGCGATAGAGCTGTTTGGTTCCAAGACCAGCGAGCGGGTTTTGCTCAGTCTTTAACCAAAATGTTTATTTTCCGTATCAGCCGCTCCGGCTCCGGCCGATCGAGGTCGATCGACAAAAGCCCGTTCTTCAAATCCGCCGCGATGACACGCATCCCGTCGGCGAGCACGAAGGTTCGCTGGAACTGCCGCGCCGCGATGCCGCGATGCAGATATTCGCGCTCGGTCTCGTCGCTCTGCTTGCCGCGGACGACGAGCTGGTTTTCCTCGACGGAGACATCGAGGTCGGCGTCGGCAAAGCCTGCAACAGCAAGCGTAATCCGCAGGCGCTCGCCGCTGCCGTCGGTCGCCCTCAATCTCTCGATGTTGTAGGGCGGATAGGTGTCGCCCGCTTTGGAGAGCCGTTCCAGTGTCTTCTCCATGGCGTCGAAGCCGAGCAGAAGCGGGCTCGAAAAGGGCGTCATCCGGCTCATCTTTGTGTCCTCGTCTGAGCGACAGTTTCGGGAGGAACCCTGATGGCATTCTTCCCGTCCTTGCTGATATGGTCCGCGCCGCCCCGAAGATCAAGACTTTGAATTTCAACGCGGGAAGAGGGACTGAATGCCTGCAAAGCATAGGATTATCATCGATACCGATCCGGGTCAGGACGACGCGGTCGCCATATTGCTGGCGCTGGGCAGCCCCGAGATTGAAGTTCTCGGCATTACGGCGGTAGCCGGCAATGTGCCGCTGAAACTGACCGAGAAGAACGCGCGCAAGATCTGCGAGCTTGCAGGCAGACCCGACATCAAGGTTTTCGCAGGCGCGATCCGGCCGCTGGCGCGCCAGCTCGTCACTGCCGAAGAAGTACACGGCAAGACCGGCCTCGATGGCCCAAAGCTGCCCGAGCCGAAGATGAAACTGCAGGAGCAGCACGCAGTCGACTTCATCGTCGAAATGCTGATGCGGGAGAAAAGCGGAACGATCACGCTTTGCCCACTCGGTCCGCTGACCAACATCGCGCTGGCGCTGAACCGCGAGCCGCGCATCGCCGCGCGCATCAAGCAGATCGTGCTGATGGGTGGCGGCTTCTTCGAAGGCGGCAACGTCACCCCGTCCGCCGAGTTCAACATCTATGTCGATCCGCATGCGGCCGACGTCGTTTTCCGCGCCGGCATCCCCACCGTCGTGATGCCGCTCGATGTGACCCACAAGGCGCTGACCACGAAGAAGCGTGTTGCTGCCTTCCGCGCGATGGGGAGCAAGGTCGGCAAGGCGACGGCGCAGATGCTCGACTTCTTCGAGCGGTTTGACGAAAGCAAATATGGCACCGATGGCGGACCGCTGCACGATCCGTGCGTGATTGCTTATCTGCTCAAGCCGAAGCTCTTCGCCGGCCGCGAGGTGAACGTCACCGTCGAGACAGCGTCGGAACTCACGATGGGCATGACCGTGATCGACTGGTGGGGCGTTACAAAGCGACCGAAGAACGCGACCGTCATGCGCGACATCGACGCTGACGGCTTCTTCGAGCTTCTGGTGGAGCGGCTCGGCAGGTTCTGAACCGAAACTAGAGCAATTCCGGCGAAAGTGTGAGCGGTTCTGCGTCCGGAATTGCGGCCAAAACAAAGAGATAGAGCGGGTCGACGTTTCGAAGAAACGGTGAACCGCTCTAGCCAACAAAAAACCGGGCTTTTCGGCCCGGTTTTTTGTTACGCGTCGTCCTGTTGTTGCCTTGGACGGTTCACCGCACGATTACTTTGGCGCCAACATCGGCGCGGGAATACAGATCGACCACATCCTGGTTCATCATCCGGATGCAACCTGACGACATTGCCTTGCCGATCGAGGCCCATTCCGGCGTGCCATGCAGCCGGTAGCCCATGTCGCCGCCCTTGTTGTGAAGATACAGGGCGCGCGCGCCGAGCGCGTTGCCGGGGCCAGGCGGCATGCCGCCTGCCCACTTCTTCAGCTCAGGCTGGCGGCGGATCATTGCCGGCGGCGGGGTCCAGACGGGCCACTCACGCTTGGCGCCGATACGGGCCGTGCCGGACCACGTGAAGCCTTCGCGGCCGACGCCGATGCCGTAACGCATCGCCTGGCCTTTCGGCATGACGAAATAGAGGAACTTGTCGCTGGTATCGACAATGATGGTGCCCGGCTTTTCCTTCGTATCGAGGTTCACCAGCTGGCGGCGGAACTTGCGGTCGACCTTGTCGATCGGGATCGCCGGGATTGTGTAGCCCGAATCCTTGCGCATCCCGTAGTCGGCGAAGGTGGCCATTCCGCCACCTACGCAGCCTGCGAGCACGGTGGTGAAACCGACGGCGGCGATCGCTATATATGTCTTGAGACGCATCTAGTCGTTTACCCCCTCGAACCGACGAAAGAGGCCCGATTCGAGCCGCATTTTCGCCTTCATCTTTAAGTCGCCTTGTCGCGATTTGCCAAGACGGAAGCAGCCCAGTCGCCACGTTGACGCAAACGTAAGCTCACGACTATTGCAATTCGGCAACAGCATGTCACACGTTCGTGAACGGTAGATGGCGCGGGATGCTGAAAACCTCGGGAAACATTTAGGAAACCGGCAAGAATCATGAATGTCAGCCATGCCGCCCGCCGCTCCGGACTGCCGGCCAAAACCATCCGGTACTATGAGGAAATCGGGCTGATCCAGCCCGACCGTGCCGCCAACGGATACCGTGACTATTCGTCCGACGACATCCACCGGCTGGCCTTCCTGAAGCGCGCCCGCGGCCTCGGCTTCTCGATCGAGGAATGCCGCCAGTTGATGGCGCTCTACAACGACCGCGACCGTGCGAGCCACGACGTCCGCGAGATCGCCAAGGCGCATGTCGGCGCGATCGAGGAAAAGGTTCGCGAACTGGAATCCATGCGCAAGACGCTGAACAAGCTCATCCACGCCTGCCACGGTGACAACCGCCCCGACTGCCCGATCCTAGACGACATCGCCGGCGAAGCGAGGCACTGATGGCTGCGTCAGGCGGCTGAACGGTCCTCGTCGATGACCCGCTTGGCTGCTTGCGTCAGGAATCCTGATCGCGTGAAACCGTTTGCCTCAGCGTAGGCATCGACCTCGTTCAGCACATCTTCCGGCAGCGTGATGTTCACGCGGACGACTTTTTTTGCGTCAGTCTTCGCGGGAACCAGAACAACAACGCCGGAACGATTTTCCGGATTGGCCATGATGTCCTCGATGGAGGATGGCTCGGGCACGGCTTCGCCGTCGGCGATCATTCCCTCGATATGAAACGCCAAGGCTTCGGCTGCCATCGCGTTCGCATCGTCGAGGTCTGTGCCCGCGGTGATCAACCCCGGGAAATCGGGAAAGGAAACGCCGAAATCGCTATCGGCTTCTTTGTGGATCAATCCGATATAGTGTTTCATCGTCTCACCTCAGCTTCAGGTTCGACTGGCGCTCGATGCTTTTCAGAGTGCCGATCGGCATATCGCGCTTCGGATGCGGAACCGTGACGCGGCCAGACTTGATCTTGTGTTTGAACTGGACGTGACTGCCTTTGCGAGCAATCTCAAACCACCCGTCCCTTTCGAGCGCTTTGATGATGTCCCCGCTTCTCATTTGATATGATAATACACACGCCATACACATTTTCAAGAGCGAATGGAGCGCATATGATCACCGGAGGATGCCTGTGCGGCGCGGTCCGCTACCGGACCGAGGCGGAGCCGGTCATCAGCCGGCTCTGCTGGTGCCGGGTGTGCCAGTACTTCGCGCTTGGCAATGCGGCGGTCGGCGTCTGCTTCCCGACCGAGGGCCTGTCGGTCACCGGCGAACTTCGCGATTTCGAAAGCGTCGCTGACAGCGGCAACAGGATGCATCGGCGCTTTTGCCCGGTCTGCGGCACATTTTCAGTGGCGCGGAGTCTCGGCCAAATCTGGTCTTCATTCGTGCGGGCACGCTGGACGATTCCAGCATCGTGAAGCCCGCCGCGACGATCTGGACAGCGAGCGCGCCGGCCTGGGCTTGCATCGACACAACGATCCCGAGCTTTGAGGGGCAGCCGCCGCCGCTGTAGGTTCTCCGCCGGGCAAGCTTTGAATCCGAGAAGACCAATCAATGGATGACGCGCACAATCCCAACCACACCCGCCGCAGGTTCTGGCTTGTCGCTGTCTTGGCGGTGGTCAGTCTCACAGTGGCGGGCTTATGGGCCCATGCCTATTACACCCGGAATAGCGGACCGTTTGCGTACTTCCCGGAAGGAACTCATCGAACTGAGATCGACAAATTCTTTGTGCAGAGACGCACGGCGGACGAAGCTGACCAATTCCTGACGCAGGTCGGATTCCAATGCGCTTTTCGCGAGAAGGACCTGGGGCTGAGTGAGTCTGAGGGCGCGAGGTTGTTGCGGTGCCGATACAAGTACGGGCCGCTGCTGAGTAACGGTCTCATCGTGCTCGCATATATCGATCACGTTGGAACCGTTCTGCGCCACCGGATCGCCATTACCTGCTTCGGATGCCCTTAGATCGCCCGGGTTTGTGACATCATTCCCGCATCTGACGGGTTCAAAACGTGAACAAAGCTGCTAGAGTCGGCCCATGCCATTCGTATCAGCGATTCTCCAGAACCCGCTTGTCGACGGCCGCCAGTCCGAGCGGGCGATGATCATTCGCCGCGGCGTGCAGCGGCTGTTCTCCGAAATGGGCGCGCATCTGATCCCGGAATTGTCGCTGGCCACCGGCCGGCGCGCCGATCTCGTGGCGATCACGCGCACGGGCGATATCTGGATCGTCGAGATCAAATCGTCGATCCAGGATTTCCAGGTCGATCGCAAATGGCCCGAGTACCGGCTCTTCTGCGACCGCCTGTTCTTTGCGACCCACCCCGACGTGCCGGCGGAAATCTTTCCGGAGGAGTGCGGCTTCATCCTCTCCGACGGTTATGGCGCGGAGATGCTGCGCGATGCGCCCGAGCACCGGCTGCCGCCGGCGACGCGCAAGGCGCTGATGTTGCGGTTTGCACGCGCCGGAGCCGCGCGCCTGCTCGCCGCGGAAATCGCCGGCGTGGCGATCCCGGCCCTGGACGGGGAGAGTGAATAGCGGCAGTCGTGAGTAGGCAATCGGCAGTCGGGAAATTCAACGGCGTCTGCAGGCGCGTTGGGCACTCAATATGCCCGACTGCCTACTCACGACTGCCAACTGCCGAAATTACCGCGGCGCGCGCTTGGCCAGGATCCGCTGCAGCGTGCGGCGGTGCATGTTGAGCCGGCGCGCCGTCTCGGAGACGTTGCGGTCGCACATCTCGTAGACACGCTGGATGTGTTCCCAGCGGACGCGATCCGCCGACATCGGATTTTCTGGCGGCGCGGCGCGCTCGCCAGTAGTGCGGGTCAATGCAGCGTAGATATCGTCGGCATCGGCCGGCTTCGACAGATAGTCGATCGCGCCGAGTTTCACCGCCGTCACGGCGGTGGCGATGTTGCCGTAACCAGTCAGGATGACGGTGCGGGAATCGGCGCGCTTCTCGCGGATAGCGGCCACCACGTCGAGGCCGTTGCCGTCGCCAAGCCGCATGTCGACCACGGCATAGGCCGGCGCCTTGGCGCGCGCCTTCGCGACCGCCTCGTCGACGCTTTCCGCCGTGTCGACCTCGAAACCACGCGTTTCCATGGCGCGCGCGAGGCGCTGCAGGAACGGCTTGTCGTCGTCGACAATGAGAAGGCTCTTTTCGCCTTCCAAAACCGCGCCTTCGGTTCCGGTCATGATCGCTACCCGCTTTCTCTTGCTTTCTCAATATATTGTTTGAGCCGGCGAAATCCAAACGTTTCAGGTCATTATGGTATCCGCCATGGCCGGTGGATCGAGGAAGACGCTGCGCGCCCAGCGGACCTCGACCAGCGCGCCCTGCCCCTGCCCGCCGGCATTCTGGAAATGGATGTCCGCTCCGGAACGCTCGAGCAGCGTCTTGGCGATAAACAGCCCAAGGCCAAGGCCTCCGCCGCGCTCGCCGCTCTGCCGCGACGACATGTAAGGCTCGCCGATGCGGTCGATGATATCGGGCGGGAAGCCGTCGCCGTCGTCGATGACGGTCAGAACCACTTCGTCATCATCCCAGCGCCAGCGGACAGCGACAGCCTTCTTGGCGAAATCGACGGCGTTTTCGACCAGATTGCCGAGCCCGTAGATGACGCCTGCATTGCGCCGTCCGACCGGCTCTGGCCCGACACGCTCGCCAGGCTCCAGTCTGATCGCAATGCCGAAGTCGCGATGTGGCGCGATCACCTCCTCGATCAAGGACGTGAGCGGCAGCCGGGCAAGGTGCTCTTCACCTTCCGAGGAAAGACTTGTCAGCCGTTTCAGAATCTCGCGGCAGCGTTCGGTCTGTGAGCGCAGCAGTTTCACGTCGTCGCCGAATTTGGGATCGTCGCCAAGCGCCGTCTCCATTTCCTTGGCAACCAGCGTGATCGTGGCAAGCGGTGTGCCGAGTTCGTGCGCGGCGGCGGCAGCAAGACCGTCGAGCGCGGAGAGATGCTGCTCGCGCTGTAGCACGAGCTCGGTCGCGCCAAGCGCATTGGCGAGCAGCCGCGCTTCTTCCGCTACGCGCCAGGCGTAGATCGCGGTGAAGGCAATGGATGACGATAGCGCGATCCAGACGCCGGCAACATAGATGAATGGCATCTCCAGCGACGTGCCGGGAAACCAGGGCAGTGGCAAATGATAGAAGACAAGCAGCGAGGCAAGAACGACGACGCCGGCGCCTAGCACCGCGGTGAGGCGCGCCGGCAGCGACGTGGCAGAGACAACCACCGGCACCGTCATCAACAGCGAGAACGGATTGGTCAGGCCGCCGGTCATGTAGAGCAGCGCCGCGAGCTGCAGCCCGTCGAAGGTCAGGATGCCGAACGACGCCATCGACTGCAGCCGGTGCGCGGCCGGATAGCGGAACGACAGGAACAGGTTCAGCCAGGCCGAGCAGGCGATCAGCGCGAAGCACAAGCTCACCGGCAATGGGAACTCAAGCCAGTAGGCGACAACGATGACCGCTATGCTCTGACCGACGATCGCCATCCAGCGCAGCCGGATGTTGGTGGTGAGCCTCAGGCCATAGGTGCGGTGCGGATAGGGGCTGCGCGGTTCGACCATGCCGGCTTTATGCGCCGGCCCAAGCTGCCGGGCCAAGTATTATTTGACGCGGGGCTTGGCGCGGCTGGTGGCTTGGGCCTCCAGCGGGTTCTCCGGCCAGACATGTTTGGGATAGCGGCCGCGCATGTCGGAGCGCACATCCGCCCACGAGCCGCGCCAGAACTTCGGCAGGTCGCGCGTCGTCTGGATCGGCCGGTGTGCCGGCGACAGGAGCTCCAATGTGAGCGGGATCTTGCCGTCGGCAATGGATGGGTGCGTATCGAGGCCAAACAATTCCTGGACACGTATGGCAAGTATCGGCTGCTCGCCCTCATAAGAAATCGGCATGTAACTGCCTGACGGCGCAGCGAAATGTGTCGGTGCGAGTCCATCTATCTTGCGCTGCAGATCGTGTGGAACCAACGACAACAATCCGTTGCGAATAACGCCGGGATCGAGCCGCGCCAGCGAGGCTTCGCCCGATAGGAACGGCAACAGCCAGTCGTCGAGTTTTTCCTCCAGCGCCGCGTCCGACATATCGGGCCACGGTTCGCCCAAGCCACGATGCAGCCAGCCGAGGCGATGCCGGAGCGTTTCCGTTTCCTTCGTCCAGGGCAGCATGGCGACGCCATGTTCGCGGACGGCCTCTATGACGGCACGGTCCGCATCGACGCCTGATGGCGCGGGCAGCATGCGCTCGGCGAGCCGGATCGCACCCAGCCGTTCGAACTCGCGCACACGCACGGCGCGTTTTTCTCGATCGAAGACGGTTTCGCGCTGGCGCTCGATGCGGTGGGACAATGCCGCGCGAATGTCCGTCTCGTCGACCGGCGCGGCGGAGGCAATGCGCGCATTCTGGGCTTTGCCCTGCAGATCGGCGATGACGAGGAACTTTTCGCCGGCGAGTGGATCGGTCGCGTCGATCATCGCGCCGCGGCCATTGGCGAGCACGAAACGGCCGCGTTCGCCCCGCGCCATGGCGACGCGGTCGGGGAAGGCGTGGATGAGGAGGGCGCCGACGCTAACGTTACCCTCCCCGTTGTAGGGAGGGTGGCCCGAAAGGCCGGGTGGGGGTGCGTCCGGAATACCCCCACCCCGGCGCGGCACGCCGACCCTCCCTTCAAAGGGGAGGGTGACGCTCTTCGCCAACCGATCCGCCAGTTGCCGCGCCGCAGTCGCGCGCGGCGATTTCTCCGCACGAAAACGCGACAGGCGGCGCTCCAGATCGGCGCCGTCGCCGCCAAGGCCACGCTCTGTCAGGAGCATGGCAATATCTGCCGCCTCACGCGCGTATCCCGATTTCGCCGCTTCGGCCACCATATGCGCGAGCCGCACCGGCAGCGCCAGTTTTCGCATCGCCGCGCCGGTATCCGTCAAACGGCCCGACGTATCGACTGCATCGAGTTCTTCGAGCAGAGCCCGCGCTTCCTTCAGCGCCGGCGCCGGCGGCGGGTCGAAGAAACGCAGTGTCGCGGGATCGGCGACACCAAACGCCGCGCTGTCGAGGACTAGGCCTGACAGATCAGCCTCAAGAATCTCCGGCGGCGTGAATGCCGGCAATGCCGCGGTCTGCTCGGCGCGCCAGAGGCGAATGGCGATACCTGCTTCCGTGCGGCCTGCGCGCCCTGCCCGCTGATCAGCAGACGCGCGAGAGGCGCGCACCGTTTCCAGCCGAGTCAGCCCGGTTGACGGCTCGTATTTCGGCAGGCGCGACAGGCCCGAGTCGATGACAACGCGCACGCCGTCGATGGTGATCGACGTTTCGGCAATGGACGTCGCGAGCACGACCTTCCGCCGACCCGCCGGCGCAGGTTTGATGGCTGCGTCCTGCGCCTTACCATCGAGCTGGCCGTAGAGCGGCGCCAGATCGGTATCGGCGCCGAGCTTGCCCTCCAGCCGCTCCGCCGTGCGCTCGATCTCGCGCTGCCCAGGCAGGAAAGCGAGCACGCTGCCCACCTCTGAAGCGAGCGCTTCACGCACCGCCTTCGCCATTGCATCTTCGATTGGCTCACCGCCCGGTCGCCCGCGATAGCGGACATCGACCGGGAAGGCACGGCCCTCGCTCTCGACGACCGGCGCATCGCCGAGAAGCTTCGCGACGCGCGCGCCGTCGAGCGTCGCCGACATGACGAGCAGCTTCAGGTCGGTCCGCAGCGCGCCTTGCACGTCGAGTGCCAGCGCCAGACCAAAATCGCCGTCGAGCGAACGCTCGTGGAACTCGTCGAAGATGACTGCCGAAATTCCGCCAAGCTCGGGATCGTCGAGGATCATGCGCGCCAGAATGCCTTCGGTGACGACGAGGATCTTCGTCTTCGCCGACTGCCGGCTGTCCATGCGCATCGCATAACCGACCGTGCCGCCCGGTTCCTCGCCGATGAGCGATGCCATGCGCCGCGCCGCCGCGCGCGCCGCCAGCCGCCGCGGTTCGAGCAGGACGATCCGGCCTTTTGCCGCCCATGCTTCATCTTGCAAAGCGAGCGGCACGAGCGTCGTCTTGCCGGCGCCGGGCGGCGCGACCAGCACCGCGCTCGGCCTCTCCGTCAGCGCGCGTTTCAGCACCGGCAGAACAGCCTTCACCGGCAGGTCGGGCAGATCCAGGCTCATGCGGATTGCTTGCGCCCCCGCTCGCCGCCGATCGCGGCGAGGATCAGATCGTGCAGCCGCTGCGCCGCCGGCGAAAGCACGCGGTCGGATGCGGTCAGCAGGCTGTAGGCCTGGACCTCGATGTTGAAATCGATCGGCAGCACGTCGATCGCGCCGGCCAGCCCATGCGCGCCGCGAATGAACTCCGCGACCTCAACGGAGACCGGCGAGATCGCATCGCTTTGCGCGACCATGACCAGCGTCAGCAGCAGCGAGCTCGTGTTCAGGATCCGGTCGGGCAACGGCACATTGTGGCTGATGAAAATCGTCTCGATGGTGCGCCTCAGCAGCGAACCCGCCGGCTGGAACACCCAGTCGAACCCGATGAGCTTCTCCAGCGCCACGGGTTTCCCGGTCAGAAGCGGGTGGCCGCGCCGCACGATCAGGCAAGCCTTCTCGACGCCGATTACCCGGCTCTTGAACTGGCGCGGGTTCAGATCGTCTGGAATGCGCGCGATGATGAAATCGTGCCGCGCGGCGAGAAGCTCGCGCGCCAGAACGTTCGACGTGTCGATCTGGATGTTGACCTCGAGCCGCGGAAAGCTGCGCCTGACCTCGCGGATCGCCGGCACGGCGAGCTGGATGGCCGGCGCGGTCACCGCGCCGACGGACACCGAGCCGCCCTTGCCGGTCCTGAGCTCGGCAATCTCGCGGTCCGCCTCGTGCATCTCCAGCAGCACCGCGCGAGCGCGCCTGGCAAGCGCCTCGCCATACGGCGTCAGCCTGACGCCGCGCGGCAGGCGGTCCAGCAGCCTGACGCGCAGGATCTCCTCCATCTCGGCGATCATGCGCGAGGCGGCCGGCTGGGTCATGTTCATGACCTTGGCCGCAGCGCTCACCTGCCCGTGCGTGTCGAGCGCCACGATCATGCGCATATGGACCAGTTTCAGACCGCTGCGGAGCAGCCCGACGCCATCTTCCGGAAATTCCCCCACGGCGGCACGAAGCCGCTCGGTGCTGATTGTGTTCGGCATACCGCCCCTGGAATAGCAAACGCCCGAAAACTGATTTGACAGTTATATCAAAATATCCGCACCGTCAGCCACATCTCCGGCTTCGATCGCCAAATCGCAGCGGGAGGTTTTGTGCGCTCGCAAAGGTGGATATCCTGCCCGCCGCGAGCAGGGAGGCTGCAGGACCAACAGGATGCCCGCCCGTCGGGTTTTCGGCAGATCTTGCGACGTCGGCCTCAGCCGCGACGCCGATCAAAGGGAGAGTGTAACGTGAAGAATTTCAAAGCGTTGGTTAGCGCGGTCGCGTTTGGCCTGTCGGCCATGACGCTGCCGGCTGTCGCCCAGGACAAGGGCCTCATCGGCATCGCCATGCCGACCAAATCGTCGCTGCGCTGGATCAGCGACGGCAACGAGCTTAAGGCTGCGCTCGAGGCAAAGGGCTACACCGTCGACCTGCAATATGCGGAAGACGACATTCCGAACCAGTTGACCCAGATCGAAGGCATGGTGACCAAGGGCGCCAAGGCGCTGGTCATCGCCTCAATCGACGGCACGACGCTGAGCCAGGTGCTGCAGCAGGCCAAGGACAGCGGCGCGATCACCGTCGCCTATGACCGCCTGATCCGCGAAAGCCCGAACGTCGACTATTATACGACCTTCGACAACTTCAAGGTCGGCGTGCTCCAGGCCGACTCGCTGGTGAAGGGGCTGGGCGAGCGCTTCGCCGACCAGAAGCCCTGGAACGTCGAACTGTTCGGCGGGTCGCCGGACGACAACAATGCCTTCTTCTTCTACGATGGCGCGATGTCGGTCCTGCAGCCGCTGATCGACAAGGGCGACATCGTCGTGAAGTCCGGCCAGATGGGCATGGAGAAGGTCGGCACGCTGCGCTGGGACGCGGCTGTCGCGCAGGCCCGCATGGACAACATCCTGTCGGCCAACTACTCCGACGGCACCCGCGTGCATGGCGTTCTGGCGCCGTATGACGGCCTCTCCCGCGGCATCATCTCGTCGCTGCGCGGCGTGGGCTACGGCACGGCCGACCAGCCGTGGCCGATCATCACCGGCCAGGACGCGGAGACCCCGTCGGTCAAGGCGATCATCGCCGACGAGCAGTATTCGACCGTGTTCAAGGACACGCGCGAACTGGCGAAGGTGACGGCGGTTCTGGTGGATACCGCGCTCTCCGGCGGCAAGCCTGAGATCAACGACGAGAAGACCTACAACAACGGCGTGAAGGTGGTTCCGTCCTACCTGCTCGTGCCGGTTTCGGTCGACAAGTCGAACTACCAGCAGATCGTCGTCGACTCCGGCTACATCAAGGCCGAAGACCTGAAGTAAGATCACCTGGAAATGATCGAACCCCGCGCCCGGCGCGGGGTTCTTTCGTTCAGTGACAAGCTGACTTAGTGTCGGCGGCGGGAAGGGGCAGTCAGCGGATCAACGATCAGCGGACTTGCCGGGAGGAGACCGGGTTCGGCCGATGGCGGAAACCATTCTGGAGATGAAGGACATCACCAAGACGTTTCCGGGCGTCAGGGCGCTGTCCAATGTCAATCTGAACGTGCGCCGCGGCGAGATCCACGCCATTGTCGGCGAGAACGGCGCCGGCAAATCGACGCTGATGAAGGTGCTCTCCGGCGTCTATCCGATCGGCAGCTATAGCGGCGAGATCCTCTACGAGGGCAAGGAGTGCCGCTTCGGCGGCATCCACGACAGCGAGAAGCTCGGCATCGTCATCATCCACCAGGAGCTGGCGCTGGTGCCGCTGCTCTCCATCGCGGAGAACATCTTCCTGGGCAACGAGCAGGCGCGCTTCGGCGTGATCGACTGGAATTCGGTGCGCAAGCGCTCGGCCGAGCTGCTGCGCAAGGTCGGCTTGCACGAAGATCCCGACACGCTCATCACCAATATCGGCACCGGCAAGCAGCAGCTCGTCGAGATCGCCAAGGCGCTGTCGAAAGAAGTGAAGCTGCTCATCCTCGACGAGCCGACGGCGAGCCTGTCCGAGAAAGACAGCCACGCGCTGCTCGACCTCCTGGCCGAGTTCAGACGCCAGGGCATGACGGCGATCCTGATTTCGCACAAGCTGAACGAGGTGAAGAAGATCGCCGACCGCGTCACCGTCATCCGCGACGGCCAGACGATCGAGACGATGGATAAGGACGACGTCACCGAGGACCGCATCATCACCTCGATGGTCGGGCGCACGATGGAAGACCGCTATCCGTCGCGCGACGCGAAGGTCGGCGACATCATCTTCGAGGTGAAGAACTGGAGCGTCTATCACCCGCTCCACACCGACCGGCAAGTGATCAAGAACATCAGCCTCAACGTCCGCAAGGGCGAGGTCGTCGGCATCGCCGGATTGATGGGCGCCGGCCGCACCGAATTCGCCATGAGCGTGTTCGGCCGCACCTATGGGACGAACGTCACCGGCGAGGTCTTTTTGCACGGCAAGCCAGCGGATACGTCGACGGTCGGCAAGGCGGTGGCCAACGGCCTCGCCTACGCCACCGAGGACCGCAAGGTGTACGGGCTGAACCTCATCGACCACATCAAGCACAATGTGACGATCGCCAACCTGCCGGCGGTCGCATCCAGGACCGGCGTGATCGACGACATGTCGGAGCTGAAGGCCGCCAACGAATATCGCAAGAAGACCAACATCCGCTCGTCCAGCGTCTACCAGATCACCGGCAACCTTTCCGGCGGCAACCAGCAGAAGGTCGTGCTGTCGAAATGGCTGTTCTCCGATCCGGAGGTGCTGATCCTCGATGAGCCGACGCGGGGCATCGATGTCGGCGCGAAATACGAGGTCTACACGATCATCAACAAGCTCGCGGAAGAGGGCAAGGCGATCATCGTCATCTCCTCGGAGATGCCGGAACTGCTCGGCATCTGCGATCGCATCTACGTGCTGAACGAAGGCCGCATCGTCGGCGAACTGGCCGCGCGTGATGCGAGCCAGGAAAAGATCATGCGGGCGATCGTCCGCGGGGAGGAAAGGGCAGCATCATGAGCACCGAAACCGCGGCCCCGATCACCAATGCCGCCAAGGCGTCGGCGCAGCAGGCGCTGAAGGAAAACCTGCGCCAGTACGGCCTTGTGCTGGCGCTGATCGCCATCATGCTGTTCTTCGCCTACATGACGAACGGCATCCTGTTCCTGCCGGTCAACCTCACCAATGTCGTGCTGCAGAACAGCTACATCATCGTGATGGCGCTCGGCATGCTCCTTGTCATCGTCGCCGGCCATATCGATCTGTCGGTCGGGTCGGTGGCGGGCTTCATCGGCGCGGTCGCCGCCGTGCTGATGGTCGACTACAATTTCAACCCGTTCCTCGCCGGCCTGGCCGGCATCGCGGTGGGCGCCATGATTGGCGGCGCCCAGGGTTACTTCATCGCCTATATGAAGATCCCGTCCTTCATCGTGACGCTGTCGGGCATGCTGGTCTTCAAGGGCCTGCTGCTCTGGCTGCTCGGCGGCCGTTCCGTCGGCCCGTTTCCGACCGAGTTCCAGATGCTGTCGGCGGGGTTCATTCCCGATGTCATCGGCAAGCTCACCATCGTCGCGCCGCAGCTCAACGCCGCGGGCAACCCGATGCCCAACACCGGCATCGTGCTGCACTCCACCACGATGGTCATCGGCATATTGATCGTCGCGGCGATGCTCTACGTGGCGCTGAAGAGCCGCCGGAACCGCGAGAGCCACGGCTACGAGGCCGAGCCCTTCGCGCTCTTCGTCGCGAAGAACGCGCTGATGGGCGCGATCATCCTCTACCTGATGTACAAGTTCGCCTCCTACAAAGGCCTGCCGAACGTGCTGATCGTGATGGGCGTGCTGATCGCGCTGTTCGTCTTCATCACCAAGCGCATGACGTTCGGCCGCCGCATCTTTGCGATGGGCGGCAATGAGAAGGCGGCAAAGCTCTCCGGCATCCAGACCGAGCGGCTGACCTTCTTCGTCTTCGTCATCATGGGCATGCTGGCCGCTCTTGCCGGGCTGATCTACGCGGCGCGTCTCAACCAGGCGACGCCGAAGGCGGGTGCGGGCATGGAACTCGACGTCATCGCCGCCGTGTTCGTCGGCGGCGCCTCGGCGATGGGCGGCGTCGGCGAGGTGGCGGGCGCGGTGATCGGCGCCTTCATCATGGGCGTGATGAACAACGGCATGGGCCTGATGGGCATCAACATCGACTGGCAGCAGGTCATCAAGGGCCTGGTGCTGCTCGGCGCCGTGGCCTTCGACCTCTACAACAAGCGCAAGGCCTGATCTTTCTCGTCCTGCCGGTGTTTTAGGGCCGCGTCTCTTGGCGCGGCTCTCCGCTTTGGCTATCCAAGCCGGCTCACGCCTTGCCTTGAGGGAGACTGATATGCCCGCCGAAATCGCCAAGCCACCCTACCGCGCCGACCATGTCGGCAGCTTTCTGAGGCCGGAGAAGCTGAAGAAAGCGCGGACGGTGCATCTCGACGACAAGAAGATGTCGGCCGAGGAATTGGCGGCGGTCGAAGACGAGGCGATCGCGAGCGTCATCAAGATGCAAGAGAATGCTGGGCTGATGGCGGTGACGGACGGCGAGTTCCGCCGCGCCTGGTGGCATTTCGACTTCATGGGCATGCTCGACGGCCTCGACATCGTCGAGAAGGAAGGCGGCGGCATCCAGTTCCACGGTGTGCACACCAAGCAGCAATCGCCGGTCATCCGCGAGAAGCTCGGTTTCCCCGACGATCATCCCATGCTGGAGCACTTCAAGTTCGTCGCGGCGAACACCAAGGTGACGCCGAAGATTTCCATCCCCGGCCCGAGCGCGATCCATTTCCGCACGGCGCCAGAAGACATTTCGGTTGCGGCCTACAAGAACGATTCCGACGACTATTTCGCCGCCATCACCGCGGTCTACAAAAAGGCGGTCGACGCGTTCTACAAGGCCGGCTGCCGCTATCTGCAGATGGACGACATCTTCTTCGCCTATCTGTGCGATCCGAAAATCCGCCACCAGCGCAAGGAGAAGGGCGAGGATCCGGATTGGCTGATTGGTCAGTACGCCAGGATGATGCACGACGCGATCGCCGATCGGCCAAAGGATATGCTGATCGGCATGCATATGTGCCGCGGCAATTTCAAATCGACCTGGGTTGCCGAGGGCGCGTACGACCCGGCTGCGGACGCGATCTTCAACCAGACCGACGTCGACATCTATTTCATGGAATACGACACCGACCGCGCCGGCGGGCTCGAGCCGCTTCGCCTGCTGCCCAAGGGCAATAAGCGCGTGTTGCCGGGCTTCATCACCACCAAGACGGGCGAACTCGAAAAGCTCGACGATCTGAAGCGCAAGTTCGAACAGGCGTCCAAATATGCCGATATCGGCCAGCTCGGCATCGCACCGCAATGCGGCTTCGCCTCGACCGAAGATGGCAATGACGTCAGCGAGGACGATCAGAAGCGGAAGCTTGACCTCGTGGTGCGCACCGCCGAGGCAATCTGGGGCGGCGTCGATAAATAAGGATCAGACTGCTGCGGCTTCCGCCTCGTAGATCGTAAAGCGGCCGCGGCCGCCGGATTTGCTCCTGTAGAGAGCGGAATCGGACTTGCGGAGCACGTCGTCGATGGTGATGCCGTCGGTCGGTGCGAAGGCGATGCCGATCGAGACGCCGATACGGACGTGCTTGCCGGAAATGTCGAAGGCGCGGGCCATCTCGCCAAGCACACGGCGAGCCAGAACGGTCGCGTCATCCGGCTCGCGGATGCCAGTTTGGATGATGGCGAACTCGTCCCCACCAAGACGTGCCACAGTATCGTTCTCGCGCACGCTGCTGCGCAGCCGGTCGGCGATCTGGATCAGCAGATTGTCGCCGTCCAGATGGCCGAGTGTGTCGTTGACCGGCTTGAAATGATCGACGTCGACGTAGAGCAGCGCCATCAAGCCGTTGCGCTTGGCGAAGGCAATGGCGTTCTGCAGCCGGTCGGTGAATAGCGCGCGGTTCGGCAGATTGGTCAGCGTGTCGTGATGCGCCATGTGAGCGATCAGCGCCTGGGCTCGCCGCTGCTCCGTCACGTCGAGATAGGTCGTCACGAATCCGCCACCGGCAAGCGGTTCGCCGCGGATTTCGAGCACAGTGCCGTTCGGACGGGTGCGTTCGTATACGTGAGAACGGTTTGTCCGCACCAGCGCCATGCGCCGTTCGACATATTCCTCCGGATCGCCCGGACCGTATTCGCCGCGCCGCGCATTGAACCTGAACAGATCTTCGAGCGTCGGCTTGTTCCGCCTGGCGAACAGCTCGTCAGGATATTCCAGCAGCTTCTTTTGCTGCTCGTTGCAGAGCACCATCTTCAGATCGCGGTCGAAGAGCGAGATGCCGCCCGGAAAATTCTCGAAAACGGCTTCGAGCATGCGGACGCGCTCCTTCAGCGTGTCCACGAAAGCTCCCATCTGGCCGATCGCCATCGCCAGATCCCGGAGTTCTTCCGCCTCCAGGCTTTTTGGCACTGCTGGTATCTGCAAGCGCCTGACCCGTCGTCCCTTGTGCTAAATTAGCACGTACTGATCCCCTAGGCCGAAACTACGCGCGGTTGCTTTCCAATGCCTTAATTTAGGCAGGGATCTCCAGGACTTCCCTCAACTTCTGAGATAGCTGGTCGATCGTAAACGGCTTGGCGATGAAGTTGACGCCGTGGTCGAGAACACCGTTGTGAACGACCGCGTTGCGCGTGAAACCGGTCGTGTACAGCACCTTGAGGGCTGGATGACGTGTCCGCGCTTCGTCGGCGAGTTTGCGGCCATTCATGTCGGGCATGACGATGTCGGTGAACAGCAGTGCAACGCCTGGCGTCTGGCTGAGCAGGCGCAGCGCCTCGTCGCCGCCGCCTGCATGGATAACGACATAGCCGAGTTCGCGGAGCGTATCGACCGTCCCGGCGCGGACCCGTTCGTCGTCCTCGACGACAAGAACTGTCTCGGTGGGCGCAACCTGCGCCTTGACGGGCACAGCTTCGACCGGTTGAACGTCCTCGCCAAAATAGCGTGGCAGATAGATTTTCAGCGTCGTTCCGCTGCCTATCTCCGAGTAAATCTTGACGTGTCCTCCCGTCTGTTTGACGAAACCAAAGACCTGGCTGAGGCCAAGCCCCGTCCCCTTGCTTATCGGTTTCGTCGTGAAAAACGGCTCAAAAGCGCGTGCCGCAACATCGGGCGCCATGCCCGCGCCAGTGTCGGTGACGGCGATCATGACATATTGCCCGGCCGGCACTTCGGTGTGGGACGCTGCATATGCATCGTCCAGATAGGCGTTGGCCGTTTCGATCGTCAGCCTGCCGCCGTCCCCCATCGCATCTCGGGCGTTGACCGCCAGATTGAGAATGGCGTTCTCGACCTGCCCCGGATCGGCGCGCGTTTTCCAGAGGCCGCCGGCCAGAACGGTTTCAACGTGGATGGATTCGCCCAGCGTCCGCCGCAGCATGTCCGACATGTCCGCGACCAGCCGGTTTGTCTCGATCACCTGCGGCGCAAGCGGCTGCTGGCGGGCAAAGGCGAGCAGCCTCCCCGTCAGGCTCGCCGCACGCTGGGCGGCATCCATGGCCGAGTCGACGAACTTCCCGATGTCGTTCTCGCCACGCGCGAGCTTGCGCTGAATCAGGTTCATCGCGCTCACGATCACCGCCAGCATATTGTTGAAGTCGTGCGCGATGCCGCCCGTGAGCTGGCCGACGGCCTCCATCTTCTGCATCTGGCGCACCTGCGACTCCGCAGTCTCGCGCGTGCGTATCTCATCGGTGAGCGCCACGTTCGCCGCAGCCAGCTCGGCATGCGCTGTCATGACCTCGCGCATGCGGCGACGCATGGCGAGGAAGCCGAACAGGGCAAGCGCCAGGATCGCCAACGCCGAAGCGATCGAAGCGATCCGCAGCCATTCGCCGAGCTCATCGGCTTCGTCGAGGCTCGCCACGAGCATCGCATTTTCGTCACGGCGGATGTCGGCAACGATGGAGCGGACGCGATCCATGAGGACCTTGCCGCGATCGCTGCGCAAGATCTCGAGGGCGCCGGAACGGTTGCCCGACGCAAACATGTCGATGGTTTCCTTCAGTTCGGCCAGCTTCTCTTCGGATGCGGACACGAGTTCGGGAAAACGAGGCAGGCGGCCCGGCTCTCTCTGAATGAGATCCCTGATCCCCTGGATTTCAGCGGGCAAAGCCGTCACGGCGCTATCGTAAGGCGCGCGGTATTGCTGCTCGCTCGTCAGCAGGTACCCGCGCTGTCCTATCTCGGCATCCTGCAGAAGCGACAGGACCTGGACCACGCGCCGATCAAGCTCAAAGGTCGCTTGCACGGCTGCATTGTTCGTGCGCTGGGTTTCAATCAGCACCGTGCGCGCGGCGACCAGCAGGGCGAGAATCGCGAAGATCAGCACAAGCGGCAGCAATTGCATCCGCAAAAAGCGCCTGACCGTTTCGAGCATCTGGACGTTCCGAGGATGTTGCCTCAGCGATTGGTATCAGCAGTCCATACAAACACAAGGAGACCCCGAACTATTTGTCGCCGGGCGCTGCTTGGCTTATCTTACTGGCGCTTTTCGGTACTCTCGACGTAAGGGAAGGCATGTCCGAAATCGCACATCTCGCCGCGACCATCTTCAAGAAGGCGGCGAAATCGAAACGCTTCGTGGTCGGGATTGCCGGACCGCCCGGCGCGGGCAAATCGACCGTCGCCGAGCAGCTTTGCGCCCTGCTGCCGGAAAAGACCGCGGTCGTCGTGCCGATGGACGGCTTCCATTTTGACGACATCATCCTCAATGCGCGCGGCCTGCGGTCGCGCAAGGGTTCGCCCGAGACGTTCGACCTGGCCGGCTTCGAGGCGCTGCTGAAACGCATCCGCGCCGGCGAGCCAGATATCGCCATTCCCGTCTTCGACCGCTCGATCGAACTGTCGCGCGCGGCGGCCGCGATCGTCGAGACGGACATGCGATTCATCCTGGCTGAAGGCAATTATCTGCTGCTCGACGAGGAACCATGGACGCGGCTCGCGTCGCTCTTCGATTTCGCCATTTTCCTCGACGTGCCGCGCGAGGAGTTGGAGCGGCGGCTGATGCAGCGCTGGCACGAACATGGCAAGACGGATGAACAGGCGCGCGCCTGGATCGCCTCAAACGACATGCCGAACATCGACCGCGTGCTCGCCAGGAAGCGTAACGCCGATCTGGTGATCTGATCTCCCCTGCCCTCATCGAGCGCGCGAGCTGGGCGCTTGCGCTGGCGCGCACGCCGCGCGAGCCTGCCGCCGAGGCAGGGGGGGTTGTCATGAAAGTCGGTTTTATCGGACTCGGTCACGCGGGCGGAGCGCTTGCCTCGACACTGCTGAGAAACAAGGTTGATCTCACCGTGCGCGAACTCGACCGCGTCGCCGCGCAGCGGTTCCTCGACGGCGGCGCGGCCTGGGGCGACAGTCCTAAGGCGATGGCCACGCAGTGTGACTTCGTCATCACCTGCCTGCCTTCGCCCGCAGCCTCGGCGGCTGTCGTGGAAGCGGAGGACGGTTTGCTCGCCGGTGCCCGGCCCGGATCGATCTGGCTGGAGATGTCGACGACTGACACGGAAGAGATCAAACGGCTGGCCGCGAAATTCGACGCGAAAGGCGCACATGCCGTGGACTGCCCGGTGTCGGGCGGTGTGCATCGCGCTGCGACCGGCAACATCTCGATCTTCGCCGGCTGTGAGCGTGCCGTCTTCGAGCGCATCCTGCCGGTGCTGAAGATCCTCGGCCGGCGCATCCTCCACACCGGCCCGGTCGGCTCGGCCGCGACGCTGAAGGCCATGACCAACTATCTCGCGACCGCTAATCTTCTGACGCTTTGCGAGGCGCTGGTGACGATGAAGGCGGCCGACCTCGACCTCGCAACGACCTATGAGGCGATCCGCATCTCGTCCGGCAATTCCTTCGTGCATGAGACGGAAAGCCAGGTGATCCTCAACGGTTCGCGCGACATCTCGTTTTCGATGGATCTCGTGCAGAAGGACATCGGCTTCTTTCAGAAGACGGCGGAAGCGCATGGCGTACCGCTCGAAATTTCACCGCTGATGATCGAGATCTTTCGCGACGGGCAAAAGCGCTATGGCGAACGCGCGAACTCCG
>Ga0335075_10004335_pt1 | contig 22240 bp, 21 predicted proteins | sample Lox_Sample_24_FD_206723 | JGI IMG/M metagenome (GOLD analysis project Ga0335075, IMG submission 206723) | Soil microbial communities from Loxahatchee National Wildlife Refuge, Florida, United States - Lox_Sample_2.4 | ecosystem: Environmental > Terrestrial > Soil > Wetlands | place: USA...
TCCCCGACGTGGCCCGGTACCGGATCGTGTCCGCCGTCGCGCCCGGTGGCAGTCTGCTGCTCACACAGGTCATACAGCTCGCGCAGGGTGTAGGTGCCGGTGCGCAGGGTGCGCAGCACGTCGGCTTCCGTGGCGAGCATCACAGATGCCGCTCTTATGTGGCTCATCGCCACCCCCGCCCCCTCGTGGCTCGTGGGCTCTGGTCTGGCGGCCTACGAGCAGTGCTGTGAGCGGATTGGCCGGAAGATGCTGCGGCACGGCTGTCTGGAGACAGGCCTGCGGCTGGTCCGTCCCGGAAGCTCTCTGCCGCCAGCGCATGCGGGGACCCGTGGTGCGCCAGGCCGACGTGACGTGCATAGCCGGTGGGGGCCTCGCGTGCCGTGAGCATGATGGAGCGTTGCGGCGAACCGGCCAGCGCGGTCGGCGCCGCCGCGCCCGGGGACGCGGCGTGGGGATTGAACAGCTCGAGCTGGCCGAGGTAAGGCTTGGGGTAGGCCATGGTGGGGAGGACCATCTCCCGGGCGGCTGCGCGACGCTCGGCGCGGTTGGTGCCGAGCGCTTTGACGTAGCGGTGCTTGCCTTCCTGTATGACCCTGATCGCCCTGGCGTCGGGCAGGGCCTCGCGTAGCCAGGCGGCTGGTTGCTCCCCGGCCCGCATGACGCGGGCGCCGTTTCTGATGAGCAGCTTTTCGGCGTACTCGTGGCCCGCTTCCTGGGCGCGGATTTTCTGCGCGGTACGGCGGTTGATCACGGTGCCGTCGGGCAGGTGCCACTCCGGCCCGCCGTCTGTCTGGCCGGTGTACCCGGCGTTCCACGCCTGGTACATGATGCCGTGATGTCCTGGTTTGATCAGGCGGCCGTCCGGGGTCCAGCGTTCGCCGGGGTCGGAGAACATGACCAGGCCACGGAACCCGAGCTTGGCGGCAAGGCGTCCTACTTCCGCCAGGAAGTCGGTTTCGGCGTTGGCGGGAACCGCATCGAGGAGACAGAACCGGCCGAGGTCTATCGTCTCCTTGTTTGGTACTAGGTGGGGCCACACCTTGGTCAGTACCGCGTTGTTCGTGGGCACTGAAAGGATCGCGGCTCCAACCAGCCTCGGCTCAGGGCCAGCCAGGTCGAACATGCCGTAGCGGGCCTTGGTCGCCAGCCAGGCTTTTTCGTAGTGCACCGCGGTCACGAAGTCGCGGGCGGGTTGCTCGTCGATCTCCTTGAACCCGTACCGGGTCTTGTCGAAGCCGCCGTCTTCCGGGCGCCGCCATGACGGGCGTCCGCCTGCAGGGTGTTCGGCGTCGGGGAAAGACCACCGCTGGCACGGGAGGTCGTCAGCCACGGCTTAACTCCTCTCGTTACGGCCGGGTGACTGTGGACGGATGGCCTGGTCGGTGTCGTACAGGTCGTGCTCGGCGCCGACGAGGCTCAGTTCGGTCGGGATGCCCAACCTCTCACCTGCTTTGATGAGGTACTTGCCGCGGCCGGGGTGCTTGGCGCCGGGCTGCCAGGAGTCTGGCGCCGACCAGGAGGCGACCAGGTCCATCTCCGGGCCGGTCAGTGGCGTGACCTCGCGGATTTGGGCGAGTTCGCGGGGCGGCAGGCCGCCCATGACGGTGATCGCGGATCTCTCGATGAACCCGCGTGCCTTGGCCCTGTCCTCCGGTGTGGCTAGCGCGTCGAGGTCGGCCAGGCTGTGGGTGATCATGATGGAGGACATCCCTTTGGACCTGTTCAGCCTGGTCAGGGCGTCTGCATGCTCCACGAGCCCGGGTGCGCCGCGCAGCGCCCGCCACAGCTCGTCCATCACGCCCATGTAGGAGCGGCGCGGGGCGGTGCCCTGGTCGGCGAGGGCGGCGGCGGCGTCGACCATGCCGAACCCGTAGCTCCAGGTGCAGAGCATCGCGGCGGTCAGCAGCTTGTCGCCGGCTGCGCCGACCCGGCTGATGTCGACCGACACCGCGGGCGCGTCCAGGTCGATGGGTCGGCTGGTCGGGCCGTCGAACACCCCCGCCAGGCTGCCGGTGCACAACAGGTCCAGGGTGAAGATGAGGTCGGCGGCGCGTTCGGCGAACGCGGCGGGGGTGTCGGTGCGGGCGGCGGCGCGCACGGAGTCCGGGCCTTGCCCCAGGACGCCGAGGACGTCGGCGATGGTCGGCTGCGAGACCAGGGAACGCTCGTCCAGCAGGTCGATCGCGCGGCCGAGGATGACTTCCTCGGCGTTGTCGAGGGGGTTTCCGCGGACCAGGGTGCACAGGGCCATCAGCAGGCTCAGCCGCCGGGAGCGGACCTCCCAGCGCAGCGCGGCGGCGTCGGGGCCGGACATGCGGGCCAGTGCCGCGCCGAGCGGCCCGGCGTCCAGGGGGTTGATGCGGTCCAGGCCGCGGCCGATCCGGATTACCTGCCCGCGCAGGTGCTCGACGAGCATGGTGTAGTCGGGCTTGGTGTCGCCCAGGACCAGGACCCGGGTGCCGGTCGCTACGGCCCCTGTGATCTGCCGCTTGACCAGCGTGGACTTGCCCACGCCGGGCTGGCCGAGGACGAACTCGCCGGGGTTGGTTATCAGGCCGGCGCGCAGCCAGGCCAGCGGGTCCAGGCAGCAGACCTCTCCCCACAGCATGTGTCGGCCGACCGGCGTGCCGATCGACGGGGTGCCGGATCCGGCGACGAACGGGAACAGGCCGCACGCCTGCGTTGTGGTGGACTGGTACTCCGGGGCCGCGCTCACGTGCGCGGCCCGCCCGGCCCAGGGGACCTTCCATCCCCAGGCGGGCGGCACCTGCCCCGGCGGCAGGGCGGGGCCGTCGGCGGCGCGGGCCGGGCGGGCGCTGTTCAGCAGGGTCATGACAGGGTGCTCCTCGCGGCTAGTGCGGTATCCGGCGGGCCAGCTCGGCGGGGCAGACGCCGACCGGGAGGGTGGCGGCCCACCCGGCGGCCTGGCTGTAGGCCATCCGGCGCAGCCGGATGCGGGAGGACTCGGCGGCGGCTTCGGTCTCTGCGACGGCCCGGGGCAGGTCGCCGGGATCGGTGACGGTGACGGTGACATACAGCGAGATCAGGCCGACGCCGGCGCCGGCGGCTTCCTCGGCGGCGGCCTGCCGGGCGCGGGCCTGGTCGAAGGAGTCCCGCGCGGTCTCGTCCCGTCCGGTGCGCCGCTTGTAGACGGACCGGAACTGGGCGGCGTTGACCTCGGCCTCCAGGGTCCGGGTTGCCCCGGCGGCGCTGAAGGGCCGGTACTGGAGGCTGACCCGCTTGGGGTAGGGTCCGGGCGCCGCCAGCAACGACAGCACGTCGGCGGTGACGTTGGTGCGGGGCGCCTCCTTCCAGCACCACGTGACGGAGGTGCCGCTGCCGTGCCGGTAGCAGCCGGGTTCTTCCTCTGCGCGGCTGGGAGCGGCCCCGGACCAGCTCAGGCCCGGGACCGGGCGCCCGCCGCCGGACCAGGCGAGGAGTCGGCCGGTCTCGCCGCGGGCGGCGGGGTCGAAGGCGACGCGGACCGTGCCGGCGACCTCGGCCGGGGTCGCCCGGCCGAGCACGGTCACCCCGCAGGTGCCCAGCGCGGACTCCAGTCCGTGCAGCGCCCGGCCGGCCTCGGCGGCGGCCTCCGCCAGCCCGGCCGGCGCCGCGGGCGACAGGCGCGGGTCGAACGTGACGGAGACCCAGGTGTCGACGTCGGCGGCGGCGGCCGGGGCGGCGGCCACCAGCTGGCCCATGATCTGCCGGGCGGCGGCCGGGGCGGCGGGGTCGAGCGTGGCAGCCACCGCGTCGGCCAGCGCCGTGCCGGGCTCGGGGGCGGTGTCGGTGACGACGGTCACGTGCCGCACCGTGGGCAGGTAGCCGAGGGAGGCCAGCCAGCCGCCCCAGTTCGCGACCCACGTGTCGGCGTCGTGCCGGTCGGCGAGCCACGTCGAGGCGGGGATGACCCGCAGCGCCGCGGTCAGCGTCCCGGCGCGGCGGTCCAGCACCAGGGCGTACCGGCCGCCGTAGCCGTCGTCGGCGTCCAGCAGCGCCAGCGGCGCCAGCACTCCCGGCAGCCGCCAGGCGCTGGAGTGCGCGGCGGCGGCCTCGGCCTGGTAGCGGGTCCAGCCCCGCGCCGAGGCGTGGCGCCAGCGGGCGCGGCGCAGCGCGGCCAAGGCCAGCGGCTCCCCGCCGATGCGGGCCAGGCCCGCGCCGCCGCAGGCCAGCAGGGGCGGCGCCACGTACAGCAGCGCGGCCGGGCTGGCGGCGGCGGTGATCACCAGCACCAGCAGCGCGCCGAGCACGGCGGCGGTGCCGCCCAGCCCGAGGCCGAGCAACCCGATGCCGCGGCGCAGCCGCCAGCCGCCGTAGTCGCGCGGCGCCTGGTTCTCCTCGGGGTTCATCACTGGCCTCCTGGCTGCCCGGGGCGGTGCTGCATCGCGTCGGCGGCAGACTTGGCGCCCTTGCCGACGGCGCCGGCGGCGACGCTGCCCGCGGCTGCCCACGGGCCGCCGGAGGCGCTGGCGGCCTTGGCCGACGCGGCCGTTTGCGCGCCCTGGGTGGTCCCGGCGGGGGCCTGTCCGGGGGCCGGGCTGGCGGGCGCGGCGCGGCGGGCCGTCCCGGCGCCGGCGGCGGGGCCGGGCGTGGTCGCGCCCGCGGGCGCGCGGGGGCCGGAGGTGCTGCCGTCGGCAGGGCCGAGCTGCTGGGTTTGCCGGCGGGCCTGGTCGGCGGCCCCGGCCGCGCCGGCGCCGCCGGAGTAGCCGCGCATGGCGCCGATCGCGGTCACGCTGGACAGCGCGGTCTGCATGAACCCGCCGCCGCTGGAGTTCTCCACTTGCCCGGTGGTCCAGGTGAAGAACCGCATGAGGGCGGGCAGGGCCACGAGGCTCAGGGCGATCATGGCGAGGCCGGCCAGGATGGTGGTCAGGTTCTTGCCGGTGCCGGCCATGGTGAACGCTGCTGCGTAGACGGCGGCGGCGCACGGCTTGTAGAAGATCAGCGCCGCCATCCAGCCGGTGACCTTCTTGAACCACGGGCGGGTCGCGGGGGTGAGCGTCCCGGTGGCGGCCAGCGGCAGCGCCCCGGCCAGGATGACCAGGGCGCCCTGGCGGAACAGCATCAGCAGCGCCTGGAAGGCGGACAAGACGATCGCGACGAGGCCCAGGACGACGACCACGGCCGGGGACCCGATCGCGCTCATGCCCAGCAGGGCGGACAGCCGCGCGCCGAACTGCCCGCCGGTCGAGGCTTGCAGCACCCAGTTGCTCCACGCATCACCGGCCTTCAGCAGCAAGGTGGGCAGCAGCACGCCGACGGCGGAGGTGGCGGCGATGGTCGCCAGCCCGGACCCGACATCGATCAGCGGGTTCGCCTTGCGAGTCAGGGTCATCCGGGTGCCGGCGATGATCAAGCCGAAGACGGCGACGGCGGCGGCGATCGGCAGCATCCACTGCTGGAGGCTGTTCACGGCGGGCTCGCTGGCCAGGTCGGGAGACGGGAGCTTGACCCACCAGCTGACGTTGTTGGCGGTGACCCAGGCAACGCCGGAGGAGATGGCGCTGGCGATCGAGCTGAGCGCGTCGCTGGCGACGGTGCCGGCGACGGCCTTCACGGCTGAGCCGGCCAGGCTGCCGACCGCGCAGGCCGGGTCGAGAAGAGGCATCGGGCATGACATGGCGCTCACTCCTGACCGGGGAAGAGGGTGTAACCGGACAGCGAGGACAGGCCGGCGGCGGCGTTGCCCCAGTCGCCGCCCGGCGGCGCGACCACCCGCCAGTCGCCGCCGTACCAGGTGACCTGCACGCGGACGGTGGCCCGCACGGTGATGCCCTGGCTGCCGGGGGCGGCGCTGACCAGGTCGACGGTCGCGGCGGCGGGGCTCCAGGCGACCCAGCGGAACGCCTCCTCGGTCACGTACGCGTTTCCCAGGGGCGCCCCGCCGGTGACGTGCGCGGCCTTGCTGTCCTGGGCGTAGGTCGCCTGGCAGTCCGCCAGCAGGGCGGCGGCGTAAGGGCCGGTGACCTGGCTGCGGATCGTGGGGCCGTAGACGCCCGGCCCCCACTGGGCGTTGGCGCGGACCGCGATGTTCAGCGCGGCGGTCAGCGCGCCCAGCGGCGTGTCGGCGAACCCCGACGCCAGGCCGCCGGAGGTGTCGCGCGGTCCCGCGGCGGGCGAGGACGGCAGCATGACGCCGTGGTAGGCGCTCCACCGCAGCCCCGTCAGGCTGACCTGCGGGACGGCGGTGCCGGCCGGGCTCGGCGCGGCGCTGCCGCCCGGCGCCGCGCGGCCGGCGGGCGGGCCGCCCCGGGCGAGCAGCAGGGCCAGGCCCGCGCCGGCCACCGCGATAACGGCCAGTGCGGCCGGGAGCACGCGGCGCGGTGCCCGGCGGGCGGGGCTCACAGGAACACCCCCACGACGCCGGCCGAGATGGCGACCAGGCTCAGGCCGAGGAACACCACCGGAAGGTGAGTGGCGGCGTCGGCGGCCAGGTTGCTGCTGCGGGTGAGGTGGCCGAGCGCCATCTTCCCGCCGCAGATGAGCACCCCGGCGACGCCGCAGATCAGCACGGCCCACTTGCCCCAGCCGAGGATCGTGTTCATCGGGCCGGCCAGGCCCGGCGGCGCGGCCGGCGCGGGGTTGGGGACGCCCCCGGCGAGGACGTGCACCGCCAGGGCGTGAAGAAGGATCGCTTGCGTCATCGGGATCTCCCTTGGGGTCGGGTTGCCGGCGCCGGGGCGGCGCCTGCTCGCGGGTCAGCGCCCGGCGCCCCAGCGTGCCCGCCGGGGCGGGCCGCCGCCGTGCTGCGGCCGTCTGGTGCACCGCTGTCTCCTCGCTGGTGAAGGGTCCGGCACGGCCGTGCGCTCCGGGGCGCCGCTACCGGGTACCATCACACTCATCGATTGAATTAAAGTAGTGATTGTTCTTGAGTTGATGAATCTGTTGAACCGTACCGGAAGGATATGCGTACCCCAAGGCAGGTTGTCAACTCAGAGCGGAGGCCGAGAGCCGCGTGATGATCAGAAGAAGAACCCCAGTGCGCCGGGCCGGCGCCCTGGCCGCCTTGCTGCTCGCGGCCGGCTGCGCGGGCGGGCACCCCGCCGCCGCGCCCGGCCGGGCGCCGGCGCCCGCCGTGTCCGCGCCCCCGGCGTTGCTGGTCAAGGTTCCGCGCCCGGACTACGCCAGCCCAGCGTCCGTCGCCGCCGCCTTTTTCGTCGCGTGGGCGAGCGTGGACACCGTCCACGACATGCCGGACTCCTTCGCGGCCCGCTGCGCCCCCCTGGCGACCCCGGCGCTGGAGCGGCAGCTGGCCGACAGCCAGCCGCCGACGGCGGCATGGGAGCAGATGCGCGCCGCCCGGATGGTCAGCCTCGTGCAGGTGCGGGCCGTGACCCGCCCGGACGGCGCCCCCGCCCCGACCGCGTCGGCTGCGTACCTGCGCGTCTACGCGACCCGGGTCACCGTCACCGCCTCGGGCCGCACGACCGCCAGCGACGGCGTCACCCTCCGGCTGGCCAGCACGGGCGGGCGCTGGCTGGTCAGCGCCGTCTTGTTCTACTAGGAGCCCGCCGTGATCAAGCTCGTTGCCGGGGCGTGCGCGGCAGCCGCCGCCGCCCCGCTGCTGGTCATCCTGCTCGTCGTTGCCGGCGCCCCTGCCCCGCCCGCCGTGAACCTGACCGCCCCCTCGGGCCTGTCCGGCGCCGCCACGGCCGCCGCCGAGGCCCTCATCCCGGCGGACTACCTCATCTGGTACATGGACGCCGCGCAGACCTGCACCGGGCTGCCCTGGTCGGTGCTCGCGGGGATCGGCACGGTGGAGTCCGACAACGGCCAGTCGAACCTGCCCGGCGTGCACAGCGGCGCCAACTTCGCCGGCGCCGAAGGCCCGATGCAGTTCGAGCCCGCCACCTTCGCCGAGTTCGCCACCGGCCCCGACAGGCCGCTGTCCCCCTACGACCCGGCCGACGCGATCTACACCGCCGCCGCCATGCTGTGCGCCAGCGGCGCCCGCGGCGGCACCGCGTCCGGCATCGAGACTGCCGTCTTCGCCTACAACCACGCCGACTGGTACGTCAGCGAGGTCATGAAGCAGGCCGGCGAGTACGCCGTCCAGGGCAGCGGCAACGTCGCCGCCACAGCGGTCAAGTTCGCGCTGGCGCAGCGCGGCAAGCCCTACGTGTACGGCGCGGCCGGCCCCGGCGCGTACGACTGCTCCGGCCTGGTCTACGCCGCCTACGCCGCGGCCGGCGTCCACATCGCCCGCACCACCTACCAGTGGCAGCAGGACGGCCCCGAGATCCCGCTGTCGCAGATCCAGCCCGGCGACCTGCTGTTCTCCGCCGGATCGGACGGCACCCCGGCCAACCCCGGCCACGTCGTGATGTACCTCGGCGACGGCCAGGTCATCCAGGCCCCGCAGACCGGCCAGGACGTCCAGACCGACCCCGTCGACCTGGCCAGTGTCGTCGTCGCCACCCGCCCCGCCACCCTCGCGGCCACTCCGTGACTACCCGTCCCAGCCTTGGAGGCATCCTCATGACCAGCACGCACCAGACCCCGCCCGTGCCGCTGCCGGAGCCGCTGCCGCCCGCCGCCGCAGCCCAGGCGCTCGCCGACGCGGCCGGGGCCGCCGCCCTCGCCTGGGCGCGGCCCCTGACCCAGGACCGGCACCAGCAGGCCGTCGCCCAGCTCCACGCCGCCCTGCTCGACCTCGGCATCGCCGCCCGCGGCCTGGCCGCCTGGCAGCTCCCCGGCACCCCGGACGGTGCGGCCTCACCGGAGTTCGCCCGGCTCGTGAACGCAGGCGCCTTCCGTTTCCGCGAGGCACATTTCCTGCTGGACGACGTGCTGGCGTCCGGCGGCCCCGGCCCGCTGCCCTACCCCGACGAGCCCGGGGCCGCCTTGTGCCGCGCCGCCCGCGGCCTCATCCCAGCCTGGCGCCAGCCCTGGGGCAGCACCGAACGTGACACCACCGTCCGCACCCTTCTCACCGCGACCGGGCTGCTGTCCGCCGGGGTGCTCGCCCTGGCCACCTGGGCGCCGCCCCGCACCGCCATCGGACTGCACGCCGCGCTCGCCAGCCTCGCCGAAGCCGTCGGGGACCTGTCCGCAGCTGCCTGGGACGCCGACGACGACCCCCCTGGTACGGCACGCAGCCGCGCCAGCAGGGAACACTGACATGACCACCCCGGCCAGGGCCAGCGAGAACACGCGCCAGGCCGTCGCGGGCCTGGAGGCCGTCGCCGCCTTCGCCAGGGCGCAGGCCGAAGGCGACCACCCGCCCGGTGCCCGGCCCGTCCCCGGCCAGGCCCGCGAGCGCGTGGCCCGGACAGTGTGCGCGCTGCGGCACCTCGCCGACCAGTACCCCGGGCTCAGCTTCGAGACCATGCTCGGCGCTGCCGGCAAGCAGTACCGCCAGCCCGGCGCCGACCGGTCGCAGGCAGCCGTCGCGGCGGCCGCCGCCTGCGACCGCGCCCTGTCCGCCCCGGGCTACCTCGCGGGCGGCTCCTGGCCGCCGGGAACCCGCGACTACCTCCAGGCACACGCCACCCGGCAAGGCCAGCGACCGCAGGACGCCGTCGCCGCCCTCGGCGCCGGGCTGCTCGCCGGGCTGCGGCACTACGCCGACGCCCAGGGGACCAGCTTCCAGGAGGCACTGGCGGCGGGGCTGGCCGCACACGCCCGGCAGCGGCTGCTCGCCGAAAGCCCGTTCCGGACCGGGCAGGACCCCGCCCCTAGACCCGCCTCGCAGGCCACGGCGCCGTTCACCCCGTGCGCCACCCACCAGGGCGTGGTCGTCTCGGCCGCCGACGCGGAGTGGCTGCTGGTCCGCACAGCGGCCCGCAGCTACGCCAGCGAGTTCGCCGGCCTCCCGCCTGACCCGCGCGATGCCGATGACGAGCAGGCACTGAACCGGGCGCTCGCCGACGCCCGCGGGCTGCACCCCAACCAGGTCTGCGCTGACGTTGCCCCCGGCATCGCCGCCCGGATCATGCAACTCACGGACGGCCCCGGGAAAGCCGCCGAACTCGGCCGCGAGCACGGGCGCTCCGGGACCCCGCCGTACTGCGACATCAGCAACGAGGACGAGGCCGCCGCGCTGATGCGCGCATTCGGCGAGACCGAGCCGACGACCGAAGCCAACCACCCATACCGCGTGCTGCTCGTGACCGAGTACGCCGCGGCGTACCGGGACGCCGCCGCCCGCCGCCCGCCCCCGGTCGGCTCTCCCGCCCGCATCGCGGCCCGCGACCACCCCCGCGCAGGCCAGCCGCCCGCGCCGCCCGCCGGAACCGATCCCCCCGGCCGCGGCGGGCCGCCGGCCCCGCCGCGCCACGCCCCCCGCCGGGGCGCCTGATGACCAGCCGCCGGAACCAGCCCGACGCCAGCAAGGAGACAGCCTTGATGATGACGATCCAGTGGACCCCCGAGGCGATCCGCGCCCTCGGCGCCACCACCGACCTGCCCACCCTCGGCGAGATCTTCGGGCTGAGCACCTGGCGGTCACGCGAGATGGCGAAAACCGGGGAATGGGAGCAGGCCGGCATCCGCATCCTCAAGATAGGCAGCCGGTACCGCGTCACCGTCCCGTCCATCCTGGACGTCCTGAGCGTCCCGGGCGACGGCGAAACCCCCGGGGGTGACGGAACTCCCGGAGACGACGACGGCGACGGCTCCGTCAACGCCACGGCCCTCGCGGCCGAGGCTGACGGGCACGCCGACGGCACCGCCGCGAGCCCGCCCGCCCCGGAAGCCGCCCTCCCCGCTCACAAGCCGCCTGCGGGAAACGGTCACCTGCGGCCCGCGACCATCCGCCCGCCAGCCCAGGCCGGCGCCCCGCGCTCTGAGCGCTGACCGCGCCCGCCGTCCCCGCGCCGGCGACGGCACCGCGACGGCCTCAGCCCCACCGCGCAAGACAGGCACACCCACGTGCCTCTCAAAAGGAGAAAGCACCGATGAACAGCTCAGAGCCCGGACAGCCCTCGGACACGGCGAACGGTCGGCCGTATGGCCGGCAGGGACGTATCCGCTACACGCGCCCCATCGATCGCGCCGCGCCCGGCGACGACACCCTGTTCTACGGCAACGACACCCTGTTCTACGAGGAGGACCCACTGATGAGCGGACCGGAGTCCGAGTGGAGCGGACCAGGCTTCGAGCCGGGCGGCCCGGAGTTCGGGCAGCTGCCGGACGCGGCCGGGGAGGCGGCGGGCGACCCGGAGCCCGCACAGCCCGCGGACCCGGCGGGCCGCTGGCCCTACGACCCGGAGCCCGTCCGTTTCGCTGACCCGGGCGACGAGCCCGTGACCGGCGGCGGCATCCGGCCCTACGGAGAATGGAGCCACGAGGCCGCGGTTCCCGCCGAGCCCGCCGACTACGGCTTCCCGCGGAACCTGGAGCCGCCGAGCGGGTGGGCCGGCGGGGGATTCGACGCGCCCGGCGACGAGACCCGGCCCCCGTGGGACGGTCTCTGTCTAGCGGAGCCGTCGGCGCCGGAATCCCCGCGCCGTGGCCGGCGGCCCGCCGTACGGCCCCTCACGGTCGCGGCGCTCGCGCTGGCCGTCGTCGCGGCCGTCGCCGGCGGGGCGCTGCTGGGCGGCAAGGCGGCCAGCGCGCCGGCAGCAGCCTCGTCAGCCGCCGCGTCCGCCGGGCTCAGCACCGCGGCCGGAGGCACCGGCGGCACGGCCAGCCCGCAGCAGCCTGCCGCTGAGCCCCCGGCAATCAGCAAGGCGGACGCCGCGAGCGTCGTGGCCAGCTACTCGCAGGTCAACAACAAGGCGAACGCGGCCCACAGCAATTCCCTGCTGTCGACGATCGAAGGCGGCAGCAGCTACACCATGGACACTGGTGCCTATCGCTTCGAACTCGGCCAGTCCAGCCAGGCCGCCTACGTCCCCTTCCAACTGGCCGACACCACCTACTACATTCCCCGCCTGCCCCAGGGCAGCTACCCGCGCTGGTTCGCCGTCAAGAGCACCTACGTCACCGCGGACGGCAAGAACCTCGGCACGGCCTACGTCGTGTTCGCCCAGAACGCCGTCGGCGCACCCTGGAAAGACGTCATCGAGCCGGACATCCTGCCCGGCCAGGCGCTGCCGCAGATCGCTGTCGACTCCAGCGGGTACGCGCAGAGCGTGGCCCCGGACGACGGCGGCCTGGACGTCGCGCCCGGCAAGATCGGGCAGGTAACCGCCGAATGGCTGGACCAGCTCGCAGCCAGCAAGTCCGACAGCGTGATCAAGGACGAGTCCGGGAACCTCACCGACCTGCAAGACGAGGTGTTCTGGCGGTCCGGGCAAGGCGGAGCGCCGATGGACGCGACCGATGTCCACTCCGCGCCGGCCGGCCAGATCTTCGCCCTCAAGACCACCTCCGGGGGCGCGCTGGTCTTCTACACCACCGCCGCCCAGCTCACCCTCACCCCCGCCAACGGAGACACGATCAGCGGCCTGAACATCCCCGGCTATTACTCGCCCGCCAACTCGGCGGGCCTGACCTCGGCCACGGTCGGGTACGTCGAGCAGTTCGCCACCTACATCCCGCCAGCCGGGAGTAACGCCCGAGACGTAGTGGCCGACATCTCCAGCATCGCCTCACGCGGCTAGCTACGAAGTGAGCCGAAGCAGGAAAGAGGCGGGGTTCTGCTGCGCAACCCGCAGCGGTACCCCGCCCGAGCCGCAACCGATCAGCAAGGAAGCCTGACATGGAAGCACGCAACCTACGAGGCAACCAGCGGGGACTTCCGCGCCAGACCGCAGGTTCGCCTGCCCGGAAGGGCGCTCCGTCGCCGGCCGCGCGGCCCCGGACAACCGCGCACGGGGTGGTCACTGCCCTCGCGCTCCCGGCAGCACGCGCGGAAACAGCCCAGCCGGTGAGCCCGCTGCCGCCGGGCGGCCTGCACGAGTTGCCGCGCGACGCCTCCATGCTCTACGACATCCGGCGCGTCGACGGGTCAGGGAGGGTCGCCAGCGGCGACATCATCGACGCGCTGCGCTGGCAGCCCGGCAGCACGCTCGACGTGATCGTGACCCCGCGCACGATCGTCATCCGCACGGCACCCGGCGGCCGGCTCCGCGTACCGCCCAGGCCGTGCATCATCATCCCGTCGCACGCGCGCCGCCCCCACGGCATCAGCCCCGGGGACCACGTCCTGATCGCCGCAGCGCCGGAGTTCGGCCTGGTGATCGTGTACCCGCTGTCGGCCCTGGACGAGATGATCTCCTGCTACCACGCGGCGCACCGTGAGGACGAAGGACTGCAATGACCCAGACAGAAAACATCGTCGCCGCCCGGCTGCTGCTGAAGAAGATGGGCGTCGACCCGGCCGACCTGCTACAGGACCCCGCCGCCGCGCCGGAGATCCCGACGTTCGCCGACTACATCCCCCGCGTCTCGCGGGCAGTCGGCGACGGGACGCGCCGCCTCTACACCACCTACTGGAACCGGGTACTCGATGCGTGGGGGCCGAGGCTCATCACCGAGCCGTCGCCCCTGGAGATCAGCGAGTTCGCCGAGGACATCAAGGCGAACGTCGTGCACCGCCGCAACGCCCGCGGCGGGCTCGCCGCAGCCGAGCACCTGATCGGTGCCTTGCGGTGCATGTATAACCACGCCGTCGCCGACGGCTTCCTGCCCGCAGCCGAGAACCCGGCGGCGCGCGTCCCCAAGCCGCGCCGGCCGCCCGCCTCCCGCATGGCCTTGCCCGACGGCCGGCTAGCCGAGATCAGCGCCGTCGCCGCGTCCACGGGCGATGACCCGGCCCTGGACGCGCTGATCATCCGGCTGCACTCCGAGACAGCCTGCCGGCGCGGCGGGGCGCTGGCGCTCACGCCGGAAGACCTCGATCCCGAGCACTGCCTGGTCCGGCTGCGCGAAAAGGGCGGCACGGAGCGCTGGCAGCCCGTTTCACCTACGCTGATGACCCACCTGCTCGCGCACGCGGACAGCAGGGGCGGCCTGGACTCCGGGATGCGGCTCCTGCGGTACGCGACGGGCAGGCCGATCACCGCCCGCCGCTACGACTACCTCTGGGATCGCCTTGGCGAGCACCTGCCGTGGGTCAAGACCCAGCAGGTCACCGCGCACTGGATACGGCACACCATCCTGACGTGGGTCGAGCGCCGATTCGGCTTCGCCGTCGCGCAGGCGTACGCCGGGCACCAGGACGACGCCCGGGGCGCCCGCGCCATGTCCGCCACCGGCACCTACGTCCGCGCCGGGCTGCCCGAGGTCGCAACCGCCCTCTCCGTCCTGACCGGCGAGCCCCACCCCCTCGCGCCGGAGGGGGCAGGCGCCGACGCGAGCAGTTCCGCAGACCAGTAGCGGGCCGGGGCCTCGGCCTGGCCGGTAGACTCGGCTCACTGGCTGGCACCAACGAGCACGCTTTACGAAACAGAGCCAGCCGCGCGTTCCGCGCCGGGGACCGGGGATCGTGAAGGGGCTGACCGCTGCGAGCCCGGCCGGGGAGGGCGCCGCGGCAGGCACCGCGAGCCCGCGCGGCGACGGGGACGCACGGGGCTGGCTCGCCGGGTACCTCGGCCGGTTCCCCCGGGACGCCGCCGTCCCGCGCGGGAAGCTCCGGAACATCGCGGGCACCAGATGGCCGGATGCCGCGGACCGCCCGCTTCCGCTGAGTCAGAGCAGGCAGCCGCATCGCCGCATGGAGGGCCGCAGCGGTCCGGACAAAGGCCGCCGGTCTTCGCAGAAGCTCGCGGACTGTCTCAGGAGCTTCGAGGAGCTAGGCCTTATCAGGCGGGACAACGCCCAGGACACGGTCATAATCACCGACCCCGCCGGCCTGCTCAAGCTCGCCGGCGCGCAGTCCGCTTCACGGCCGTAACCGCGGTCTGATTCCTGATCACCTGAAGCGCGGACACAGGCCGCGGCGGGCGCTGCAGCCAGTCCCTGGCCCAGCCTCAGTTCTGGGGTGCCTATCACGGTAAGCCCGTGGTGCTGAGCCGGGCCCAGTCAGCGTCGCGGATCCACCGTCGGATGCCCTCAAGGTCGCGGCAGTGCGCGGTTCCGTCGAAAGCGGCGAGGAAGCTGGAAGGCTGTTTGGGCCAGGGCTTGCCGGCCAGGCTTTCAACGGCGCCGGCGCGCAGCAGCAGCACCCCGTGCCTGGCACGGGAGATCATGACAGACAGGACGCGTGCCTCCTCGATCAGGTCGTTCGGCGCTGAGGCACGGAAGTCGGGTATGCATCCTTCCTCGGCTCCCACGATCACGACCCAGTCGAACTGCTGGCCCTTGCCGGTGTGGCCGGTAAGCAGGTGCACGCCGGGTGCGGTCAGCAGAGTGGAATCATCGCCCATCTTGATCCGTGCCCGTACCTGCGCCGGGCTCAGGCCGTCGCGCAGCAGGTCGCAGGCCCAGCCGACAGCCTCGTTCAGGGTCTGCCTGGTTCCCGGATCGTGTACGGACTCGAGCCCGCATGCGTGGCGGAGAAACGCCAGGAGGTCCGGTTCGGCGTCGACTGCCGCGCGGCTGATTCCGGCGAGCGCTGTCTTCATGATCTTGGCGGTGTCAGTGTCCAGGACCGGGTCGTCCCACCGGTGCCACGGCAGGGCAGACTGCTCGAAGGCGGCGTCGGCGAACCGGCGCCGCGGGGCCGTCCGGGCGATGACGCCGATCCGTTGACCGGGGGCTTTCTCGAGCACTGTGGCCGCGAAACAACCTGCATAGTCGGCCTCTGCGGCTGTGCTGGGAAAGGCCGCCAGCCCGCACAGGCCTCCGCCGGGCCAGCTGCCGGGGTCGGCGCTGCGCAGCTGCTGTCCCCCGGTGAACGGGGCGAGGGCGTTGACCATGTCCAGGACGGCCGGCGATGAGCGGTGGGAGTCGGCGAACACGATCACGTTGCCGCCGGTTTCCTGCTGTATCTCCTGCAGGATCTGGGTGGGGGCGGCTCCCGCGAACCCGTAGATCGCCTGCGCTGTGTCGCCCGCGTATGTCGTCCTTGCCCGGCCGATGTGCCTGATCATCCGAAGCAGCTGGGGTGTCAGGTCCTGGAACTCGTCCACCAGGACGCACGCGAACAGGCAGCGGTACAGGTCCGCGACCGCAGTGTCCTGCAGGATGAGCTCGGCGAGCCGCGGCAGGTCGTCGTACGTCAGGCGGTGCTCGGCGACCCGCTGCTGCTCGATTTCGATGGCATCGCGGTCTCCCGTCCCGGCCAGGGCAGCGCGGACCGCGGCGTCATCGAGCGGCTGCTGCTTGGCCGCCCGGAGGATGTCCTGCACGTCGCGGGCCCGCTGGAACGACAGATTCCGGTTGCGGCACTGGTCCCCCACCCAGTCCGAGTCAGGGATGGTCATCTGCGGGTCAAGGCCGATGACGTTGGCGTGCGCCCGGAAGATCCGGGCAGCCAGGCCGTGGAAGTTCGCCACGGTCACCTGGTCCCGGATGGCGGCTGCGGGCACGTGCCGCTGCAGGCGTTCCCGGATGTTGTCGCGCGCCCGGTTGGAGAAGGTTGTCACCAGCGCCTTGCGCGGCCACGGGACCTGGCCGCGCTCGAGCAGGCCGGCCACGCGCAGGGCCATCGCCTCGGTTTTCCCGCATCCGGCCGGGGCGACGATCAGCAGGCTGAGTCCGGGCGCGTCCCGGATCCGGGACTGCGCCTGCGTCGGCGTGATCATTTACGGCCCTGCGGCGAACTCGTCAAGCAGCGAGATGACGCTGCTGACTTTCCGCGCCGTCTGTTCGGTGAGCAGCCCCGCGACAGCCATGGCCGCGCGCACCTTGTACCCGGCTTTACCGCGGCGGCAGAAGGCTGCCACGTCCACGCCGGTGCGGGTTCCGCCAGGCCCGGACGCGGTGCAGTTGGCGAGTTCGTTAGCCGAGTACAAGCCGCAGGTGCTGAGGGCATTCCACACGGCGTCCACGCCGACGGCCGTGACGTACTCGGCCTCCAGATCCGGGTCTGATACCCAGACCGAACGGGGACTGAGGTCGGCCTGCTCCACGCCTAGTTTGCTGGCTGTCTCGGCTGCAGCATCAGCGTCGATCAGCAGCGACAGCGGGATGCGGAACCCAGTGTCGCCGAACAGCGCCAGGATCGCGCTCATGTCCCCGGCTCCGTCGGTCTCTATCACCGAGGCACCCAGGCGGTCCAGGTCACGGCCGGTGAGAGCGGCCACCTTCTGCACGATGATCCGGTCCGATACTCCCTCGACGGCGATCACTCGCCTCGCCGTGAGCGGCTCGAGCTTGTCCCGCACCCACCAGTGCACCTGCATCCGCTCCTGCCCCGTCAGGAAGCCCTGCTGCGGCTGCACCAGCTCGCCGCCCGGCTTGACGGTGACCACCATGTCCGGCGCGAACGCCCCGACGATATCCGGGGAGTGGGTGGCGATGATCTTCTGGTTCCCGCCGTGCTGCAGCAGCCGCGCCAGGCTCCGCTGGCTGGTCGGGTGCAGGTGTATTTCCGGCTCGTCGATCGCGACGATATTGGCCGACTCGCTGACCAGGTCATACAGGGCTACCGCGAACAGCGCCCGCATCCCGTCGGACTGCTCGGTGAGGTTGCGGGTCTGCCCGTGGCGGCTGACCTGCAGCCGGACGTCACTTAGCACGTCATCTGTCACCGCTGCCCCTGGCACGAACAGCAGGTCCTTGTCCGCTACCGTTTCCGGTAGCGCCCGGGACAGCTGCGCGGCAAGCCGTTCACGCAGCCCGCCCAGGACCGCCGAGCCGGCGAGCAGTTCCTGGAGGCTGCCGACCAGGGCGTCGAACCCGCCTTTCTCCCCGCCGAGGTCAACCGCCCGCAAGATGTCGTCGATGGCGGTGTCCCGGTCATCCCGCAAGTCCCGCGCGCTGGCGATAGCCCCGATCATCTTCCAGCCAAGGCCGGCGAGCTGGTCCCGGGACAACTGCCGGTCCGTTCCGCTACCTGGCCCGGTGCGACGGACATCCAGAGTCTCATCCTGGTCAAGCGTGGCCTCGAGCCTGATCCTCAGCGACAGGGCGCCGGAGCCCGGATCGACCGTGATCTGGTCGGCGAACAGTGCCTTCTCCTGGTCGGTAAAATCCGCCAGGACTGCTTCCAGGACCAGCGGCAGGGCGGGATCACGGAAGTCCGCCGCGCTGATCCGCGCATACAGCTGCGCGACACTCGCCCCTAGCAGCAGGTCCAGGCACCGGATCAGCGACGACTTCCCGACGTCGTTCGGGCCGACCAGCACGAGATGCCCCCGCACCTCTACTACCGCATCACGCAGCCGCCCGTGGTTCTCAACACGGACGGACCTCAGCCTCATCGCAGGCCCCGGGCGGCCGCTACGGCATCAGGACGGGACAGTCCGTGGCGCCTCGGCTGCCCCACGGCCCGCCGGGCAGGGCCCGCCGTCCCGCGCAGCCGATACACAACCGGCATAACGGTCATCTCTTTTCATAGCGAACGAAATGCACAATGGATCCGGAATAGCCAATTCCATGGCCGGAGGGATTTGCGCACACGACAGTCCTATCCCGCCTGAACTGCGCGGGAAAATGCTAGCAGGACCTTCCGTATGCGCCAGCGAATATCCAGGCAGCCTTTACGACAGCCAGGGGCTCCGGCCTGAATGCGGCGTCCGGCACCTCGTTCCCGGGCACTATGGGTGGCGGTCCCCGGACATTCCAGCTGGATCTGCTCGCCAGCATCGAGAGCCGACTCCGGCCGGGCGCGAGGCGGCACGACTGCGGAAGCCCCCGCGACGGCGGCGATCACCGTGATCGGAGGAATATGCGCGGCCGTGATAGGCGTGACCGCCTCTGCCGTCAGGTCCGTCCGGTGCTGCGGCCGCCATGGTGCATCACCACTCGGCCCCGGGCAGGGACGGAGGTCAGCGGGGTAACCGCCGGGGAACTGACGGTAAGCCCAGTCCGCGCCCGGCGTTTTCTCGTATAGCTCACCTGCACGCCGTCTCGACCCGGTCACTGTTCGCCTCCTCGCGCAGCAGAGGAGGCGCGAGTGGTGAGGGGTTTAGTCCCTGCGGCACCTCAGAGCCACCGGACGGGGCGGGTCCGCAGATTGCCTGCAGTCCCGAGGTAGGCGTTGGGGTCGCTGATGATCAGGTCGAGCTGCTGCTTCAGGTAGTCCCGGCGGCCTGCTGCCATGTCGGGGCAGTCATCGAGCGCGTCGGCCCACCCGGAGACCTGTCGGTAGACCTCGCCCGTGTTGAAGATGGTGAGGCAGGGCGGGACCGACGTAACCCGGTAGCCGTCCTGCCCCCTGCGGACAGTGGAGTAAAGGATGCTGCGCTTGGCGGGGTTGAGCCGGTCGAAGGACATCAGCCGCTCGTCGGGGCGGGCCAGTTCGGCGCGTTTTTGCTGCCGTCGCTGGCTGGAGTCGAAGTCGCTACGACGGCCGTGGACGAGCACGTAGCGTGGCGAGAGCTTGCGGCGGGCCATCAGCGGCGGGATCTCGTAGTAGTCCAGGAACGCGGTCTGGTTGTGGCCCCGGTTGAACCAGGCGCGCCACTCCGCGAGCTGGCCCTGTGCGTGGGTCAGGTCGCTGTGAATCTCAGCGCGCTCGCCGTAGAACCAGGCCTTGTGCGGTGTCTCGATCTCGACCAGGACCGGGTACAGCGACGAGCTGTCGCTGGTAATCCACATGAAGTCCGGCTCCCGGTCGCTAAGGCCAGGCAGCTTGGGCTTGGCGACCACAGCGACCGGGAACGGGGCGTTCCCGCCATCACCGTCCACGCTGTCCGCTCCCGGGACCAGTGAGGGGTGCCGTTCCAGGAATGCCTGTAGCAGGCTCTCGTCACGGGATTCCTCGCTGTCCAGCAACGCCTGCCAGCGCTCCATCAGGAAGTGCTCGTAGGTTTCCTGGTCCGGCCTGCCGGACGAGGTCCGCTCGATTTCAGCCCTGTATCCGGGCAGGTGCCCAGGGAACGGATCACGGAAATTGTCGGGTGGTGCAGGACGTCCGGACGGGGTCACTGTCGAAGGCTACTCTTCGGCCCGGTCAGCACGAACCCCGCCGCGAGCATCTGGTCACTGGTCGCCCGCCCCGTCACACCGGGCAGCGCCGCGGACCTCGGTGAACGCATGATACTCGCCCCGTCGCGCTCAACCCCAGCCTCGAAGACGAGGCGGACCGGGCAAGGCAACACGTTTCGAGTCCGGAGATGGTACAGCCCGCCTGCCGCCTGGCCAGGTGAGACACCCAGCCAGGCGGCAGGCGAGTGGCTGCGCGTTACCGCAGCAGCCAGATCACGTCGGCCTCCGCCGAAGCACCGTCGTCTTCGCGCGGGGCTGGGCTGCGGCCGGCACGGCGGAGGGTTTCGCGGAGCCGGCCTTCGATGTGCTCGTCGGTGATCCGCGCGACAGTCTCGTCGATGTCGTCGAGCGGGTCTCGCGTAGGGAATTCGCTGTGCTTATCGGTCATTCGATCTCCTCCTGGCGAGGGAGCTCCGTCGCGGGACGGGGCTGCGCGAGCCTGGTCCCGTCCCTGTCCAGGATCTGGATCAGGCGGGCGCGGGCGTCGCACACGCGCCTGCGGACAACCTCGCGGGACTTGCCGAGCTCCGCGGCGATCTCCTCATAGTCGAGCCCGCGCGCGATCCGCTCCATGACTTCCCGCTGGCTCGGGGTCAGTTCGCTGAGAACGTCCTCGACCCTTTGCTGCGCTTCGAGAGCGCACAGCTTAGTGTCCTCGGTGCCTTCCTGCTGGAGCACCCAGGCAGGGTCGCGCTCGGTGAGGCGGTCCACCACCCGTTGGGATCCGCGGGTCTTGTCCTTGATGAAATTGTGGACGACGGCCGTGCGCGCGTAACTTAGAGGCGCCCCCTGGATGGGCCACCTTTCCAGCATTTCCAGGAAGGTCTTGGACGCGGCGTCTTCGGCTTCCCAGAACTTCGCCCCGGCGATCATCGCCGCCCTCACGACCTCCCGGTAGGAGTCCCGGTAGAAGGCCTCGAACCCGCCGGGAGCCGCAAGGCTCGACCCGTGAACTGACTGCTGCGATGCGGCGGCGTCCTCCGCCGCACTCTCGAACTGGTGCACCTATAGCACCTTTCGTTAGGGGATGTTGCAGGTAGGACTTGCATGGCGGATCTCCCTTTTTCGGATTTCTTGCTTCTGTTTCGGCTTCTGCTGTATCTGCTATTTCTGCTGTCTCTGTTTCGGCTTTTATTTCTGCTGTTTTCTGCTACTTCTGCTTCTGTTCTTGCTTCTGATTTCCTTGCAGGGGAAATGCCCCCTTTGTGAACCGGAGGGGACGAAACGGCTGCCTTCGTCCCTCTCGAAAGTTCAAGTCCGCGGGGGGTCCCATGCGTGAGCATCCAGAGCAAATTTTTTCTTCCCGGGCGCCGGCCGGGCGGCCGGGAGAGCCGGGCTCACCGCCTCATGACGAGCGTCATCGCCACGAGCACGGTCGCCGCGAGGACGGCAGTGAGTGTCACCACGATTGAATGGGTTCCGGCGAAAACGCTTCCGACGCCGGCCAGCACCCCGCCGACCAACGTAAGGACTGACTCGGAGCCCGGGGGCGCGGCGCGGGAGAACCCGCTCGCGATGAAGCCGCCCTGCTGCTTTCCACTTGGCAGTCACCTCCTGCGGCGCGCACCCCGGCGGTGTCGCCCTACCCATGCAGTCCGCTCAGCCCGCATCGCGTGAGGCTAAGAAAGACGCGCCTGCCAAGAGGTCGAGCGCTAGACGTGCACCACACCTGTGGTGCAACGATTCCCTCATCGCCACTAGCCATCAGCTGGCATAACGCGAGAATGCCTGATTCGTGATGCGTTGACCCCTAGAGAAACGACGTCCACGCCAGCGCGCACGGCATGACGCTGACCATCCCCGGCCAGGGCGACGCCGCGACCCTGACGCTGACCGGCCCGTCGGACACCGGCCTGGCCCAGCCCGCGCAAGCCTCGCTCAACGCGCTCATCGCCGTCACCGGAGCACTCATCGAGCACGGCCCGGCACCGGACAACGCGGGCCTCGTCGCCACCTTCCTCGCCCTGCACGAACTCCGGGTGCGGGCCATCGCCCTGCTCAACCAGGCAGAAGACCGGGCAGCCCCGCCGGCAGCCTCACGCCCCGGCGAGCCCCCGGGCGCCTGAGCCGCGCGGCTCCCGGAACGCAGGCGGCGGAACCTACTTGACGCGGGCCGTGGGGCGCCCGCTATGGTGGACGCATGAGATCCCCGAACCGGGGATTTCTCACTGGTTTCGGTGTTCATGCCCGAAATCGGGGATACATCACTGATGTGAGGGTTCAAATCCCTCCTCGCCCACGAGACGGCGCTGCATGCTTGCTGACCTGCGGTCAGCTGCGCCATTGTCCGCAATAATTCCCGGGGGGACGACCCCCC
>Ga0335075_10004336_pt1 | contig 22227 bp, 19 predicted proteins | sample Lox_Sample_24_FD_206723 | JGI IMG/M metagenome (GOLD analysis project Ga0335075, IMG submission 206723) | Soil microbial communities from Loxahatchee National Wildlife Refuge, Florida, United States - Lox_Sample_2.4 | ecosystem: Environmental > Terrestrial > Soil > Wetlands | place: USA...
CAGCCCGTCGGCGGCGGCGACCTGGGCGTCGACCCTCGTCTCGAACAGGTCCGAGATACCGCCGGCTTTCAGGACCTGCTCGGTGTTGGCGCTGGAAGAGACGATCGCCGTGCGCAGTCCGGCGTCGCGCACCGCGTTGATGTAGCGGGAGGAGCCTTCGTACACTTCGACGCCGTCTCGCTGTAGCACCTTGAGTACGAGATCGTTCTTCCGGTTGCTCAGTCCCCACACTGTGTGCGAGCCCGGCGGGTCGGAGGGCTCGCCTAGCGGCAGTGAGATCGACCGGGCCTCCAGGAACGACCTGGTGCCCTCGAGCCGGGGCTTTCCGTCGACATATTCGTCATAGTCCTTGACGGGATCAAAAGGGACGAATTTCGTGCCCGTCTCCGCTGACTGTTCCCGGAGGAAGTCGTCGAACATTTCCTTCCACGCCGCGTCATGCACGACGGCGGTTCGGGTCACGACCCCGTCCATGTCGAAAAGGCAGGCGGTAATACCGTCCGGCAGCCCTAGCATGTGGGCCCCGGGATGCGGCAGCCACGTCTAACCTGAAAAGCCTGGCTTGTCATCGGGCAAGTCGAGGTCACTCTTGGCCAGCTCCTCGATGTTCACGTCCTTGAACGTAACGACACGCACGTTCTTGACAAACCTAGCCGGCCGGTACATATCCCACACCCACGCATCGTGCATCGTGACCTCGAAAAAGGTCTCCCCGTTGTCGGTGCTGCGCACCTTGAGGTCGACGTCGTTGGTCAAGTAAAATCGGCGCTCGGTCTCTACGACATGGGTGAACAGGCCGACGACGTCGCGGTACTCGCGGTAGAGCTGTAGCTCCATCTCCGCTTCGTACTTCTCTAGATCTTCCGCGCTCATGTCCCCTATTCTCCCTCCACCTGCCGTGGTGCCGGCACGCACCGGAACGACCGCCGGTGCTCGGGGCAGGGCCCCAGTTCCTCCAGCGCGCGCAGGTGCTCGTCGGTTACGTACCCCTTGTGACGGCAGAAGCCATATTCGGGATAACGCTCGTGGAGCTCGTGCATCATCCGGTCCCGGGTCACCTTTGCCACGATGGACGCCGCCGCCACCGAGGCCGCCACCTGATCGCCCTTCCACACGGCGAGCGCGGGCGAGCCGAGGCCCCGGACCGGAAACCCGTCGGTTAGCACGTATCCGGGCCTGCTGCGCAGGCCGGCGAAAGCCCGGCGCATGCCCTCCACGTTGCACACGTGCAGCCCGAACCTGTCGATTTCCCGCACCGGGATCGTCACCACGTGCCAGTCCACCGCTAGCCGCACGATGTCAGCGTAGGCCTGCTCGCGGACGGCCGGGGTGAGCAGTTTGGAATCGGCCAGGTGCGGCATCCGCCGGATGCCCGCCTGGTCGAGGATGATGGCGGCCACGACCAACGGCCCGGCGCACGCTCCGCGCCCGGCTTCGTCGATGCCCGCGACCGGCGCCAGTCCGGCGCGCGCGAGCACGTTTTCGTACGCGGCGAGCCCAGCGTTGCGCCGCGGTGTGTACCCGTGCTGGACCATCTCACATGGCAGATTACGCGAACAACGTATGCGCCGCTGCCAGGTTCAGCGACGGCGTGCCCGGCGCCCGGACAGCCGACGGCGCGCGCGGCGCTGCAGCCAGGTCAGCGGCACCGCGCCCGCGAATCCCAACGTCAGCGGCAACGCCGATCCCGCTGTCTGCAACGAAGTGCCATTGTCCATGGCCTTCGCGAGCGCGGCACTGGAGCCGCCGGCCGCGGCAGCCGAGGCGTTCAGCTTGGGCTGCTCGAACGTTGCGGGGATGTTCAGGAAGCCCCACCTGCTTGGCGGCCAGATGATCACGAATGCCCGGCCGAGGACGGAACTCTCCGGAATCGTTCCGCCGCCCGGATCGCCCATGTGCCCGCGCGAGTCGTAGGAGACCGCCCGGTGGTCGCCCATCACCCAGAGCCTGCCCGCGGGAACGGTGATGTTGAAGCGCTGCGCGGAGGGGGCGTTGCCGGGATAGAGATACGAGGTCTCGCTGAGCGCGACACCGTTGACCGTGACCTGTCCCTTGGCGTTGCAGCACGCCACGTGATCGCCGGGAAGTCCGATGACGCGCTTGATGTAGATGTCCGAGTCGTGGTTGATACCGATGACCCCCTCGAGGTCATCGAAGGCCTTGCTGAAGAGATTGGAGCTGGTCGGCGTGGTGTCGAAGTCCCAGGACCCGTCGCCGTTGAACACGACGATGTCACCGCGGTGGATCCCGCGGAAGTGGTAGACGAGCTTGTTGATGAGGACACGGTCCCCGATGTCGAGGGTGTTCTCCATCGAGCCGGACGGGATGAAGAAGGCCTGGATCACGTACGTCTTGATGACGAGCGCGAGGACCAGCGCGACCACGATGAGCACGGGAAGCTCGCGCGCGAAGCTCCTGCGCCGGCGACGCCTGACCGGCTTCGCGGTCCCAGGAGCGTTGGCACCGGCCTGCGGGCTATCGCTTTCCTCCGCGTCGGTTGACGTGCCGTCTGGGCCGCTAGGTGGCGACTGCCCTTCCCCGGCCTGCTGGGAGCCCGCTGGCCCCGCGGACCCCGGACCCGCGCCTAGGCCGGGGAGCACCTGCGTGTCCTCGACCTCGGGAACAGGGTCGGTGGGACCCCACGGGGGCGATCCGAAGCCTTCTCGCGAACCGCCCATCCGCGCTCCCCCTGTACCCTCGCGCCGGGTCTCTGCATCATCGCTCATCACGTTGAGCGTATCGCCACTTCCGCCAGGCCCGATCGCCTGCCTGGCGATAGTTGCCGCGTACGCCCGAGTATCATCCGGTCTGCCCGCGAAAACACCCGGGGCATGACTCTTTCGCCACCTTAGCCGCTGGTTTTCCGTAACTCGCGTCGCCGGCGCACCGGTTCGCGCGGCATTCCTTCTTCCCGATACGGGAAGGTTGCGCCGCGGCACGCAGCGCCCGGGTTCTGGGCGGGACGGGGCGTGCCCGGAATGTCACACCAGACGCAGGCTGGCCGCGCCATGATCCCAAAAGTTTTTTTCGATGGAAAATTTTTATCGCTTACTCATGCAAAACTTACATCGAAAAAAATAAGTCTTCACGATCACGCGAGCCAATGAGTGGTCCGCTTCGTCTTATGTAATGAAATTTCGGGCGAAGAGGTGGGCCGCTCCGGCGGCGAAGGGGTGAGCCGCTCCGGCGGCGCCAGGCGAGGACGCCAACGGCGAGGGCGGCGGAAGCGCCGCCTATGCCTGGTGGCGCGGTTGCGGCCGCGCCACCCGTGCGCAACACCGCGGCGGTGGGCGTGTGCAGCGCGGGTTGCTTGAAGGTGGCCGGGATCGGAAGGTCGCCTATCTGGGAAACCGGCCAGATGATCATGAACGCCCGGCCCACCACGGCGCTCTCCGGCACGCTCCCGGCACCGGGATCGGCCGTGTGGTAGCGGGAGTCAGCGGAGTCAGAACGGTTATCGCCCAGCACCCACAGGTGACCGGCCGGCACGGTGACGTTGAAGCGGATCTCGGACGGGGGATCACCCGGATACAGGTAGGACTTCTCGCTGAGCGGGACGCCGTTGACCGTGACCTGGCCGTTCGCGTTGCAGCACGCCACGTGGTCGCCCGGGAGACCGATCACCCGCTTGATGTAATCGGTCCCCGGAGTGGAGAAACCCACCAGGCTCTTCACGTCGTCGAAGAACCGGAGCACCGGGTTGCCGGGCGGGGGCGGGGTATCGGGCCCCCAGGATCCCTGGCCGCTGAACACCACGATGTCACCGCGCGCGATTCCCCGCATGTGGTAGACGAGCTTGTTGACCAGGACCCGGTCACCGGGCAGCAGCGTGTTCTCCATGGACCCGGAGGGGATGCTGAACACCTGAACGACGAAGGTCTTGAGCAGCACAGCCAAGACAAGCGCCACCACGACGACGACGGCGAACTCACGCCAGAACGGGCGCTTGCGCTTCGCGCGGTTTCCCTGTTCCGGTTTCTCCGTGTCGTCCGCGGATTCGGGAGCAGGTGCGCCGGGGGAGCTAGGACCGCCTGACTCAAGGTCCATAATCGCCTCCCCACGGCCGGGCACTCAGCTCGCGGGAGACTACTCCCGGCGCTCCTTGATCCGGGCGGCCTTGCCGCGCAGCTCGCGCAGGTAGTAGAGCTTGGCCCGGCGGACACGGCCACGCGTTACAGGCTCGATCTTCTCGATCGACGGGCTGTGCACCGGGAAGGTGCGCTCCACGCCCACGCCGTAACTGACCTTGCGCACGGTGAACGTCTCACGGAGGCCGCCGCCCTGGCGGCGGATCACCACGCCCTGGAATACCTGGATCCGGGAGCGGTTTCCCTCCTTGACTCGGACGTGCACCTTGAGGGTGTCACCAGGGCGGAAGTCCGGGACGTCGTCTCGGGTCTGAGCCTGCTCAAGCTCGGCGATCGCGGTATGCATGCTGAATATTCCTCAGTCCTGGTCGGATGCGCGCGCGCACCCCGGTGTAAGCCTGCTTACGCCAGGGCCATACCCCGGCAGAGTCAACGCCCGAATGGGCAGCGTTCTTCAGTGTGCCATATTTTCGCCGCGAACCGGAAAGCCAGCCTGAGCCAGCACCTCCCGGTCCCTGCTGTCCAGGCCGCCGGGGTCCACGGCGTGGCTGATCAGGTCGGGCCGGACAGCGGCGGTACGGCGCAGCGCCTCGTCCCGCCGCCACCGCGCGATCGCCGCGTGGTCGCCAGACAGCAGGACCGGCGGAACCTCGTATCCGCGCCACGATCGCGGCCTCGTGTACACCGGCCCCTCGAGCAGTCCGCGCATCGCGCCGCTGCCCGCGCCGAAGGAGTCATCGGCGGCCGATTGCTCGTTCCCGAGCACTCCCGGCAGCAGCCGGCAGACCGCCTCCAGGATCACGACCGCCGCCGCCTCGCCCCCGGCGAGCACGTAGTCGCCGATGCTCACCTCGTCCACCGTCGTCCGCGACCTGGCGTCGGCCACGACCCTCGCGTCGATCCCCTCATAGCGGCCGCACGCGAACACCAGGTGCGGTTCGGCCGCGTACGCGGCGGCGAGATCCTGGGTGAACGGCGTCCCGCTCGGCGTCGGGACGACCAGCCGCGCCGCCACGTCGGGGAGCACCGCGTCCAGGGCGGTTCCCCAGACATCCGGTTTCATCACCATGCCGGGACCGCCGCCGAACGGCGTGTCGTCCACCGTGTGGTGCACATCCGTCGCCCACTGGCGCAGGTCGTGCAGGCGGAAGTCGATGTCGCCGCGGGCCGCCGCCTTGCCGATCAGCGAAACGCCGAGCGGCCCGTCGAAGTACTCAGGGAAAATCGTAATGATGTCGACGTGCATCTAGACGGATTCCTCGGGGTTGAGCAGGCCGGGAGGCGGATCGATCACGAGCACCCCTGCCGCGAGGTCGACTTCGGGCACGATCGCCTTGACGAACGGCACCAGGATCTCATCGTTGGCCGCGGAAAGGGGAGAGGCTGCGGAGGGGGGAGAGCCCGCAGAGGAGGGAGAGCCCGCAGAGGAGGGAGAGCCCGCAGAGGAGGGAGAGCCCGCGGCTGCCGGGCGCACGGCGAGCAGATCCTGGCCATGGTGCAGCACGTCCGCCACGACGCCGACCGGGGTGCCATCCGCGGTGCGGACGGACAGCCCGATCAGCTCGTGATCACGGAACTCGTCCGGATCGTCCAGGGGGGCGAGCGTGGCGGAATCGACGCTCAGCCAGGTACCCCTGAGCTCCTCAGCGGCGTCGCGGTCGCGGACGCCCTTGAACCGGACGACCAGCTCACCGGACTGCCAGCGGGCGGCCGCCACGGTCAGCGGCCCGCGGGCGGCAGGATCGGTGTCGAGCCGTGATCCGGCGGCGAACCGGAGGTCAGGATCGTCGGTCCGCACGCTGACGACGACGCTGCCGCGTATCCCGTGCGCGCGGCCGACCCGGCCGACGATGACCTGCATGGCCTGCCGTCAGCGCACCTCGCCGGTCTCCAGCAGGTCGATGCGGACGTGACGGTTCCCGGCCAGGGAACCGATCACGGTCCGCAGCGCCCGGGCGGTCCGCCCGCCCCTGCCGATGACCTTCCCCAGGTCGTCCGGGTGCACGCGCACTTCAAGTACGTTGCCACGGCGCAGCATCCGGCTGACGACGTGGACGTCCTCGGGGTACGCGACGATTCCCCTGACCAGATGCTCAAGGGCTTCCTCAAGCACGTCAGGCTCCGTTACCGCCGTCGGCAGCGTCGGTCTTAGGGGCGCCCTCCGGGGCCTCCGCGCCGGCGCTGGACTTGGCCTCGGCCTGCGCTTCCTGCTTCGGCTGGTCCTGCTTGGGCTGGTCCTTCTTCTGCTGACCGCCCCTGGCCGGCCTGGCGGCGGCCTTGGTGTCCCTGGTGTCCTTGGCCGCGAGGCTTTCCTTCACCAGCGTCTCGTAGCGCTCCTTCTTGTCCGCCTTAGGCTCGGCGGTCTTGAGGGTCCCCTCGGCACCCGGCAGGCCCTTGAACTTCTGCCAGTCGCCGGTGATGGTAAGGAGGTGCCGCACCGGGTCGGTGGGCTGAGCGCCCACGGAAAGCCAGTGCTGCACCCGGGCCGAGTCAACCTCGATGAGCGACGGCTCCATCTTGGGGTGATACTTACCGATCTCCTCGATGGCGCGCCCGTCTCGCTTGGTACGCGCGTCGGCGACAACGATCCGGTAGTAAGGTTCCCGGATCTTGCCCAGGCGCTTTAGCTTGATCTTGACAGCCACGGCTGTGCTCTTCTCCCAGCAAGTTAGGTACGTGTGTCGGGCACCCGCCAGCGGGGAATGGCCGGCCGGACCGAGCGAAGGGGCCAAGCCGGGCGAACGAGGAGAGGGCGCCGCTCGGCCAGGTATCGCTGGCTATTGTGCCAGATCCCGGCGGCTCAGGGGTAATCGCCTGGCCGCCCGGGCAGGCGCCCGTCCCCTCCGATGAGCAGCGGAACGCTGATGCGTTGTATGAGGTCAGGGACATTTGTCACTCAATGCGGCTGGCGTGACCTCTACGTGTATCTATACGAAGAAACAGTTGCATAACGTGCGTTGACTTCACCAGCCGCCCCCCATAGCGTGACCGTACTCTTGTGCATTATCAGGACAGACGTTCGCAGAGCGGACAGACCGAGCAGACAAGCGGGCCCGAGGACACGGTACGGCAGCCCAAAGCGTCCAACGTCCCGCGGGCTAGTGGTGCCTCCTAACGTCGCTATCAGTCACGCCCGGTCCGGACAGGGCGCACGGCCGACCCGCGGCTGCCGTAGCGCCGCCGCTGCGTAGTCGATACCTGTTTAGCGCTCAACAAGCACATCTCGTTACACAAGGATTGGAGTGGTGTTAGCCTCAAGGCTCTTACTGGCGAAACACGGAATCCAGTGACGTTACCGCCTATATACGCCGGTCCGCTTCAGGTCTGGAGATACCCCCCGAAATTCCCGGAGCGGCCGGCCTAAGCCAGCGACGCAGACATCACCCCGGACATGGCAGGCGTCCTCCCCCGGCGCCTACCGAAATAAGGAGAGGTCCATACCATGACTGACCAGACTGGGCAACCCGCCGCTCCGGTCGGCGGTGTTACCCGGCGCAGCCTGTTCCGGGCGGCCGGCGTCGGCGCGGCCGTCGTCGGGGGCGGCAGCCTTCTCGAGGCCTGCAGCTCGGGCATCAAGGGCGCTTCGAACAACTCCAGCTCGGGTGGCAGCAGCAAGGAAATCACCATCGGCTGGGTCCACCCGCTGACCGGATCGCTGGCCGGCTTCGGCCACCCGGACATGTGGATCATCCAGCAGATCATGCAGACCGCCGCGTACAAGAACGGCTTCAAGATCGGCGGCTCCACCTACAAGGTCAACATCAAGTCCTACGACAGCCAGTCGAGCGTCACCGAGGCGGGCAACCTGGCTAAGCAGGCGATCCTGAGCGACAACGTCGACCTGCTTTTCGCTTCCTCCACGCCGGAGACGGTGAACGCGGTGGCCAGTCAGGCTGAGACCCTGGGAACGCCGCTGGTCTGCGCGAACGTCCCGTGGCAGTCCTGGTACACCAACCTTGGCGGTAACCCGATCAAGCCGACGCTCAAGCCCAAGTACACGACGATGTACTTCCTCGGCGCCGACACCCTCGTGCACTGCTTCGTCCCGATGTGGAACCGGATCCATGACCAGCTGAAGACCAACAAGGTCGTGGCGGCCGCGTTCCCGAACGACTCCGACGGCAACGCCTTCCGCGCCGTGTTCCCGCCCCTTGTCAAGGCGGCGGGCTACACGCTCGACATGTCGGTCCCGTACACGGACGGGCTCACCAACTACACCTCGATGATCTCCCAGTTCAAGTCGGATAACGCGGACTTCTTCACCAACGTGCCGCTGCCCCCGGACTTCGCCACCATGTGGAAGCAGTCCATCCAGCAGGGCTTCCGGCCGAAGCTCGCGACCGTGGCGAAGGTGCTGCTCTTCCCCACCGACGCCTACGCGATGGGGTCGTCGGTCTACAACGTGGCCACCGACACATGGTGGACGCCCACCCTCCCGTGGCACTCCTCCTTCACGGGCGAGAGCTGCCAGGACGTGGCGAACGCGTTCACCGCGGCCGGCCTCGGCCAGTGGAACGCGAACATCAGCAACTACACGCTCTTCGAGATCGCGCACGCGGCGCTGACCGCGGTGAACAACCCGCACGACCACGACGAGGTGGCCGAGGCCATCCACAACGTGAACATCCCGGACGCGCTGGCCGGCCCGATGAACTTCACCTCGAGCAGCAACCCCGCGCCCGGCGTCGTGATCACCCCTCCGGTCGGCATCCAGTGGCAGAAGGGCACTACCTACCCGCTTGAGGCCAAGGTGGTCGACAACACGCTGCTGTCGCAGGCGACGATCACGGGCGATCTGCTGCCGACCAACCAGTGAGCAATGGCAAGTTCATTGCTTGACCTAGACCACGTGACGAAGCGGTTCGGCCGCGTCGTCATCGCGGAAGATCTGTCGTTCTCGGTCGGGGCCGGGGACACGGTCGGGATCGTGGGGCCGAACGGCGCTGGCAAGACCAGCCTGTTCGGCCTCATCTCCGGCGACCTGTCCCCCGGCGCCGGCCAGGTCAAGTTCGCCGGGCGCACCGTCACCCGGCTGGACGCCGCCGCCCGGTGCCGTCTCGGCATCGGGCGGACCTATCAGGTGCCGCGCCCGTTCGTGGACATGACCGTATTCGAGAACGTCCTCGTCGCCGCACAGCAGGGCGGCGGGCTGCGGCGGCGCCCTAGCTACGCCGCGGCCGCGGAGGCGCTCGAGCGCACCGGGATCGCGAGCGAGGCCAACCTGCCCGCTGCCAGGCTCGGCCTGCTTCAGCGCAAGCGGCTGGAGATCGCCCGCGCCCTCGCCACCCGGCCGACGCTGCTGCTGCTCGACGAGGTGGCGGGCGGGCTGACCGACCCGGAAGTCACCGCGCTTGTCGAGATCGTCCGCGACATCAACGCCGAAGGCACCGCGGTGATCTGGATCGAGCACGTCGTCCGCGCGCTGACCTCGTTCGTCAGCCGTATGGTCTGCCTGTACGGCGGGCAGTTCGTCGGCGACGGCGACCCGGCCGCCGTGCTGGCGAATCCCAGGGTGCGCGAGGTCTACCTGGGCAGCGACATCAGCGCGTCCGCGGCCGAGGTGGCGCTGGAACAGGAAGAGACGAAATGAGCGAGCGTACCGGGAGCGGCGCGCCGCTGCTCGAAGTCCAGGACCTCGTCGTGCACCACGGGCAGCTCCGGGCACTTTCCGGCATCTCGCTGCGTGTTTATCCCGGCGATGTATACGCGATCATCGGCGCGAACGGCGCGGGAAAATCAACTTTGCTCCGAACGATCGCCGGTTTGCACCGTCCGACCGGAGGCTCGATCGGTTACGAGGGCAGGGACGTGACCAGGATTCGGCCCGAGAAGCGGGCCATGGCCGGCATCGTGATGGTCCCGGAGGGGCGGCGTCTGTTCCCCTCGCTGACCCTCGAGGAAAACCTCAAGGTCGGTGCCACCTATGCGCGCAAGGGCCCGTGGACGATCGAGCGGGTGTACGACACCTTCCCGTTCATGAAGGACCGCCGCGGCCAGAAGACCGCGCAGATGTCCGGCGGCGAGCAGCAGCAGGTCGCCATCGGCCGGGCGCTTGTCGCGAACCCGCGGGTGCTGCTGCTCGACGAGCTATCGCTCGGCCTGGCCCCGGTCATCGTCCAGCGGATCTACGGCGTGCTGCCGCAGATCCTGGCCTCGGGCGTGACCGTGCTGCTTGTCGAGCAGGACGTGAGCCAGGCGCTCCGGGTCGCCACGCACCTGCAGTGCCTGCTCGAGGGGCACACGACCCTGGAAGGGCGGCCGTCCGACGTGACCGCGGAGCAGGTCGAGGCCGCGTACTTCGGCATGGCCGGTGCCGCAAGCGGGCACCCCGGCGAGGGGAGCGAACGTTAATGGCCTGGGTTAACGCCATCATCCAGGGCATCTTGACGGGTGGCCTTTACGCGCTGTTCGCGTGCGGGCTTTCGCTGATGTTCGGTGTCATGAAGGTGGTGAACCTCGCGCACGGCGACCTCGCGACGATCGCGGGCTACGTCGGCATCGGGGTCATCGCGGCCACGCACATGCCGTTCCTGTGGTCGGTCCCGATCGTGGTGCTTGTCATGGCGGCGCTCGGCTACGTCCTGCAGCGGACAATGATCCAGGCGGCGCTGCACCGGGGCGAGCTGACCACGCTGATCGTGACCTTCGGCCTTTCGATGGTGATCGAGAACGGCCTGCTGCAGTTCTTCACCGCCAACAACCGGGGACTCGGCGTCGGGCAGGGCATCGTCACCGCCTCGTTCTCGATCGGCTCGCACATCCAGATCGCCTGGCTGCTCGTGATCATCTTCGTGCTAGCCGTGGTGGTACTGCTCGGCCTGCAGTACTACCTCTCCTCGTCTAAGTACGGTCGGCTCATCCGCGCCGTAGCGGACGATCGCGAGGCGGCGCAGCTTTCCGGTGCCGACTACCGCCACGTGTTCGGGATCGCGGCGGCGATCGCCTTCGGGACGGTGGCGCTGGCGGGCGTCTCCTACAGCATGACCACCGTGATCGACCCGACCACAGGAACCGACACGATCCTGCTGTTCGCGTTCGCCGCGGTCGTCATCGGCGGCATCGGCTCGCTCTGGGGCACCCTCGTCGGCGGAATCGTGCTCGGCGTCGCCCAGCAGATCGGCGCCCAGGTCAACATCTCCTACGAGGTGCTGGCCGGTTACGTCATCTTCCTTGTCGTCCTGGTGATCCGGCCGCAAGGGCTTACCGCGCGGAGGTCGCAGTCGTGAGCGCTGTTACAGACGCCACCGTCCGTTCGGGAGAAGAGTTCCGGGTCACCCGGTCACGCAGAAACGTGGCCTGGACCGGCATCGGCGCGCTTGCCATCATCGTCGTCTTCGCGCTCTTCCCGTACTTCGTTTACTCGGGCACCACCGCGATCCTGGTGCAGGCATTCATCGTGCTGACCGTGGCCAGCATGTGGAACCTGCTCGCCGGGTACGCCGGCCTGGTCTCGGTGGGACAGCAGGCGTTCATCGGCCTGGGCGCGTACTTCGTGCTGATCCTGGCGATGCACAGCTTCTCGCCGTTCCTCGCGCTGCCGATCGCGGCCATCCTGGCCGGGGTCGCGGCGCTGCCGCTGTGGTGGCTGGTCTCCCGGCTGCGCACCGGGTACTTCGCGATCGCGACCTGGGTGCTCGCCGTGGCCATCATGCTGTTCATCGAGCGGTTCCCGTCGCTCGGTAGCGGCACCGGCATGCCGCTGCCCGGTTTCTCCGGCCTGTCCCCGACGCTGCTCAACGCCTACACCTACTGGGCCGCGCTCGCGGTCACGGTGCTCGCACTCGGCGCCGTCTACTTCCTGCTCCGCAGCAAGCTCGGCCTGGTGCTTACCGCGGTTCGCGACGATGAGGTCGCCGCGCGCAGTTCCGGCGCACGGGTCGGGATGGCCCGGATGCTTGTTTTCGTCGTGGCCGCGGTCGGGTGCGGCGCGGCCGGCGGAGTGCTGGCCATCGAGCAGCTTCAGGTCACGCCGGACGGTATGTTCACCGTGCAGTGGACGGCCGAGATGGCGTTCGCGGTGATCATCGGCGGGCTCGGCACGATCGAGGGGCCGATCATCGGCACCATCGTCTACATGGTGCTGCAGCAGACGCTGCAGTCCTACAACGCCTGGTACCTGATCATCCTGGGCCTGGTCGCGATCGTGGTCACGCTGTTCGCGCGGCGCGGCCTGTGGGGCCTGCTTGACGAGAAGTTCAACATCCGGCTCTTCCCCGTGGGTTACCACCTGTGGGCACCCGGCGAGACCCGGCGCAAACGCGGCAACGGGGTGACTCCGGCCCACGGCAAAGCCAGCATCGGCGGCTGAGCGCTCCGGCCCCCTCGGCCGCCCTGCGGGAAGGCGAACAGTTGCCCTCGCGGGTCAGAATGGTGGCGTGCTGCTCACCGAACTCGCCGGGGTATCCCGGACCGTCGCCGGAACGCCGGCCCGGCTGGCCAAGATCGACGCGCTCGCGTCCGCGCTGCGGAAGGCCGGGCCCGAGGAGGTGCCGATCGCGGTGGCCTACCTGTCCGGAGAGCTGCCGCAGCGGCAGATCGGCGTGGGGTGGGCCGCGCTGCGCGCTGCGCCGCCGCCCGCCGCCGAGCCGTCGCTCACGCTGACGGACGTGGACGAGGCGTTCAGCCGCATCGGCGCGGTGGCGGGCAAGGGGTCGGCCGAGACACGTAAGCGGCTGGTCGGCGACCTGTTCGGCGCGGCGACCGGCTCCGAGCAGCAGTTCCTGGTCGGGCTGCTGTCCGGCGAGCTCCGCCAGGGCGCGCTCGACGGGGTGATGACCGATGCGGTCGCGAAGGCGGCCGACGTTCCCGTGGCCGGAGTCAGGCGCGCGGTGATGCTCAGCGGGTCACTGGCCCGCACCGCGGAGGCCGCGCTTAGCGGCGGAAGCGAGGCGCTGGCGAAGTTCGGCCTCCAGGTCGGACGGCCGGTCAAGCCGATGCTCGCGGCGAGCGCGCCTTCCATCGCCGACGCGCTGGCGAAGACCGGCGGGCCGGCCGCCGTCGAATGGAAACTCGACGGCATCCGCATCCAGGCGCATATTGACAGCGGCGACGTGCGGCTGTTCACCCGGACGCTGGACGACATCACCGTCCGGCTGCCCGAGGTCGTGGCGGCGCTGGGCAAGCTGCCGGTGCGCACCGCCGTGTTCGACGGCGAGCTGATCGGGCTGCGCCCGGACGGCAGGCCGTTCCCTTTCCAGGACACCGCGGCCCGCGCCGCCAGCGAGGTGGCGCTGAACGCCGTGCCGCTGTCGGTGTTCCTCTTCGACGTGCTACACCTGGACGGCGCCGACCTGATCGACCTGCCGGACGAGCGGCGGCACGCCGAGCTGGCCGCGGTCGTGCCCGAAGAGCTGCTCATGCCCCGGATGGTCACGGACTCCGCGGACGAGGCCACGGCGTTCTTCACCGACGCGATCGGCCGCGGCCACGAAGGGGTCGTGGTCAAGTCGCTGTCCGCCCCGTACGCCGCGGGCCGCCGCGGATCCGGCTGGATCAAGGCCAAGCCGCGGCACACGCTCGACCTGGTGGTGCTCGCGGTCGAATGGGGCCACGGCCGACGCCGCGGGTGGCTTTCCAACCTGCACCTCGGCGCCCGCGATCCGGAGACCGGCGGCTGGGTCATGCTCGGCAAGACGTTCAAGGGCCTCACCGACGAGCTGCTCACCTGGCAGACGGCGCGGCTGCTTGAACTGGAGGAGCGCCGGGAGGACTGGACCGTCTACGTCCGCCCGGAACTGGTGGTCGAGATCGCCTTCGACGGCGTGCAGCGCAGCCCGCGGTATCCGGGCGGCGTGGCGCTCCGTTTCGCCCGGGTTCTCCGTTACCGCGAGGACAAGACAGCCACCGAGGCGGACACGATCGACACGGTCCGCTCCCTGGCCGGCGAGTGATCGCCGACGTTACTTCTTCTTGCGGCGCTTGTTCTTGCCGCCGCCACCGCCGAACGCCGCGGGGATGTTTCCCGGCAGGCCGCCGGCCGGCGGAACCGGCGGCAGCCCGCCAGGGCCGCCACGGAACCCGGCGAACCCGTCCCCGCCGAGGCCGCCGCCGGGACCGGCCGCCGCGGTGGCGTCGCGCAGCATCTCGGCGAGCTCGTCCATCGACTGCGGCGTACCCTGAGCGCCGGGGGCGCCCTGCCCGCCAGCTCCCCCGGCCTTCCCGGAGCCATCCGGACCGCCGGCCTCCTGCGCGGCGGCCAGCGCCTTGCGCGGGTCACCGCCCGGGCGCTTGCGCTTGTTGTTCTTCTTCCCCTTCGCCGTGGCCCGCGCGGAGCGGCGGCCCCCCATCAGGCCGCCCATGCCCGGTACCGCGCCGCCGAACATGGCGCGCATCTGCTTCTGGCCCTCGAAGAAGTTCGTGACGAGCTTGGATACCTCGCCGACGGCCACCCCCGACCCGTTGGCGATCCGCAGCCGCCGCGAGCCGTTGATGATCTTCGGGTTGCGCCGCTCCTCGGGCGTCATCGACCGGACGATCGCCTCCGCCCGGTCCAGGTCCCTGTCGTTGACCTGGGACAGCAGCTCCTTGTTCCGCGCGGCGCCTGGCATCATGCCGAGCAGGTTCTGGATCGGGCCCAGCTTGCGCAGCATCCCCAGCTGCTCGATGAAGTCCTCGAGCGTGATGCCGTCGCCTGACATCAGGCGCGAGGCCATGTTCTCCGCCTGGGACGCGTCGAACGCCTTCTCCGCCTGCTCGATCAGGCTGAGCACGTCGCCCATGTCCAGGATCCGGGAAGCCATCCGGTCCGGATGGAAGACGTCGAAATCGCTCAGCTTCTCGCCGGTGGACGCGAACATGATCGGCTTGCCGGTGAGCGAGGCGATCGACAGCGCCGCGCCGCCACGGGCATCGCTGTCCAGCTTGACCAGCGCCACGCCGTCGTAGCCCACGCCTTCACCGAACGCCTGCGCGGTCGCCACCGCGTCCTGGCCGATCATCGCGTCGACGACGAACAGCACCTCGTCCGGCTCCACCGCGTCCCGGATCGCGGCGGCCTGCGCCATCATCTCCTCGTCGACGCCCAGCCGCCCGGCGGTGTCGATGATCACCATGTTGTGCTGGGTGCGCCGCGCCTCGTCCAGTGACTGCCGGGCCACCGCGACCGGGTCCCCGACGCCATTCCCCGGCTCGGGCGCGTACACCGGGACGCCGGCTTGCTGCCCGACCACCTGGAGCTGCTGCACCGCGTTCGGCCGCTGCAGGTCGGCGGCGACGAGCATCGGGGTGTTGCCCTGCTCCCGCAGCCACCGCCCGAGCTTGCCCGCGAGCGTGGTCTTACCGGCCCCCTGCAGGCCGACTAGGAGGATCACGGTCGGCGGGACCTTGGCGAACCGCAGCCGGCGCGCCTCGCCGCCGAGGATCCCGATGAGCTCCTCGTGCACGATCTTGATGACCTGCTGGGCCGGGTTGAGCGCGGCGGACACCTCCTCGCCGCCGGCCCGCTCCTTCACCCGCGCGATGAACTGCCTGACCACGGGCAGCGCGACGTCCGCCTCGAGCAGGGCGATGCGTATCTCCCGCGCGGTCGCGTCGATGTCCGCGGGGGACAGCCGTCCCTTGCCGCGCAGCGAGGAGAAGACCTGGGTCAACCGGTCGGAGAGCGTCTCAAACACGCACTCAAGGTTACCGGCCCGCGCGGCCTAAGCGGAGAGGGTGAGCGCGGCCAGCACCGCGCTGACCGTGTGGCGGCGGGCTTCGGGGTCGGTGAGCAGACCGCCGGCGGCGTCGGTGACGTAGAAGACGTCGACCGCCTCGGCGCCAAGCGTCTCGACCCTGGCCGCGCGCAGGTTGAGCCCGCACTCGCCGAGTGCCCGCCCGATTCGCCACAGCAGGCCTGGCTCGTCGTGCGCGCGGACCTCGACCACGGTCGCGGTATCCGATGCGCTGTCGACCAGCGTGACCTTGGGCGGCGGCACCACGGTGCCTTGCGGGCGGACGGCGCGGGCCCGCCGCTCCAGGCGGTCCTCCACGTCCAGCCGCCCTTCGAGCATCCGCCGCAGGTCGGCCGCGACCAGGGCGGCGTCCGGCGGGTCGCCGTATTCCGGGACCACGCTGAACACGGTGACGGCCGTGTCGCCGACCGCCGTCGCGTTGGCGCCGCGCACCGCGAGCCGGTGCGAGGCGAGCACGCCGGCCGCGCGCCACAGCAGCCCGGGCCGGTCGAGCGCGACCACGGTGACCTCGTTGCCGTTGACGACCGCGGCCGGGCCGCCGTTGGCGACCAGGGCGAGCTGGTCGTCGCGCAGCGGGGCGGGTTCCGGCACCGGCTCGCCGGCCAGCACCGCGCAGACCCGGCGGACCAGGTCGGCGACCAGTCCCGCCTTCCAGTCGTTCCACGCCGCCGGCCCGGTCGCCAGGCCGTCCGCCCGGGCAATCGCGTGCAGCAGGTCCAGGAGCAGTCGGCCGCCCACGGTCACGGCCACGTGCTGCACGGTCACCGGGTCGTCGAGGTCGCGCCTGGTCGCCACCATGGGCAGCAGCAGGTGGTACCGGACAGCGGCGGCGACGATCTCGGCATCGGCGTCGGTCAGCCCGACGCGGCGGGCGAAGTCCCGCGCGACGACCTCGCCGGAGACGCTGTGGTCACCCGGCCAGCCCTTGCCGATGTCGTGCAGCAGCGCGGCGAGCAGCAGCAGGTCGGGACGGGTCACGTCGCGGGTCAGCGATGCGGAGTTCGCCGCGCACTCCACGAGGTGCCGGTCCACGGTGAACCGGTGCAGCGGGTTGCGCTGCGGCCGGTTCCGCACCCGCTCCCAGTCCGGGATGAGCGCGGTCAGCAGCCCTTCCTGGTCCAGGGCCTCCCAGACGGCGATCGCGCTCGGGCCGGCCCCGAGCAGGGCGAGCAGCGCATCCCGCGCCTCGTCCGGCCACGGGACCGGCAGCGGCGGGCATTCGGCGAGCCTGGCCAGTGCCCGCGGCGCCAGCGGAAGCCCGGACTGCGCCGCCGCGGCGGCGGCCCGCAGCACGAGCACGGGATCCGAGGCGGGCGATGCCGCCCGGGCGAGGACCACCTCGCCGTCCTGCTCGACAACGCCGTCCGCGAGCGGGCGGCGTTCCGGCTTCGCGCGCCGCATCCGCACGCCGAGGGGGCGGCGTCCGCCGCCCCGGCCGGCCTGCCAGAAGGCGTGGTCCACCGCGTAGGCGACCGTGCGGCCGGCACCGGCCAGGTTCCGCAGCAGCGCGTCGCCGTCGAGCAGGCCGAGCACGCGCGCGACCTCGTCCTGCTCCTCGAGCACAAGCCGGTCAAGGCGGCGGCCGGTGACATCGTGCAGCACGTGGCGCGCATCGAGTATCTGCTCATAGGCGGCGCGCACCCGCGGGCCTGGCGCAGGGGCGACCCAGGCGGCGGCGATGGCCTGGATCGCGTGCACGTCCCGCTGGCCGCCGCGCGACTCCTTCAGGTCCGGTTCGAGGAGGAAGGCGAGTTCGCCGTGCAGCCGGGTTCGCTGCTCGTGCATGTCCTTGAGTTCGGTCAGCCTGGTCCGGGCGTTGCCACGCCAGTCTTCGAGCGCTCCCTCCCGGAGCCGGTTGGTCAGGTCCGGGTCACCGGCCACGTGCCGGGCGTGCAGCAGCCCGAGTGCGACCTTGAGGTCGTTCCCGGCCACCCGCCTGGCCTGCGGCACCGTCCGGACGGCGTGATCGAGGTGGGCGCCGGAATCCCAGACCGGATACCAGATCCGGTCCGCGATCTTGGCAATGCCCTCCCTGCCGTCGTGCAGCAGGAGCACGTCGAGATCGCTGCCGGGCAGCAGTTCCTTGCGGCCGTAGCCGCCAACGGCGACGAGGGCCACGCCGGGCTCCGCCCCCAGCATCCCTGCCAGCCACTGGTCTGTTTCTGTGGTCCTTCGGCTACGGTCAGCCGCGAATGAAGTCATCCGGCTTAGAGCGCGTCCGAGCCCCGTTCGCCGGTGCGCACGCGGACGACGGAATCAACCGGCACTGACCAGACCTTGCCGTCGCCGATCCGGCCCGTCTGGGCGGCCTTGACGATGACACCAACCAGGTCCTCGGCATCCTCGTCGTCGCAGATCACCTCGACGCGAACCTTGGGCACGAGATCGACCTGGTATTCCGCACCGCGGTAGACCTCGGTGTGCCCGCGCTGCCTGCCGTACCCGCTCGCCTCACTGACTGTCATGCCGTGCACGCCGAACGCCTGCAACGCCGCCTTGACATCGTCGAGCTTGAAGGGCTTGATGACAGCCGTAATGAGCTTCATAGAGACCACCCTCTCGTTCACCTGACCCCGACGATGCCTTAGTGGCGTTTCCTGCGTCCAGTCCGAATGTGTCGGAATGGTGAAACGGGAGGGCGCTGCGTTACATCAGTGTTTCGTTTCGCGAGGTCAGCTGCCGAGGATGGCGTCGACGAACGTGGCCGGGTCGAACGGCGCCAGGTCATCTGGTCCTTCACCGAGGCCGACGAGCTTGACAGGGACGCCGAGTTCCTGCTGCACCGCGATCACGATGCCGCCCTTCGCGGTCCCGTCCAGCTTGGTGAGCACGATGCCGGACACGTCCACCACCTCGGCGAACACCCGAGCCTGGCGCAGCCCGTTCTGGCCCGTCGTGGCGTCGAGCACGAGCAGCACCTCGTCCACGGCGGTGCGCTTCTCGATGACCCGCTTGACCTTGCCCAGCTCGTCCATCAGGCCGGCCTTGGTGTGCAGGCGCCCGGCGGTGTCGATGAGTACCACGTCTACTTCGGCCTCGATGCCCTGGCTCACCGCCTCATAGGCGACGCTCGCCGGGTCGGCGCCTTCGCGGTCGGACCGGACCGTCTCTGCTCCTACCCGTTCGCCCCATGTCTGCAGTTGGTCGGCCGCTGCCGCGCGGAACGTGTCCGCCGCGCCGAGCAGGACGGACTGACCGTCCCCCACCAGGGCGCGCGCCAGCTTCCCGCAGGTGGTGGTCTTGCCGGTGCCGTTGACGCCCACCATCATCAGGACCGCCGGCCTCCCCTCGTGGCGCTGCGTCCGCAGCGCCCGGCTGGCGGTGGTCTCGACCTGGGCGAGCAGTTCGGTCCGGAGCATCTGCCTGACTTCCTCCGGAGTCCGGGCTCCCTCGACCTTCACCTTGGTCCTCAGGTCCTCCGCGATCGACCGGGACGGCGACACGCCGACGTCGGCCGTGATCAGGACATCCTCGATCTCGTCCCACGTGTCGTCGTCGAGCCGGTCCCGCGACAACAGGTTCAGCAGCGCGGACCCGAACCCGCTCTGCGATCGCGCCAGCCGCGCGCGCAGCCGGACCATCCGCCCGGCCGAAGGCGGTGGCTTCTCCGGGGCCGGCTTCTCGACCGGTGGGGCGGGCGGGGGAGCCGGCGGCGCCTCCTGGGTGGGCACGGCCGGGGGAAGGGTCGCCTCCCGGGCACGCTCCAGTGTCTCGGTCCCGGCCGTACCACCTCGCGTGTCTGATTCCTGTCCGGGCACGGCCCGAGTCTCGCGTTGCGGAAACCGCCGGCGGCCAGAGGGCCGGAGGAGAAACAGCCCGCCCGCGCCGAGCAGGGCGATCACGCCCAGCACCACGATGAGGATGATGTATGCCAATGCCATGACAAGCCTCAGTCTTCCAGATCACAGCGATGCGCCGCACAGCGCACCCGGCACGGCGAAGTCGCGGCCGCAGGCTCTAGCTTGCCCTATCAGGCGCGGGCCACACGGCCACCCCCCGGTTCACTACGCGGGTTCGTGCTCGCGGATGCGCTGGCTGATCACGGTGGATACGCCGTCGCCGCGCATCGACACACCGTAGAGGGCGTCCGCGGCCTCCATCGTCCGCCGCTGGTGGGTGATCACGATCAGCTGCGAGCTCTCCCGCAGTTCCTCGAAAACGCGGAGCAGGCGCTGCAGGTTACTGTCGTCGAGCGCGGCCTCGACCTCGTCGAGCACGTAGAACGGAGACGGCCGTGCCTTGAAGATCGCGAACAGGTAGGCGATCGCGGTCAGCGAACGCTCGCCGCCGGACAGCAGGGATAGCCGCTTGACTTTCTTGCCCGGCGGCCGGGCCTCGATCTCGATGCCGGTGGAGAGCATGTCATCCGGCTCGGTCAGCAGCAGCCGGCCGGAACCGCCCGGGAAAAGCCGCGAGAAAAGCTGCTCGAACTCGCGTGCGGTGTCGGCGAACGCGGAGGCGAACACCTCCCGCACCCGGTCGTCCACCTCCTTGACGACGGTGAGCAGATCACGCCGGGTCTTCCGCAGGTCTTCGAGCTGGGTGGCGAGGAACTGGTGCCGCTCCTGCAGCGCCGCGTATTCCTCGAGTGCCAGCGGGTTCACCTTGCCGAGCCTGGCGAGCTGGCGTTCGGCCGCCTCAGCGCGCCGCTCCTGCTCGGCCCGGTCGTACGGAACGCCGGTGACCTGCCCGCCAGCCTCGGCGGCGGGACCGGCGCCGTTGCCGTTCGCCGAGCCGCCTGCCACGTCGTCGCCGTGGTCGGCGCCGTCCAGGTCGGCCCGCGCCGCCTCGGTCACCGCGCGCAGCGCCTCGGCGAGCGTGGCCGGCGGCTGCGAGCGGGACGCGCCGGGTTTGTCGGATTTGTCGCGAGAGGCGGCGGCGGGGGCGGGCACGAGGACGTCCGGGCCGTATTCGGCTACCAGAACGTCCGGCTGGATTCCGTACTCCTCGACCGCGTTCGCCTGGAGCTGTTCGAGCCGGAGCCGGTGCTCGGCCCGCGCGATCTCCGTCCCGTGCGCGGTGTTCACCACCGAGTCAAGTTCGGCCGCCAGGGACGTCACCCGGGAGCGCAGCGCCTTGAGCGACTCCGCCTGACCGGCGTTTTCTGCCTCGGCTTCGCCGCGCCGCGTCTCCGCGAGGGCCAGCGATGACACGGCCGCGGACACCGCCCGCGCCGCCCCCGCGGACACCGCCCGCGCGACCGCGGCCTGAGTCGCGCGCTGCCGGCGCCGTGCCGCGGCCCGCTCGCGCGCGGCCCGCTCCGAGGCCGCGGCGGCGGCCAGCGAGTCGGCGCGCCCGCTGATCGCGCGCAGCCGCTCCTCCACGGTGCGGACCTCGAGACGGGCCTCCATCTCGGCGTTGCGCGCGGCGGTGCAGCGCTGCGTCATCTCCTCGCGTTCGGCTTCGGCCATCTCGTTCGCGAGTTCCGGATCGCGGGCCCGAAGCTCCTCGGCTTCCGCCTCGGCGAGTTCGCTCTTGAGCTGGGCGAGCTTGCCCAGGTCCTTGTCCGCGGACCGCTTGGCCGCGCCGACCGCGGCGTCCAGCCGGTTGGCCTCATCCCTGGCCGCCCGCGCGGCGCCCGCGAGCTGCCCCAGCCGGCCGGAGATCTCCGCGGCCGCCGCGTCGGCCGCCTGCATCCGGCCGCGCGTCTCCTCCAGCGCCTGCCGGGCCGCCTCCTGCGCTTCGGCCGCCTCCGTGAGTTGCTCGGCGGCTTCGGTACAGCGCGCTTCCGCCGCGGCCGTCCGCGCCGCCGCCTCGTCGGCCGCGGCCCGCACGTCGAGCAGCGACTGCGGCCGCGCGGATCCGCCGTGCGCCCAGTGCGCGCCGAGCAAATCGCCGGCCATCGTAACCGCCCGAATCTTCGGGGGATGATCCCGAACGATCCCGGCGGCCTCCCTAAGGCCAGGCACCACCACCACGCCGGCGAGCAGTTCGGCGACCGCACCGGCCAGCTCAGGCGGTGCCGTCACCAGGTCGAGCGCCCAGCGCGCTCCGTCCGGCAGCGCGGGGCGCTCGCCGCGGTCAGGGGCAGCGGCGCCGCCAGCGATGACCAAGCCCACCGTGCCCGCGTCGGCGTCGCGGATGCTGGTGAGCACGGAGGTCGCCGCGTCCAGGCCCGCCACGGTGATCGCGTCGGCGGCGGCGCCGAGCGCGGCCGCGATCGCGGTCTGATATCCGTCGGCGACGGTGAGCTGCGCGGCGAACGAGCCTCCCGCCTCGCCGAACCGGTCCGGGTCGGCGAGCACGGCCGCGGCGGCGTCCACGCCGCGGCGGAGCGACTCACCGAGCGTCTCCGCCCGTGCCCGGAGCGCGGCCACCTCGCTGTTGAGCTGGCGTTCGGCCTTGCGAGCCGCCACTGTCCGTTCCGAACACTCGTTGAAGGCCTCGGTCGCGGTCTCGAGCGCGGCGGCAAGGCCGCTGCGGTCTTCGTCGCCGCCCTCCGCCGCCTCTTGCACCCCGCTGTACTC
>Ga0335075_10004337_pt1 | contig 22218 bp, 18 predicted proteins | sample Lox_Sample_24_FD_206723 | JGI IMG/M metagenome (GOLD analysis project Ga0335075, IMG submission 206723) | Soil microbial communities from Loxahatchee National Wildlife Refuge, Florida, United States - Lox_Sample_2.4 | ecosystem: Environmental > Terrestrial > Soil > Wetlands | place: USA...
CGCAGCCGGGTGTCGTTCGACTTCAGTGACCATACAGATGACGGTTATGCCGATGACCTGCTGCCGTTCGTGCAAGTCGCGGAGTTCTCCGCGGCCGGGCTCGACGACCGGGACTGCGACGAGCTCGCCCGCTGGGCCGCTGCCCGCGGGCCGGCCTATGTCCTGGTGACCAGGGGCAGCAACGGTGCGACGCTCTTCGACGGCGAGGTCAGCGTCAGCGTCAGCGCCGATCGTTCAGTAGTGATCGACTCGCTCGGTGCGGGCGACTCGTTCATCGGCCGCGCCCTCTACGGCCTGATCCGGGCCGAACCACTGCCGGCACTCATGGATGCGAGCGCGCGCGCGGCTGCCCGGACGTGCGCGAGCTGGGGAGCTTACGGCCACGGAGTGCACATGTCCACCTGCTGCGGCGGTCACGAAGAAACCGTTGCCGCCGTACCGATCCAGAGTCCGATCCCCCGCCCTGAAGAATGAGGTGAAAAGCATGCCAGGTACTACTGTCCGCGAAGCAACTGCGGTGCGCCAGGCTTGGCACGGCGCGACGCGAATATGGCGCCCGGCTGCGGGCGTACTGGCGATGGCCCTCGCGGCCTCGGTGGCCGCCTGCGGCTCGTCGGGCAACTCGTCCGGCTCGACCGGAACCACGGCCAAGATCGTCGCAACCTATCCCGGCGTCAAGGAAGACGTCGCCCTGCACAACGCGGTGCCCTCGCAATACCGCACCAACGGAGTCAAGGTTGCAGTGTTCAACGACTGGCCGCCGGACGAGTTCCTGCAGAACGGCCAGCTCACGGGCTGGAGCGTCGACCTGGCACACGCTATGGCCGCCGTACTCAACCTCAAGTTCACCTACACAGCGACAAGCTTCGATGCAGTTCTGCCCGGCATCCAGAACGGCCGGTTCGACGCCGGCTTTGCCTCCTTTGGCATCACGCCGCAGCGGCTGCAGGTGCTGAGCTTCATCCCGGAGCGCAGCGACGGCGAGACCTACGCGTCGCTCAAGACCAGCCACCTGGACATCACCTCGCTGGGTCAGCTCTGCGGACACAGCGTGGCGGTGCTCACCGGGGCGTTCGACTACCAGTACCTGCTCGGGGAGAGCAAGACCGTGTGCACTTCCAAGGGCATGAAGGCGATCACGCTCGACCAGTACACCACCCAGACGGCGGCAGAGCTGGCCGTCCTGTCCGGCCGGGCCCAGCTCACCGCCGGCGGCTCAGCTGACCTCGGCTACATGGTCAAGCAGCAGCCGAAGATGGCTCTGTCCAGCCTGGTGGTCAATCCTGTCTATAACTGCATCGGAGTCCGTAAGGGTGACAAGCTGGGTAGCTCTCTCGCGGATGCGCTCCAGCAGCTCCTGAACGACGGCGTGTACCTGCAGATCATGAAGAAGTGGGGCATCGGCGGCCTGGTGAGCAAGGGGATGCTCGCCACGCAGAGCGACCCCGATCCGCACTGAGCGGCAGCTAACGGGTGCGGGCGCGCCGACCGCCACGGCCAGCGCGCCCGCACCGACCCGCAGGAAGGACACCCTGATGCACCCGGATCTAACCAGGCCCGACGCGGGTAAGCCGGTGCGTCAGCTCGATGCCAAGGACATCGTCCGGACGCCCAAGCCGCGGCAATGGATCGGCACGGTGATCGCGCTGCTGCTCGCGTCCATGTTCGTGCACATGCTGGTCACCAACGCGAACCTGCAGTGGAACGTGGTCGGGCACTACCTGTTCTCGCATTACATCCTGTCGGGCGTCCTGCTCACCCTGGAACTGACCGTGCTGGCGATGGTGGCAGGGCTCATCATCGGCATCGTGGTGGCGGTCATGCGACTGTCGGCCAACGTGCTACTCCAGCAAATCAGCTGGGCCTGGATCTGGTTCTTCCGCGGAGTACCGCCACTCGTGCAGCTCATCTTCTGGTACAACCTCGCGTCCCTGGTCCAGTCAGTCTCAATCGGCGTTCCCTACGGACCCAGCTTCATCTCCTGGCAGACCAACAGCCTCATCACCCCGTTCACCGCGGCGCTCCTCGGCCTGGCCTTCACCGAGAGCGCCTACGCGGCCGAGATGATCAGGGCAGGCATCCAGGCCGTGCCACGCGGACAGGTCGAGGCGGCCCATTCGCTCGGCATGACCGGCGGACAGGCGATGCGCCGCATCGTGCTGCCGCAGGCCCTGCGCATCGTCATCCCGCCCATCGGCAACGACACCATCTCCATGCTGAAGTTCACTTCGCTCGTCAGCGTGCTGGCGCTGCCCGACCTGCTCTACTCCGCCCAGGAGATCTACGCCCGCACGTACCAGACGATCCCGATGCTGCTGGTGGCCACCCTCTGGTACCTGGTGCTGACGACCATCCTGACTGTCATCGAGCATGTGATCGAGACCAGGCTCCGCCGCGGTCACCGCGACTCCGGCCGCACGACCGCCTACCAGGCAGGCTCTCGCTGGCGGCTGCTGCCCGCCTGGCCGGGCCCGGCACCGAAGGCACTGTCGTGACCGGCTCCGGCGTCGCCGACTCCGACCTCGACGGGGATCCGCTGGTATTCGTTGACCGCGTGCACAAGTCTTTCCGTAACACGGCGGTACTCAACGGGATCAGCTTCGAGGTCTCCGCCGGGGAGGTCTGCTGCATCATCGGCCCGTCCGGTTCCGGGAAGACGACGATGCTGCGCTGCATCAATCGGCTCGAGAAGATCGATGGCGGCATGATCTACGTCGCCGGGCGGCCAGTCGGCGTTACGGTCCACGGCACCCGGCTCCGCGAGATGCACCCCCGCGACCTGGCCGAGCAACGGCGCGACATCGGCATGGTGTTCCAGAGCTTCAACTTGTTCGCGCACAAGACCGTGCTGGCCAACATCATCGAAGCTCCGGTCGTGGTGAAGCGCACCCCGAAAGCGACCGCGATCAGCGAAGCGCACGCGCTGCTCGCCCGGGTCGGCCTCGCCGATAAGGCGACCGCCTATCCCGATCAGCTGTCTGGCGGCCAGCAGCAGCGAGTTGCGATCGCCCGGTCGCTGGCCATGCATCCCAAACTTATGCTCTTCGACGAGCCGACGTCCGCGCTGGATCCGGAACTGGTCGGAGAGGTGCTGGCGGTCATGAAGGACCTGGCCGGCGACGGCATGACGATGATCGTCGTCACCCATGAGATGAACTTCGCGCGCGAGGTCGCCGACAAGGTCATCTTCATGGACGCCGGGGACATCGTGGAGTCGGGCAGCCCTGCCGAGGTCCTCGGCAACCCGCAGCATCAGCGCACCCGGTCGTTCCTGGCGCGGGTGTCGTGACCAGATCATCGTCACCGGGATCGTTGTGACCGGAAAATGAGCTTGCTGGTCCTGAGTGACACCGGCATCCGGTCGGTGCTGACGCCGCGCGCGGCAATCGAGTCGCAGCGCGCGGCCTACCTGGCACTGGCCGATGGTCGGGCGGCTGCCTCCGGCGTGACGTCGTCCTGGGACGCCAACGGATCGCTGACCTTCGCGCACACTGGCGCGATCGCCGGAAGTACCGGCGTTACCTGCAAATTCGGTATGCAGGTCAGCGATAACGCGGCGCGCGGGCTGCCATCCGTGCAGGCGGTCGTCATGGTGCTGGACCCGGTCACCGGTCAGCCACTGGCCTGCCTCAACGGGAGCACGGTGACAGCCATGCGCACCGGCGCGGGCGTCGCAGCGGCCGCTGATGTTCTAGCCCGCCCGGACGCGAGGCGGCTCGGCCTCGTCGGTGCCGGCGTGCAGGCGCGAGAGGCAGCCCGCATGATCAGCGCGGTCAGGGACCTGACCGCGATCAGCGTGCACGGGCTGTCGGTCGAAGAAGGTGCCCTGCTCGCGGCGCAACTGGAGGCCGAGCTCAGCATCACCGCCTCAGCAGCCAGCTCGGCGGAGGAACTCGTAGCCGAGTCCGACATCGTAGTGACAGCGACGACCAGCCGGACCCCGGTCGTCCGCGGCGCCTGGCTGCCAGGCGGTTCGACGGTTCTGACCGTCGGCAGCTACGAGCCGGATCGGCGCGAGCTCGACCTCGCTGCCACCCGGCGCGCGGACCTGATATCAGCCGACGATCCGGTCAAGGCCGCCGCCCGCTGCGGCATACTGGTCGAGGCGCGTGAGCGGGGCATTCCGGCGCATGTCTCGGCCGTTGGCGAGGTCATTGCCGGCCGCACGGCCGGCCGCCGGGCGGCCGCAGACGTGGTCCTGGTCCATTGCACCGGGCTAGGGATCCAGGACGCGTCCCTGGCCTGGGCGGCGGTCGAGCTGGCGACCGCCGGGCAGCTGGGAGAGCGGGTGGACTTCTGACATCGCACCGGCTGCATGCACTCCACCGCAGAGACAGGCGAGGGGGCACGAACTAGTGGATCACGGCCGAAACCGTCGGCCGACCGTTGCCGACGTGGCCCGCATGGCTGGCGTCTCGGTCGCGACCGCCGGCCGAGCCCTCGGGGGGTACGGCTACGTCGGCGAGCAGACCCGCGAGCGAGTGGAGGCGGCATCCCGGGAACTCGGCTACTCCCCTAATGTCGTCGCGCGCAGCATGCGCTCCGGCAGCACACGCAGCATCGGCTTCGTGGGCTCCGACATCGCTGATCCGTACTTTGCCGAAGCCATGCGGGGCATCTGCGACGTCGCCCACAGGGAAGGCTACGAGACCATCCTCACCAACAGCGACGAGCGACTTGACCTCGAGCAGCTCGCCGTGCGGACGCTGCTCGACAAGCAAGTGGAGGGTCTCGTCGTTGCGCCGTCCTCGATGACCCACGTCGACCACCTGAAGGACGCTAAGGAACAGGGCGTCCCGGTCGTGCTGCTCGACAGGGACTTGCCGCAGCTGGACTTCGACAGCGTGGTTGCCGACAACGAAACGGCCGCGTACGCCGCGATCAGTCATCTGCTTGACCTCGGCCACGAGAGGATCGGCCTGCTCGCGTCGGTCAGCGCCAGCGAGCAACCCGAGATACGCGCGGGCACCGACGGCTCCTGGGCGGTCCTTGGCGCGGACCGGCCATCGGTCGAGCGCATCCGCGGCTACCTGCAGGCGCTGGCCGACCGGCGCGCTCCGGTCACCACCGAGGCGATCACGCTGATCGCCGCGGACCGCGTCGGCGGCGCAGATGCGGCCGCCCGTGCGCTACTCAGCTCCGCGTGGCAGCCCACCGCGGTGTTCGCGACAGATAACGAGTCGACCCGGCGGATCTTCCTCGCGGTCAAGGCCGAGGGCATCAAGGTGCCCGAGCATCTCTCGCTGCTGGGTTTTGACGACACCGACTGGACAGTCATGGTCGACCCGCCGCTGAGCGTGGTCGCGCAGTCGCCGCTGGCTATGGGCCGAATGGCAGGCGAACGGCTGTTCTCCAGGATCAAGGGTGATCGCCAGCCCAAGCGCCGGATCGTGCAGCCGACCAGACTCATCATCCGGGCGAGCACGGCAGTTTGGCCAGGACCAGATTGGTAAGGGCTTAATAAAACCTGGCGTCACGTCGGTCATCGATGGGTTGAAGGTATCGGCAGTCAGCGAACTGCCTGAGCCCGGGACCGGACCACTGCGTACCACTGATCATTGGCAATAGAACGGGCGCTGCCCCGGCTAGCTGGTCAGTCGCACTGTCAGTGTGTCCGCCTCCAGCAGATCGGAGTGCGACCTGTGCGCTTCTGGGCCGGACCGGACTTGGCCTCAATGGCCGAACTAGCGGATACGGGCGGGTTGCAATCCGGCTAGCCTCGCAGGGGTCGGGATTGAACTGTGGCTCAGTATCTGGATGTCAGGCGTCTTTGCTGGCGGGATGCCAAGCCGTTCTCCAGTGCCGTCAGGCTGCCCAGGAGATCTCATCCTGGTTGGCGCGGTCCAGGTTCTGATCACGGCCGGACAGTGTCTACGCCAGCCGACTGTTATGTAGATGCTCACTTCGGGCCGACCGCATTGGTAAGACCCCTCCCTGCGCGGCGCTGTCATCCAGTAAAACCGTGTCGTCCGCCAGATCCTGCTTATTCTGCCCGCTTACCTCGGTAGCCGAGTCGGCGGGACAGGTCGTGCGCAGCGGCCAGCAGGGTCTGCGACGCGGCCTGCGCCTCGTCCCGGAACCGTTCGACGGGCCCGGACACTGAGATCACTCCGAGAGGAGCGCCCTCATGCCCGAAGACCGGCGCGGCCACTGAGCCTGCGCTCGTGTCGCGCTCGCTGAAAGAGACGGCGAAGCCGGCGGCGCGGATGGCACCCAGTTCCTTGCGGAGCCGGTCGGGATCGGTGATCGTGTTCGGTGTCATTGCCGAGAGGGAGCCCGAGGCCAGATACTCCTCTTGTTCGCTCGCAGGCAGGAAGGCCAGCAGCGCCTTGGACGACGCACCCGCGTGCAGTGGGAACGGCTCGCCGAGCTGGACGACCATCTTCACGTCACGGTTGGGTGTGACTTGGTCGATGTAGACGCGGGTCCAGCCAACGCGCACCGATAGCGTGGCAGTCTCGTCGGTGGCGGCGACTAGGTCGGCGAGCGTCCGGCGGCCGAGGCTGCGCACGTCGATCCGGTCGAGGTACTGCAGGCCCAGCAGAACGATCTGCGGTCCCAGTCGGTAGCGGTGCGTGCTCTCGTCGATTTCGAGGAATCCCCGGGACCGGAATGCCGAGAGGGTGCGGTGGACGACCGCCTTAGAGATCCCGAGCTCGTCCGCGATCTCGGTCACCCCGAGCGTAGCCTGCCCCGAACGGCCGAAGCACTGCAGGACGTCGAGCGCCCGCTCCACGCCGCTGGAGCTCTCCCCGGTCTGGCTCGAAGCACCTTTGCCTGCCACTGTCTGCCACTGCTCCCGAATTCTGCCCGCCAATCCGGCGCGGCCCTCGACGTATCTATCCTGCCGGTTGCCGCTAGCTAAGCGGACCACGCCGCGGGCGCGAAGCTCCTCAACTTCTGCGAGATCCAGCCCGAGTTCTCCCGCCAGGATGTCGTCGCTGTCGGCGCCTGCCGCACGGCCGGTAAACCTGATCCGGCCGGGAGTCGCCGATAGCCGGGCTATGACGTTCTGCATGAGTACACTGCCGAAGTCGGGGTCGGGGACCCTTGTCAGAACCTCGCGAGCGATCACATGCGGGTCAGCGGTCAGGTCGGCGGCATCGTATACAGGGGCGATGGCCGCGTCCGCGGCCTCGAACGCGGCCAGCACCTCGTCTCGGGTTCGTCCGGCGATCCACTCGCTGACTAGCCCGTCGATGAGCTCGGCATGTGCGGCCCGGCCGGAGCCTGTAGTGAACCATGGTTCGGCGGCGAGTTCCGGCCTGCCGATGAGGCCCATGATTCGCTGAGCGATGCTGGTCGCGCTGGACGATACCGCCACCCAGCGCCCGTCGGCAGTGAGGTAAGTATTACGGGGCGCATTGTTGGACGATCGGTTGCCGTGCCGCTGCGGGACCTCCCCGAGCTGGTCGTAGGCACTCGGCTGCGGGCCGAGGACCGTAATCATCGGCTCCAGCACAGACAGGTCGACAACCTGCCCGGCACCGCCGGAGGCGTCACGGTGGTACAACGCCAGCAGTGTCGCCATCGCGGCGGTGATACCTGCGATTCCGTCGGCTAGCCCGAATGGCGGCAGCACGGGAGGGCCGTCGGCCTCCCCGGTCATCGCGGCGAAGCCACTCATCGCCTCGATCAGCGTGCCGAACCCAGGCCTGCTGGCATACGGCCCGGTCTGCCCGAATCCGGAGACGCGCACCAGCACCAGGCCTGGGTTGGCCTGGGACAGCTCTGCGAAGCCGAGTCCCCAGCGCTCAAGCGTTCCAGGCCGGAAGCTCTCGATGACGACATCGGCGTCGGCTGCCATCCGCAGCAGCAGCGCGGAACCCGCCGGGTCGCTCAGGTTGATCCCGACAGTGCGCTTGTTCCGCGACAGCATCTTCCACCACAGGCCGGCGCCGTCCTTTTGCGGGCCGTGCCCGCGCAGGCCGTCAAGTCCGCGGGGATGCTCGACCTTCACTACGTCGGCACCGAAGTCTCCGAGCAGCTGAGCCGCGAGCGGGCCCGCGTAGATCGTAGCCAGATCGATGACCCGCAGCCCTTGCAGCGGGCCGTCGGACGGCGCTGGGGATGCTGAGCGCCCGTGAGGCGACGACATGGCACTAGGGGAGTCCGGAGCAGTCACGGCCGCCGCCCGGCCTGGCGACCCAGGGCCAGGACTCGCCGCGCCCCCCGGACCACTGCCTCGTCGATCATGCGTCCGTCGTCAGTCACCGCTGCGCCCGCACCGGACGCCGCCGCCACGTCGAACAGCTCCACTAGCATCGCTGCCTGCTCCAGTTCTGCCTCTGAGGGCGTGAAGACGTCATTGATGACCGGGACCTGGTCCGGATGCACCGCCCCACGGCCGCCGAAACCCTGGCGCCGCAGGGCCTGCGTGCTGACCCGCAGCGCCGCGAGATCGTCCAGCCATGTTTCGACCGGCCCGACCGGCGCGTCGAGGCCGGCTGCCGCCGAGGTCAGCACCAGCGTCCACCGCAGGAACGCGAACTCGGCCCGGTCGGGCCCCGGCTCCATGCGAAGCTCGGCAGACAGGTCGGCCTCGCCAGCTTGCAAGCGCCGAACCCTAGGGCCAGCGGCCAGGGCGGCCATCGCCACCACCCCGGCGGCCGTTTCGATTAGCGGCGCAACGGCAAGGGTGCCTTCCGCCAGGCCGCCCCGGCTCTCCGCCGCACTCAAGGCTTCGTCCAGGTAGCAGAGCGCCTCGGGACTCTCGCACTTTGCCTGAATGACGCCCGCCACAGCCGGATGGACGGCAACGGCGAGATCGTCGAGCGGGGGCCGGACGCCGCCCGCTGGATTGATCCGCACCCACAACTCCGGCTCTGCGGGCTGGCCAGTCAGACGGTCGAGCCATGCGGTCACATGACGCCGCGCGGCGGGCTTGGCCTGCGGGACCACCGCGTCCTCCAGGTCGATGATCAGCGCGTCCGCCCCGCGCTCGGCGGCCCTGGCCAGCATCGCGGGCCGGTCTCCCGGAACGTAAAGGTGGCTGCGGGCTCCCACCCTCCCCAGGCCGCTGAACTTAGCGGCGGATGTACTGGCCGGGAAAGCCATCGGTCACCACGCCGTCGGTCATCACGGGCTGGCCTCGCAGCACCGTCGTCGTCGGCCAGCCCCGGACGGCAATCCCCTCAAACGGGGTATGGTCCTGCGCCGACTGACACAACTCCGGGGTGACCACCTGCGTCTTGTCGAGGTCCACGATCGCCAGGTCTGCGTCCGCGCCCACCGCGATAGTCCCCTTGGAGCCGTAAAGGTTGTACGCCTGAGCAGGGGCTGCGGACGCCAGCTCAGCCATGCGGGCCAGCGGGATGCCTCGTTTGTGGTATCCCTCCGAGATCAGCACTGGGTACAGCAGCGCAGTGCCGCCAAACCCTGGCTGGGCCGGCCATAGGTCGTCGCCCTTCTCCGTCTCCATGCAGCAGGCATGGTCGCTGGCCACCCAGCTGATCTCGCCCCGGGCGACCCCGCGCCACAGGGCCTCGTTGTCGGAACGGTCGCGGATCGGTGGGTTGACCTTCCCCCCGATGCCCTTGCCCTCCAAGTCCTCGCAGGCGAGGGCTAGGTGGTGCAGTGTCGTCTCGCGCCGGATGTCGGAGTCCGGGTAACGGCGCGCGGCCCGTACAGCAGTCTGCAGGGCCAGTTCGGACGACAGGTGCAGCAAGTTCACCGCGACCCCGGTGGCGTCAGTCAGCACTGCCGCCTCCTCGATGGACAGCCGCTCGGTGAGCGGAGGCCGGCCCGCCGAGTACTCGGCCAACCCCGACAGGGCCGGGTCGCCTTTGGCTCGTTCGATGAAGATGCGCAGCAACTCGGGCTGCTCACAGTGCAGGCAAACCGAGATCCGGCGCCGCGCGATACGGGCCGCCTCGGCGGCGGCTTCCATGATCTCGTACAGGTGGCCGAGGTCGTAGTCGTCAGCCATCGTGTACCCCTGGGCATCACGGCTGGAGCCGGCGAGGTTGAAGCCCTTGTAAAACATGTAGTACTTGAAGCTGGACACGCCCATCTCGCTGGCCAGCCAGCCGATCTCCTGGACGTGCTCTGCGGTCATGGGCGCCAAGTGGAAACCGTAATCGACCTTGGAGTGCCCGGCCACGGTGTCCAGCACCTCGGGAAAGATCTCCTTGTACGGGCCGGACTTGTTGAGGTAGTGCTGGCCAGTCCGGAAGTACGAGAGCACGGTGGTGACACCGCCAATGGTGGACGACGTGGTCTCGCTCACTGTGTCGGTGGTGAGGTCGCGGAAGATCCCGAGGTGGAAGTGCGCGTCCACCGCGCCTGGGAGGACCACCCTGCCAGTAGCGTCAATTTGCTCGTGTGCCTCGGCGGGCCCGATCCGGTCGGCGATCGCCGCGATGCGGCCGTCGCTGATGCCGAGGTCGGCCTCGACCTCTCCCACGTAGGGGATCACCAGGCGGCCACCTGTCACGGCCGTGTCATAACGGGCCAAGGGATTGCTCCTTCTTTCCTGGGTTCCCGGCCGCAGTACGCGGCCGGTTCTGGCGGTAAGGGTCACGCCGGCCGGCCCATGCGCGCGAGCGGTTCGACGCATGCGCCGACACCGCCGCCCTCGTCGAGGGACCAGACTGCGCGCCGCAAGCACGCGGCGGCCTTCTCATCCAGCAGATGCTTGACGTTGTCGGCGAACTTGACGTTCAGCTCTTCGTCGCTCAGCGGTCGCTCCGGGCCTCCACGGTTGACCATGACCCGTTCGGTAACGATGTCGCCGGTCACGGTGGTCGCGGTCAGGACCGCCGCGAACTGGCGGGGGAAGGCCTCGGTGCAAGCCGGGTCCTCGACGACGTCGACCTTGGCGGCCAGCTCACGCCGCCGCGGCTCACGGGCCATTTCGTCGGTGAAGTCGTCCAGCCCGAGGCCCAGGCTGTGGCCCCCGAGCAATGCGGCGGCGACCGTGAATGGCCCGCTGAACTGAGCCTGGTACCCGGTCTCAGGCCGCCGCTTGATCTCGATGGGTTCGCCGATGGTGTGCAGCACCGGCGCCGAGACGCCGAGCACGAGCGAGGCGACGTCGTCGGGGCGGACTCCCCGTCGCCGCAGAGCGATGGCCGCGTCGACGCCGGCGTGCGTGAAGTGATTCGCAGGGTAGGGCTTGAAGTTGATGTCCGGCACACACCACTGTTCGCCCAGGCCGTCGGTGATCGCGTCGGCGTCGTACTGACCGTCCAGGAAGGCCCGGAAGAATCCGAACCTGCCTTCAAGTACCGTCGGCGGCCCGGTTATGCCATTGGCCGCGAGAAGCGCCGCGCTGACAGCGGCGTGGGCGCCCCACCCGCAGTGCAGGCGTTTTACTGTGCCGCCCGTCCGGTTGGCCTCGATAACGCCGCCCGCCATGCTCACCGAGACGCTCATGGCGTCGGCGATGCCGTCGGCATCAAGCCCGAGCAGCGACGCTACGGCGCCGGCGGCAGCGATCGTCCCGCAGATCGAGGTGGCGTGCTGGCCGCGGTCGAAATAAACCGAGTTCCGGCCTTGCTCGTCGTAGCCGGCCATGCCGAGCCGGACGCATGCCTCCAGCCCCGCGGCGATGGCGGCGACGGTCTCGCTGCCCGTCGCCCCGGTCCGCTGCGCGGCGGCCAGGCAGGCCGGGATCACGGTGGCGCTCGGATGCAGTACCGAAGGAAGGTGCGTGTCGTCGTAGTCCAGGGAGTGCGCCAGCGTGCCGTTGACCAGGGAGGCCAGCGCCGCGGGGAGTGCTACAGGGACGCCGACGGCGTGCGCCTCGGGCTGGCCGCCTTGCGCCACGGCGAACCGCTGCACCGCCGCTGACGTGGGCAGAGTGCTGGCAGCGACGCAGATGCCCAGCGTGTCGAGAATCCGCTGGCGGACGCTATCGCGCACCTGCCGGGGCACCCCATCACGGCGGGCGTCGGCCATCATCGCGGCCAGCGCTTGGACCAGGGTCGCGTCGCTCACCGGTGCGTCCCCGTGATGGCAATGGCCAGCGGGCGCACGGGCGACCCGGTGCCTCCGACCAGCTTGAGCGGGCTCGCGACGAAAAGGAATTCGCGCGCCCCGGCGTCGGCCAGCTCCTCGAGATCCATCATCTCGATGATGTACACCCCGGCCTCGACGAGGAGGTGGCGGTGCGCGGGCAGGAGGGCGTGGCCCAGCCCAGGAGCCAGGCGTTCGAAGGCTATCGTGTCCGCGCCCACGGCGACCGGCTGCCACGCGCTCAGCCACCGGGCGCCAGGCTCTGCCACGCCGGGGACGCCGGTCGCGGCGCCGATGTAGGTTTCCCGGTCCCCGAACCGCGTTCCCCAGCCACTGCGGATCAGCAGCACATCGCCCTGTGCCGGTTCGGCGTCGGCCAGCGCGAGAGCCGCGTTCAGGTCCTGGGGGGTTATCTCGTAGGCGGGCGGGAGCGTGTCCTGGCCGAGTGCCCGCGGCACGTCCAGCAACAGACCGCGGCGGACGATTGGGGCCACGGTCTCGATGCCGAGCTGGGCGAAGCGGCCGCCGACCTGGGCAGCGGAGGCGTCAATCCCGCCGTTTAGCTTGCCGCGGAACGATACGTGGCATAGGGCATCGATGTGGGTGCCGACGTGGCCGCCAGTTACCACGATCTCATTCGCAGCGGAGGAACCGTCGGCGCGCACCATATCGCCGTGGCGGCGCTGCAGCGCTAGCCGGAATTCCGGGTGGTTCGGCGACTGGGGCATCCCCGCGAACAAGGGCCGGCCAAGGTCGAACACGGCAACGCCGCTGTCGGTGAGCGCCGCCCTGACGGACGCCGTCACGAGGCTGTCCGCCAGGCCTGCCGGTGGCCTGTGCTTCGTCTCGTCACCGCTTGAGTCACCGGCCTGCATTGGCACCCCTTGTCGTCGTCTGCTGTGCGGCTGTTAGCTGCTCTGCCTCCTGGGCGAGCTGCAGCTTGGCTACCTTGCCTGAGCTAGTTCTGGGTAGCTCGGCGAGAACCTGGATGTTTCGCGGTAGCTTGGCGGGGGCCAGCAGCGCCCGGCAGTGCTCGTTGAGGCCCTGCAGGTCGAGTTCGCCGGCGGCGGCCGGGACGACGGCGGCGGACACCCGCTCGCCCCAGCGCTCGTCGGGGACACCGAAGACGGCGGCCTCTCTGATTCCGGGATGGGCGGCGATCACTTCCTCTACTTCCCTCGGATACACGTTGACGCCTCCGGTGATGATCACCTCGGACTTCCTGCCGACGATGTAGAGGTATCCGTCGTCGTCGCGGCGGGCGAGGTCTCCGACCCCGACCCATCCGTCGTGGAACGCGGCGGCGGTGGCCTTCTCGTCGTCGTGGTAGCCGTCGAAGACAAACGGGCTGCGGCTGACGAGCTCGCCGACATCGCCCGGCCCGGCGTCGGCCCCGTCTTCACCGAGCAGCCGGACATCTGTGAGTGCCAGAGGCGGGCCGACACATCGGGCCTTGCGCCGCTGGTCCTCAGGGCGCAGCGAAGCTACCGTTCCCGCCTCCGTCGACCCGTAGATCTCGAACAGGCGGACGCTTGGCCACGAAGCCAGGATCCGCTGCTTGATGGGATCTGGAAGAGCGGAAGCGTTCGAGAGAATCGTGAGGCTGCGGTCGCGCAGCCGGATCACCTCGCGTCCTGGCAGATCGAAGATGGCCGCGAACATGGTTGGGACCATGAACGCGGCGGTGATGCCCGGCACTGCGAGCGCGTCGACTACCGCTGACGGTTCGAAGCGGCGGTGCAGGACCACTGATCCCCCCGTCATCAACGGCGTCAGCCCGCGCGACAGCCCGGCACCGTGATAGAGCGGCGTGGTTACCAGCGCGGTATCGCCGGAGCCGTAGCAGCCGTACTCCTGCCCGTACAGCAGGGCCATCCCGGTGCGCGCCTGGTGTGAGACGACTGCAGCCTTCGGGGCGCCGGTGCTGCCCGACGTGTATCCGAAGAAGAAAGCCGCCCGCCCATCGACGCGGCCCGCCGGGGTGGTGGGCGACCCCGAGGCGATCAGGTCCTCGACTGCCGGGCCGCTCCGGCGCGCTGCCGACCAGGTGAGCACCGGGACGCCGCCATCCTCCAGCTCGCCAAGGACAGATGCGGCGCGGGCCGCCGTGTCGGCGTCCGCCAGCACGGCAACGCTGCCGCTGTGGCTGGCGATGTGGCGGATCTCCCGGTCGGCGGCTCCGACTGGGACCGGGACGCTGACCAGGCCGGCGTGCGAAACGGCGAGCACGCTGACGAAGAACTCGGGGCAGTTGGGCAGGAGGAGCATTACCCGTGCTCCCGCGGGAAGACCGAGCTGGTCCTGCAGGGCGCCCGAAAGCCGTCGTACCTGTTCAGCGAGGTCCCGGTAGCGCACCTTACGGTTTTCGAAAGTGATCGCGGTCTTGCCTCCGTCTCGGGCAGCAGCGGCCAGGACGGCGTCGTGCACGAGAAGCTCAGACAAGGCCGCTCTCCGCGGTGCCGGAAGTATGGTGCGTGCCGGGAGTGCTCGCCTCGACATCCTCAAGGCGGAAAACCCGGGCCGCGTTGCCTCTCAGGAACTTGGCCTGCGCCGCGGCGGAGAACTCGAGCTCGTCGATCTCGCGTCGGGCCCGCACGGGGTCGATGACCGGAAAGTCGGTACCGAACATCACCTTGTCTTGGCCCCACGAGGCGATGTAGTGCTTGAACGGATCGGGCCAGTAGCGCGGCGCATACGCGTCAGAGCAGATGTAGACGTTGTCGTGCTTGTAGGCGACGGAGATCATCTCCTCGGTCCAGGGATATCCGATGTGGATGCCGATGATCGTGAGTTCGGGGAAGTCGCACGCCACCTGGTCGAGGCAAATGGGTCGGCCGACACTTGGCAGGGTGTGGCCGACTCCATACTTCAGGCAGTGGCCGACCTGCATCATCACCGGTACACCCAGCTCGCAGCACTTGGCGTAGAACGGGTAGTACCGGGCGTGGTCGGGCGCCAGCTCGAACCAGTGCGGGTACAGGTGAGCGCCGATGAACCCGAGCTCACGCACTCCGCGCTCCAGCTCCCGGACCCCGGCCATGCCCATGGTGGGGTCGATCCCGGCCAGGCCCCGGAGCCGCCGAGGGTGCTGTCGGCAGACATCAGCGACACGCTCGTAGGGGACGTGCCACGAGTCCCGCAGGCGGTAGCTGCCGGCCTTGGTGGCGGGCAGGAACGCCAAGTCCACGTCGGCCTCGTCGAGCATCGCCAGCATGTCGTCAACGCTCACGCCAGACCGCCGGTCGGCGCCCAAGCGGACCTTGGCCAGGAACTCGGGGCCGACTGATGACCCGCGCAGCGCCACCTCGGACTCGGTGAACAGGTTGCACACGATGTCGACGGCCTTCTGGCGGCCCGTGCGCGCCTCGTGTGATGTCATCGCTCCTCCATGGTCAGGGCCTGCGGCAGCGCGGCCCACTCACCGGTCACCGTGCGGGCGTCTACCACCCAGCCGAAGCCGTACCTGATCGTGTTGAGGGCATGGTCATGCCGCTCAGCGCTGAACTCAGCGGTCGCGTCGCAGACCACGAAGGTGCGGTAGTCGCGCTGGCTGGCGTCGCGCACCGTGGTCTCGACGCACATGTTCGTGGTGACGCCGCAGATGACGAGGGAGCGCACGTCGCGGGCGCGCAGCAGCGGCTCGAGCCGTGTCCCGTAGAAAGCGCTGTAGCGGGATTTGTCGATGATCAAGTCGTGGCCAGATACCGGTAGATCGGCCAGCAACTCGGCATCCCAGGACCCGGCCTCTAGGCCGCCGTGCTCCCTGATCTGCGGGAAAAGCTCCCTTGTCGTCACGCCGGCGTCGGCGTAGCCAGGCTGGTAGGCGTAGCGGGTAAAGATCACCGGCACGCTACGGCGGTGCGCGGCGTGGATGAGCTCGCAGCACCCGCCCACCGCAGTCCGCAGGGCCGCGACGTCGAAGCCCATCGTGGCGAACGAGCCGTTGGGGTGGCAGAAGCCGTTCTGCATGTCGATCACGAGCAGCGCGCAGCTCTCGCCGATCACCGCGCTCACCTGCGGCCCGACATGGTGCTCAAGGTCGCCGTCACTGCGCCGTCGCCTGAGCCGGAACCCGCGCCCGCCGGGGGCCGGAGGTGATCCGCCGCCGCACCAACTGCCGGATGATGACGGCACCAATCAGTGCCGCTCCGTAGAAGAGCTGCTCCACCCAGGCCGACACGCCCAACAGTTCCAGCCCAGTGGTCCCGGTAGCGAGGAAGTAGACCGCCACGATCGTGCCCCAGGCGTTGAACCGTCCTGGCGTGATGGTGGTCGAGCCGAGGAAGACCGAGGCGAAGGCCGGCAGCAACAGGGTGGCCCCGGCTGTGGGATTCGCCGACCCCGAGACGCCGGTGTACAGGACGCCCGCCACGCCGGCCAGCAGCCCGGCGGTGACCATGACGCCAAGCCGTACCCGGTCAACGCGCACACCGCTGAGGCGGGCTACTTCCCGGCCGCGACCGACGAACAGGACACGCCTTCCGGCGGGCAGGTAATGCAGCACGTACCCGAGCATGATGGTGAGGACGAGCGCGTACACGAACACGAGCGGGACGCCGGCAATCGTGTGGTCCGCGGCACTGACCAGGCCACTCGACACCCCGCTGATAGTGAGGGCGTTAGTCATCCACAGCACAAGCCCGCCCAGCACAGTCGACATGCCTAGCGTCACAATCAGGGACTCGATCCCGAAGTACACCATGATCACGCCGTTGACCAGACCAGTGAAGGCTCCCAGCGCTATCCCAATGATCACGGCAGGGATGATTGGCATGCCGTCGTTGGCGTTCAGGACCGCGGTGGTCACCGATGACAAGGCCAGGATCGAGGCGATCGATAGGTCGTACTCGCCTGCAGTCAGCGGCAGGATAAGGCCAAGGCCCAGGATCACCAGGACGGCATCCGAGCCCACGATGTTGCGAACTGTGGCCAAGGTGAGGAACGTGCTCGGCTCGATGGCGCCGAAAACGACGATCACCACTATCCAGGCAGCGAAGATGCCGAAGCGCTCGGCAAGGTTGATGGCCCTGTCCATGCGGGTTCGCGCGACCGCGCGCGAGTCCGCCGCTTGCTCGTCGGCGACCAGGGCCGTACCGGTATCGGTCATGCCGCTCCTTTCAGGCAAGGCAAGCCGCCGTGATTGCTGTCTTCGTCAGGGTCGGGCCGGAGATCTCGGTAATGACACGGCCGGATTGCATGACGAGCACGCGCGTGGCCAGATGGGCCAGTTCTTCGTGGTCTGAGCTGGCGCACACAATCGTCATCCCCGATCCGGCCAGCTCCCTGAGCTTGGCCCAGATCATTGCCCGCGCCCCGACGTCGATGCCCTGGGTGGGCTCGACCAGCAGCAGGGCGATGGGCCTGGACTCGAGCCACTTGGCCAGTAGCACTTTCTGCTGATTGCCGCCGCTCAGTTCGGCGCACGCCACCTCGACGCCACGGCAGCGGATGTCGAAGTCCTTGACAAGCTGCTGGGCGCGGGCTTGCATGCGGCGATGGCGGAGGAAGCCGCGCCGCAAGTACTGGTCGCTAACCTGCGAGAGAAGGTTCTCCTCCACGCTCAGGTCAAGCAGCAGCCCCTCCGATCCGCGCCCGGCCGGGATGTAAGCGAGGCCCGCCCTGATCGCCGCGGGCGGCTCGAGGTCAGGTAGCGGCGACTGCCAGTCGCCGACCACAAGACTCCCGCCTTCGGCGCGCCGGGCGCCAAACATCAGGCTGACCACCTGATCGAAGCCGGATCCGGCCAGACCTGCGAAACCGAGGATCTCACCAGGCGAAGCACGGAACGATACGTCGCTCACGCCGTGGCGGACGCTGGACATGCCCGACACCTCCACGGTGACGGGCCGGGACACCGCGCCGCCCGAGCCGGCATCCAGGCCGTCCGCGGGCCGGTCCCCGTCGACGCTCGCCGGCCGGACTGTCTGGCCGACGATTAGCCCGGCGAGTGCGGCACGGTCGGCCTGATCACGCTCCACCAGCGCTGCAGCCCGGCCGTCCCGCAGGACCAGGATGCGGTCGCAGAGCGTCACGGCCTCGTCGAGGTCGTGGGTGATGACCAGCACCGCGCCATCGGCGGCGGTCACGTGAGCGACGATCCGCCGCAATAGCTCACGGTGAATCGCCGACAGGAACACTGTGGCTTCGTCGAGCACCAGCACCCCGGGTGCGTTCCGGCCCTCGGCGTCGTCAGCGCTGTCGGCCAGCCTGCCATCGACAGTGGCCGCGGCCCGGGCGATCGCGAGCAACGCGCGCTCGGCCTGTGACAGCTCGGTCACCGAGGCATCGAGGTCAAGGCCTACCCGGTATTGGCGGAGTATCTCTGCACCTCGCCGCTTCAGGTCTCTCCAGGGGAGGAGGGGCACGTGCATTTGCGAGATCCGGGTCAGCCACAGGTTCTCCAGCACCGATAGCTCGGACACCAGACCGAGATCCTGGTGCACGAACCCGATGCGCGCCGCATCGAGCACGGCCGGGCGCAGCGGCAGGTCGACCGCTTCGCCGCCGACCTCCGCGATGGCCCCCGGATCGGGGTCGTGGTAGCCGGAAAGGATCTTGACAAGAGTGGACTTGCCTGAGCCGTTGGCGCCGACGAGGCCGTGCACCTCACCGCCGCGCAGTTCGAGATCAACGTCGCGCAAAGCGTAGGTTGCCCCGAACCGCTTGCTCATTCGCCGGAGCCGGACGAGCGGCACGCCGGTATCGGCCGACCCGTCATCGCCGACGCGCCGCACGTCCATTCCCGCAGGTGGTGTGACCATGATCAGATTACGAGCTCAGCGACCATTGCTTCGGGAAGCCGGTCTGGTATCCGTCGCCGTAGCCTTCCGAGACCGACGGCGGCGTCCCCGTGCTTCCCACGTTGGCCGAGGTGAAGACCCTGACCGGCGCGATCTCGGCCGAGGTGGGCGCCGCCTTCGCGCCGGTCAGCGCCCGTAGGATCTGATCTGCGAATGTCCAGCCGACCCACTGATAGCCGACACCCACATCGGTGACGACCAGGTCATGCTGCTCCAGCATCTTCAGCACGGCCGGCGACCCGTCAGCGGTCGCGATCTGGTAGTTGCTGGTGTTGCCGCTCGCGTTGATGGCCGCCGCCACGAACGTTGAGACCATGGCGTCGAAGGTTGGGATCACGAAGTTAGTGTCGGGATGAGCGGTCAGGGCCGACTGCACGGTGGACTGGCCGGTGGTAGTCCAGTCGGCGATCGGCACGTTGACAACGCTCAGCGTGCAGGCCTTGCAGTCCTGCGCGAAGATCTTCCGAATCCCCGTGACCATCGTTGTCGAGTCCGGGCTGTCGGTCGACTCGACGGCGAGGACATGAGCAGCGCCGTTACGGTGCACGATCGCCGACGCTCCCTCAAGCTCGCCGTCGAGAACGTCCTGCGAGTCCACCCTGGGCATGTCGGTGAACGGCGCCGGGTACGCCTGGCTGATGTCGGTGTACTGGCCGTCGATCACTTTGAGGCCGGCGTTCTGCGCGGCGGTGATCTGCGGTCCGATCTGCGCAGGGTCGATGCCGATCAGCGCGACGGCGTTGTCCCTGTCGGAGATCGCGGTGTTCATGCCCTGGACCCACTCGCTGACGCTGCCGCTGTCGGTGAAGTCCTTGGCCTGTACCCCGGCGCTGGCGAGGGCTGCCTTCATCGCCTGCTCGATGTAGACGTTGAATGCGACCTGGTCGGTGAGGGAGATCATCATGACTTTCTTCCCGCGGGCACTTTTGGCGCTGAACGCGGGTCCCGTGGCGTGGAACGATGGCACGCCGAGGTACTTGTCAATCAGAGCGTTAGCCGCGGCTATCCCGGCCCTGCTGATGCTCGATTTCGGCGTTGTGCCTGATGTGCCGGAAGAATTCGACGAGCCGCACGCGGCGCTCAGCAAGGCAACGGAGGCAACCACGGCGAGCGCGCCCACGGTCTGTGAGCGCCGGGCGGCGCCGGACGCGGGGGCGAGTGGCGGGCGGGGACATCTGATCAGTCGCATGAATGCACCTCGGGGCGATCTGTGATGACGGGGACGAATTGCTGGGTCACGCGTTCAGCCCCAGCACGCGCAGGGCATTGCCGCCGACCAGGCCAGACTTGACATCGGGCGCGAGATCAAGTTCGTCGACCTCGCGCAGCGACTCGGTGAAGGTCTGCATGGGCCAGTCGGTGCCCCACAGGACCTTGGTGACGCCGTCAATGTTGTGACGGCCGCGGCCGCTCATGTAATCGATGAGACTTTTTTCCCAGGTGGACGGCGGGTGAGCGTCGGCCATGATGAACACGTTCTCGTAGTTGCGGCAGAGCATGATCATCTCGTCCACCCAGGGCGAGCCGACGTGGATGCCGATGATCGTCAGCTCGGGGAAGTGGAAGGCCACATCATCGAGCCAGACCGGGCGGGCGCACAGTTTGGCCCTGGCCCGGAAGGTCTGGCTGCCAACCTGCATCGCAATCGGCACGCCCAGCTCGGCGCACTTGGCGTAGATCGGGTAGTAGGTCCGGTCGTTCACCGGCACGCCGAACCAGTGTGGATAACAGTGAACGCCCTTGAAACCGAGCTGGGTTACCGCGTACTCGATGTACCGGAGGGTTTCCATGCCCTTGGTCGGGTTGATGCCCACCCACCCGAACAGCCGGTCGGGCGCCTGCCGGACCACTTCGTAGACCTGGTCAGCGTGGATCGGGTCCTCGGCACCGCCGACTCCGTGGGCGGCGACGCTGGCGATGAGCCCGACGATGTCAACCTGGGCTTTGTCCATCTCTGCAAGAAGAGTGTCGGACTGCCATGGCTCCTGGCCCCTGGACTTGGCCGATGGCACCCGGTTGTAGAAAGGGAGGTCGGTATGGCCCCGCAGGTTGCACGAGACGTCTACGACCCGAGCCGGGCCTGTCGCCCCGGCCTGCATGGGCTCACTCCTAATCTCAGTGCCTGCCATTGCTGTCACGCTCCGCTCCCGCTTCACGCCGCTGGCCCCCCGTTCGAGCTGGCCGACGGGTAAGGCTGTTGTTCCGTTCACCGGAATGGTGTTCCGGTGAGTGTAAAGCTCGGAGCGCACGGAGCACAAGAGGCATGGCACGGTTTGCGACCCCGCGGACTTCGGAGACACAGACCAGCCCCATGAACGCGCGGAGACGTCCCTCGGACCGTCGATTCCGCCGACGCCGTCGGCTTCCCTCCGACGAGCTGCGCCCAGCGCTGGACGGGCCGTCGATCTACACCCGCCCAGGCAGTGTGCGTTACGCAACGAGGGTTCAGCTTTCGCTGGAAGAGCGCCTGGTCGCCACCGCCCAGGCCGAGACTACGGCCCGGCTCTCACGCGAGCAGGCTGCCACGCTGCTTGGCGCGGACGTCGCAAGCCTGCAGGGGCAGCTCTCGGCGGGTACCGCTCAAGCTAGCGCGGAACTGACGGGCTCGGGCTTGCGGATGGATCAGGCCGCCGCTGTGTTCCACGCGCTGATCTCCGCGCGCACGACCGAGGTGCTGGTCGGCCCGGCAGGGTCGGGCAAGACGCGCACGCTGGCCGAAGCGGCGCGCGTATGGAAGGCGACCGGTGGCCAGGTAGTCGGTGTGACAGTAAGCCAGTCGGCCAGGAACGTGCTCGCGAGTGCCGGGCTCGATCATGCGGAGAACACCGCGTCCTTCCTCGGTCACCTGCCGGGTCTACGCGGCGCACGGGGGATCCGCGCGAACCTTTGGCCCGGCGCGCTACTACTCCTGGACGAGGCGTCGATGATGCCTACAGCTGACATGGCTGATATCGCAAACTTTGCAACCGCGAACGGCCACAAAGTGGTCGTCGCGGGCGATCAGCAGCAGCTGCCGGCCGTGGAGGGCGGTGGCGCCATGAGCCTCCTCGCGGATCAACTTGGGTATGTCCAGCTCGCCGATGCGGTCCGCTTCGCGAGCGAGTGGGAGCAGGAAGCGTCGCTAGGCCTACGGCGAGGCGAGACACATGCGTTGGAGGACTACGACCGGAACGGTCGGATCACCGGTGACGAACCCGACTGGGCGCTCGACCGCGCCCGGTCTGCATTCCTCGGCTCGCACCTTTCCGGCCGTGACGTCCTGATGATCGCCCACACTTACGAGACCTGCCAAGAACTGTCCCGCCGCGTCCGCGACGACCTCGTGCATCTCGGCCTGGTCGATGACCGCAGCCAGCCGGAAATGAGCGAGCGTGATCCGGGGCCGGACGTCACGTGACCCGATCGACGCGGATGACCGAGAGCAGGTCACCCTCGACGCTGTACAAAACCCGGTAGGCGC
>Ga0335075_10004338_pt1 | contig 22213 bp, 18 predicted proteins | sample Lox_Sample_24_FD_206723 | JGI IMG/M metagenome (GOLD analysis project Ga0335075, IMG submission 206723) | Soil microbial communities from Loxahatchee National Wildlife Refuge, Florida, United States - Lox_Sample_2.4 | ecosystem: Environmental > Terrestrial > Soil > Wetlands | place: USA...
ACACGGGATGCTGGGAACCGGCGTGGTGTTGCGCGCGCCCGACGGCGCGCGCCGGCCGCTGGTGCCGATGCACGAGCTTGCGCCGGGCACCGACCGCTACGGCGCCGAGGTGACGGTCACCTCGGAAGGCCTGTGGCATTTCGAGGTGGAGGCCTGGGGAGACCCCATCGCGCGCTGGCTGCACGACGCCGCGATCAAGGTGCCGCTCGGCCAGGACGTGGAAGTGACGCTGGCCGACGGCGCGCTGCTCTTCGAGCGTGCCGCCGCGCACGCCGCCCGGGCCCCCCGCCCGGCCGGGGCCTCCGGACAGCGCGCGGCCGCGCGGGCAGCCTTCGGTTCCGTCGCCGCGAGGCTGCGGGACGCTGCCGTCCCCGCTCTTGACCGCCTCGCGGCAGCCAGCAGCGGCGAGATCACCGAGCTCATCGCCGCCTTCCCGCTCCGGGAGCTGGTCACCAGGTCGGGCCGGTTTCGGGTGGCCGTGCACCGGGAGCGTGCGCTCTACGGCTCGTGGTACGAGTTCTTCCCCAGGTCGGAAGGTGCCGTCGTCGACGTCCCGCTCGGGCAGCACCCGAGGTCCGGCACGCTGCGGGCCGCCTCGCGCCGGCTGGACGCGATCGCCCGGATGGGCTTCGACGTCGTCTACATCCCGCCGGTCCACCCGATCGGGATCACGGCCAGGAAGGGGCCCAACAACTCCCTGATCGCCGGGCCCGGCGACCCTGGCTCCCCGTGGGCGATCGGCTCGCCGGACGGAGGCCACGACGCCATCCACCCCGGCCTGGGAACGATGGCCGACTTCGACGCCTTCGTCAGCCACGCCGGCGACCTGGGGCTGGAGGTGGCGATGGACCTGGCGGTCCAGACGTCGCCGGACCATCCGTGGGTCACCGAGCACCCGGAGTGGTTCACCCGCCGCGCCGACGGCACGATCGCCTACGCCGAGAACCCGCCGAAGAAGTACCAGGACATCTACCCGGTCAACTTCGACGAAGACCCGGAAGGGATCTACGCGGAGGTGCTCCGGATCGTCCGGCACTGGATGTCGCACGGGATCAGGATCTTCCGGGTGGACAACCCGCACACCAAGCCGCTGCCGTTCTGGGAGCGGCTGCTCGCCGAGATCGCCCGCAGCGACCCCGGCGTGCTGTTCCTGTCCGAGGCGTTCACCAGGCCCGCGATGATGCATAACCTTGCCATCATCGGCTTCCACCAGTCCTACACGTACTTCACCTGGCGCAACTCCGCCCAGGAGCTGACCGAGTACCTCCGCGAACTGTCCGGGCCCGCGGCCGCGTACATGCGGCCGAACTTCTTCGTCAACACGCAGGACATCCTCACCTCCTACCTCCAGCACGGCGGCCCGCCGGCGTTCCGGGTGCGCGCCGTGCTCGCATCGATGCTGTCCCCGACCTGGGGCGTCTACTCCGGCTACGAGCTTTGCGAGAACGCCCCGCTGGTCCCCGGCAGCGAGGAATACCTGGACTCGGAGAAGTACCAGTACCGCCCGCGGGACTGGGCGCACGCGCAAAGCGTGCCGCCCCCGCAGGCGGATATCTCACCCCTCATCACGCGCCTCAACATGCTCCGTAAGTCACATCCGGCGCTGCACCGGCTGCGTAACCTTCGTTTTCACCACAGCGACCAGCCGGAGATACTCTGCTTCTCGAAGAGCGTGCCAGCGGATAGTGGGGAGGGCGATCCCGACACAGTTCTGGTCGTGGTAAATCTCGACCCGCATCACGTGCGCGAGGCAACTGTCTGGCTAGACCTGCCAGCCCTCGGTGTCGCCTATGGTGAGGACTTCGTTGTGAAGGACGAACTCTCAGGCGAGGAGCACCGGTGGGGTCAGGCAAATTACGTGCGGCTCGACCCGGCAGTGGCTCCCGCGCACATCTTCGCCGTGAAAAGCGGCCGGTCCGGCGGCTGATCGCGCGAGGCGCGTAACGATTTGCAGACATGTAACGAACAGCAGCCGGGCAGGCCGGGCAGGCCCGTAGCCTGAGCGCACCTCGGACCAGGGAGAGAGAGTAGTGGGGACACAGCCTGGGCCAAAGTCGTTGGGAACGATTGGCCCGGCGGCGCCTGCCTTCAAGCCTGGCACGGCGGCGGCGCCCAGCGAGCCGGTGCCAGACTCGTTCTCGTTCGCGAAGCCCCGCGACCCGCGCTGGTACCAGCACGCGGTCTTTTACGAGGTGCTTATCCGGGGCTTTCACGACTCCAACGGCGACGGCACGGGTGACCTGCGCGGCCTGACCTCGCGGCTCGATTACCTGCAATGGCTTGGCATTGATTGCATCTGGCTGCTGCCAATTTTCGAATCGCCGCTGCGCGATGGCGGGTACGACATCTCGGACTTCATGTCGATACTCCCAGAGTTCGGCACCATCGGCGATTTCGTTGAGCTGGTCGAGCAGGCGCACGAACGCGGTATCCGGGTCATCGCAGACCTGGTGATGAACCACACCAGCGATCAGCATCCCTGGTTTCAGGCGTCAAGGAGCGACCCTGAGGGCCCGTTCGGTGATTTTTATGTCTGGTCCGACACCGACGACCGCTACAGCGGAGCGCGGGTTATTTTCGTCGACACCGAGCAGTCCAACTGGACATTCGATCAGGTTCGAGGACAGTACTATTGGCACAGGTTTTTCTCGCACCAGCCGGACCTGAACTACGAGAACCCGAAAGTTCAGGACGCCATGCTGGAGGTGCTGCGGTTCTGGCTGGACCTCGGCATCGACGGGTTCCGGCTTGACGCCGTCCCCTACCTGTACGAGCGGGAGGGCACCAACTGCGAGAACCTCAAGGAGACACACGAGTACCTCAAGCGGATCCGCTCCGAGGTGGACCGGCTCTACCCGGACCGGGTGCTGCTCGCCGAGGCCAACCAGTGGCCCGCGGACGTGGTGGAGTACTTCGGCGACCCTGAGATCGGCGGCGATGAGTGCCACATGGCATTCCATTTCCCGCTGATGCCGCGCATCTTCATGGCAGTGCGGCGGGAACAGCGCTACCCGGTCTCGGAGATCCTGGCCCAGACCCCGCCGATCCCGTCCGGGTGCCAGTGGGGCATCTTTCTCCGCAACCACGACGAGCTGACCCTGGAGATGGTCGCCGACGACGAGCGCGACTATATGTACGCGGAGTACGCCAGGGACCCGCGGATGAAGGCCAACATCGGCATCAGGCGGCGGCTCGCCCCGCTGCTCGACAACGACCGTAATCAGCTTGAGCTGTTTACCGCGCTGCTGCTGTCGCTGCCGGGCTCGCCGGTTCTCTACTACGGCGACGAGATCGGGATGGGCGACAACATCTGGCTTGGCGACCGCGACAGCGTGCGCACGCCGATGCAATGGACGCCGGACCGGAACGCGGGCTTCTCCGGATGCGATCCGGCACGCCTCTACCTGCCGCTGATCATGGATCCCATCTACGGCTACCAGGCCCTCAACATCGAGGCCCAGGAACGCAACAGCGGCTCGCTGCTGCACTGGACCAGGCGGATGATCGAGATCAGGAAACGGCACCAGGTGTTCGGGCGCGGCGGTTACGAGGAGCTCAACTCTTCCAACCCGAGCGTGCTCGCCTTCGTGCGGGAATACCAGCGCCGGCCCGGCGACGCGGCCGATCCCGAGGCCGATGAGACGGACACGATCCTCTGCGTCAACAACCTGTCCAGGTTCCCGCAGCCGGTCGAGCTTGACCTGCGCAGGTTCAAGGGCATCTCGCCGGTCGAGTGCATGGGCGGCGTGGTGTTCCCGGCCATCGGTGAGCTCAGTTACCTGCTGACGCTGCCGGGTCACGGCTTCTACTGGTTCCAGCTGCCGCCGGCGGCTCAGCGGTAGGCGCCGCGCGGCCCGGGCGGACCCGGCCCAGGATTCCGTCTGATTGACTGATCTGGGCCGTAACGTCGCGCGTCGGGCGGTTGCGGGATGACCGGCGAGCCACAGGGTAGACGAGGAGTCATGACATTTGAGGACACGCTTGCGGCGTACGTGACCTCTCCATCACGTCAAGCACGATCCTGGCCGCGGGCGACCCGGAACTCCGGCATCTGATCGTCACCGTCTCCCGGGGCGGCGAGACCGCCAGGTACCAGGTCATCGTCGGCATCCGCTCACAGGTGCCCGGCCGGCTGCGCCACGCGGTCATCGGGCCGGCCGGCCGGGGTTGCACCGCGTACGAGGCCCTGCACGATCCGGAGCTGACCAAGATCCTGCTGCGGGACATTGCGGACCAGGCGACCGTCGGGAGGATGCGCTTCGGCAGGGAGCCCGGGGCGGTCATCGACACGAGCCTGGACAGCCTCATGCTGTCCGGAGAGCAGAGCAACAGCAGCCTGGTCTTCGGGGATTCGGCCATCCTGAAGGTGGTGCGGAGGCTGTTTCCCGGCCAGAATCCCGACCTGGAGGTGACCAGCGCGCTGGCCAGGCGCGGCTCGAGGCACGTTGCGGAGCCGTTCGGGTGGTTCGAGACCGGCGCCGACGGCGGGTCCATCCTGCTGGCGATCTTGTCCAGGTACCTGCCCGCGGCCAGCGACGGCTGGTCGCTCGCGGTGACGAGCCTGCGCGACCTCTATTTCGGGGACGGCGTGCAGGCTCAGGGATCCATCCGGCCCGACCAGGCGGGCGGCGATTTCGCTGGTGAGGCGTTCCGGCTCGGCGTCGCCACCGCCGAGGTGCACACCGACATGGCCGAGGCGTTCGGCGTCACCATGCTGCCCGCGGGGGCGCTGCGCGACCTGGCCGGCCAGATGACAGCCCGGCTGGAAAGCGCCTGCGCGGAGGTCCCGGAGCTCCGCCCGTACGGCGGCAAGCTGCGGGGCTGCTTCGCCGGCCTGGCCGCGGTCGGCGGGCCGGTGCCGGTGCAGCGGGTGCACGGTGACTACCACCTGGGGCAGGTGCTGCGCACGGCGACCGGCTGGGTGCTCCTGGACTTCGAGGGGGAGCCTGCGGTGCCGCTCAGCGAGCGGCGGGCACCCGGCGTGGCGCTGCGGGACGTGGCCGGCATGCTCCGCTCGTTCGACTACGCTGCCCGTCATCAGCTGCTTGACCGCCCGGACAGCGAGAAGCTCCGGGACATCGCCGCCGAGTGGGTGCAGCGCAGCCAGGCGGCCTTCTGCGAGGGTTACGCCAAGGCTGGCGGGGAAGATCCTCAGGCCCATGGCACGCTGCTGCGTGCGCTGATGCTCGACAAGGCGGTTTACGAGGTGGTGTATGAGGCCAGGCACCGGCCGTCCTGGCTGCCAATCCCGCTCGACTCGATTGCAGCGTCCTGATGCCGAAGAGAACCAGCCAGCAGGCTGACCCAGCGACCCAGATCAGCCGCGCCGAGATCGAGCGGATCGTGGCAGGGACGCACCACGACCCGCACTCGGTCCTCGGTGCCCACCCGGGCCCGTCCGGCACGGTGGTGGCAACGCTGCGCCCGCTGGCCCACTCGGTCGCGGTCGTCCTCCCCGACGGGCGGCGGTTCCCCATGGAGCACGTGCACCAGGGCGTGTTCGCGGTCACGCTGCCGGCCGACGGCGTCCCGGACTACCGGGTCGCCGTCGCCTATCCGGCGCCGGGGGCCGACGGGGCCCGCACCCTGCCGGAGCAGGTCACCGACGATCCCTACCGCTACCTGCCGACGCTCGGCGAGCTGGATCTGCACCTGATCGCCGAGGGCAGGCACGAGGAGCTGTGGCGGGTCCTGGGTGCCCACGTCAGCGAGAACGGCGCGGGCACGGGCTTCGCCGTCTGGGCGCCGAACGCGCGCGGCGTGCGGGTGATCGGCGACTTCAACCACTGGGACGGCCAGGCGCACCCGATGCGCTCGCTCGGCGGGTCGGGCGTCTGGGAGCTCTTCATCCCCGGCGTCGGCCCGGGCACGCGGTACAAGTACGAGATCTGCGGGCCGGACGGCACCTGGCGCAGCAAGGCGGACCCGATGGCGGCGCTTGCCGAGCGGCCGCCGGCGACCGCGTCCGTGGTCTACGCCTCCTCCTACCGGTGGGGCGACCAGGACTGGGTGGCCCGGCGCGCCGGGCGGGACCCGCTGGGCCAGCCGATGAGCGTCTACGAGGTGCACATCGGCTCGTGGCGGCCCGGGCTCTCCTACGCCGATCTCGCGGAACAGCTGACCGCCTACGTCACCGACCTCCACTTCACGCACGTGGAGTTCCTGCCCGTTGCCGAGCATCCGTTCGGCGGGTCCTGGGGCTACCAGGTGACCTCCTACTACGCCCCGTCGGCCCGGTTCGGGTCACCGGACGAGTTCCGCTTCCTGGTCGACCGGCTGCACCAGGCCGGGATCGGCGTCATCCTCGACTGGGTGCCGGCGCACTTCCCGCGGGACGACTGGGCCCTGGCCCGCTTCGACGGCACGCCGCTGTACGAGCACGCCGATCCCCGCCGCGGCGTGCACCCGGACTGGGGCACGCTGATCTTCGACTACGGCAGGCCCGAGGTCAGGAACTTCCTCGTCGCCAACGCGATCTACTGGCTGGAGGATTTCCACGCCGACGGCCTGCGCGTGGACGCCGTCGCTTCCATGCTCTACCTGGACTATTCGCGCGCCGAGGGCCAGTGGGCGCCGAACATCCTCGGCGGCAGGGAGAACCTCGACGCGGTCTCGTTCCTGCGGGAGGTGAACGCCACCTGCTACAAGCGGGATCCGGGCATCATGATGATCGCCGAGGAGTCCACCGCCTGGCCGGGGGTGACCAAGCCGGTGCACCTGGGCGGCCTCGGCTTCGGCTTCAAGTGGAACCTGGGCTGGATGCACGACACGCTCTCGTACCTGTCCACGGACCCGGTGTTCCGGCACTACCACCAGAACGAGATCACGTTCTCCATGGTGTACGCGTTCAGCGAGAACTTCGTGCTGCCGCTGTCGCACGACGAGGTGGTGCACGGCAAGGGGTCGCTGCTGCACAAGATGCCGGGCGACCAGTGGAAGCAGTTCGCCGGGGTGCGGGCGCTGCTGGCTTACCAGTGGGCGCACCCGGGCAAGCAGCTGCTGTTCATGGGATCGGAGTTCGCCCAGGAAAGCGAGTGGTCCGAGCAGGCGGGCCTGGAATGGCAGGCCCTCGGTGACGGCGCCGGGCGGCACGCCGGGGTGCAGCGGCTGGTCAGGGACCTGAACCGGGTCTACGACGAGAACCCGGCCCTGTGGCGGCACGACTTCAGCCCGGATGGATTTGCCTGGATCGACGCGAGCGACGCGGGCGGCAACGTGCTGGCGTTCCTCCGCTTCTCCGGCGACGGCGAGTCCGGGAAGACCGTCGCCTGCGTGGTCAACTTCTCCGGCGCCCCGCACTATGACTACCGGATCGGGCTGCCCGCGCCCGGCCGGTGGCGCGAGGTGATCAATACCGACGCGGCCGAGTACGGCGGCAGCGGCGTCGGCAACTACGGGGCCGTCGAGGCCGTCACCGAGCCCTTCCACGGCCGGCCCGCCTCGGCTTCGCTCACCCTGCCCCCGCTGGCCGTGCTCTTGCTGATGCCGGACGGCTGACCGGATGTCAGGTGACGGCGATGATGTCGGCCGCCACCAGCCTGCCGCCGTCGACCCGCAGCACGCCCACGGTGCCGTGGGGCTGGCGGCGCCGGTCGGTCGGCGAGCCGGGGTTGAAGATCCGGAACCCGCCGGCCTCGGCGTCCAGGGGGATGTGCGAGTGGCCGAAGACCACGAGGTCAGCCTCGGGGAACCAGCGCCGCAGCCGCGGCAGCCGGCCCGCGGCGGCGCCGCTGTCGTGGATCATCGCGACCCGGACACCGCCGAGGCTCACCTCCAGCCTCGGCACCGCACCCCAGGCCGCAACGTCGGGAGCGTCGTTGTTGCCCACCACGGCCAGGACCGGGGCGTACCCGGACAGCTCGTCGAGCACCGCGGCGACGGCGACGTCGCCCGCGTGCAGGATCACGTCGGCCCGCCGCAACTGAGCGGCCACCGGGGCCGGGCAGGTCTTCCACCGCCGGGGCGCGTGCGTGTCGGACAGCGCGACCACCCGCATCTACGGCGCGTCCCACAGCACGTGGAGCGCGGCCGGCTTGCGGAACACGACCCCGCGCGGCGCATCGTGGCGCGCGGGGTCCAGCCGCAGCCCGGGCAGCCGCAGCAGCGCGCGCACGGCCGCCTGGGCTTCCAGCCGGGCCAGGTGCGCGCCGAGGCAGAAATGCGGGCCGTGCGCGAACGCGAGGTGCTGCCGGGCATTCGCGCGGCGCACGTCGAACCGGTCCGGGTCGGCGAAGACCGCCGGATCCCGGCCCGCCCCCGCCAGCGAGACCGTGACGAGGTCGCCGCGCCGGATCTGCGCCGGGCCGAGCGCGATGTCCGCGGCCGCGTAGCGGTCCACGACCGCGGCGGCCGGCTCCAGCCGCAGCGACTCCTCCACGGCGTTTGCCAGCAGGCTGGGGTCGGCGATCACCGCCCGGATCTGGCCGGGGTCGCTGAGCAGGTACCAGACGGCGTTGCAGATCATGCCCTCGGTGGTCTCGATGCCGCCGAACGCGAGCACCGCGGCGTTCGACACCACCTGGCCGCTGCTCAGCCCGCCGGTGCGGGCGGCCGCCGCGAGCAGCGAGTCGCCGCGTCCGGAGTCGATCGTCTGCCGCAGGCGCTCACTGAGTTCCCTGAACGCGTGTGACCCTCCGGTCCCCGCGGCACCGGCTGGCGTGGCATGCCCCGTCGCGGGCTGCCCGGCCATGGCCGAGACCGCGCCGACGATCTCGTCGTACCAGGAGAGGACGACCTGCGGGTCCGTGTCGCCCAGGCCCAGCACTTCGGCCACGACCGCCACCGCCAGCGGCCCGGCCAGGCCGCGGCGCAGTTCGGCGCGGCCGGCGGCGGCGAGCCCGGACACCAGCGACCCGGCCCGCGCCCCGACGAACTCCCGCAGCCCGGCCTCCACCTCGGCCAGCCGGAACGCCTCGGCGAACGGCTCGCGGTGCCGCTTGTGCTCGGCGCCGTCCAGCGACAGCATGCTCGGCCCGACGACCCGGGCCGTCGAGAACCTGGGATCGTCCACGGTGAACGAGGCGCTGTCGCGCAGCACCCGCAGCGCCAGGTCCCTGCTGGTGACCAGCCAGCCGCCCAGCGCGGGCAGCCATGACACCGGCTCATCGGCCCGCAGCCGCCGCAGCACAGGGTGCAGGTCCCCTTCGAGGTCCGCCACGGTCACCGCCGAGCCGATCGGGAACACGCCGTCAGACCTTGCCGAGCAGCCAGCTTGGGCCGGTCACCGACGCCCCGGCGGCCACGCACCGCTCGCGCAGGGCCCGGTCGGCCGTGACCACCAGGCGCCGCCCCGGCAGATCCCCGGCGAGCTCGGCGATCATGTCATCACCCGAGCCCGGGGCGGCGACCACGCGGACCCGGCCGCCGGCCGCCTCGGGCCCGTCGCCGCCGCGCGAGCCAGCGGCGTGCGCGGCCGCGACCGGGCGCGCCGCGCCCTCGACGACGAGCACGAAGTCCGGGAACCAGCGTTCCAGCGCGGGCACCCCCAGCGCTTCGGGCAGCGCGGTCACGCCCTCGGCGGCAAGCCCGGCCAGCTGGTCGCGGAGCCGCCGCGCGGCCCCGGCCCGGTCGCGCCACCAGCCGTCGGGCCGCGAGCCCATCACGTTGGCCGCGTCGACGATGACCGTCACCGGCTGCAGGGCGGCGCGCAGCAGCGGCCACCGCTCCGCGAAGCCCGGGTGCAGGTCCAGCGCTGCGACGTCCGGCGCCGGCACCCAGGACACCTTGCTGGTCTCGCTGCTCACAGGGCGCACCGGGAGCGGGCGCGGCGCCGCAGCGATCACGGTTTGGTATGCCCAGCCGCCGTGGTCATCGCGGAGGATCCCGAAGACGGTGACGGCGGCCGGCGGCAGCGCGCACTCCTCTTCGGCCTCGCGCAGCGCCGCCGCCACCGCGGACTCGTGGCTGTCCATGGCGCCGCCCGGCGGTCCCCAGGTCCCGCCGTGATTACCCCACCAGCTGCGGCGCTGCAGCAGCACGAGCGTCCGCCCGCCCGGCCCGCTGTCCGCGGGCGCCGGGGCGTACGCGAGCAGCCCGGCCGCGCCGAACCGCCCCCAGTGCCGGTGCCCCAGGCTGCAGCCCGCCCAGCTATTGCCATCCCGATCCGCCATCGCGCCCGACCATAGCTCACCCGGGCGCACCGGCCCGCAGGCCGGGCTGTCTTGCTGCCCCCGTGGGGCTATGAGCCGCCGGCGGGCAGCCCGAATGCCGATGGGTGCAGCCACCGGGCGATGGCCATGACCGCCTCGGCGTTGCGCGGGCTGGAGGTGACTTCGTCGTAGCTGAGCCCCAGGAAGCACCGGTTCTTCACCGCGGGGAGGTTCTTGGTGGCGGCGAAGGTTTCCAGGAATTTCTGCGGCGTTAGGGGCATGCCAGCAGGGAGGCGACGGCGTCGCTGGCGAGCCGGTAACGGATGACCCGCCCGTCGCGCTCCGTGGCGACGATCTGGCTGGCGCGCAGGTAGCGCAGCGTCTGCGAGACGGTCGTGTCGTTCAGGCCGGTGGCCGCCGCGAGGTCGGAGACGCTGATCGGCCCGGCGGCCTTGATGCAGGTCAAGATCATGAGCCGGGTGGGGTCACCCAGCACCGCGAACCGCCGGGCGCGCACCTGGATCGTCTCGGGATCATCCAGTGCGGCGATCGCCTGGCAGACCCGCTCGCCGTCGATCACACGATGATCGGACCGCTCGGCCGGCAAGAGATGCACCCGCGCAGTATGGCATACCTCATCATCTGATCATCCTGGTCCCGGTCCGGCTCCTCGGCGGCCACTGATGCTGGGGCGGTTGAAAACGCGAAAGGCAGCCGTATTGGCGCAGCAGGTACAGCCACCAATCCGGGCGCTGAAATCAGCACACCCATACCTAATCATCTGGTGAGCCTTGACGGTATTGGCTCGAGGCTTGTAGCTTTTCATGGCCCCGGCCGCGAAGGCCGGGGTGGCAGCCAGCCCAGCGAAGTCCGGTGCGAGCCCGGCACTGTCCCGCAACGGTCAAGCCCCTTTTCGGGGACGAGTCCGGTCGCCTGGCCTGGCCTGCCCGGCGAGCACCAGTCCTCGGAGGAAGGGCGGTCCGTAAGGGCTCTCTTCGTCCTCCGGCATCTGAGGAGGATGATCCATGTCACACGGCCAGGGCCGCGTCGCGGCGGCCAGGCAGCGCCTGCACGACATCCGCACCGCGATGGGGGCCCGTGACTGGGGCCGGCTCGCCGCGATGCTCGCGTTCATCGTGGCGGTCAACGTCGCGGGCTGGGGCATTTTCGTGCTGTACGTGCTGCCGCACCACTTCGACTACAAGGGCGAGGGCGGCAGCCGGGGCCTCGGCGTCGGCCTCGGGGTCGCGATCACGGCCTGGTTCCTGGGATTCCGGCACGCGTTCGACGCCGACCATATCTCCTGCATCGACAACACCACCCGCAAGCTGATGGCCGACGGCAAACGGCCGCTGGGCACGGGGTTCTTCTTCTCCTTCGGCCATTCCACGATCATCGTCGCGGTCGGCGTGGGGATCACGGTCGCGGCCCGGGCGGTGTTCGGCGCCATGGTCGACCCGAGCTCGGCGTACGAGACCGCCGGCGGGGCGATCGGGACCAGCCTGTCGGCTGGGTTCCTGTATCTGATCGCGCTGCTCAACCTGATCGTGCTGGCCGGGATCTTCAAGGTCTTCCGTGACATGCGCTCCGGCGCCTACGACGAGCAGCAGCTCGAAGCGCAGCTGCAGGCCCGCGGCTTGATGTACCGGTTCTTCGGCCGGTTCATGAAGTCCATCAACCACACCTGGCAGCTGTACTTCGTCGGGCTCGTGTTCGGCATCGGGTTCGACACCGCCACCGAGGTCGTGCTGCTCGCCGCGACGGCATACGCGGCCATCCAGGGCCTGCCCTACTTCGCGGTCCTCGCGCTGCCGTTCCTGTTCTCGGGCGGCATGATGCTGTTCGACACCCTCGACGGCGCCTTCATGAACTTCGCCTACGGCTGGGCGTTCGCCCGCCCGGTCCGCAAGGTCTACTACAACCTCGTCATCACGGCCTTGTCCATCGGTGCGGCGTTCATCATCGGCACCATCGAGATCCTCGGCATCCTCACGACCGAGATCCACCTGCACGGCGCGTTCTGGAACCTGATGGCCAACTTCAACATCAACGTCGCCGGCTTCTGCATCGCCGGCCTGTTCATCACGGTCTGGGCGGTGGCCCTGATCTACTGGCGGGCCGGCAACGTCGAGGCCCGGTGGTCCTCGACCGTCGCCACCGCCCAGGCCGAGGCTGCCGATTCAGGTGGCGGGTGACGCCGGCCCGGTGCCGAGGTAGCGGAGCACGGCGAGGACCCGGCGGTTGCCGGTGTCACCGGGGTACAGCCCGAGCTTGGTGAAGATCGAGTTGATGTGCTTGCTGACCGCGCTGTCGGTGAGCACGAGGGCCGCTCCGATCTCCGCGTTGGAGCGGCCCTCGGCCATGAGCGCCAGCACCTGACGCTCCCGCTCGGTCAGGACGTCCAGCGGGTCGGCGCCCCGGCGGACCAGGAGCTGGGCCACCACTTCCGGGTCCAGCGCGGTGCCGCCCGCCGCCACCCGGCGCAGCGCGTCCAGGAACTCGGCCACGTCCGCCACCCGGTCCTTGAGCAGGTAGCCGACGCTGCTGGTGTTCGCGGACAGCAGGTCGGCCGCGTACCGTTCCTCGACATACTGTGACAGCACCAGGATCGCGATGCCCGGCCACTGGGCGCGGATCGCCAGCGCGGCGCGGATGCCCTCGTCGGTGTGGGTCGGCGGCATGCGGACGTCGGCGATCACCACGTCGGGCAGTTCCCGTTCGACAGCCGCCAGCAGCGCGCTGGCGTCACCCGCGGTTGCGGCGACCTCAAAGCCGGCGCCTTCCAGCAGCTTGGTGAGGCCCGCCTGCAGCAGCACCGAGTCCTCGCCGATCACCACCCGGACCCGGCCTGGCCCGGCCGGCCCCGGCTTGCCTGTCACGGGCTCCACGCTAGCCGCATGCAGGCGATGTTTCCTCAGGAGTGAGCGTGGCCGTGCTTGGACCCCTTAGCCGGCGCAGGCCCGGTGGGAATGTCGGGCGATGCCGTCCGCAGCAGGGCCGGGAGCTTGCTCAGCTCCTTGGCATAGTTGGTCTTGAATTCCCGGACCCCCGCGTTCAGGGCTTGCTGGTTGGCGGTGACGAGCTGGTGCTCGTAGCTGGCCTGGATGGCAAAGTAGATGCCGCCCAGGTCGGTTGACAAGGTGCAGTCGGCGTCGGTCACGGCCGCTGCGATCTGCGCCTTGTTCTGCGCGGCTGGCGAGCCCGAGCCCGATCCCAGGGGTGGTACCCCGGGATGGACGCTGTTCGGGTACTGCTGCCATATGGTGTCCGGCTGGACGGAGTCGTACCCGTTCCTGGCCATGCAGGCCGACCAGGCCTGCTGCGCCTTGGTGAGGTCGGGGTCGGTGACCACGTCGGTGCCGATGTCGTTGTTCAACGTCCCGATGATGGCCATCGAGGTGTCCCACTGGGCCTGGCTGAAGTTGAAGACGATGTTGTAGCACTTGCCCGCGGCGGCCTGCGCCCCGGCGGGCATGCTGGGCGCCCCGGGCGGAGCGCCGCCCATCTGGGGGTCGGGGACCGGTGCCAGGAAGCCGTACTGCGCGGCCAGGGCGGTCCCGATGTAACCCCACTGATCGTACGGCGACGGGAACGCCAGGCCCCGGGGCGCGCGCGCGAAGAACGGCGCGCTGGCCGCGTACTGGCCGTAGCCCGCATCGTTCATGCACGCGGTGTCCAGGGCGGCCCAGGTGTCACCGGGCGCCAGCCCGTCGCCGGGGCTGGCGCCGAGCCCTGCGTAGGCCGTGAACGCCTCGCTGTCCATGGCCGCCGCCGCCGAAGGCGGGGCCGGCGGCCTGCCGACGGCGGGCGCGGTCACGGTGGCGTCGGGTCCCTTGGGCGCGTTGGCGGTGCAGGCGGCCAGGGCCGCGCAGCAGGCCAGGAGGCTGAGGCCGGTGCGGATGCGCATCTGGTCGTCTTTCTTCGGGGCGGGTGCTCAGCCGTGCCGCAGCGCGGTGAGGGGGCTGGTGCGGGCGGCGCGCAGCGCGGGGTAGGCGCCGGCGAGCAGGCCGACGACGCTGCCGATCAGCGGGGCGGGCAGGGTGTAGGCGGGGTTGAGGATCGCGGTCCAGTCCTTGGCGGCGGCGAAGGCGACCACGACGGTGACGCCGATGCAGGTGCCGGTGAGCCCGCCGAGGGTGCCCAGGGTGGTGGATTCGGCGAGGAACTGGGCGGCGATGTGGCGGGGGCGGGCGCCGACGGCGCGGCGCAGCCCGATTTCCTCGGTGCGTTCCAGCACGGCGACCAGGGTGGTGTTGGCGATGCCGACCGCGCCGATCAGCAGGCTGATCAGCGCGAGGATCAAAAACAGGCCGGCCAGGTCGCCGCTCACCTGGCTTTGCAGGTTTTGCGGGCTGGGCGGGGAGGTCACCACGAGCCGGGAGGGGTCGGTGGGCAGTTCGGCGGCGGCGATCTGCTTTGCGACGGCCTGGGCGGCGCCGGTGCGGGTGGCGATGACCATCTGGGCCTCGTCCTGGTTGCCGATGCCGGGCTCGGGGTTGCCGTAGCCGGCCAGGGCGGTGTTTTCCGGGATCAGCATCGCGGACTCGCTGATGACCACGCGCTGGGCGGTGCGGTAGATCCCGGTCACGGTGTAGGCGATGCCGTTGACGAACACCGCGGGGTGGGCGGCCAGCCGCGCCGGGGAGATGCCCAGGGTGGCCGCCGTGGTGGTATCGATGATCGCGACGTGCTGGGCGGTGTCGTTCTCGTAGGTGGTGATCGGTGACCCGGCGGTCATGGACAGGCCCATCGCGGTCACCGCGCCGGGGGAGGCGGCGAGCAGGTTGACCGTCTGGTCGGCGGTCGCCGACAGCGCCAGCGACCCGGTGACGGGCAGGTCGTCACCGCCGGGCAGCGACACCGGCCACCACACCCCGGCCGCGGTCACCCCGTTGATGCGGTCGGCGATCTGGTCGGCGTCGGCGGGGAAGCCGATCGGGGGGTTGGTGCCGGGCGGGGCGACGTTGCTGGCCGGGCCGTTGTCTTCGACGGTGACGGTGGTGTCTTCCAGCACGGTGAACTGGTGCGAGATCTGCCCGGCGCCGGTGGCGGTCAGGCCGAGCACGGCGACGAACGCGCCCACCCCCAGGATGGTGCCGAGCATGGTCAGCACCGCCCGGCCCGGGCGCTGCACGATCCCGGCGACCGCCTCGGCGGCCGCGTCCCGCGCGGCCAGCCGCGGCGGCGGCAGGCCGATGGCTGGCCTAGACATGGCCGGCCCCGGTCCGCTCGGCCAGCACCCCGTCGCTGATCGCGACCGTGCGGGCCGCGTGGGCGGCGACGCGCGGGTCGTGGGTGATCACCACGATCGTGTACCCGGCCGCGTTCAGCCGGTCGAGCACCTCCATCAGCGCGGCCGCGTTCGCCGAGTCCAGGTTCCCGGTCGGCTCGTCGCACAGCACGAGGCTTGGCTGATTCACCAGCGCCCGCGCGATCGCGACCCGCTGGCACTCCCCGCCCGACAGCGTGGTCGGCAGCGCGTCCAGCCGGTGCCCCATCCCGACCGCGGCCAGCGCCCCGGCCGCCGCCCGCAGCCGGACGCTGCGCGGGGTCTGGTTATACAGCTCGGCGAGCAGCACGTTTTCCAGCGCGGTGCGGTAGGGCAGCAGGTGAAACGCCTGGAACACCACCCCGATCCGCCGGCCGCGCAGCGCGGAGCGGTCCTTGTCGTTCAGCGCGGAGGTGTCCACGCCGTCCAGCAGGTAGCTGCCGGCGGTGGGAGTGTCGAGCAGGCCAAGCAGGTGCAGCAGCGTCGACTTGCCCGACCCCGACGGCCCGGTCACCGCCACATAATCCCCCGCGCCGATCACCAGGTCCGCGGGGCGCAGCGCCGGCACCGGCGGCGGGCCGGGGTAGGTCCGGGCCAGGCCTCGCAGTTCGATCACCGGCGCGCTCATGACCCGCTCACCACCACGCGGTCACCGGCGGCCAGCGCCCCCGGCTTCGCCGGGGTTACCTGCACGTAGCCGTTCTCCGAAATGCCCGGGGTCACCGGCACGTCGGTCTGCTTGCCGTGCGCGCCGGCCACGGTGACATAACTGGTGCCGGACGCGGTGGTCACGATCGCGGCGACCGGCACCGTCAGCACCGCCCCCTCGGTCTGCCCCGTCTGCACGGTCACCAGCACGTTCTCCCCGTTCAGCGCCGCCGCCAGCGGCGCCGACGGTGTCACCGCCAGCGGGATGAACGTCGTCGCACCCGAGCTGCTCGAACTGCCCGAGCTTGAGCTGCTCGAGCTGCTGCTGGAACTGGACGAGCTGGAGGAGCTGGCCGCAGCCGCCGCGGCGGCGCCGCTGCCGACGTCGACCACCGTTCCCGTGGGTACGGTGATGGTCGCCGTCCCCAGGCTGGCCACGGTCCCGGTGGCGCGGATCCCGGTGACCTCGTCGTAGATGCTGACCTTCAGCCCCGGCTTGACCTGCCCGGCGTAGGCCGGGGGCAGCTCACCGGTCAGCGCCAGCGACCCCCGGGCGGCCAGCTCGAGGAACGGCTGCCCGGGCTGCTGCCCGGCCGCGCCGTTCACCGCGACCACCGTCGCGGGCAGCGACGGCACGAACACCACATCCGCCGCCGGCACCCCGCCCGACGACGGCGGGGTGTAGCCCAGGTGCTCGTAATACGCCGCCACCGCGTCCTGGGTCGCCGCGCCGAAATACCCGCTCGTGTCCCCGCCGTCGTAATACCCCAGCGACCCCAGCGCGTTCTGCAGCTCGGTCACATCCGGGCCGCTCTCCCCCGGCACCAGATCGCGCCACGCCGGCACCGACCCGGCCAGCGCGAACAGCGGCTCGCCGTCCAGCTCCGCCAGCTGCTGACCGTTGCGGATCGTGTCCCCGGTAGCGACCTCCAGCTTCGAGATGTACACCGCCCCGGTCGACGCCCCCGTCGACGACGAGGCCGTTGCCGACGACGTGCCTCCCGCGCCCGGAGAGGAGGATGAGCTGGAGGACGGGGCGCTGACGTACACGTCCTCCTGAGCCGAGGGATACACCACCCCGCGCATCTGCACCGACGACGTCAGCACCTGGGACGCCACCGGGGCGGTGATCACCGTCGGCGGCGGCGCCGCAGTGTCCGCGGCCAGCTGCTGCGGCGACTTCACAAACGACGCACCCACCAGCCCGCCCACCGCCAGCAACCCCGCGCCGACGCCCACCCCCACCAGCACCCGCCGCCGCCGGGCCAGCCTCGAACCACGCGCCGCCCGCGGCAAGCCCCTCTCACCCGCACCGCTCTCGGTGGCCGGGGAACCAACGTGAGTCACCAGATTCCTCCGTCCCGCTCTGGGCCGATCTGCCGGGCTGGGGTAACCGCGGAAATGGCCGACCGGATCCCACGGTCCCGCTCGGAACCGGAAAACCCGGCCGCGCTGGCCAGCATGGCGCACCCGGGAGCCGGGCGCAGTAGCGGCAAGTTCCGGATCGGGGTGCAGCTAGCTCCACCGCGCGGGTGGACCCCGCTGCATGGGTGCGCCCGGCCAGAGCGCCTACGGTGTAACCTGTGACCGCGTTCACCCGGCGCAGCGGCACCGGCGTCCCCGGCTTCCGCATCTCGTGGTCGCTGCGCGCCTGGTTGCAGGCCTTGTATGTATGCGCGGGAATTCCCGCGCAGGCCGCCGGGCTACTGGTGCCCGTCGTTGCCGGCTACTGGACCAGAGACTGGGCGTTGTCACGGTGGCCGCTGCCCGCAGGTCAGCCGCTACACCCGCTGTGGCTGCTGGAGGCGGTGGCCGTGCTCGTGGCGGTGCCGGCGCTGACGGCGATGCAGCGGCACCGGGTGCGGGTCACGGCAGGGGTGCAGATACCGCCGCAGTCGGCCATTCCCGGGAGGCTGAGCGTGCGGGCCGTCTACGCCGTCGCCCGTTCTCGGGCCACCTGGCGTCAGCTCGGCTACCACCTGGTGGCCGGCCCGGCGCTGGCAACGGGCGGGATCGCCGCGGGAGGAGTGTGGCTGGCCGGCGTCCTGTACACCCTGGTGTACGGCTACGCGTGGGCGCTGCCGCACCAGGGCCTGCTCTGGCGCGGCCAGTCGCCGGGCGGTCCGGCCAACCACCTGCCGGCGATGCTGGGCATCCCGGTGGATGTGTACCTGACCGGCGCCGGGATCATCCTGCTGTGCGCCGCGCCGTCGCTCACCAGCGCGGTCGCGGCTCTGGACGCCAGGACAGCGCGGGCGCTGCTGGGGCCGAGCCGCACCGAGGAGCTGGAGCGCCAGGTGCGGCGGCTGGCGCAGACGCGAGCCGGCGTGGTGGACGCGGCCGACGCCGAACGGCGTCGCCTGGAACGGGACCTGCACGACGGCACCCAGCAGCGGCTGGTGTCGCTGGCCATGAACCTGGGCATGGCCAGGGTAGAGGCCACCACCGCGGAGCTGGCGAAGCACGCCATCGCGGAAGCCCACGAGGAGGCCAAGGCCGCCCTCACCGAGCTGCGGAACCTGATCCGCGGGCTGCACCCGGCCGTGCTCGAGGACCGCGGCCTGGACGCGGCGCTGTCCGGCGTGGCGGCGCGGATGCCGGTCCCGGTCCGGCTCACCGTGGACCTGCCCCTGCGCCCGCCGCCGGTGATCGAGGCGATCGCCTACTTCGTGGTGTCCGAGGCCCTGACGAACGTCGCCAAGCACGCCCGGGCTACCCAGGCGGCGGTGTTCGTGCAGCGCGCTGGAGATCGGCTGCACGTCATCATCAGCGACGACGGCGTAGGCGGCGCCGACCCGGCTCGCGGCACCGGCCTGGCCGGGCTGTCCAAACGCGCGTCCTCGGTCGACGGGACCTTCGAGATCGCCAGCCCGCCCGGCGGCCCGACGCTGATCACCGTGGACCTGCCGTGCGCCCGGTAGCGCGGGCCGGCCGGTGGGCCTGGGGCCTGTGCGGCCTGGTTACCGCCGCCGCCCTGGCGGTCCCCGGTACCCGCCTCATCGTCCTGGCCGGTGTTCCGCCAGCGCCGGCCGAGTTCGGCTCACTGCCGCAAGGGCAGTCGCAGTTGACCCAGACCCGGACGCTGACCGTGCCGCAGCCGGTCACCCGCCTGAACGTGCAGAGCTACTCCCCCGGGGCGCTGATCCAGGTGACGGCGGCGCCGGTGAGTCATGTTCAGGTCATCGAGATGATCGCTTATTACGGCAGGCCGCCCGCTGTGGAGCTGTCCGTGTCCGGTGGCCGCCTGTCCCTGGCCGACCCCGCGTGCGCGGACAACAGCTGCTCGGTCAGCTTCGCGGTGAAAGTGCCCCCGACCGTCACCGTCACCGCGACGGGCGGCCAGCTGTCCATCTCCGGAATCTCCGGGGCAACCCTGGACTCCGACGGCGCGCCGGTGAGCGCCACGAACATCCGCGGCCCGCTCACCGTCAGCACCCTCGGCGGGCTGCTTCAGATCAACGGCCTGACCGGGCCACTGCACGCGGAAACCGGCGGCGGGCAGGTGATCGCCACCGGCATCACCGCTGCGACCGCCGTGGTCACCACGGGCTGCGGCCCGGCGCAGATCACGTTTTCCGCGGCACCTGAGTCGGTGACCGTCGGCACCGGCGACGGTTCCGTCTGCGGCGGTTCCGCCGATCTGACCGTGCCCGGCGGCCCGTACGCGCTCACCGCCAACAGCGACGGCGCTCCCCAGATCATCGGGATCACCACCAGTTCCGCCGCCCGCCGCTCGATCACCGTCACCACCGGCGGCGGGCATCTGGTAATCAGCTCGGGAAAATCACGGCACTTACGGGCCATCGCGTCACCGGACCGCTATGGACCGGCCTACCCGGGTGCGCCGTAGGCTGAGCGCATGCCGCAGTCCATGCTTGCCGAACAGCTAGCCGCATTGCGCCGGCAGCGCACCGCACCGCTGATCCTGGAGCTCGACCTCACCGAGGGGATCACCGAGGAGCCGCCGTCCGACCCGGTCTCCGCCCTGCTCACGATGCGCCGGCCGCGCCTGGCCGAGCTGGTGGACGCGCTGCGCAGGGCCAGCCGCGACCAGCGGGTCAGGGCGCTGGTCGCGAAGGTGGGCGGGCGGCCGATCGGGCTAGCCACGGTGCAGGAGCTCAGGCGGGCGGTCGAGGAGTTCCGCGGCGCGGGCAAGCTGACCTTCGCGTGGTCGGAGACCTTCGGCGAGTTCTCGGCCGGCAACGTCCCGTACTACCTGGCGACCGCGTTCGACACCATCTACCTGCAGCCGTCGGGCGACCTGGGGCTGACCGGGATCGCCATGGAACGGTATTTCCTGCGCGGCACCCTTGATCAGCTCGGCGTCGACTTCCAGGTCGCCAAGCGGCATGAGTACAAGAGCGCCGCCGAGCAGCTGACCGAGCGCCACTACTCCGAGCCTGCTCGGGAGGAAACCCAGCGGCTGGCGGTGTCGGTCATCGAGCAGCTCACCGGCGCGATCGCGGAACGGCGCGGGCTCAGCCCGGCCAAGGTCAGGGAGCTGATCGACCGGGGGCCGTTCCTCGCCCAGCAGGCGCACGAGGCGGGCCTGGTCGACCAGCTCGGCTACCGGGACGAGGTGTACGCGCAGGTCAGGAAGCAGGCTGGGCACGAGGCGGTGCAGCAGCACCTCGTCCGCTACCAGCGCTCCCGGCTGTTTGCCGAGCGGGCTCGCAAGCTGCCGAAACCCGGGCAGCGGCACGTCGCGCTGGTCTACGCCACCGGCCCGATCCGGCGCGGGCGCAGCGGCCGCGGGCCGCTGTCCGGCGGTGCCATGGGCTCGGACACGATCAGCGCGGCGCTGCGCGCGGCGGCGGCCGACGACGGGGCGCGCGCCATTGTGCTGCGGGTCAACAGCCCCGGCGGCTCCTACGTCGCATCCGACACCATCTGGCGCGAGGTGGTCCGGGCCCGCAACGCCGGCAAGCCGGTCGTCGTGTCCATGGGAGACGTGGCCGCGTCGGGCGGGTACTTCATCGCGATGGCCGCCGACGCGATCATCGCCCAGCCCGGCACGGTGACCGGCTCGATCGGCGTGCTGTCCGGCAAGCCCGTGCTCAGCGACCTGCTGGGCCGGGCCGGGGTCACCACGGACTCGGTCGCCGAAGGCGCGCACTCGGAGATGTTCAAGGCCACGCGCCCGTTCACCGACGACGAGTGGGCGCTGGTCAACGACTGGCTTGATCACATCTACGCCGATTTCACCGGCAAGGTGGCCGAGGGCCGCCGGATGTCAGCGGACCGGGTGCACGAACTGGCCCGCGGCCGGGTGTGGACCGGGGCCGACGCGCTGGCCAACGGGCTGGTCGATGAGCTCGGCGGGCTGGACAGGGCGGCCGCGCTCGCGCGCCGCCGTGCGGGCCTGCCCGACGGCGCGCCGCTGCGGATCTACCCGAGGAACTCGCCGCTGGACCGGCTGCGCCCGGGCAGCGACGCGCGGCAGGCCGCGCTGGTGCCCGGCGCCTCGCTGCTCGCCGAGGCCTGGGGACCGGTCTGGCGGCTGGCGACCCAGGCCGGCCTCACGCCCTACGGACCGCTCATGCTGCCGGGCACATGGACATTTGATTGACAGAACGATTGGACCGTTCCGGGTCGGGCCACGCCCTGCCGAGCGTGGCACCGCTGTTCGCCTCCGGGGTCACCCTGGTCACGGTCGCCGACGGCCGCGACGACGTGGGAGCCACCGTGAGCGCGTTCTGCCCGGTGTCGGCGGACCCGCCGCTGGTGCTGGTCTCGCTCATCGCGAGCTCGTACCCGGCCGAGCTGCTCAGCAGGCTGGACCGGTTCGCCGTGACCGTGCTTGCCGCGGGCCAGCGTGCCCTGGCCGGCCGGTTCTCCGTGGCCGGGCGGCCGGGGGCGCGGCTGCTGCTGGAAGGGGTGGCGCACCGCCGGGGAACGCGCTCGGGCGCGCTGATCCCGGAGGACGGTCTCGCCGCGCTCGAGTGCGAGGCGACCACGCGGATCCCCGCGGGCGATCACCTGCTGGTGATCGCCCGCGTGCTCGACGTCCCCTATGAGGTGGGGAACGGCCAGCCGCTGATCAGGTTCCGCGGCCGGTACCCCCCGCTCGCCGACGCCTGACCCCACGCGTGGTGCCCGCGCTGTTGCTGGACGGCCCGCCCGAACACGGTCGTGGTGCCCGCGCTGTTGCTGGACGGCCCGCCCGAACACGGTCGTGGTGCCCGCGCTGTTTGTAGAACAACAGCTA
>Ga0335075_10004339_pt1 | contig 22209 bp, 18 predicted proteins | sample Lox_Sample_24_FD_206723 | JGI IMG/M metagenome (GOLD analysis project Ga0335075, IMG submission 206723) | Soil microbial communities from Loxahatchee National Wildlife Refuge, Florida, United States - Lox_Sample_2.4 | ecosystem: Environmental > Terrestrial > Soil > Wetlands | place: USA...
GCGTCAGCCTCGAGCGCCGGTGGCATCGGCCGATCCACCGGAAGAGGCTCACTGTTGGACAGTTCGGCCGGTGGCCCCTCGACCCGCGGGTCGCCGAATATGAGCTGAAGGGTTTCGATCTGATCCGTCACGGCGTTCGGGTCGGAATCGATCTCCTCCACGCCCAGCGCTGGCGCGGCCGCGACGTCTGCAGAGCCGATCCGGTCGAGAGCTCGCCTGGCTTGCGGCTCGACGGTTGTTGGGTGGGTCGTACGCTGCGCGTGCGATACGTCCGTAACCGTGGTGCCTGGTGGGGCCTCGGCCCGGTCGACGCGCGGCCGGAGGGTGATCGCGGCTGCTGCGGCAGGCGTCGGCGATTCGACGGCTGGCCGAAGCTGGGGCGGCACCTTCCGTACGGCACTGGCACCGGTTGGCGGCCTGGGTTGAGCCGACGGTCGCGCTCTCGTTTGGTCCGGGGTGTCTGCCGCGAGCCGCGGCAGCAGCTCATCGATATCCCAGTGAAATGGCGCCGAGAGCTGTGGATTGGGCCGCCGCAATTGCGGAGTCTGCGCGCTGCGCTTCGGGGGTCGCGCGGCCATCACCTTGCGTTTTACCGCGGCTTGATCATCGTCCTGCGCCGGCTCGCGGCGGGCCCGCGGATAGAACTCGGAAACGAGATCGAGTATGGCGTCGGCCTCGAGGTTCGTCTCGATGATTCCAATGCAGAGGCGGAACTGGGACTGGTTGCCCTCATGCCGCTGCAGCTGATAGATGTGCAGCGGCTCGAAGCGCGGCATCGCCTCCGGCACCACGGTGATGGGTGTCGATGAAGTGCGGAGGATTATGACATACGGCCCGGAACGTCGGCCTACGTCCGGCTCTCGCGGCTTCCTCGGGCGATCCCTGCCGCCAGGATGCCAGACGGCATATGAACCGGCCCGCTGGCCGCCTCGTCTGGCCACCTCAGTTCGCCTCGTGTGCACCCGGAAACGACGGGACATTGTGGCAAGCGTCAGCGCCGGAAAGAGTGAGCTGGGGCGTCGTTTCGGCGTGGATTGCGTCACAAATGCAACGCTCTCGACGCCATCGGATCTGCTGGGAGCGCGCTTCAGGTGGCGGTGAGAGTGCTCCGGGCGGACCCCTACACGACATAATCCCGAAATGACTATATTCCGGGCAGGGACGGTGATTCTGCCCCGGAACACGCAAGTAAGGACGGATTGACGCGCTCCCAGATCAGTGCCCGTGCAAAACTGGCGTCCGGGGGAAGCTCACTCGAGCGACGGAAGAAAGTGCTCGACACCCATTTCAAGTCGCAGCGCAGCATCATCATCTGCCTTCTCGCGCCGGCCGGCGTGGAGTCCAACGAGCACTCGAGAGGAGTCGTGGACCTCATCCTTGATGCCGAAGCGTTGTTTCGCAACGCTCATTAGGCGTACGAGCGCGAAGGTGTCCACGACGGCGCCCGGTGTCATGTCACCGGGCCGCGGCCACCATTGGTCGCAACAAGTCGACGCCCGGGTGGTTTGCGTCAGGGCGGATTGCGCTGGTCGCCGCCGTGTTGGTGGTCACTGCCGCCATGCTCGGCTCCATGGGAGCTCGGTGGCCGTTGGGCATGTCCACCCTTCGGTGGGCCTCGTCCCTCTGGTGCGGCGCGCCCCTGCGGCGCAGCGTGTCCACGCATTTCGCCTCCGGACCGGGCCGGGGCGGGCGCCCCGGAATGCGACATCGGGTGCGAACCCATCGGGCGCGGACCAGGTTGCGGGCGTCCCGCAGGTCTCGCGAGTCTCGCAGGCGGCGGGAAGTTGCGATGCGCCCACGTATTGCGTTGGGCATACCACGGACGCCCGCGGTAGTACTGGCCCCAGTAGGTGCCGAGGGAGAACGTGATGATCGGCAGTCCCAGCTGCGGTCCGTAGGAGTAGAGCGGCACTCTGCCGCCGTTGTACTCGAAGGAAATGCCGCCGCCGTACATCCAGCCTCTATTGCCGTCGAATGACACGTCGCACCAGCTCCAGCCATCCAGGCAACCATGCACGTCGAGCGGTGTGCCCGCATCCACCTGCGCAACCAGCGGGTAGTCCCGATTCGGCCCCGCCCGGACGTTCATGGGTCTGGCGGTATAGGCGTTCTGGGCGCTCGCAATGCCGAGTGCGGCAAGCAGCACGAGTCCAAACGACGATGTGACGAGACGACGTCTGAGCATGGCAAAGCCTCCGGTTGGGACCCATTGTACGGGACCACCCGTTGCAGCGCGAGCTGGCCAAGAAGAAATCGTTTGGGCGGGCTGGAGTTCCTGGACTGCGTCACGTCCAACCGAGCGACCGCCAGAACCGGCGCTCTTCGCCGTTCGGATCCCCAGCCACCCTACACCGGCTGTTGAGCAGCATGACTTCGCGTGTAGCAGTGTCGTAACGCGGCCACGCAGGCTGCCCTCGCGCCGTCGGCACGCCACTAGCGGCGAAACTGGCGAAATAGCTGCTCATCGCCCGGGAGACGGCCGCGAGTCCGGGCCCGTGGCCTTGCAGGTCGTTCATTTCGTAGTTGTAGAACACGATGGCAATGTCGCTGGCATGACAGGCGCGCAGCGTCCAATCAGTGCCCGCGATCGGCACGTTCGAGCGGAAGTCGTCACGATACCGGTAGACCGGCGCGGGTTGCAGCGACTTGCGATCCGCCAGCAGCGCCGTATTGTTGCCCATGAAGGTGGCGGTCTCGATCGCGATGGCCCGCTCGACCGGTGACGCGTTCGGCATGAGCCTGGCGTAGAAGGCGAGAATGCGGTTGGCCTCGTCGCCTACCTTTTGGCGCAAGCGCGCAGCCAACTTTGCCGGGCTGGCGTGAAAATACTCGGGATCGTCACGGTAGAAGAAGACGGCCTCATCGTGCGTGTTGCCGATGAGGAGCGGCACAGCCGCTGCAAGCGGCGGCGCGTCCGGCTCGAAGGGATCCCGCGGCAGATAGGTGCCGTCCACCACCGGACCCCAATCGCCGGGATGCTTCGCGCGCAGGGTCGCGATGCCCAGGGGCCTATCCGGATCGGTGGCCGGATGGGTGGCGGGATAGCCCTCGGTCGGCATCGACAGCGGGCCGTGGTGTTCGTCGCCCGCCAGCTGGATGGCGATGAGCTTCTCCGCCGGCACGTGGGTGAGCTTGCCTACCTCGTGCGGCGCGAGGCCGAGGCCCGCCAGCAGTCGGCGAGCGGTCTCCGTGGCGATGTCCCTCGGCAGGCCGCGCGGGGTGGCGCCGCTTTGAATTCCCGCTCGGTGAAAGAGGCCCTGCGCGGTCGGCATCGCCATGAAAGGCGCTGCGATCATCGCCGCGCCGGCTCGCAACACGGTGCGCCGGTCGAGAGGCTGTGCCATGCCGAGGCTCCAATGGTACCGTTACCACTGTAGCACAGCCGTTCCTGCAGCGGCACGGGCCGAAAGGCTACTGCGGCGCCGCAGGCTGCTCGATCCCGACGTTGCGGCGAGCTCAGCGCTGCCGGTGCGGGCAATCCTCCGCCCCTGGGCTGCTCGGCGCTCTTAGCTCACTCCCGCAGGTGCGCGGTCATCCATCCCACCCACCGACGAAAAACATCGCTCATCCGCACGATATCCCCCGGAAAGTGAGTGTCAGCCGGGTAGGCGAAGAACTGGACCTCCACGCCGTTGTCGCGCAGCGCGTGATACCACTCGTAGCTGTTGACCAGAGGCACGTTGGGATCGCCTACATCCCCCATGATCAGCGTCGGCGCCTTGACTTGCTGGGCATGGGCGATCGGTGATTGCGACCGCCAGATCTGCTGGTAGCGTGTCGTCCAGGGGGAGCCGCCGAAGAAATACGTATCGCCCTGCTGATAATAGGCGACGGTGTAATCCATCACCCAATCGTTGAGCGCGGCTCCCGAGACGGCTGCTTTCCACACCTGCGGATAGCGGCTCGACAGCCAGTCAGTCATGTAGCCGCCGTAGGACCAGCCGCTCACGCCGATGCGGGCGCGATCGACGATGCCCAGCTTCTCGACCGCGGCCAGACCGGCCATCACGTCCTTGCCCGGACCTTCGCCGGTGTCGCGGTAGATCGCATGCTGGTAGGCATCACCAAGATTCGTACTGCCGCGATAGTTGGGCTGGAACACCAGGAACCCCGCTGCCGCGAGCAGTTGCGACAGGGTCGAGAATCGCATCGTCGATGCGCCCTCCGGGCCGCCATGAATCGCCAGCACCAGCGGGTACTTGCGTCCCTGCTCGTAACCCGGTGGATAGGTCAGTACACCGTCCTCGCGGAAACCGTCCGGCCCCTGCCACTCGACGGTCGTCATACGGCCGAGCGAGAGAGAGTCCAGGAATCCGTTCAGGTCCGTCAGGCGGCGGGGGCTCGCGGTGGGCGTAGCCATCACGTACAGCTCGTCCCCATGGCCGGGCGTGGCGCCGACGAAGGCAATCACCCCATTGGAGGAAACGCTCGGTCGATCCGCGATCTCGACGCCGCCGAGATCGAGTTTTCTCGCGCTGCCGTGCGCCACCTGTTCCCAGATCACGGAGTGAGTGCCGGCGGGGCCAACGAGCAGCAGATTCTTGCCGTCGGGCAGCCAGACATAAAAGTCCACGTTACGCGCCAGGGCCCGGGTAGCGTCGAACTGCTTGCCGCCTTCGCTTACATACACGGCGGTCCCGTTGTTCTCGTCACCGTTGCGGGGCCGCGTGAATGCGAAGGCGCCCCCCTTGGGCGCATAGGTCAATGTGGTCGCGCCCTGCAGCCCTACGAGAGTAGAGGGCGTCCCACCGTTCGTGGCGACGGTATCGATGACTGATTCGTAAGACAGCGCCCAGTAAGGGTCCGGGAAACGGCTGAAGGCGATCGTGCGGCCGTCCGGGCTCCACACCGGCTCCGGCGCCGAGTCCTGCTGGTCCGTATAGAGACTGAATTGGCCCTGCGTCAGTCGCTTCGCCGTGCCGCCCACGCTCGGCACGATCCAGAGGTGCGAGGGAGTCAGTGCCGCGCGGACGAGGAAATTGTTCTCCGTGACCCTGAAGGCATCGTCATGCGCCTTGATCGCTTTCTCGTTCGCGGGCACATCCGCTGCGACGTAGGCAATTGTCTTGCCATCCGGACTCCAGGAGAACGAAACCACGTCTCGGCTTGCGTCCGTGACGCGCTGCGCGTCGCCCCCGTCCATTGGCAACACAAACACCTGCTCGAATTTCCCGTTGGGGTCAGCCGCCGCAGTGCTCTTGCCGGCAGCCGGTCGAGGGACCGACGGCGTCGTGTCCATGGTGATGAAAGCGAGCCGTGTTCCGTCCGGCGACCAGCGCGGCGAGGAGACATCTGCGCGGTAACGCGTGAGCGGCCGCCGAGCGCCGCTGGCGACATCGACCAGATCGATCTCGTGCGTCGCCTTGTCGGTGGTCCAGTCCGGTGTGGTGACCACCACCGCGATCTCGCGGCCATCGGGTGAGACCTGTGGATCGCTCAGCGATACGATGTGGCGCAAATCATGCAGCGTGAAGTCACGACCGGCCGCGCTGGCTGCGCTGCACACCCGGAAGCCGATGAGCAGCGCGACGCCCATGCCCAGAAGGCCGCTGGTCTTCATGTTTATTCTCTTTCGTTGGCTTGCATGCTGAGCCGGCATCTTACCGGTGGGATCGCGCGCGGTCCGCATCGGCTTTCGGCCGCCCGCGATGAACGGCGTACAATCTGCGGCAGACGGCTCCAAACGTACGATCGCGGGAGGCGGGTGAAGAAGGCATTCCGTGCGCAGCGTCACCTGGCGGCAGCCCTGCTCGCCGTGCTCCTCCTGCCGGTCTCGTCACAGCCGGCGTTGGCCGCCGGCGCGCCTGCCAAGCCCGCCGCCCCGAGCACGCGTGCGCCGTCAAAGACACTGACGTCGATCCTGATCGTCGCTCAGGGTGTCGTGTCGGACCCGAATTTCGGGGGCTCGGTGGTGGTCGTGATGAACAATCTCGGTCCGGGCCCGGTCGGCATCATCATCAACAGGCCGATGCCGCTCACCGTGGCGCGCTTCTTTCCGAAGCTGAAGCAGCTGGCGCAGGTGCACGACAGGATGTACTTCGGCGGCCCCGTCGAGTTCGGCACGGTGTGGTATCTCTTTCGCGCCAAAACCGCGCCCGCGACCGCAATCCGGGTCTGCGACGGGGTGTACGTGAGCTCGGATGACAAGCTGCTGCTCAAGCTGCTCGGTCGTCCGAACCCGATGCAGGGTCTGCGGATCTTCATCGGCCATGCGGGTTGGTACCCGGGCCAGCTGCAGATGGAGATCCAGGGTGGCGCCTGGACGCCCAAGCGCGCCGATGCCGATTCGATCTTCAACCCCCAGCCGAAGCTTCCCTGGCCCGCGGCGTCAGGTCCCAAGCGCGGGACCTGACGCCAGGGGGGATCAGCCGTTCCCCATCACTCGAGCATAAGCCGGACGCGCTGCGCAACGCTGCGTCCAGGCGTTCAAGTGCTGGTAGTCGCTGAAGTCGATCTTCATGAATCGCAGCCAGTCGACGAAGGAATTCACGTGTGTGTCCGCCAGCGTGTAGACCCCAAGCAGGTATTGCCGGCCGGTGAGCGCCCGATCGAGAATCTGCAGGCAGCCGCGGGTGTCGGATTCGGCAGCCGCGGCCGCCTTGGCGTTGTGCTGCTCGGCCGGGAACCAATCGGATGTGTTGCGAACATAGCGGCCGAACGCATCACCGAGGGTGACGTTGCACCAGATCACCCACTTCATCGCCTCGCCCCGCTCCGGTCCCGGCTCGGGGTACAGGCCCTTGGCGACGCCGAAGATCTCGCCGAGATAAAGCGTGATGGCCGCCGACTCCCAGATCGCGGTGCCGTCGTGCACCAACACCGGAATCTTGCCGTTGGGGTTGACGCGCAGAAATTCCTGGGTGTGGGTATCGCCTTTCTTGAGGTCGACGGTGACGCGCTCGCAAGGTACCGCGAGCTCTTCCAACACGAGATTCGTGATGACCGCCGTGCTCATCGGAGAGTAATAGAACGTTAGGCTCATGACGTCCGGCTCCATGTTGGTTTGAACGGGAGTCCAGTGTAGCGCCACTTCTTCCCGCCGGTCCAACCAGCCCTGACTCCGCCGCGGTACTGGACGAGAGGGTCGGCGGGGGCTCAGGCCTTGCCAGCCGCGGCATCCAGCCGCGCCGACAGATCATAGGTGTCGCTCGAGGTGATCCGGACATCGGCCCAATCGCCCGGGCGAAGCCCCCTCGCACCCGTGATCCGTACCGCGCCGTCGATTTCCGGCGCATCGGCCTCGCTGCGGGCGATCGCGCCTGCGTCGCCGACGGCATCCACGAGCACGCGCATCCGGGTGCCGACGCGCCGCGCCAGCCGTGTCGCGCTGATGGCCGCCGCGCGCTCCATGAATCGGGCGTACCGCTCCGCCTGGACCTCGGCAGGCACATGCCCTTCGAGGGCGTTGGCGGCGGCACCTTTGACGGGCGAGTACTTGAAGCAGCCGACCCGGTCGAGCTGTGCTTCCCCCAGCCACTCGAGCAACTCCTGAAACTCGCTCTCGGTCTCCCCGGGGAAGCCGACGATGAATGTGCTCCGCAGCGTCAGGTCGGGGCACTGCTCTCGCCAGGCCGCGATGCGCCGCAGCACGTCCTCGGAATGGGCAGGCCGCCGCATTCGCTTCAGCACCGAAGGGCTGCCGTGCTGGAAGGGAATGTCGAGGTACGGCAGGACGCGTCGCTCCGCCATCAGCGGCATGACCTCGTCGACGTGCGGATACGGATAGACGTAGTGCAGCCGGACCCAGATGCCGAGCGTGCCGAGGCCGCGCGCCAGGTCGATGAATCGCGTCCGGTACGCCTTTTCGCGCCAGACCGCGGGCGCATAGCGGATATCGGCCCCGTAGGCGCTGGTGTCCTGGGAGATGACCAGCAGTTCCCGGACGCCCGCCGCGGCCAGCCGTTCCGCCTCACGCAGCACGTCGTCGATGCGGCGGCTCGCGAGCTTGCCGCGCAGCGCCGGGATGATGCAGAAGCTGCACTTGTTGTTGCAGCCCTCGGAGATCTTGAGATACGCGTAATGCCGCGGTGTCAGCCGCACGCCCTGCGGCGGTACGAGGTCGAGAAACGGATCGTGTTGCGGCGGCAGATGCTCGTGAACGGCCGACATCACCTCGGCGTAGGTCTGCGGCCCCGTGACCTTGAGCACGCTTGGATGGCGCTCGAGGATGCGCTCCGGCCTCGCGCCCAGGCACCCGGTCACGATCACCTTGCCGTTCCGCTCCAGAGCCTCGCCGATCGTCTGCAGCGACTCGTCGATCGCAGCGTCGATGAAGCCGCAGGTGTTGACCACCACGAGGTCGGCCTGCTCATACGTCGGGGCCACCTCGTACCCCTCGGCCCGCAGCGTCGTCAGAATGCGCTCGGAATCGACCAAGGCCTTGGGGCAGCCCAGGCTGACGAAGCCGACTTTCGGGATACGCTCGCGCGGCTTGGCGCGGCGCCGGGTTGCGGGGCGGGAGGACATGAGGGGGCGCGAAGACTACCTGCCGGCTGCCGCCGTCGCAACAGCGGCAGTGTCAGCGCCCACCTACCGGCCGTAGAGCCCCACTATTTCCGCCTGTGCGAGCGCGCTCGCCTGCACCTTGGCGGCGACTTGCGCCGCGCTGGCGCTCGCGCCCAGTCCCAGCTTGGCCACGCTCAGCGCGTAGAGCATCAGCCGATAATGATGCGGCGGGCCGGGCGGCGGGCAGGGGCCTCCATAGCCTATGGAGCCCCAGTCGTTGCGCACCTGGATCGCGCCCAGGGGCAGCAGACGTCCTGCCGGGTCGCCCGCGCCGGCCCGAAGCGAGGTCACCTCCGCGGGGATGTCGAACACGGCCCAGTGCCACCAACCTCCCCGCGCATCCGGATCGAACATCAGCACCGCGAAGCTGCGGGTGCCCGCAGGCGGATGGTTCCAGGAGAGAGCGGGGGAGGAGTTGCCGCCGTGGCAGCCGAACTCGTCGTAGACGCACCCGATCGTGATGGCTCCGCCCGGCGCGAAATCGGCGCTCTGCAGCGCGAGCCGTGATGCCGCGGCGGCCAGAAGCGCGGCCGGCGGGGTCGTCGCCATGGGGCCCGCCAACGCCAACGCCGGTGTGGCGAGGAGCGCCGCCGCGAGTGCAGGCACGTTGCGCCGGGCGCCGATGATCCGCACTGTTCGCTGCATGGTACGACACCTCTGCCCACCTGCCGGGCGGATCAAGTGTGCAGCGCCGAGCGCCATCCGGCAAACTGTTGTGATGATGAAGGGTGAAGCGCAGAAGGTCGCCTTGGTCGCGGGCTCCACCGACCGCCCCGCCCGGGCAAACGCCCAGGCCCATGACCCGCAGGTCAGGCGGCGGTTGGCGCAAGTCAGCGCCGGGCTCGCCGGCCTCGACCCCGAACCATGAACTCCCCGGCACCCTTCGATCGGGAGTACTACCAGCGCTACTACTACGACCCGCGCACCGCGGTGACGACCCGCCGGGAAATGAATGCTCGTGCGCGCCTCATCGCCGCCTTCACCGAGCACGTCGGCCTGCCGGTGCGCAGGCTCCTCGATGCCGGCTGCGGCACGGGTCTGCTGCGCACCCCGCTCAAGCGCCTGCTGCCGAAGGCCGAATACGTGTGTCTGGAGACGAGTCCCTATCTTTGCAGCCGCTACGGCTGGGAGCACGGCCGGATCGAGGAGTACCGCAGCTCCGCGGCGTTCGACCTCGTGATCTGCTACGACGTGCTGCAATACCTCGACCCCCGTGCCGCCGCACGCGCCTTGAGCAACTTTGGGCGGCTCTGCCGCGGAGTGTTGTACTTCAGCGCCCTGACGCGCCGCGACTGGGAGTGGAATTGCGACCCGGTGCGAACCGATGCCAACGTGCATCTGCGCGCCGCGAGCTGGTACCGGCTGCGCCTGCAGCGCAACTTCCGCGAAGTCGGAGCCGGGTTCTGGCTGCGCCGCGGCGCCCCGCTCACCGTCTGGGAGCTGGAGTCCCAGTTCTGAGCCGGGATTGCGCATGACCGACACCGATCCTACCGTATCGCTCCTCGCCGCCTTCCGCGGCGCGGTCACCTGCAGCCGCACGGCCGGCGCGCTGACTCTCAGTGGCGCCGCCGCCGATTCCGCGGACGATCGTCTCATCCTGACGCTCATTTCCTCGTCGATTCCCGACATCCCGGATTCGCTGACGGCCGTGATCCTGACCGCCGTCGGCGAGCACCGCTATCGCATCGCTTCAGCGTCTCGGGATCTGGTCGTGGAGGCGACATCGCTCCACCTTCATCGCGACATCGGCACGGCGTTCTACCGCGCGCTTCCACCGCGCCCGGTGCCCCTCAGGAAGCGCCTCTTCTGGCTGGCGGTGCTGTGGCTCGCCGGCAGCCGCACCGGCAAGCTCGTTCTGTCGGCTCTTCGCCGTTAGCGCACATCCCTCGGCCTGACCATCGACTCGTGTCGACCTTGACGCCATGAAGTGGCAGAACCTTGCGGCCAGGCACACGGAGGTGCCCCGCCGCCGCAGGTGGCGGAGCCGCGGGCAAAAAACCGCGCTTTTTGCCCGCGGCGCGCTGGGCCGGGCAGGAGCCCGGATCCAGCGCTTTAACCAGGCTCCGCGAGTTCGGTGGCCGGCACCACGACGCGCTGCCTGCCCAACAGCGCTTTGTAAGTCGCCATCTGTCCCTGAAACGCCCGATTCCAGGTGAACCGCCGCTCCACTTGCGCCCTCGCGTTGGCTCCCAGTGCCTCGATGTCGCGCTCGTAGAGCTCAGCGATCGCCTCCGCCATCCTTGCGCCGCTTCCGGGCTCCGCCAGCAGTCCCACGCCCTCGTCCACGAACTCCGGAATCGCCGCGGCGCGCACCGCCACCACCGGTCGCCCGCAGGCCATGGCCTCCAGGATGACCAACCCGAAGGTCTCCTTCGTCCCGGCGTGCACCAGCGCATCCGCCGATGCCAGCCACTGCGCCAGCTCGATGCTGTCACGCCGGTAGGGCAGCATCGTCACGTTGGCGGCCGGCCGGCCTTCCCGCTCACCGCCGATCAGCAGCAAATGATACGGCGAGCCCAGCTGCGCAAATGCCTCCAACAGCACCGGCAGGTTTTTTTCGCCCGAGAACCGTCCCGCGTAGACCAGGACGCGCGCCGCCGGCGCGAGTCCCAGCCGCCGCCGCAACCAGCCGCCGCGCCGCTGCGGCCGGAACACCTCCGCGTCGACTCCGAGCGGCTGATGCACTGCATTCGCGACGCCCAGGCTCTTGAGCACGTCGCACATCACGTGGCTCGGCGCGAACACGACGTCGAAGCGCTCGTAGAGCCATCGCAGATAGCGCTCGAGCGTCCGCCCGGCGAGCCGTCCGCCCATGCGGCGGCTGATGATCTGCGGCAGGTTGGAGTGATAGAACGCGGCGATGGGGGTGCCGCGACGCCGCGCGAGACGCCAGGCGGCCCACGCGGGATGGAACGCATCGCCTACCTCGACCAGATCCGGCTCCAGCGCATCGAGCAGTCGCACCCAGCGGCGCGGATCGAGCGGCAGGCGGTAGTTGAAACTGCCCGGCACCGGGTAGCCGGCCAGCGTGGATACTCCGCCGCGCTCCGTGCGGTCACGCTCTCCGGGCACGAGCAGGGTGTGCTCCCAGCGGCTGTGAGCCGCCAGCCAGGCGTGCTTCGCGGTCAGGTAGCGTTTGACGCCGCCGCTCGTCGGCGAATAGAAAAGCGTGGTGTCGACGAGGTGCAGGCGGTCGTTCAAGATCAGAAGTTACCAAGTCAGACTACGTGCCCGCATTGCACCTGTCCCGAGCACGCATTGTCAAGATGCGCGGTGCCTCTGACGGGAGCTCCAGGGGCGCGACGTCAGGCCGCCGTCGGCTGTGCCTGGGGGGTGGCGCCGTGGCGCAGCGCGGCCGCGGCCTCGATCACCTCATCGGCCGTGTTGAAACGATCCTCGCGCCGCTTTGCCAGCAGCCGCGAGATCACCGGCATGTGACGGGAGAGTGACAACGGCAGCTGCGGCGGCGGAGTGTTCACGTGCTGTTGCAACACCTCCATCGCCGAGCCGCCGGTGAAGGGCTTCTTGCCGGTCAACATCTCGTGGTAGATGACGCCGAGACTGTAGAGGTCGGAGCGCGCGTCGAGCTCCTCGCCCAGGGCCTGCTCCGGGCTCATGTAGTACGGCGAGCCGCGCAGCACGCCGGTGCGGGTGCTGTGACTGGCGCCATCGAGCGTGCGCGCCAGTCCGAAATCGATGAGGGCGATCTGGTCGCTCTCGCGCAGCATGACGTTGGGTGGCTTCAGGTCGCGATGCAGCAGACCCGCGCCGTGCACGACGCTCAGCGCCACGGCGATCTGCTCCACGTAGCGCAGTGTCTCCCCCTCCGTCACGCCGAAGTACATGCGGGCCTTGAGGTCGCCGCGCGGGAAGTACTCCATGGCGAGGTACTCGAGCCCGTTCTCGACACCGTAATCGTGAATCCTGACCACCGCCGGATGGCGGATGGCGAGAATGGCTTTGTACTCGCGCTCGAGCGCCTGACGCTCGGCGTTTGCCTCGCGCGAGGTCCTGCTGACTTTCAACGCGACGTCCGTGCCGAGCGCCGTGCTTGCGGCCAGGTAGACGACCGCTTTTTCCGACTCGCCGATCTTCTTCGCGATGGCGTACCCGGGGATGACCGGTGGCGTGTCGCTGTCTTGTGCCGGCGTGGCGCCGGCGGCTTCGGCCGGCTGCTCCGCCCGCTCCTGCTGCGCGGGCGCATCGAGCGCGACCGACTGAGCCGTATGCGCCAGATCCGCGAGGCGGCGGGCGACGCGCTGCTCGATGCGGCGCAGCGCCACGCGCACGGAGGTCTTCAGCCGGTCCGGGGTGAGCAAGCGCTTCGGCAGGTAGTCCGCGGCGCCGAGCTGCAGCGCCCGCACGGCGGTGAGCTCGTTGCCATCGTCGGCCAGGGCGATCACCGCGGATGCGACGTTGCGCGCCCGGAGCTTGCGCAGCAGCTCGAGGCCATGCGCCTCGGGGTCTTCGGGGCTGGTGCCGAAGCTGGCCGCGAGCAGGAGCACGTCGCACTCGCGGCCCGTCACCAGGGCGCTCCAGGGCTCGAATTCCGTGAGGTCAATAGCTCCTATTGCGGCGTCCGGGCACACGATACCCAGATGCATCCGCAGCCACTCGCGATACTTCGCGTCACGATCGACGACCAGCATGCGCGCCGGAGAGCCTGTCCGCCTGGTTTCCACCTACCACCCGAGAACGGCCGTTCTCTGAGCAGAAAACGATGGACCAGCCTGGGCTCCGTTGTCGCTAGGCTCGGGGCGATTCTGTGAAGCCCGTCCTCGAAGGCCCCGGGAGCTGTGAATTGCGTCTAATAAGCGCGCCTTGAGGTCGAAAGCAGGTCGTTGAGCGGCCCGGGGCCGTTGCCTGGGCCGCGGGATGAATCGCCAACGAACTAATTCCGCGGCAGCAGGAACTGCGTGCCCTGGTAGGTAAGGACGACGCCATCCGGCCGGATGGCATCCACGTGGACGCCGCTCGGCAGAGTGTCTCCCTCCCCCAGCCTGTGCATGTTGATCAGGACGAAGCGATCCTGCGGGCGATCGGCGAATACGTGCATGTCCAGGTGGAGTGCGGGCAGGCCGTCGCTGCTGGCGATCTGCTGGTAGAGCGGCATGTCCCCGGCCAAGCGATCCCCCCCGGATGTCGCGAAGCCGGGCGTGGCCGCTGGCTCGACTGCCGGCGCGTTATCGCTTGGATTGTCGCCGGGGGACGGCGGACCCCCGCTTTGGGCGTTGCTCGCGAGAGAAGCCGGCGCCGGGGATTGGCCCGAGCTTCCGGCGTGGGCTGCCGGCGGCGCGGCAACCCCGGCCGCAGCCGGTGCGGCGCCTGCCGCCTGTCCCGCAGCCGCGGAGCCCTGGTGCGCCGGGGTATTCGCCGCCTGGGCCGCCGGGGCGTCATGGGCGGCGGGGGCGGCAGGGGCGGTGGGCTGGGGGGACGCCGCCGCCGGCTGCTGTGCGGCCGGTCGCCGCAGCAGCATCCAGGAGATCACGATGACATTGATCCCGAGGAGCACCGCGATCGCCACCGCCCAGACCGGCAGCGTCCGCCGCGGCGGGGCGACCTTGACCTCGAAGAGTGATGGCCCGCTCTGCCGCTGCCGGTCGCTCTCGGATTTCTTCAATGCATCCAGGATGAACGACATGTTGGTTACTCGTGCACCGCGGTCAGGAGGGGAGAGCCGGGGCTCGCCAGCGCGCCGGCCAGCGCGACCTGCGTGCGGACGCCCGCGACACCGTCCACGGTGAGACGATGATTGCGCTGGAACTGACGCACGAGGCTCGTGAGGCTGGCATCGTACACGTTGCTCGGCGAGCCGGGATCGGGCACGCCCGCCAGCTTCTCCAGGCTGCGCCGCAGCCGGAGTACACCATTGCCGCTCATGCCGGGGGAGAGCGTGTGCACCGGGGCCGCTTCGGGCCGCCACAACATGACGTAGTCGCCCATCCAGTAGGTCGACAGCTCGCCGGCGCCGACCTGGTGAGTCGACTTGCCGAGATCGATGCTGGCGTGCTCGCCGTCGAGACCCGTCAACACCACCTCGTGACTGCCACCGCCGGCATCCGTCAGGATCAGGATGGCGGGGCGGTTGTAGAGACGCAGCTGCCCGAGAGAGCCACGCTCGGTGAGGCACGCGAGCCCGTGTTGGGTTGCCTGCGTGCACGGGTCAGTGCCATCCATGGTGTAGTGGATCCCCCAGAGGTCGAAGAGTGTCGTGAAGGCCGCATCGGTGGTCGTATCGACCGAGTGCTTGGCGAGCAGCGTCGCGAGAGGTTCCGTGGCGGCCTGTGCAACGGCTGCAGCCGAGGGCGCCTGCGCGGAGACCGCCGCGGGCGCGGATGCGGGTGGCGCAGTGCCAATGGCCCTCCGTGGCGTCAGGCCCTCCGGCCCGCGCATCCGTGCGCGGGCGCTCGCGGGGATCGAGGACACGTTAAGTGTCCTCGATGAAGGCACCCCGTTCGCCCACGGCTGCAGCCGCCAGAGCGCGAAGCTTCCAATGGCCAGCATCGCTGCCACCGCCGCTGTCCCGGCCCATGGCAGCCAAGGGGGCGTGAAGCGCTTCCCGAAGACCTCCGAGGCGGCATTGCGCACGAGGGGGCCGGTGATGCGGTGCCGGTCCTGCGAGTAGCCGCCGAGGAGTGAGCGGTCGCAGATGACGTTGATCACGCGCGGCACGCCGCACGAGAGCCGGTAGATCTCCTCCAGCGCGAAGCGATTGAAGATGTCGGCGGTGGCGCCCGCGACCCGGAGGCGGTGGCGGACGTAGGCCGTGGTTTCCTCCGTGCTCAGCGGGCTCAGGTGATACCGCCCGGTGATGCGCTGCGCCAGCTGGCGCAGCTCGTTGCGCGCCAGCAGCTCGCGCAGCTCCTCCTGGCCGATCAGGATGATCTGCAGCAGCTTCTGGGTGTTGGTTTCCAGGTTGGTGAGCAGCCGCACCTGCTCGAGGACCTCGGGCGCGAGATTCTGGGCCTCGTCGACCACCAGTACGACCCGCCGCCCGGCCGCGTGCGCGCGCAGCAGATACTGGCTCAGGATGTCGACCAGATCCTTGAGGCTCTGCGTCGCCGAGTCCGGCACGCCGATGCCGAGCTCCTCGCAAATGGTCAGCAGGAACTCCGTCGCGGTCATCTTCGGATTGAGGATGAGCGCGATCTCGGCGTTCTTCGGCGCCTGCGCGAGCAGCGAGCGCACGATCGTCGTCTTGCCCGTGCCCACCTCGCCCGTCAGCTGCACGAAGCCGCCGGCCTCGTTGATGCCGTAGAGCAGGTGCGCCATTGCCTCCGCGTGCCGCTCGCTGAGGTACAGGTAGCGCGGATCCGGAGTGATGGAGAACGGCTTTTCGTTGAGGCCGAAGAACGAGAGATACATGGATGGATGAAAGCTACTCGATGGTGTTGCCGCGCCGCAGCGCATCCCGGCCGAACCGCGCGCGCACCTCATCCATCGTGGAATCGAGGCGCGGATCGCGGACACCCTTGTCGATCGGGCCGGGCGGGCGCTGTTCCGGGCGCCGATCGAAGAGGCCGAGCTGCGAGGCCGGGCTCAAGTCGGTCAAGACCACCCCCAGGAGCCGAAGTTTCGCACCGGAGTGCTCCGTGAGCCAGCGCGACAGCAGCTCGCGGGCGACGTTGCGCACCGTGAGCTCCTCCTGAGAGGGTGGAGCGATCGCCCGCTGCCGGGTGAATGTCGCGAAATCGTGACGCCGGATCTTCACCCCCACGCGTCCGGCCATCAGGCCCCGGCTGCGCAGCCGCTGGCAGGCGAGGTCCGCAAGCCGGCAGAGCTGCGCATCGAGCCGGCGCGGATCGGCAAGGTCCTGTGCGAAGGTATCCTCGGCGCTCAGCGATTTCTCCTCGAGATCGGGCTGCACCGGACGGTCGTCGACGCCGGCCGCCCGCTCCCGCATCCTGGCCGCATCGCGGCCGAAGAGCGGCCAGAGGATGGCGTCCGTCGCCCTGGCCAGCTCGCCCAGCGTGCGCAGCCCTGCGGCTTCCACCCTCTCGCCGAGCTTGCGCCCGAGCCCCGGCAGACGGCGCACCGACAGCGGCTCGAGCACCTGGCGAATCCCCTCTTGCGGCACGACCGTGAGTCCGTCGGGCTTGTCGAGATCCGAGGCGATCTTCGCCACCAGCTTGTTCGTGGCCACTCCGACCGAAGCGGTGAGTCCCGTACGCGCCCTGATGGTCTCCTTGATCCGGCGGGCGATGCCAGCCGGCGCGCCCAGCAGGGCCTGGCTCTCGGTGACATCCAGGAACGCCTCGTCGAGGGACAGGCCCTGGACCAGCGGCGTGATCTCGTGAAACACGCCGAAGACCTTCCCGGAGACCTCGCGGTAGCGCTGCATGCGCGGCGGGATGCAGATCGCTCCGGGACACAGCCGCAGCGCCGTGTGCATGGGCATCGCCGATCGCACACCGAACTTACGGACCTCGTAGCTCGCCGCTGCGACCACTCCGCGCCCGCCGGGCCACCCCACGATCACCGGCTTGCCGACGAGCCCTGGGTTGTCGCGCTGCTCCACCGACGCATAGAAGGCGTCCATGTCGACGTGCAGGATGGCGCGGCTCATAACATCATGCCGCGCTCACACGGCCCGGACGGTGGCCCTTGCGTCTACCTCGCGTGCCGCCCCTGACTGACGGGTGTCGGATTCGGGGCGCGCCTGCACACCGAGCTCGTGTGGCGCGAAGTCGTCCACACGCACCAGGCTCATCACCTTGCGGTCGTAGTCGCGCAGCGCCGTCGCCTCCTCCTCGGAGATGATTCCGAGCGCCTGCGCCTGCGTGATCTGCCCGGGCAGGTCGAGCGCCGTCACGCGCCCTGTCTTGACGCCCTCGACGCGGATGCGCTTCTCGACGGGCTCCATCCTCTCCGCGAGCCGCAGCGCTTCCTCCAGCAGTCCGAGCGGATTGCCGGGCTCGAGTGTCCAGTAGATGTGCTGACAGAGCCGCTCGCGCGAGTTGCCGGAGCGGGTCACGAGCTCCGCCACCCTGCGGCCGAGGCGATCCGACGGCGCCGAGTAGGTGCGGCCACGCGGGAAAACGATGGCGCGCATCACGCCGGCGAGCAGGCGGTTCGGGAAGTTCCGCAGGAAGCCGTGGAGCTGCTCCTGGGCGTGATAGAGGAGGTTGCGGCAGGCCCACTCGACGATCGGCAGATCCTCCGCGGGCCGCTCCTGGTTGTCATGATGCTTGAGCACCATCGAGGCGAGGTACATCGCCGACAGCACATCACCGAGCCGCGCCGACAGGCTCTCCTTCTTCTTCAGGTAGCCGCCGAGCGTCAGCATCGCCACATCCACGGTGAAGGCGAACGAGGCGCTGAAGCGCACGATGTGTTGGTAGTAGCGGGCAATCGAACCCGATACCGGAGCGCGCGCGAAGCGCGCATGCGTGAGCGCCATGACGAGCGAGCGCACGGCATTGGAGATGGTGAAACCGACGTGCGCGAAGAGCGCCCGGTCGAATTCGTTGACACCGCGCCCGCGGTCCGGATCACGCGCGGCGGTCATCTCGCGCAGCACGAAGGGATGGCAGCGCACCGCGCCCTGGCCGAATATGATCAGGTTGCGCGTGAGGAGGTTGGCGCCCTCGACGGTGATGGTGATCGGTACCGACTCGTAGCCGCGGGCCAGGTAATTGTGGGGGCCCAGGCAGATTCCCTTGCCGCCGTGCACATCCATCGCATCGTTGGCGACCTGCCGGCCCATCTCCGTCACGTGATACTTGAGCATCGCCGAAGGCACCGACGGCTTCTCCCCGCCGTCGATGGCACCCGCGGTAACGGAACGGGCTGCGTCCATCGTATAGGTGAGACCGACCATCCGCGCCAATACGGCTTCGACGCCTTCGAAGCGCCCGACCGGCATGTTGAATTGCCTGCGGATCCGTGCATAGGCGCCGGTTGCCCACACGGCCCCCTTGGCGCCGCCGGTGGCGTTCGAGGGAAGCGAGATGCAGCGTCCGACCGAGAGCTGCTCGACCAGCATGCGCCAGCCGGCGCCCGCCATGCGGGGGCCGCCGATGATGCAGTCGAGCGGCACGAAGACGTCGCGGCCCTCGATGGGCCCGTTCTGGAACGGGACGTTGATGGGAAAATGCCGCCGGCCAATGCCGACGCCGGCCGTGTTGCGCGGAATGAGGGCGCAGGTGATGCCGATGTCCGCCCGCTCACCGAGGAGTTTGTCCGGATCGAACATGCGGAAGGCGAGGCCGATCACCGTCGCGATGGGCGCCAGCGTGATGTAGCGTTTGCTGAAGTTGAGCCGAATACCGACGATCTCGCGCCCCTGCCACGTGCCGCGGCAAACGATGCCGGTATCCGGGATGGAGGCCGCGTCCGAGCCGGCGCGCGGGCCGGTGAGAGCGAAGCACGGCACCTCCTCGCCACGCGCGAGCCGGGGCAGGTAGTGGCTCTTCTGCTCCTCGGTGCCATAGTGGTTGAGCAGCTCGGCCGGGCCGAGCGAGTTGGGCACTGCGACCGTGGATGCGCAGGTGGCACTGCGGCTCGCCAGCTTGGCGAGCACGCAGGAATGCGCATAGGCGGAGAATTCGAGGCCGCCATAGCGCCTGGGGATGATCATCGCAAAGAAGCCGCGCGACTTCAGAAAATCCCAAATCTGCGGCGGCATGTCGCCCAATTGATGGGTGATGGCCCAGTCATCGAGCATGCGGCAGAGCTCCTCGCACGGCCCATCGAGGAAGGCTTGCTCCGCGGCGGTCAGCTGCGGCGCGCGGGCCGACAAGAGCTTCGACCACTTGGGCGCGCCCGTGAACAGCTCCCCGTCCCACCAGACCGTCCCGGCCTCCAACGCCTCCCGCTCCGTCTGCGACATCGGCGGCAGGAGCTTCAGGTAGGCCCTCATGAACGGCCGGGTGATGATGGCCTTGCGCAGCGGGCGCAGATTGAGCAGCCACAGGCCCGCGAGCAGGAGCCAGAGGAATCCCTTCCAAGCCCCGGCGGGCGTGCCCGAGGTCCCGAGGAGCGTATAGGCGATGAGGAGAGCGGTGAAGGTGGCGGTGAACGCGAGCAACGACAGCCGGCGGTACGCGAGAAAGAGCACCGCCGCCACGAAAACCAGGGTGATTACGATTCCCATCACCCCGAGTCTACTCCACAGTGGTGCGATGTCAGGCACAGGGATGTGCCCCGCCGCCGCAGGTGGCGGGCGTTGAGCAAAAAACCACGTTTTTTTGCTCAGCGCGCGCTGGGCCGGGCAGGAGCCCGGATCCAGCGCGTCAGTGATGTCACCCCAGCAATCCCTTCACCCCTTCCCTCTCCTCGCGGAGCTCCGCCAGCGTCGCATCCATCCGTTTGCGGCTGAATTCGTCGATCGCCAGCCCCTGGACGATCCTGTACTCGCCGTTCTTCGTGGTCACCGGGTAGGAGTACAGCACCCCTTCCGGGATGCCGTAACTGCCATCGGAGGGGACCGCCATGCTCACCCAGTCACCCTCGGCCGTGCCGTGAAACCAGGTATGGACATGGTCGATGGCGGCCGAGGCGGCCGAGGCGGCCGAGGACGCTCCGCGCGCCTTGATGATGGCGGCGCCGCGTTGCTGTACGACCGGGATGAACGTCTGCTCCACCCACGCGGCATCGACCAGCGAGCGAGCCGGCTTGCCCTTGACCAAGGCATGGCTGATGTCCGGGTACTGCGTCGCGGAGTGATTGCCCCACACCGTCATGCGGCGGATATCGGTCACCCGGGCGCCAGTCTTCTCCGCGAGCTGCGACAGCGCCCGATTGTGGTCGAGCCGCATCATGGCGGTGAAGTTGCCCGGGTTCAGATCCTTGGCGTTGGAGCGGGCGATGAGCGCATTGGTGTTGGCCGGGTTGCCGACCACCAGCACCCTGACGTCGCGAGTGGCAGCCTCGTTGAGCGCCTTGCCCTGGGCGGAGAAGATCTGCGCGTTGGCGAGCAGCAGGTCCTTGCGCTCCATGCCCGGTCCGCGCGGCCGCGCGCCCACGAGCAGCGCCACGTGGCAGTCCCGGAACGCGACCCTCGCATCGTCCGTGGCCAGGATCTTGTTGAGCCCCGGGAAGGCACAATCGGACAGCTCCATCACCACCCCGTTCAGCGCCTGCAGCGCGGGCGTGATCTCGAGCAGGTGCAGGTTGATCGGCTGGTCCGGCCCGAGGAGCTGTCCGGAGGCGACGCGGAAGGCGAGGGCATAGCCGATCTGCCCGGCGGCGCCGGTGATCGCAACGTTCAAGACTGGCTTCATGGCGTCCTTCACCTTAACGGGGGGAAAAGAAGGAAAATTCTACCTTATGATGGGGAGGCATGGTCCTCGAAGTGCACACTACGGAGCAGGGAATCGCCCTTGACCTGACAGGCGAGTGGCGGGCGCTCGCCTACCAGCAGATCGATTCCGCGCTCGCGGCGGTGGATCTTGCCGGCGCCCGTCGCATCGAGATCGCCACCGGGCGGCTCGCCGCGCTCGATCTGACAGGTGCCTGGCGTCTGCGGAAATTCGTGCTGCAGGCGGAAAAGCTGGGCGCGCAGGTTACTTTCGCCGGTACCCCGCCGGATCAGATGCGGCTGGTGGACCAGACCTTGCGGCCGATCGAGGCGGCGGCCACGGCCGCGCCCCGTCCCGTGAGGGACCTGCGCACGGAGCTCGAGGAGCTTCCGGTCGAAGCCGAAGTCGCAACCCTCACCTTCATCGGGCGCCGTGCGGTGACTCTCTGGCGCGATATGTCCGGTGCGCTCGCCTTCCTCGGCAGGGTCAGCGCCACGGGCCTCGGTGCGCTGCCGCATCCGCGAAACCTGCGTCCGACCTCCATTGCCCGTCACGTATATGACACCGGAATCACCGCCATCCCGATCGTCGCGCTGATCGCCTTTCTCATCAGCGTCATCGTCGCCTACATGAGCGCGCAACAGCTCCGCAGCTACGGCGCCGAGATCTTCGTGGTGGACCTCGTGACCATCGGCGTGCTGCGCGAGCTGGGTGTGCTGCTGACCTCCATCATCGTCGCGGGCCGCTCCGGCAGCGCCTTCGCGGCCGAGATCGGCTCCATGAAGCTCAACGAGGAGGTCGATGCGCTGCAGGCGACCGGGGTGGATCCGTTCGAGGCGCTGGTGGTGCCCCGTGTGATCGGGCTCGTCATCTCCCTGCCGCTCCTCACCGTGGTCGCCGACCTGGTCGGCCTCGTCGGCGGGGCGGTGCTGTGCGCCTCTCTACTGCACATTCCGCTCGACGAGTATGTCAGCCGCGTGAGCCAGGCGATCTCTCCCACCACCTTCTGGGTCGGCATCATCAAGGCTCCCGTCTTCGCCGCGCTCATTGCGATGGCCGGCACTCACAGGGGAATGCAGGTGAGCGGCTCCTCGCGCGAGCTCGGGCGCCTCACCACCATGGCGGTCGTCCAGGCCATCTTCCTGGTGATACTGGCCGATGCGCTCTTTGCCGTGCTCTTCCTGGAGATCGGCGTGTGATCTACCCGGTCCTCGAAGTGCGGGGCCTCGTCAACCGCTTCGGCTCCCAGGTGGTCCACGACGGATTGGACATGGAGGTCCGTGAGGACGAGGTGTTCGGCATCGTCGGCGGCTCCGGCACCGGCAAATCAGTGCTGCTGCGGAGCGTCCTCGGTCTGCAGCGGCCGCAGGCCGGCACGATCCGCCTCGAGGGGCACGACATCACGCAGCTATCCGGCGCTGCGCTGCGGGCGGTGAAGGCCCGCTACGGCGTGACCTTCCAG
>Ga0335075_10004340_pt1 | contig 22205 bp, 15 predicted proteins | sample Lox_Sample_24_FD_206723 | JGI IMG/M metagenome (GOLD analysis project Ga0335075, IMG submission 206723) | Soil microbial communities from Loxahatchee National Wildlife Refuge, Florida, United States - Lox_Sample_2.4 | ecosystem: Environmental > Terrestrial > Soil > Wetlands | place: USA...
CGTGACCCGGTCGCAACGGCCGTGCTAGCTAGCTGGGCCGGGGCTAGCTGGGATCGGGGCTAGCTGGGCCGGGGCTAGCTGGGCCGGGGCTAGCTGGGATCGGGGCTAGCTGGGATCGGGGCTAGCTGGGTTGGGCGTCGCGCTGCCGGCAGTTCAGTGCCCTTGCCACATCGTCCCGGCGCTCGAGCAGCAGCCGAGTCAAGGCCGGCGCCGGGTTCGCGCTGGCGATGTACTCGTCCGTTGCCGCGATGCCCTGCTGGCTGACGATGCTCTCCGGGTAACCGACCTCGGTGAAGAACTGCGCCATGTCAGTCGCGCCGTCCTGCCAGAACTCCGCTAGTCCCGCGTAATACTTCGCCGCGTAGGGCGCGAGCAATTCGCTGGCATCCGGATCGGCGAAGCCGCGCAGCGCCGAGCGGAAGGTAGCGTTGGGCAGACTGCCATCGGTGATCTTGGTCCAGGCGGCGGCCTTTGCCTCCGGCGTCGGGATCGCGGCCAGGCAGCCTTGCGCGTACCGCTCGCCGGCGTCGGTCTGGTCGCGGCTGAGCTCGGCTTCGACCTGCTCAGGGCCGGCTTGCCCGCGGCTGACCAGCCGGTGCAGCAGCTTCCAGCGCAGCTCGGTATCCACGGCCAGGCCCTCCACCGAGGCCGAGCCAGCCAGCAGCGCCGCGAGCAGGTCCAGGCTGGCCGGAGTGACGGCGACGTCCGCCAGGGCTTTGGCGCAAGCGAGTTGCTGATCGGAGCCGGGCGTTGCAGCGAGCAGCCAGGCTCGCAGCGCCGAGTCCAACTCGGCCAGGCCGTCGTCCCGCCAGGCCGGGTCGCCGTATCGCCGGATCGCGAGACTTGCCTGATCCAGGACGCGCTCAAGCACCGCGACCTGCGTGATTGACCGGGCACCAGACAGCACGAGCGCCAGGAAGTCGCGCGCTCGCATCTCGGCGTCCCTGGTCATGTCCCACGCCGCCGCCCAGCACAGCGCGGCCGCCAGCTGATCGGTCAGGCCGCTGATGCCGGTGATGAGGGTACGAAGCGAGTCGTCGTCGAGCCGGGTCTTGGCGTAAGTCAGGTCGTCGTCATTGATCAGGATGAGGTCCGGCCGGCTGTGACCGACGAGCTCAGGCACCTCGGTGACGGCTCCTGCGATGTCGAGTTCGACGCGGTGCCGCCGCGTGATTATCCCGTCGTCAGCCCGGTTGTACAGGCCGACGGCCAGCCGGTGCGGCCGTAGCTCGGGGTGCTGCGGCGACGCTTCTTGCAGCACCCTGAACGAGGCGAACAGGCCGCCGGAGTCCAGCTCATACGACGGTCGGAGGGTGTTGACCCCGGCTGTCTCCAGCCATGACTTCGACCACGCGGTGAGGTCGCGGCCGGACGACTGCTCAAGTGCGCCGAGCAGGTCGGCGAGAGTGGCGTTGGCCCAGGCATGCTCGCCGAAGTAGGAGCGCACTCCAGTCAGGAAGTTGTCCCGGCCGACATAAGCCACCAGCTGCTTCAGCACCGCGGCGCCCTTGGCGTAGGTGATGCCGTCGAAGTTGACCTGGACCGCATCGATGTCCGGGATATCAGCGGCGATGGGGTGCGTGGACGGCAGCTGGTCCTGCCGGTACGCCCAGGCCTTCCAGACGGCCGCGAACGTGGTCCAGGCTCCGGTCCAGCGGGTCGCGTCGGTCATCGCAACAGCAGACGCCCAGGACGCGAACGACTCGTTCAGCCACAAGTCATCCCACCACTTCATGGTGACCAGGTCGCCGAACCACATGTGCGCCATTTCGTGCAGGATCGTGTCGGCTCTGTCCTCGCGGCGAGTATCGGTGACCCTCGACCGGAAGATGTAGTCCTCGAGGAAGGTGACGCAGCCGGCGTTCTCCATCGCGCCAGCCTTGTACTCGGGCACGAACAGCTGGTCGTACTTGCCGAACGGGTACCGCACGCCGAAGGCGCCGTGGAAGTAGTCGAAACCCCGCCTGGTGATGTCGAAGATCTCGTCCGAGTCCAGGTATTGCGCGAGCGACTGACGGCAGTAGACGCCGAGCGGGATGCCGTCATGCTCCGCGGTTACCGCGGCGTAGGCGCCGGCTGCGATCGCCGTGATGTAGGTGGACATGACCCGGCCCGCAGGGAAGTGCCAGCGCGCGATCCCCGGTCCGGCCGGCGCGGCGACAACGTCCGGCGCAGCGTTGGAGATTACCGTCCAGCCGTCCGGCGTGGTCACGGTGAACTCGAAAGTGGCCTTCAGATCGGGCTGGTCGAAGCAGGCAAAGACCCGGTGAGCGTCAAAGGTCTCCAGGTCGGTGTACAGGTAAACGCCGCCATCGGCCGGGTCGGTGAAGCGGTGCAGGCCCTCGCCGGTACGAGAGTAGGCGCACTGCGCCACGACGCGGAGTTCGTTGTGTCCGGCCAGGCCAGTCAGGGATATCCGGTCATCGGCGAAGGCAGCCAGAGCTACCTCCTGTCCGTTGAGCGTGATCCGCGTCACGGCGGGCGCGGTCAGCTCCAGGAACGTGGCGGCACCCGGCCGCGCGCAGCTGAATCTGACCGTGCTGACTGACTCGAAGGTCGTCTCCGAGCCGCTAAGGTCCAGGTCTACCTCATAGGACTCAACTTTGATCAGTTCCGCCCTGTCCCGCGCTTCGTCGCGGGTGAGGTTGCTCGCCACTGGTCGTTCCCCTCGGTGTCGCTTCAGGTCTTGACTCGAGCCGGTGCCGCAAACCCGGTGCCGCAAACACCGTGCGGTAAACCACACGCATGCTGGTGCCTGCAGCCGGAATGTGCAACGCGATTTCACGGTTGCCGCAGGAAAGTCGCCCCCGGCACCAAGGAGCAACGATGACCGAGCAGGAGCCTACCCAGCTGGATTTCTGGTTTGACCCGTTGTGCCCGTGGGCCTGGATCACCAGCCGATGGGTTCTGGAGGTGGAGAAGCTCCGCCCGGTCAAGGCACGCTGGCACGTGATGAGCCTTGCCGTACTCAACGAGAACAAGGAGGGTATGGACGAGCGCTACGTCGAGCTAATGCGGCAGGCGTGGGGGCCGGTGCGGGTCTGCATTGCCGCGGAGCAGAAGTTCGGGCCGGATGTGCTGCTGCCGCTGTACACCGCGCTCGGTACCCGGTTCCACAATGAGAAGCAGGAGCGGGACCGGGCGAGCATCGAGGCCGCGCTGGCCGACGCCGGGCTGCCGGCCGAGCTGGCCGACGCAGCAGACTCCACGGAGTACGACGAGGCGCTCCGCGCATCGCACAAGGACGGCATGGATCGTGTGGGCTACGAGGTTGGCACGCCGGTGATCTCAGTCAACGGCACCTCGTTCTTCGGGCCGGTTATCTCGCCGATTCCGCGCGGGGAGGACGCCGCCCGTCTGTGGGACGGCGTGCTGCTGGTCGCCGGGACCGACGGCTTCTTCGAGCTCAAGCGCTCGCGGACCAGGGACCCGATCTTCGACTAGCGCGCCTTACCGCGGGTCACGTCGCGGCTTGCACCACCTTGATGTGCCAGGAGCAGGCCGACTCAACAACCAGGTAGTGCCGTGCGCCGGTTGGCCTGAGCCAGACCAGGCCGTTGCCGCTGGTTGCGAAGTCTTCGATGGTGGTGATGGGTGCCTGTCCTGGGCCTGTGTCGGCCCGCAGCAACTTGAAGTGCCCGGCGTCGGCCCCGGCGGCACACCGGTATGTCCACCGCAGCTGCCACCGCAGCCTGGCTTGGACGTTGAAGTGCGCAGTCGTGCGGGTGCCGCGGCCTGAAAAGGCAGCGAGGACCTGATAGCCGGGTTGCCTGGCCGCATCACCGGAGAGCTGCCACGCGCCGAAGTGCACCGGGCGCAGGGTGTTGTCTAGCGGCGCCAACTTGATGGGCGGTGCCGCATGCCTCGGTGCGGTGACCGTCGCGACCAGGACGATCGAGCCGATGACGAGGCTCAGGCCGGCAGCCCAGGCAACGAACGTGATGAACAGCCGCAGCATCTGGCCGGTCACCCGACCGAGCCGGCCAAGTACGCCAAGCTGCCCGGGCGAGTCGCGCCGCCTGAGGAAGCTGACCGGCGCGGCATGCTGGGGCGGCCGCGCTGGTAAACAGAATGCGTCTGAATCGCGATTGGTCATCGGATCGGATCCCGGGTGTGGCGGCTTTCAGTTGTCACTGAAGGTGGCGGAGTTCTCTGGTTACTGTCAGAGAGCGTTGTATCACGAAATGAAGTTGCACTGAACTCATATGGACGTTTTAGCTGGTACGGGCGGTAGCTGCAGGAGCAGGCCGGCGAACCAGTGCGTTGCACCGGGTGACGTCGCGCATCGAGGTGCAGAGCCAGCCGGCTCGCCGGCTCTAGCCTGGCCCCGGCCCGCCACGTCAGGCGTGCCAGACTTGCGCTGTGCGCGTTTACCTAGGATCTGACCACGCCGGGTTCGAGCTCAAGGCCAGCCTGGTGCAATGGCTCACGCAGGCCGGCCACGAACCGGTCGACTGCGGTCCGTCGAGTTACGTGCCGGATGACGACTATCCGGTTTACGTTATGCGGGCGGCGAGCTCAGCTGTCGCCGATCCCGGCAGCCTCGGCATTGTGATCGGCGGGTCCGGGAATGGTGAGCAGATCGCCTCGAACAAGGTCCGCGGCGTCCGGGCGGCACTCGCCTGGAGTGTCGAGACCGCCAGGCTGGCCCGGCTGCATAACAACGCCAACGTGCTGAGCCTCGGCGCGCGGGAGTACTCAATCGACGATGCGGTGGGCTTTGCGAAGGTCTTCGTGGAGACTGCATTCTCGGAAGAGCCACGGCACGCCCGGCGGCTGGAGATGATCGCCGAGTACGAGCAGACCGGCAAGCTGCCAGCCGAGCCCTGATTGTTCGCCACCGGGGCGGCGGGTCGCTAGGCGGCCTCGGTTGCCTGGCCCCGGTTACCGGGCCTGCGGGTCATTACCGGTCCGTCGGTTCGCTGCTGGGTCCGCTGCCGGGCGGCGCCGGCGACCCCGGCCACGGCCCGCGGCTGCCCGCCGCTGCGAGGCGTCGCCCGGTGACTGACCGGCCGGGGTGTGCTCGAGAGCAGCTGCACGGGCCGCTGCAGGACTGCTCGTCGCCGGCCGGGACCGTGACTCCGGTTTGCTCGCGGCTACCGCGGCTTCAGCCCGCTCTGCGGCCGCCTCATCCGCCGTGCGAGGCTGCGACACATCGCGAGCCCGCATCGCCGAGTCCAGCGAGATCTTCATTCCGGCCATCCGGCACACTCGCCCTCGTGGTTGCTTCTTGCTGACCTACTCAGTGTGCGCTCTGCCAGGGCGTTTCCGCGCCTGGGCCGCGGGCCGGTAGTGTGCCCGCAAGATGGTTAAGAACGTCCGCCGCCAGATCTCGGCCGCGGTCAGGTCGCGTACGGCACGACAGCGCGCCGTGATCAGGCGCCAGTTCACCACGCGGAACCGGCGGATGGCGCTCGGCCTCGCGATCGCCGTCATCGGGATCGGCATCGGTGTCGTCCTCGTGCCGGGCGACTGGATGTCGCCTGGCGTGATGATTCTGCCTATCCTGGTCGGCGGTCTGCTGCTCTGGCCCCGCGCGCTCCTGGTCCTGTTCGGGGTCGTGGCGGTGATGGTCGCCTACGACTGGCTGAACGGCAAGAAGGCCGGACTCGGGATTATCGCGACAATCGTCGTCACCGCGGCGTTCGCTGCCCTTCTCTCACGAACAAGAGCCAAGTTGGGCATGAAGGGCCTGCGCGGCGACCGGATGCTCATCGAACTCCGCGACCGGATCCGGGCGCAGGGCAGCATGCCAGCGCTACCGGACGGCTGGCGCGCGGTATCTGTGCTGAGGCCGGCTGGCGGCTCGTCTTTTGGCGGAGACTTCCTGGTTTCCGCATGCGACGGCAAGGTGCTTGACCTGGCTCTGGTGGACGTCGCGGGGAAGGGCATCGACGCCGGGACGAGGGCACTGATGCTGTCTGGTGCTTTCGGCGGCCTTCTCGGGTCTGTGCCGCACGTGGATTACCTGCCCGCCTGCAACGCCTACTTGCAGCGCGGCGGACCACCTGAGGGGTTTGTGACAGCCGTTCACCTGACTCTCGACCTCGTCACCGGCGACTACCAGATCTCGTCCGCCGGGCATCCTCCTGCGGCGCATTTCGAGGTAGGAAGCGGCCGGTGGCGGCTGACTCATGCCCGCGGCATCGTCCTCGGTGTGGTCCCCGAGCTGCGTAGCGTCCCCGACAGCGGCAACCTGCGGCCGGGCGATGCGCTGATGCTCTACACCGACGGTCTGGTCGACGCGCCCGGGCGCGATATCGATGCCGGCATCGACAGGCTCCTCGGCGAGGCCGACCGGCTGGTAGCCAGCGGCTTTAGTGAGGGCGCGGCCCGGCTGGTGCGGACCATGCAGGGCAGAGGTCCTAATTCCGACGATTGCGCACTAGCGCTCATCTGGCGGTCCTGACGCTGCTAGCGGCCAGAACTGCTGGCGGCCAGAACTGCTCACAGCCAGCACTGCTAGCGCGGGGTCATTACCTCGCTCTCGCTGATCAGCCTGATCGCGTACTCGACGAGCGTGACGAGAACGTCGCGGCTCGACGATCGCTGGCGAGCATCGCACAAGACAACGGGAACGCCGTCGTTCAGGTCCAGTGCCGCCCGCACGGCCTCGGGCCGGAAGCGTTTCGCGCCGTCAAAGCAGTTCACGGCGACGACGAAGGGGAGACCGCGGCGCTCGAAGTAGTCGACGGAGGGGAAGCTGTCGGCGAGGCGGCGGGTGTCAGCCATCACCACCGCGCCCAGCGCACCGAGGGCAAGCTCGTCCCACATGAACCAGAACCGGTGCTGGCCGGGCGTGCCGAACAGGTACACCACAAGGTCGTCACGGACGGTGATCCGGCCGAAGTCCATGGCTACCGTCGTGGTGGTCTTCTGCTCCACGCCGTCGAGTGCGTCTACCAGCACGCTCGGCTCGCTCAAGACTTCCTCGGTTCGCAGCGGCTTGATCTCGCTCACGGAGCTGACCAGCGTGGTCTTGCCCGCGCCGAAGCCGCCGGCGATGAGGATCTTGATCGACACCGGGTTCGCGGTGTCCAGGTCCAGGTCCAGGTCAGAGCCTGCGGAGGGCATCAGCCACATCCTTGAGAACTTGCGGGTCGGTCAGCCGATTCCGCGCTGGGGGACGAATGGTTACCAGGCCGCGCTCGCGCATATCCGACAGCAAGATACGGACGACGCCGAGCGGCAAGTCGAGGTCGGACGCCAGGTCGGCGACCGGCTTAGGCTGGCGGCATTGCCGCATCACCTCTAGGTATTCGGGTTCGAGCAGCAGGTCGTCGATCGAATTTGTCTCGTTCGACGCCACCAGGGCGAGCAAGTCAACACTTTCGCCAGTTGGACGGGTGCGGCCACCAGTCAGCGCGTACGGCCGGACGACAGGACCCGCGTCACGGTCGAGCCACTGATTGTCGCGCACCGCGGGTCACACCGCTTCAGCAGTGCTCGTCGGCGGGCGCGCGTTCACCGCCATGTGCTCGCCAACCCGCCGGACTAGCACGGCCATTTCGTACGCGATGTGACCGGCCGCGTCCGCGTCGGCCGCAGCCAGAACGGCCAGGCAACTGCCCTCGCCGGCGGCGGTGACGAACAGGAATGCTGACTCCATCTCGACGATGGTCTGCCGGGGCTGCCCGCCGCCGAAGTGCTGACCGACGCCCCTCGCCAGACTCTGGAAGCCCGAAGCGACCGCCGACAGGTGCTCGGCGTCCTCCCGGCTCAGCCCGGCCGAGGCGCCGATCGCCAGCCCGTCCCTCGACAAGATCACCGCTTTATCTATCTGCGCGACGCGCGTGACCAGATCGTCGAGCAGCCAGTCGAGTGCCCCAGTACGGCTCATATCGCCCTCCCCTTGCCGTGGTTGTGCCTATGGTCTTATTCGCCGTCGTGCTCATCAGCGCTGTCGGCGGGGTCTGGGTCGTTCGATCCAGCTTCGGCGTCATACGGGTCAAACGAGTACCCGGATGGTGACTTTCGTGGCGTGAAGACAGAGGCTGGCGGATCCGAGGCTGGCCGATCCGAGGCTGGCGTATCGGAGGCGGGCGTATCCGCTGCCGCCGCCTCGGACCTGCCCAGTTGCCAGCCTCGCTGGAGCGCGCTCATGGTGCTCCTGGCCGCCTCCGGCGTGGCCGGCGTCGGGTCTGACGCCCGCGGTCCCTGGGGTGCCTCGGGCGTGCCCGATCCCGCGGCCGCAGCGGCGTGCGCCGCTCCGTCGGCCGCGGGCCGCATGATTCGCGCGCGCCTGAAGCCGGCTTGTCCGAAGCCGGCTTGTCCGAAGCCGGCGTCGCTGGCCGGTGCCGGCGGCGGCTCGGGCGCTGGCGCCGCGGTGCGCAGCTGAGGGGCGAGGCTCGCCTGCCTGACCCGTACCGGCAATCCCAGTTCGGCAACCTCAGCCTTGCTGACCTTTGGCTCGGCCTCGTCGCTGACCGGGGCGAGAAGGAGCGGCTCAGGACCATCCTCGGCGCCGGTGTCGGGCGCGGATATCGTGCGTCCGCCCAGCGAGAAGCCGCGAGCGTAGTAGTCGGGGCCGTCGTCCTCGGTGCCCGTCCGGCTATCGCGCCAGGGCCCGCCAGTCCCGGCTGCGGACCTGCCGAGACCGGTTCGGTCGAAGTCAGCAGGGGCGAAGCCCGCACCGGCCGCGTCAGCACCCACCGGTTCAGCAGTGACTGCTTCAGCGCTGACTGCTTCAGCGCTGACTGCTTCAGCGCTGACTGCTCCGGCGCTGCTGGTGCCAGCACTGGCGAAGCGGTGACTGGCAAAACCGTCGCCCGGCACACTGCCCGACGGGGAACTGCCGGAGGTCACGCTCCCGGCTCGGAAATCGTCGGCGGGTACGGTGCCCGCTGCGGATGAGTTGCCCGCCGATGGGCCGTCCGCCATCGAAGCATGCGCCGGACTGCCAGCGGCGAACGCGTTCCTGCCTTCGGTGGCGATGATGTTCCCAGCCAGTCCGCTGCCGGCCAGTCCCGGGCCGGCTAGCTCAGTGCCCGTTAGCTCGTTGCCGACCAAGCTATTACCCGGAAGGCTGTCGGCGATCAGCCTATTGCCCTGCAGACTATTGCCGGGCAGGCCATTACCGCGCGGGCCAGTGAGCGCGAGGCCATTGCCAGATTGCGCCAGCGCTGCGTGCCGGCCTGCGATTCCCTCCGCCAGCGCAATGTCGTTCTGGGCGGCGGCCAATGCCGGGTCACGCTGGAGATTGTCCTCGTCCACTACGAGCGCGGTCGGGATCAGCACGATCGCCGTTGTACCGCCGTAGACGGACGGACGCAAAGTAATCTTGATGTCGTGACGCTGGGCCAGCTGACCGGCGATGAACAGCCCTAGCCGGTCACTGCCGGACAGGTCAAACTGCGGCGGGTTGGCGAGGTTCGTGTTGATCTCCTCAAGCCGCGCTGCGGAGATGCCGAGGCCGCGGTCCTCGATCTCGATCGCGAAACCCCGGCCGACAATGTCGCCCTGGATTCGGACCGGTGTATTCGGCGGCGAGAAGACCGTGGCGTTCTCGGCCAGTTCGGCGACCAGGTGGATGACGTCGGCGACCGCGTGCCCGGCAACGGCCGCGCTGGTCCGGCAGAGAACCCGGATCCTGGTGTAGTCCTCGACTTCCGCTACCGCCGCGCGCAGGACGTCAACGAGCGGCACGGGCTGCCGCCATCCTCGCGCAGGCGCCTCGCCGGACAGAATGATCAGACCTTCGGCGTGCCGGCGCATACGGGTCGTCAGGTGGTCGATACGGAACAGGTCCTCGAGCTCTTCCGGCTCAGTGGCGCGCCGTTCCATGCCGTCGAGCAAGGTCAGCTGCCGGTGCAGCAGCGACTGGCTACGGCCTGCCAGGTTCCTGAACACATCGCTGATGCCGCGGCGCAGCCGCGACTCATCGACGGCAGCCTGGACCGCCGTCTGCTGCACGATGTTGAACGCGTTCTGAACTTGCTCGATTTCGTTGTCGGTCGCCGCCGCAGCGGGCGCGTACTCGGCCAAGTCGACTTGCTCGCCGCTGCGCAGCCGGGTAATCACGGTCGGCAGTCTCTCGTGCGCCAGCGTGAGCGCCGACTCACGCAGTTCACGCAGCTGCCGGATCAGCCCGCGCCCGATGATCAGCGACAGTACGACGGAGGCGATGGTACCCAGCAGTCCGAGCCCAGCCGCGAGGATGAGCTCGGTGATCACTGTGTTCGTGTTGTGCTGGTCCTCGTTCTGCAGCGCGTCACCGGTCTGGACGAGTCCGTTCCCGAGCGCATTGGCATAGCCGACGAAGGCCATCTTGGATCCCGACAGCTTCGCCGGAGGCGCGCCGTGGTGCCACGGCGTGGTGATGACCGCGCTCTCAATCTTGCCCACCGCGCTATTGGCGGCCGGAGACACGTACTTGCCCAGCAGCGCGCGGTAATCCGGGTCGAGATCCGGCTCCGCCACGTGGAACAGGCTCTCGCGCTGGTTGGCCAGTGCGGCGAACGTCAGCCGGTCGGCATTCGGGAACTTGTGTTGCGCCATGTCGCCGGCCAGCAGGTCCCATTCCTCCTGCGTGGCCTGCGAAGCCCGGTCAAGGTTCAGCACGTCCAGCGCCTGCGTGACGATCGACACGCTGGACACCTGGTCCAGAGCTTCGTCGATGACCGGGTAACCCGCGTCGATGACCGCGTCGTAGTCGGCAAGCGCCGACCGCATGGAGATCGCGTCATCAGAGACGACGCCGCGGATGTAGGTCAGCTTCTTGGCTGCGCTGAGCAAGTTCCTGATTGCTGCCTGCTCCGGCGGGGCCGCGAGGCTGGTTACGCCAGGACCCCGGAGGGTAACGGTGAGTGCCGCGAGCGTGCGCTGCGTCGCGCTCTCCTGTACGCCGAGCTTGGATGCCACCCCGGTGTTCGTCGGATCCGCAAGGCTGAGCAGCGCATCCGCGCGTTCGGAAGCAACTTCGTCCTGGAAGTTGGCGACCGGGTTGGCAACGTCGTTCCTGAGCGTCGTCGCGTGCTTCTGGCTCACCGCGCTGCCGAGGGTGATGCTGACGACGAACCCGTAGAGCGCCAGCAGGCACAGGACGGGCACGGTGATAAGAACGCCGACCCTCAGTCGGATGGACCGGTGGCGCAATCCCATGGCTGAGGCCCTAGTGTGAGAAGTATTCGCGATCATGCCTGCTCGCAAAACTGCTGGCAGACGATATCGGAGCGTAACATCCGATTGCACTGCCCAGAGATGAAACCGGATGAGCAATTCGAATTCAGCGCGCTGTCGCGCTTAGCGTGCTGGTTAGGCGCTTTCCGTAGCGGACCCGGAACTGTCGTGCCGTCCGATGTGATACTGCCGTTCCGCCTGAAGCAGTAGTTGCGCGACCGGTGAGCCGCGCGCTCAGGTTCGCTAGAATCCGCGTGCCTGCAACGACGTTCGGGGGCGAACGACGCAGCTGCGGGACGGGCGAGGCGGCCAGGCGGGATCGGACGTCACGGCGCGGAGCTGGCAGGAGCGGCGCGGATCGGCAGGGGCGGCGCGGGCGGGGCGGCGAACCGTCCCGATCGGCCGGCGGGGAACGACGGGGGATCGGGCATGACGCTGGCGCATAACAGGGCAGATGTCGTCGTGGTCGGCGGGGGATTAGCGGGCATCAGCGCGGCAATCGAGCTGGCTGAAGCCGGCCTGTCCGTCATGCTGCTCGAGGCGCGGCCGTGGCTTGGCGGCGCGACATGCTCGTTCGCGCGGCGGGGGCTGACTATCGACAACGGACAGCACGCCTTCGTCCGCGGCTGCGAGGCGTACCGGGATCTGCTGGCCAAGCTAGGTGTCCTCAGTTCAGTCGCGATCCAGGACAAGCTCGACCTGACCGTGCTCGGCGCGGCTTCGCGGCAAGAGCTCCGCAGGTCACGTCTGCCGGCACCGCTGCACCTCGCGACCGCGCTGGCCGGCTACCGGCAGCTGACCAGGGCACAGCGGGCCAAAGCCGCAACCGCCGCAGTGGCACTGCAGCTCACCGGCCTGCTCGGGCGCGGCGGCCGGAACCAGAGCTTCGGGGACTGGTTAGCTCAGCATGGGCAAGACGAGAACACCCGGCGGATGTTCTGGGACCTGCTGTCTGTCGCCGCCCTTGGCCTGCCATCCGGTGAGGCCGACCTTGGCCTGGCCGCCGCTGCGATCAGGGCGGCAACGGCCGGCCGGCAGAATGCCGACATCGGCATCCCCATGGTCCCGCTCAGCCGGCTGCACGCGAGTCCGGCGGTAACGCTCCTCAGCCGCCTCGGGTCCCGCATCTTGCTCGGCGTGCGGGCCTCCGGTTGCCAGCTGAGCCGGACGGGCGGCTACGAGGTCGCAGTCGCTCCGGCGGTGCCGGGCGGCACTGCCGGACCCGAGATCAGCGCCCGCCCGCTCGTCGTCCGTGCAGCCGCAGTGGTACTGGCCGTGCCCGCCTGGGAAGCGGCAGCGCTCGCGCCAGCCGAACTGGCAGCCGACGCGGCAACCTGGGCGAGACTGACGCCGTCACCGGTCGTCAGCCTGCACGTTTTCTACGCCCGCAAAGTCACCTCGCTGCAGTTCGCCGCTGCCGTCGACTCGCCTGTGCGCTGGGTGATCGACAAGACCGGCCCGGCCGGGCTCCACGCCGGGCAGTACCTCGCCGCATCGGTGCCGGCCGCTGACAGGTTCGTTGACTTGCCCTCCGCACGGCTTCGGGCCGAGTTCCTGCCCGAGTTGGAGCGCCTGTTCCCGGCCGCGACTGACGTCGAGGTCGAGGACTTTTTTACGACCAGGGAACGACGCGCTCTCATCCGGCAGGTACCTGGCGTAGAGCAGTTGCGCGCTCATCAGCCCGGACTGCGGGGCCTGGCAGTGGCTGGCGCCTGGACCGATACCGGCTGGCCAGACACGATGGAGGGTGCCGTCCGGAGCGGCCTTGGCGCGGCCTGGAAGGTGCTGGCCGACGTGGCCGGCGGCGGTGCCGCGAATGGCGGTGTCGCTACCGGCGGTGCCGCAAACGGCGGTGTTGCATACGTCGGTGTCGCGAATGGCGGTCTTGCGAATGGCGGTCTTGCAAACGGCGGTGTTGCAGGCGGCTGGAGCGCCGATGTCGCCGGTACTGCTGGTCACGGTACTGCTGGTCACGGTACTGCTGTCGGCACTGCTGGTTGCGACGCTGCTGGTTGCGACACGGCTGTGCGTGACACTGCTGGTTGCGACACAGCTGTTGGCGACACAGCTGTTGGCGACACAGCTGTTGGCGACACAGCCGGTTGGGACGCAGCTCTGTCCGACACTGGGCCTGGCGGCCCGATCACTAGCCTGGCGCCAGCCCCATGACCGGAACTACAGCGGACGCGGGCACCACCCGGCGGGCCGCGGCCAGCGCCGTGACTCAGCGCGCCAGCCGGATCCTGCTGGCGCGACAGGACAGCGCCGGCCGGTGGAGCGGCCGCTCGCTGGGCGACGTGACCCTTGACGCCGAAGCCCTGCTGGTGCGCGAGTTCCTCGGCGTCTGCCGGCCAGAGCTCACCAGGGCTGCCGCGCAGCAGATCAGATCGATGCAGCAGCCCGACGGGAACTGGATCGGCGGGGAATCCGGCGACCTAGCCGCTTCCGTGCTCGCCTATCTCGCGTTGCGGCTGGCTGGCGACCCGCCCGGCGCCTACCACCTGGCAGTTGCCGCAGCGTGGATCAGGGACGCAGGCGGGCTGGCCGGGGCGGGCCTTGTTACCAGCGGCTGGCTGGCGGTGTTCGGGCTGACCGGGTGGGATGAAGTGCGCGTTCCCGCGCCTGAAATGGTCTACCTGCCTGCCAGGTACGCGCCCGGTGACGGTGCCTGGACGGGCCTTAGCCGTCACGCGGTCGTGACCTTGACGGTTGTCGGCACGCTGCGCCCGGTCCGGCAGCTGGAGATTGAGCTGAGCGAACTGCGGCCAGGCGGGTACGTGCAGGCCGCCCAGGTGGTCCGGGCGGGCCCGGCTCCGGTGAGCCCAGGGCCGGCCAGCGTCGCGCAGCGGGCGGCGCTGCGCCAGTGCGGTCAGTGGCTGATCAGCTGGCAGCAGCGAACCGGCTTGCCCGTGGGGAACCGGCCGTACAGCGCGCTGTCGCTCGTGGCCTTGCGCGCGCTCGGCTACCCGCTCAGGCACCCGGTGGTGTCCGGTGGCCTGAGCTGGCTGGACTCGGTCACCGCGCGGCCGCGGCAGCTGACCGGCCCGCTGCCAGCGTCGGCTGGCACGGTGTCTGCGCCGGCTGACTCGCCGGATGGGCGGGCTGACTCGCCGGATGGGCGGGCTGACTCGCCGGATGGGCGGGCTGACTCGCCGGATGGGCGGGCTGACTCGCCGGGCCTGGGGGCTGGCCCCGCGAGTCTGCCGCCGGCCGGCACAATTCCGGGCGTCGTCGCGGTCGAGGTTGGCGGTGCGGCAGGACTACGGCGGATCGCCGCGATGCGGCAACCGCCGCTTCGCGATACCTCGCTGACAGTGCGCGCGCTCGCCGAGGCGGGCCTGCCGCCCGGCCACCCGGCCGTGATCGCGGCCGGTGTCTGGCTGCTGGCGCAGCGGATCACGGGTCCGAGCGACTCGGCCCGGCTGTATCCGGGTGCCGCGGCGTCCGGCTGGTCGTTCGGCCGCGATGGCTATCCGCTCGCGGCTGACACCGCTGAGGTGCTGATCGCGCTGAGCCGGATCGCACTGCCCGGCATGACCGGGAAGCCCGCCATCACGGCGACAATCCGGTGGCTCAACGGCACGCAGGCGCGTGATGGCAGCTGGGGACATTCGGCGGTGACAACCGCGGTGGTGGTGCAGGCGCTGGCGACTCATGGCGTGCCAGACGCCAGGGCGCTCCGGCGTGGCGTGGTGTGGCTCGTCCGGGCGCAACTGGCCGACGGATCATGGCCTGGCCGGGCCGGCTCCGCTGAGCTGCACGCCACGACAGAGGTGCTGGCAGCGTTGCTGGTGGCGGGCGTGGTTCCTGGCAAATCAGTGGTCGGCTCGGCGATCGACTGGCTGCTATCCAGGCAGAACCCGGACGGCGGCTGGGCCTCGGGCGCGGCTCTGCCCGACCGCGACGCCGAGGCGACTGCGCCGCAGCCGGGGTCCGACACTGCAGGCACTGCCCGCGCCGTCGCCGCGCTGCTTGCTGCTTGCTGCGCCGCCAGCGCTGGTGCCGCAGCTACCGCCCATGCCGCTGCCGCGTGCACCGCTGCCGGCGCAGGCGCCGACTGGCTGATGCGAACGCAACGGGCCGACGGCGGCTGGAGCGATCGCGCCGGCCCGGCTGGCAAGCCGCCTGGCCGGACCTCAGCCCGCCGCCGGGATCCGCTGCTGCCGGGGATGCTGTTGCCGGTTGCGGCGCTGGCCCAGTACGCCGCCAGTCCCGGTGCTGCGGCCAGTTCGGGTGCTGCGGGCACTGTCGGCGCCGCCACTAGCGCCGGTGCCGCAGCCAATGCCGGTGTGTCTGCTGTGAGCCCAGAGGCGTCCGCAAGCGTGCGGTGAGCGGGGCGGTCGCCGGACCGTTTCGTGTGGTCAGGCGCCTGGCCCGCTCACCGCGCGGTCGCGCACTTGCGGTGCGAGCCGGCACAGCGCGCTTAGTGTCGGCCGCCTGCCAACGCATGATCACCGCTGGAAATCCAGAGGCGAGTAGTCGGCCGGTTTCATGCCGCGAGCTTGCAGAACATCTTCAGGGTCTGCTCAGCTACCTGCCTCATCATCATTTACGCCGCAGATCAATGGCTTGCTGCGGAGACCGATTCAGCGGCTTAAGCGTGCGGGCAAACCGAGATCAGCTCCGCGGAAAAGCCAATTGCCTGCAAGGAGTGCGGATGTTCTTTACCTACCTGGGGCGTGAGCTGCGCCGCCGAGCACGGCAAGCCAGCATCATCGCCATCGGCCTGGCGCTCGGCATCGGCCTGGTCATCACCGTGACCGCGCTGTCCAGCGGCGTGAAGAACGCTCAGGGCGAGGTTCTACACTCGCTCTACGGCCAGGACACCGATATCACTGTCACTAAATCCCCGGCTGTCGGTAGTTTCTCCGCCGGCGGCGGCGCCCGGTTCCGTTTCGGCGGCGCTGGTACTGGTAAGAGGCCTAAAGCTGGCACGAAAGTCACCATTGACAACCTGACCAGCGTCGGCCTCGGCACGCTCACCACGGCCCAGGTGACATCGGCAGCCAAGCTGACCAATGTCGCCGCCGCGGCCGGCGGGCTGACGCTCACCGACACTAAGGACAGCATCACCATCCCGAGCTCTAGCTCAAGCGGCGGGTTCGGCGGGCCTGGCGGTGGTGGTGGTTTCGGCAACTTCCACCCGCCCACAACGATGAGCGTTGACGGAGTTGACCTGAATGGCGACGCGGCCGCGCTCGGCCCGCTGAGCTCAGCCAAGCTTGCGTCCGGCCGGACTCTGGCCGCGAGCGACTCCAGCTCGGATGTGGCGCTGCTGGACTCGAACTACGCCAAGAGCAACAAGCTCAAGGTCGGCTCCACCGTCACAATCGCCAAGACCAGCTTCACGGTGGTCGGCCTGGTGAGCCAGTCGGCCAGCGGCAACCCGCCGGACGTCTTCATCCCGCTCGCCCGGGCGCAGGCGCTCGGCACTTCGGCCGGAAAGAGCCTGAAAGGCGACGTCAACACGATCTACGTGGCAGCTAACAACGCCCAGAACATCACGACCGTGTCCAAGGAACTGTCCGCGCTGCTGCCCAAGACGACCGTGACCAACCAGAGTGACCTGGCCAAGCAGCTCACCGGATCGGTGGCCAGCGCGTCGAGCCTTGCCAGCAACCTCGGCCGTTGGCTGGCCATCGCGGTGCTGGCTGCAGCGTTCCTGCTGGCGACCCTGCTGACCACGTCGGCCGTGTCGCGCCGGGTCCGCGAGTTCGGCACGCTCAAGGCACTTGGCTGGACTAGCCGCCGGGTCGTCGGTCAGGTGGTCGGCGAGGCCATCACCATCGGCGTCATCGGCGGCGCTGTCGGTGTGGGCCTCGGATTCCTCGGCTCGGCGCTGGTCGGGCACTTCTCCGGCACGCTGACCGCAGCTGTCGGCCCCACCACCGGGAGCGCAACGCCTGGTGGCGCCCGGACGTTCACTGGCGGTGGTGGCTTCGGCGGCGGCGGTGGCTTCCCCGGCGGTGGTGGTGGCTTCCCCGGCGGCGGCGCGAGCCGGTTCCGCTCGGCACTCGCCTCCTCCTCGCCCACCGTGCACGTTCATCTGATCCCGGTAGTCAGCGGCGGCGCGATCGCTGCCGCGGTGGTGCTGGCCATCGCTGGCGGTCTGATTGCCGGCGGGTTCGGTGGCTGGCGCGCGGCCAGGCTGCGCCCGGCGGCAGCGCTGGCGAGGGTCGAATGACCGCGCGGGCGGTACCGGGCAGGCAGGATCGGAACCGGCCTAGCCCGTGCCAACTCAGTACCGGGGGATATGCGGCCACCCAGAAAGAGGCGTCATGTACAAGCTGACCGGAGTTACCAAGGATTACCAGAAGGGCCGCGGCGTCGTGCACGCGCTGCGCGGAGTCGACCTGACCATCGACGATGGCGAGTGGCTGGCCATCCAGGGCCCGACCGGGCATGGCAAGTCGACGCTGCTGCAGATGCTCGGTGGTCTTGATCGCCCGACGTCGGGCAGCATTCAGTTCGGCGACCACGCCGGCAGCGATCTCGCGCAGCTGCGAGAGAGCCAGGTGACGAAGGTGCGTGCCGAGTCGATCGGATTCATCTTCCAGACGTTCAACCTGGTGCCGACCCTGACTGCGCAAGAGAACGTGGAGGCGGCTCTGGTACCGCTGCGCGTGCCGGCGGCGGAGCGGCGCAAGCGGGCCGCAGCCGCGCTAGCCGACGTCAGCCTTGCTGACCGGTCAAGGCACCTGCAGACTGAGCTGTCGGGCGGTCAGCAGCAGCGGGTCGCTATCGCCAGGGCGCTGGTCAAGCAGCCCAAGGTGCTGCTGGCCGACGAGCCAACCGGAAACCTCGACGAGGGCACCAGGGACGAGATCATCGGCCTGCTTGAGAACCTGTGGCGAGACCACCAGCTAACCCTGGTCGTGGTCACTCATGACAGCACGGTGGCGCGCCGGGCGCAGCGCCTCGGTGTTATGAAGAACGGGAAGCTGTCCATCAAGCAGGACTCCAGAAAGCAGGCTGCTGGCACGCCAGGTGCGGGCCTGCAGGCCCCCATGTCGAACTAGCCCACCTCCGACTAGCAAAGCCGCCGGCCGAGTCGGTACTCGGCAGGCCATCCGGCCCGCGGCCAGGTAGCGACCCCGACCTGGCCGCGGGCCGGTTCCGCCATCGGTTGTGCTGGCGTGGGTGCCGAGTTGAGAGGAACTATCGCGTCAGTAACCCGGCACAGATGCCAGGCGTCGGCGATTCTCAGGACTGCGGAACCGGCAGCTCGCACCAGACGACCTTGCCTGAGCCCGCCCGCCTGGCGCCCCAGCGCTGGGCTAGCTGGCTAACCACCTGCAGGCCGCGCCCGCGTTCGTCGGAGTCGTCCGGATGGCGCAGCCTCGGCAGCGCCGCTGAATCGTCGAGCACTTCACAGACCAACCCGCCTTCCAGTACCAGGCGGAGGCCGATCTTGCCTTGCGCGTACCGGACGGCGTTGGTGACCAGCTCTGAAACCAGTAGCTCGGCTGTCGGCACCAGGTCGGTCAGGCCCCAGCGCCGCAGCGGCCGCCGGATAAGCGAGCGCGCCTTGCTGGCCGAGGTGAGCTCTGATGGCAGCGTCCAGCTGACTACGTGATCCGACGGGATCCGGCGCAGCCTTGCTACCAGCAAGGCAATGTCATCGCGGTGCTCGTTTGCGTAGACGCCTGCCAGCGCGTCTTTGCACAGGTCTTCGAGCGGCTGACCGGGCGAGCCAGGGCCGAAGATATCCCGTAGCCGGCGAAGTCCCTCATCGATGTCCCTGGTCCGCTCCTCCACCAGCCCGTCGGTGTACAGCACGAGCATGCTGCCATCCTCGATGTCGAGCTCGCGGCTCTGGATCAGGCCGGTGCCGACGCCGAGCGGCGGAGCTGGCAGCACGTCGAGCAACTCGTTCGTGCCATCTGGCCGCACGAGCAGCGGTGGCAGGTGGCCAGCCGAAGCCACCTCACAGGTCCCTGCCACTGCGTCGAAGATCGCGTACACGCAAGTCGCGAAGTGCGGCTCGCGGGCGCCGAGTTCCTGCATCAGCTCGTTCAGCTGCTGCAGCGTCTCAGCGGGCGGCAGTTCGAGCATCGCCAGAGTATGTATGGCGGTGCGCAGCCGTCCCATGGTGACCGCGGCGCGCACGCCATGACCGGCGACGTCCCCGACGACGAGAGCGACCCGCCCGCCCGGCAGCGCGATCGACTCATACCAGTCCCCGCCTACCTCGATCAGCTTGCTACCGGGCAGGTAGCGATGCTTGACCTCGACTGGGGATGGCGCGGATAGCCCCGTCGGCAGCATGCTGCGCTGAAGAGTCAGTGCGGTAGCTCGTTCCCGGCTGTATCGCTGCGCGTTGTCCATGAAGATCGCGGCGCGAGCGGCGAACTCCATCCCGATCTCGATGTCGTAGGCATCGAACCGGCGGAACCCGACGCGGCGCACGCAGACGAAGAAGCCAAGCATTACGTCCCTGGCAATCAGCGGCAGCAGCAGCATCGATACGCCGGACAGCAGTTCGGCTACCGGGCGCCGGATCCAGGCGTCGGCCATTGATTCGGCGTTCTCGCGGCTCATGAGCTCGCAGACCGGGCGGCCTGAATCCATGCACCTGGTGTAGGGCGTACCAGGCGGGTAGCTCAGGATCTCCCCGGTGGGGAACGCAGCGTCCCAGGCGGCGTCAGCGTCGTCGTACGCGACCGCTAGCCGCCGGACGTTTTGCGACCCGTCGAGGGACTCGGACGGGAACTCGTCCTCGCCGACCAGGCTCTCCATTACCACCAGGCCGGCCGCGTTGCAGAAATGCGGCACGATGATGTTGATCAGCTCGGGCGCCATCTGGTCGATGTCCAGCGCGCCGCCGATCCGCCGGACCGCGCCGTCCAGCATCAGGTGCCGCATCACTGCCGGGTCGAGGAAACGCTCCTGCACTGGCGGCGCGATCCGCATGATGACCTGGGCCGCCAGCTCGGGGTCGGTAGACCTGATGGGCTGGACGGTGACCACCGCGTCTGCGGTCGCGCCATTGGCAGTGCGGAACGACAGCACCGTTGTGGTCTCGCGGTTGGAGCATGCCCCGTCGATGAGCCCTTGCAGGGTGGCCGCGGCCGGACCATCGGGCACGGCGAGCAGCGTGCCCAGGTCGGTCCCGATCAGCGCGCCGGGCTCGCCAGACAGCACGTCGCCTGCGCCACGGTCATGCTGGCGGATGCGGCCAGTTTTGTCGATCCCGAGCATGAGAGTCCGGGTCGAGGTGTTGGCCAGCACCGCTGAGACCTCTGCCGCCACTGCGGATGCCACCGAAGCGCTCCTTTCCGGCAGAGCAGACCACGGCTGGTCCCCTCATTATGGAGCAGCTTCGTGCCAATCGAGAAAGAACGGCCGTTACCACGCAGGATAATGGCTATCAGGCATCCCGTGCTGGTTCGCCGTGACCTGCATTTGCGCGGCCCCGGCCCCAGTAAGCCTTTGGTGACATCTGGTCCTGCGGCAGCCCGCGGGACGCAAGCCGCTCGCGCAGAGCCAGCACCACCGACGCCTCGCCAAGCAGGTAAGCGTGCCCGCGACCGGGAGCGAGCTCGACGTCGGTGGCTTCGCTTACCAGCAGCGAGGCAGCCGGATCGCCAGCCTGGCGGCCGAGCCGGTGCAGCCAGCTGACCCTGGTCCGGGCCGCAGCGGAGAACTCCTGCTCGTCAGCAGCCTCAGGGACCTCTATCACCAGAGTCGCCTCCGCGTCGCCAGGCAGCGACTCGGTCATCGCCAGCATTGCAGGCAGCGCGGCCTCGTCCCCCATGAACAGATGCCAGTCAGCGTCGGGGTTCGGGAAGATCTTGCCGCGCGGGCCGATGCCCTCGATGCGGTCTCCGGGCTTGGCTGAGCGGACCCAGCGCTCGCCTGGACCGTCGCCATGCAGGACAACGTCGATGGTGAGCAGCCGCCGGGCCGGATCGAAAAACCGGATCGTGTAACGCCGCCGCACTGGCTTACGGCCGTCGGCGGCCACCAGCAGCATGACGTCCTGACCCGGGGCATAGCTGAACCCGTCGAGCTCCGCGGCGGTCAGCTCCAGCCGCTGCATGTGCGGCGTGAGCTCGCTTGAGGCAGCCACCTCGAAATGCAGGTTCCTGGTCTCTGCGAGCGGGCCGGTCAGCTGGGCGAACGGGTCCTCGAGGCTGGCAACAACGGTCTGCGGCACGGCGTCGGTCATCGAATCTGGGGCCTTCCTTGACGGTCAGGAGCCTTGTCTGGCTTGCGGCAGCGTTCTCGGGGCCGCGAGCTCGCCCGGCGCCACAGCATCTTCCCAGGTGAGCCTGCCGCCGCTGCGACGGGGCGCGGGCGTCTGCGTCAGCCGCGCGATTCACCGGTCGATGCGTGGCATCACCGGTCTCGCGCGTCCCAGTCGCGGCGTCCCGGCTGCCAGACACACAGCGTATGTGAGCAAGCTGAGTGCGCCGGAGTCTGGTGTCGCCCCGCGATTGCAGTCAGAATGGGGGCGATCGATGGCGATCGACGGGGACCGCGGGTCTGGGGGCAGGATGGGCGAGTCAGCAGATGCCCTGACGCGCGTGCCCGATGACCTGGGACTGCCCGTAGCGGTGCCACCAGTGATCAGGCGCGTCGTCTCGCTTGTCCCCTCGCTCACCGAGACGGTGGCAGCATGCGCGCCCGGTCTCCTCGTCGGCGCTACCGACTGGTGCACTCATCCGGCCGACCTGGCGGTCACCAGGATCGGCGGCACCAAGAACCCGGACATCGCCCGGATCGTGGCGCTGCGGCCTGACGTCGTGCTGGCCAACGAGGAGGAGAACAGGCTGCCAGACCTCGACGCGCTCCGCTCGGCTGGCCAGGCCGTCTGGGTGACCAGGATCCGTGACCTGCCGGAGGCGCTGACGTCATTGCGCCGGATGATCACCGTGGCGTGCCGCCAGCCGAAGCCCGCCTGGCTTGATGCGGCTCAGCAGGCCTGGCAGTACCCGGCTGCGGCCGAACCGGGAGCCGACGTCGTGGCCGCGGTGGTGCCGATCTGGCGGCGGCCGTGGATGGTGCTCGGCCGGGACACCTTCGCTGGCGATCTGCTGGCCCGTCTTGGCATCACCAACCTGTATGCCGGTCACGAGGACCGC
>Ga0335075_10004341_pt1 | contig 22204 bp, 19 predicted proteins | sample Lox_Sample_24_FD_206723 | JGI IMG/M metagenome (GOLD analysis project Ga0335075, IMG submission 206723) | Soil microbial communities from Loxahatchee National Wildlife Refuge, Florida, United States - Lox_Sample_2.4 | ecosystem: Environmental > Terrestrial > Soil > Wetlands | place: USA...
GTCTCCAACACCGGCCCCGTTGTGTGCAGACGGGAGCTCGCACGTCTGTTCCGGCCGTTCGAGCGCGGCCCCCGGCGAGGCGGACGGAACGATGGTCTCGGGCTCGGTCTGGCGATCGTCGACTCCATCGCCGGTGCGCACGAGGCGGTCGTGGCCGCCCAGCCGCGCCCCGGTGGCGGACTGTCGATCGAGGTCAGGTTCCCGGCGACTCGCTGACCGGAGGTGTCCGGGAGTCGAGCCACAGCGCCCACGGCTCGATCGAGCCCACCTCGAGCATCCCGGCGCGCGCCCACGGGTCCTCCGCGACGCGCCGGCGAACCTCCGCCTCATCGGCGGCCTCGATGACGTGGAGCGTTCGCTCGCCGTTGCCGAGCGGTCCGCCGAGGACGAGGAACCCGTCGTTCACCAGTCCGTCCATGAACGCCGCGTGCTCCTCCCAGGCGCGTTGCTCGCGAATCGGCAGCGAGTCGTCCCACCCGGACCCATGGACGAGGGTGAGGGCGAAGTTCATCGATGTCCGCAGGCGCGGGTGCGCGCCGCCGTGCCGGGCTGCAGCGCCTGCCCGGAGTTGGGGCTCACCATCAGGCACGACTCGTCGATCGCCTGGAACGCCCGCGCCGGGATCTGCTTCAGCTGATCGACCATCGTGTACTTCCAGCGGCGATCGGTCGTGCCGCCGAAGAACCAGTTGCTGCCGTTGTCGGCGAGGATCAGCCCGTAGGTCTTCATCGCCTGGATCACGACCTGGCAGGCCCGCGCACAGCGGGAGCGCGGCAGGTGGAAGCGCGCGGACAGACGGAAACGTGCGCCCATCGGCGGATACGCGGCGTTCCTCACCGACCCCGCCTCGTGGCGCGCCGGCCACACGTAGCGGGTGTCGGTCGTCTCGGCGGTCATTCGGATCGCATGGTCGATGTGGCCTGACATGACCTCGTCGTAGTTGACCAGCCCCGGCAGGATCGGCAATCCCGCGGCGTCCGCCGACGTCCAGCCGGCCGGTCGCAGCGCGTTCGAGCTCAGGTTCCAGATCGCGCCCGAGCCCGCCGTCGATCGGTTGTGGGCGCGGTAGCGGGCGTCGTAGAGCTCGTACAGACGGCAGCTTGCCGGGTCGACCATGATCGCGTGGCGATCCCCGCCGGCGTCCTGTCCGCCCTCGATCGGGGTGCTCGCCGAGAACGGGTACGGGCCACGGTCGCTCTGACTGGCGTAGGTGAACCGCACCCGCACCAGCTTCGGCCGCGCGGACGTGATCTGCCAGGGGATCCCGTACGGGTGCGATCCGCCGCCCGGACCGTAGTCGGGATGCAGATACGTCGAGCCGGCCGCCATGCTTCGCAGCCACTGTGCGGAGTGGGAGTCGACCGGGAGCCCGGTGACCGGCGTGTTCCACACGTTGTCGGCTGGGAACACCGGGCAGTGGGTGCCCGGGAGGATCGTGCCGGTGCTCGCGCCCGCGCGCGCCTCCGCCCCGCGGGCCGCCCCCGGCCATCCGGCGAGCACGGCGAGAGCGGCGAGAGCGGCGACCGTGGCCGGCACCACGGCGGTCGCGGTCAGGTGGGCGGTCAGCGTTCGGCGCACCCGAGCCATTATCCGCTCGTCCACGTTCGCAGGTGCGCCGGAGTCATTCATTCGCCGAGGCAGTCTCGCGTTCGTGCGCGGGCGGCCGATGAGACGATCATGTCGCCAATCCGGTCACGCCTGCCGATCGCCGCTGTCCTGCTCGCGTCCGGGCTCGTTCCCGCACTGGCTCTCGGGATCGCGGGACGGCGGATGGTCATGTTCGTGCCGGACTTCCACCTCGCCGTGGTGGGGGTCGCCGGGACGATCGCCGGTGTTGCCGCGATCGCGATGTCGGTGACCGCCGCGCGACGCAACGATGGCCGCGCGCTGATGCTCGGTCTCGCCTTTTCGGTGATGTCCGAACTGCTCATCGTCCACGCGCTCGCCACCCCCGGCGCGCTGCTCGGCCCCAACGGTGTCGTCGAGGTCGCCGGTGCGCTGAACCTGCCGTTCAGCGGACTCATCCTGTCGGCGTCGGCGCTGCCGGCGCTGCGGCGGCCTCACAACGTGAAGACGCTGCTTCGGGTCCAGGTCGTCGTCGTTCCGGCGATGGCTGCCATCGGCGCCGCCGGGCTCGTCTGGGCTTCGCACCTGCCGATCGTTCCCACGCCGTCCTCGCTTGCCGCCGAGCTCATCTTCGCCGGGACGGCCCCGCCGCTCGCCCTGCTCGCCTGGCGGGCATCCCGGACGTTCCTGCTCACGCGCCGGCGCGCCGACCTGGTCGTCGCGGTCGGTGTGGTGTGGCTGATCGGTGCACAGTACGGGCTGCTCAACTTCACGATGATGGACGCCGCCTGGTGGGTCGCTCATGGCCTGGAGGTCGCGGGGATCGGCATGATCGGCATCCCGGCCGCGCTCGATCTCCGCCATGGCATCGCGTCCCGGCCGCTGGTCGGCGATCTGCACGCCGACGCGCTCGTGCGCAACGAGGAGGAATTCCTCGGCGGCCGGGTGCGGGCGCTGCTCGTCCGGCTCGGCGAGAAGGATCCCTCCACCGAGGGTCACACCCGACGCGTCGCCACGCTCGCCGTCCAGATCGGCGAGCGACTGGGACTGCCTGAGGGCCGCCTGCGCCAGCTTGCACTCGGCGGGCTGCTGCACGACATGGGCAAGCTGCGGGTGCCCGATGAGATCCTGAAGAAGCCCGGACGACTCACCGACGAGGAGTTCGCCGCGATCCGGCGCCATCCGAGCGATGGGCGTGAGCTCCTCACCGAGCTCGGCGGCTTCCCGGCGACGGTGCTTGATCTCGTCGAGAGCCATCACGAGCGGATCGACGGCGCCGGCTATCCGAACCGCGCGCCAGCGGGCGAGCTGGCGCTCGAGGTTCGCGTCCTCACTGTCGCCGACGTCTACGACGCGCTGACCGCCGACCGCGTCTATCGCGACGCCTGGCCCGCCGCGCGCGCTCTGGAGCTCATGGTGCAGGAGAGCGGTACGGCGTTCGATCCGGCGTGCGTCGAGGCGCTCCGGGCGACGGTCGCCTCCCAGCAGGCTGCCGAGACACCCGCAGCCGAGCCGGTCGCGGACTGGCGCGTTCGCCCGCTCCGGTCGGTCTCGGGTCGCAGCGCGGCCGCCTGAGCGCAGAACCGACCGCCACCCCGCGTTAGGGTCGCGGGGCGATGTGCTTCTCACCCCAGGCCGACTTCACCGCCGGCTCCGTGATCACGCTGGTCGGGATCGAGACGCTCCGGCGCGTCGATCATCGTCGCGAGTTGATCGTCGGCGCCCTGCCGCTCCTGTTCGGGTTACACCAGCTGGTCGAGGGCTTCGTCTGGCTCGGACTTCGCGGTGAGGTGTCCCAAGGCGTGGGAGACACCGCGAAACAGACATACATCGTGTTCGCACACGCCGTCCTGCCGGCGCTGGTGCCGCTCGGTTTCACGTTGCTCGAGCCAGACCGCCGGCGAGCGCGGTGGATGTGGCCACTCGTCGCCGCCGGCGTGCTGCTGGGCGCCTACCTGCTCTGGCAGGTCACCGCCTACCCGGTGGGAGCCCAGCAGCTGGCTCGATGTATCGACTACACCACGCACACTCCGAACGACATACTGATCGGTGCGCTGTATGTCACTGTCACCTGTGGCCCGGCGCTGATGTCAACCCGTCGCCACCTGCGGTGGTTCGGGGCGGTGAGCCTGGCCGGCGCGATCGCCGCCGCACTCGTCCGCGTCGACGAGCTGACTTCGCTGTGGTGCGTGTACGTGGCACTGGTCAGCGTGCTCATCCTCGAGCACTTTCGCCGTCAGACCGTCCGCACCGCCGCATCTGCCGCCTGAGCGAGCTGCTCCGCTGCGCTGAAGAACGCGGACGACTGGCCCTTGAACAGGCCGGTCGACGTCAGGAACGTGAGCGCGGCCATGGCGCCGCCGTTCTGTGACAGGGTCGGCCGGACGACCGAGCAATGGGGCAGACTCGGATCGATGAACTCGCACGGCTTCGGGAAGATGTTGTTCGCCCGTGTGGAGTTCTGACCGCTCGCGTCGAGGTTGGGGAACGTCGTCCCCGTCTCGGGATCGGTGACGCCCGACAGCGGTGGCTCGACCGCGTTCGCGGCGACGTCCTGCCAGACGCCGAAGTGGTCGACCTCGGTTCCCCCGATGCTGGTCACGATTCGCAGTACCTCCAGGCTCGACACCTGCTCGGCCAGCGTCGCGTAGAGGCTCGACCCTCCCTGCTCGATCATCGCGAAGTGGAACGAGGCGCTGTTGGCGATCGCCTGCATTCGCTCCTGCTGCGCGGTGACCGGTGGCACCGGTTGCTTCATGTGCGGCGGGGTGTCCGAATCGTTCAGCGGCACCACCGGTTGGTTGGTGATCGTCACCGCCTGGCCGAACGTCGCGCCGAAGTCGGGGTTCAGGGGCGATCGGTAGCGCAGGTACCAGCTGGTGTCGACGTCGTCCGACAGGAGGTTGGTGAGACGGAGCCGGTTCTTCTTGGCGCCGGTGGCCTGGCTCCCCGGGAGTGTCCGGAACGGCTCGAGGTTCACCGGCTGCGCCCCATGAGCCGCCAGGTAGGCGTTGAGGAACGCAGCGTGGCTGCGCTCGTCACGGGCGTTGCCAGAGATGTAGGCCGGCTGATCGCTGTCGAGGTTCGACAACGCAGCGATGTACGCCGGGTTTCCGCCGTTGAGTCCGCCGAGCTCGTCGTACTGGTCCCACAGGTCGGTCTCGAGGATCTCGGCGGCGGCAAGGAACTGCAGGATCGCGGCATCGCCCTGGCTGAGGGTGGTGCTGGAGGCGGCGCTCGCCGAGGACGCAGCGAGCATCGACAGCGCGCCGGCTCCGGCGCCCATCGCGGCGCCGCGCTTCAGGAACGTGCGTCGGCCGATCCCTTCTGATTGGCGGCCAGGGTCAAGGTCAGACACGGGCATAGGTGCCCCTCCCTTTTGTCAGTGACGGTTGGGTCGTTGTGTCACTCGGGCCGTGCATGCTCCGGCCGTTGTCTGTCCTAGACACCGTCACCGGCGATTCCTTCCCCGGGATCTCGAGTCGGCGATCTAGGCGGTGGAGTCGGCGACCGGGATGGCGTCGAGCCAGCCCTCGCGCGTGTCCGTCGGCGCGACGACGTCGGCGACGACCACGGTGACGTTGTCACGCCCGCCGTGCTCGAGGGCAAGGCGGGTCAGCTCACGGGCGGCCGCCTCGGCCTCGGGGGCTGCCAGCGCCTCGGCGATCTGCTCGTCCCCGACGTAGTCGCTGAGACCGTCCGAGCAGAGCAGCAGCCGATCGCCGGCCTGGGCGTCGTGGCGCTCGATCTCCGGCAGCGCGCGCCGGATACCGTCCAGGGCCTCGAGTACCACCGACCGCTGCGGATGCCGGCGAGCGTCGTCCTCGGTGATCGCGCCGCGGTCGATCAGCAGTTGCACGAGGCTGTGGTCACGGGTGAGCCGGCGAAGCCAGTGATCGCGCAGCAGGTAGGTGCGCGAGTCCCCCACATTGGCGACCAGGTACTCGCCCTCGTTGGAGAGGGCAACCGCGGTCAGTGTCGTGGCCATCCCCGCCACCCGGGGGTCGTACTCGGTCGCGAGCTCGATCACCGCATTGGCGTCGCTCACCGCATCCGCCAGCTCGAGCGCGAGCGAGCGTTGCAACCGGCGCTTGTCGAGCGCGGTCATCGCGTTGATCGCCAGGAGGCTGGCGAGCTCTCCCGCCACCGCACCACCGACTCCATCAGTGACCGCAACCAGCCGCGGCGAGGCAAATGCCGCGTCCTCGTTGTTCTCCCGGGGGCCGACCTCGCTGAGCGTGGTCGGGCGCATCGTCAACCTCCCCATCGCCGACACGCTACTGATGCCGAGGAGGTCCGGGCGGCCGCCTCCCGAAGCCGAATGTGCTGAGAATGGGGTGAGCGCCGGTCATGCACAGCGATCACACCCTCATCGAACAGCGCGTCCGCAAGGCCCTTGAACGTCGCATCCGCCCCGAGATCTACGGCCCCGCGGTCCCGCTCGCGGTGTCCGCCTGGCGGGCGCCCGGTGCCGTCTCCTATGCCGTGGCCAGGGTGGGCGCCTACCGGCCGTTCGCGGTCGGGGAGGCGTGGGGAGCGCCGTGGTCGACCACCTGGTTCGCGCTTGAAGGCCGGGTCCCGGCGGAGTGGGAGGGAGAGTCCGTCGAGGCGGTGGTCGACCTCGGATGGCCGGACGGATCCCCGGGCTTCAGCTGCGAGGGCCTGATCTACGACGCGGACGGCAACGAGGTGAAAGGGCTCGCCGCCCGCAGCTGCTGGGTGCCCGTCGCGCCGGATGCCGGGCGCGTGGAGCTATGGCTGGAGGCGGCCGCCAATCCCCGTATCGACGAGGCGTTCCCGCTACTCGGCGACCCCGCCACCGCCGGAAGCGAGCCGCTCTACCGGCTGCGGCGCGCGGAACTGGCGGTGCGCCGCCCCGCGGTCGCCTCGCTGGTGTCCGACATCGAGGTGCTGCTCGGCCTGGCCGTCGAGCTGGCCGGCGACGATCCGCGCCGGGCGACGATCCTGCGGGCGCTCGAGCGGATGCTCGACCGGCTCGGCCCGGGCGATGTGACCGCGGGGGCCGAGCAGGCCGCCGCCGACCTCGCGGACGTCCTCGCCCAACCGGCCGTGCCCAGCGCGCATCGCATCTCGGCGATCGGCAACGCGCACATCGACACCGCATGGCTATGGCCGCTGGCCGAGACCCGGCGCAAGGTCGCCAGAACGCTTGCCAGCGCGCTGCAGCTGGCCGAGACCGAGCCGGATCAGGTGTTCGCGTTCAGCCAGGCCCAGCAGCTCGACTGGCTGCGAGCCGACCGCCCGGCGCTGTACGAGCGGGTCCGGGCCGCGGTCGCCTCCGGTCGCATCGTGTTGGTGGGCGGCCTGTGGGTGGAGCCGGACGGCAACCTGCCGGGCGGGGAGGCGATAGTCCGCCAGCTGGTCTACGGCAAGCGCTTCTTCCTCGAGCAGTTCGGGATCGAGACCGAGGATGTGTGGATGCCCGACTCCTTCGGCTACACCGCCGCGCTGCCCCAGCTGGCGGCTCTCGCCGGCAACCGGTTCATGCTCACCCAGAAGCTGTCCTGGAACCAGACCAACCGCTTCCCGCATCACACGTTCTGGTGGGAGGGGATCGACGGCACCCGCCTGTTCACCCACTTCCCGCCCGTCGACACCTACAACGCCGAGATGGCACCGGCCGAGCTCGTCCACGCCGCGCGCACGTTCGCCGAAGCCGGACGGGCCACCCGGTCGCTCGTGCCCTTCGGATACGGCGACGGCGGCGGTGGCCCGACCCGCGAGATGGTCGCCGCCATCCACCGTGAGGCGGACCTCGAGGGCCTGCCGCAGGTCGCGATCCAGACGCCGGCGGCGTTCTTCGCCCAGGCGCTCGACGAGTACCCCGACGCTCCGGTCTGGTCGGGCGAGCTGTACCTGGAGCTCCACCGCGGCACGTTCACCTCCCAGGCCCGGACCAAGGCGGCCAACCGGCGCTGCGAGCATCTGATGCGCGAGGCCGAGTTGTGGGCGGCGACCGCGTCGGTCCGCGTCGGCGTCCCCTATCCGAGCGCCGAGCTGGAGCGGCTCTGGAAGCAGATCTGCCTGCTGCAGTTCCACGACATCCTTCCGGGCAGTTCGATCGCCTGGGTCTACGACGACGCCGAGGCGATGTACGCCGCGGTGATCGAGGAGGCGGAGGCGATCGTCGCCGGCGCACTCGACCGCCTGTCGGGCTCGGGGACCCAGACCGTTCGCTTCAACGCCACCCCGCACGGCTGGGCCGGTGTCCCACCGCTCGGCGGGGCGCTCGACCCGGCCCCGGCCGGGTCTCCGGCCCAGGTGGACGGGCCCGACGACCGAGGCGTGTTCGTCCTCGACAACGGGCTGGTGCGCGCCACCGTCGAGAGCGCCGGCCTGGTCACCGCGCTGGAGGACCTGGCGCACGGCCGGCAAGCGCTTGCCCCAGGGAGCCCGGGCAATCTGCTGCAGCTGCATCACGACACGCCCAACCACTGGGAGGCGTGGGATGTCGACTCCTTCTATCGCCACCACCACGTCGATCTGACCGACGCCGAGACGGTCGCCGTCGATGGCAGCGACCCCGCGCGGGCCGCGGTGCGCGTTCGCCGTCGCTTCGGCGCCTCGCGCATCGATCAGCTGCTCTCGCTCTCACCCGGTGAGTCGTGCCTGCGGATCGACACCGAGATCGACTGGCACGAGCACGAGCGGTTCCTGAAGGTCGCCTGGCCGTTCGACGTCCATGCCGGTGTGGCGAGCAGCGAGATCCAGTTCGGCCACGTGCAGCGGCCGACCCACGCGAACACCTCGTGGGATGCCGCGCGGTTCGAGGTGTGGGCGCACCGCTTCGTCCATGTGGGAGAGGCCGGATGGGGCGTCGCGCTCACCACCACCGCGCAGTACGGTCACGACGTCTCCCGGTCCACGCGACCCGGTGGCGGCACGACGACCACGGTGCGTCTCAGCCTGCTGCGCGGGCCACGCCATCCCGACCCCGAGGCCGACCAGGGACGCCACCGCTTCACCTGGCGGGTGCATCCTGGTGCGGGGATCGCCGACGCGGTGCGCGAGGGCTATCGCACCAACCTGCCACTCCGCACGGCCACCGGGTCCGCCGCTCCGCAGCCACTCGTCCGGGTGGACGGCGGCGAGGCGGTCATCGAGGCGGTGAAGCTCGCCGACGACGGCAGCGGCGACGTGATCGTCCGCCTCTACGAGCCGCTCGGAGGCCAGACGACGGGCGCGCTCGTCCCCGGGTTCGCCGCGACCGATCTGGTCGAGGTGGACCTGCTGGAGCGACCCACCGCGATGGCGAGCGGAGCGCTCGGGCCCTTCACCGACGGGGCGTCGCAGGTGCGTCTGCGAGCGTTCCAGGTCCTGACCGTGCGGATGCGCCGCGTCGCGGTGTGACCTGGTTGGACACGAAATCTCGTCGCCGCTGGAATCGGATTGCCCGCCGCTGTCCGATTGGCCAGTCCCCGTTCGTCGTCTCTCTGTAAGCGGCAAACCAGTTGGGAAAGGACGGAGACATGAGGGACACTCGACGCACTATCGATGAGCGGGTGCGCACCACGCGCGAGCAGGTTTTTGTCCGGTACTTCGTGCGCAACGGGAGGCAGATGTGAACTACCTATCCCTGATCTGGGCCGACGGCCGCCCGTCGGCCGAGGACCTGGCGTTCATGCAGCGCGAGCTGCCGGTCTTCGACCAGGATCCGGTCTGGGGCAGCGTGCGGCTGTTCGGCCGGGAGCTGGAGCTCCCGGAGCGCGCCGCGACCGTCCGCGTTCGTGACGGGGAGAGGCTGGTGACCGACGGGCCGTTCGCGGAGACCAAGGAGTTCATCGCGGGCTTTGACCTGCTCGACGCCACCGGCCCGGACCAGGCGATCGACTTCGCGGCGGCGTGTCCGATCTCGTCCTGCCAGCCGATCGAGCTGCGGCCGTTCGCCGGCGAGGTGCATCTCGACGAGCGCGCGCTCGCGTTCGGACGCGCAGAGGACGGAGGCGCGCGGCCCCATCTGCTGTGCCCGTGGGTCGATCCGGACATCGCAGAGCCGGGGATGCGCGACGAGCTGCAGGCCTGGCGCGAGGGGCTTCAGTCACGTGGCCTCCACGTCCTCGGGCAGACGCTCGCCGGTCCGCAGGCGGCGACGACGGTGCGCGTGCGGCGCGGCAGTCGTGAGCTCGCGGCGGGACCGTTCACCGCGATCCCGCAGGTCATGGCCGAGATCGATGTCGTCGACTGCACCGACCGCGATCAGGCGATCGAGCTCGCGGCCACGCACCCGATGGCGCGCCGCCACGCCATCGAGGTGCGCCCCTTCTACATCGAGGACGATCACCGCTAGACGGCAGCAGGGCTTGCACGTTCGCGGGTTCCGGTGGGCGTGCAGCGGGTAGGGCTGGCCCGTGGTCGTGCACGACGACACGCGCAGCTCCGAGCAGGCGGGCGGTCGCCGCAACGTGCTGGAGCTGCTCGACAAGCAGGTGCCGTCGGGCTTCATCTACCGGCTCACCATCCTGTCGTGTCTCGGCGGGCTGCTGTTCGGGTTCGACACCTCGAACATCGGCTCGGCGCTCAACTTCGTCCCCTACCACCTGAGCAGCTTCTTCTCCGGATACCTGGTCGCCGGCGCTTCGCTCGGCGCCGCCGTGGGCGCGATCGGTGCCGGCCCGCTCACCGACCGCTTCGGGCGCAAGGCGCTGCTCGTGATCGATGCCGGGCTCTACGCCGTCGGATCGATCCTGTCGGCGGTCAGCCCCGATCTGGCGGTGCTGCTGATCGCGCGCACGATGATCGGCCTGGCGATCGGCGCCGACTCGGCGATCGCCACCGCCTACATCGCCGAGTTCGCGCCGAGCGAGCGGCGCGGCTCGCTGACCATGCTCCAGCAGTGGATGATCACGGTCGGCATCCTGCTCGCCTACATCGTCGCCCTGATCGTGTTGCGGATCGCTCCCGGCAGCGCCGGGACCGTGGGCTGGCGGGTGATCCTCGGCGTCGGCGCGATCCCCGCCCTGATCGGGCTGGTCCTGCGCGCCGAGATGCCCGAGTCCCCACGCTGGCTGATGCGCAACGAGAAATACGACGCGATGCTCGCGGCGCTCGACGACTTCGGGATCGAGGCCACGATCGAGGACGTCAAGTACACGGCCGACCGGGTGAAAGAGGCGGCGGCCAAGGCGGAGCGCAAGGCGAGGTCGGCATGGACCCCGGGCGTCAAGCGCGCACTCGTGGTGGTCTGTCTGTTCTTCGTCTTCCAGCAGATCACCGGCATCAACGTCCCGCTGTACTACGGCCCCCACCTGCTCGGGCCGCTGCTGCAGAGCTCGAACAAGTCGCTCGTCTGGACCACGATCGCCGGCGTCGAGGTGACCGCGATGATGACCGTGGTCAACGTCGCCGCCACCTACTTCGGCTTCAAGTACATCGACAAGATCGGCCGTCGCCGGCTCTCCATGGGCGGCTACACCGGGATGATCGTGTTCGCGCTGGTTGCCGCCATCGGGCTCGGGTCGCTGCACGGGACGGGGCGGACGATCCTCGTCACCCTCGGCCTGTGCGGCTTCATCGCCGCGTTCGCGGTCGGCGTCGGCGGCACCGGCTGGACGCTCCAGGGTGAGACGTTCCCCACCGAGATCCGCGGCCAGGCCGCTGCCACCGGCGCCACCGTCGACTGGCTGGCGAACTTCGCGCTGATTGAGGTGTTCCCGACCTGGAACTCGGCGATCGGGCTCGACTGGGTCCTCGTCTGCTTCGCCGCCCTGTCCGCGTTGGCGATCGTCTTCATCTACCGCTACCTGCCGGAGACCAAGGGGATGACGGTCGAGGAGATCACCGCTCGCTACGAGGAGATCCAGGCCTCCGGCTCGCTCACGCCCGTGACACAGACGTAGCGGGGCGCGCCGCTGCGAGGCCGCGCCGCCCGACCGGGATTGCGAGAGCCGCGCCGACACCCAGCACGAGCGCCACCGCACAGATCCCGAACGCGAGGCTGAAGCGGTCGTCCAGCGAGCCGCCGCCGGCCAGGCAGCCCGCGCCGATCGCGGCGCCGAACGCTCCGCCGAGGGTGCGCATCACGGTGTTCATTGCGGTGGCCACCCCGGTCTGCCGGGCGTCGACGGCAGCGACGATCAGGTTCGCCAGCGCACCCAGCCCGAACCCGAGGCCGAGTCCCAGCGACGTGGTGGCGAGCAGCAACTGCCACGTGTGGTGGTGCGCCACGGTCAGCATCAGATAGGCGAGCAGGATCAGTGCCATTCCGATCACGAGTTGTGCGCGGGAGCCGATCCGGCGGACGATCCGGCCGGTGAGCGGCCCGACGAGCAGTTGGGGCGCTGCGGTCGGGAGCATGAACAGCCCCGCCATGGTCGCCGAGCCGCCAAAGCCGATCCCGGCGGAGCGGGGCAACTGCACCAGCGCGGGCACGAGTGCGATCGAGGCGTACATGCCGACCCCGAGCAGAAACGCCGCGAGGTTGGTCGTCCACACGCCGGCCAGGGCCATCATCCGCATGTCGACCAGCGGCTCCTCGCTGGAGAGCTCGCGACGCACCCATCCGGTGAGCAGCGCCGCGCCGGCGCCGAGCAGGCCGAGTATGCGCGCGGAGGTGAGTGTCCACACGCTCGCCTCGCTGACCGCGACCAGCAGCGCCGCCAGGCCGGCGATCATCAGCACTGCGGCGCGCAGGTCGATCCGGCCCGGCGTGCGCACCGGGGATGGCGGGACGCAGCGCACGAGTCCTGACCCGAGCCCGGCGAGTAGCCCGAGCGGCAGCCAGAACAGCCAGCGCCAGCCAACGGCGGCGACGACCGGACCCGCGATGACGAGTCCGAGTCCTGCCCCGATCCCGAGCAGCGACGAGACGACGCCGATCGCGCCCGGGATCTGGTCTCGGTCCAGCTCGTCGCGCAGCACGCCGAAAGCGAGCGGGAACACCGCCCCGCCCGCGCCCTGGGCGACGCGACCCGCGAGCATCACTGACAGGCACGGCGCAAGCGCGCACACCAGCGTGCCCGCGCCAAGCGTGGCGACGACGATCCGGAGCATCCGGTCCTTGCCGTGCATGTCTCCCAGGCGACCGAGCGTCGGCGTGAGCAGCGCGGTCGCGAGCAGGTTGACGGTGAGCATCCACGTACCGCTGGACGGAGCACAACCCAGCGCCTGGTCGATGCGGGGCAGGGCCGGCACCACAGCCGCCTGGGCGACAGCGAACACCGCACCGACCAGAGCCAGAACCGCGACCGTCAGGTCACGACGATGAGCATTCATGAGGACCTCCGCTCTGTCTGGGACGAACATGATGAGGTCACGGTAAGCTCTCTACTAAAGATTATGAATGCCCCAAAAAATCCAATTCATGTCCAATCGTCTCATCTCGGGTTCGATCTGGTGGGTGAGGCGATCACGGCGATGCGCACCGGGCGCCCGGAGGTGGCGCGGGCGCTGCTCCACGCCCCATGGGGGTTGCGGTTCCCAGCGGCGGGTGCGGTCGGGGTGCAGGTGATCCTCAAGGGCTCGGCCTGGCTGATGGGCCCCGGGGAGGCGGCGCCGATCGAGCTGGGTGCCGGCGACGTGGCATTGATCCGCCGCCACGCGCCGCACGCGATCGCCGACGATCCGGCCACGCCTTTGTGGGATGCCGACTACGACGCGCACGTGCCCGCCGATCACTGGCCGGCGGACGGCAGCGCGCTCGACCCCGCCAGCGGCGGGACGGTGTTGCTGGGCGGGACCTACGACCTGGAGGGCGCCCGCGCGCATCCGCTGTTTTCCGATCTCCCGGACGTGGTGCATCTGCCCGCGCGGATCGGCGCGGGCTCAGCGCTGCGCGCGGTCATCGACCTGATCGGCGCGGAGCTCGATCGCAACCTGCCGGGGACGAGTGCCGCGACCCCGGCACTCCTCGACCTCCTGTTGCTCTATGCAGTGCGGGCGTGGTTCGAGGCGCCCGATGCGCCGAGCGGGTGGGCGCGTGCCAGCCGGGATCCGGCCCTGAACACGGCGTTGCGGCTGATCCACGAGCGGCCGGAGCATCCCTGGACGGTCGGCGAGCTCGCGGCCTCGTGCGCGCTATCACGGGCCGCGTTCGCGCGCCGCTTCGCCGAGCTCACCGGACGGCCGCCGCTCGCCTACCTCACCTGGTGGCGGATGTGCATCGCCGGCCGGTTGCTGCGCGCTGGGGACGAGCCGCTGAGCCAGATCGCCGGTCGTGTGGGCTACGGCAACGAGTACGCCTTCGCCAAGGCGTTCCGGCGCGAGCTCGGCCAGGCACCGGGGCGCTACCGGGCGAGCGCCGAGTCCGGTTCGGGCGCCGCCGCCGGTTCGTCGTAAGGGTTCGTCCGGATCCTTGCGGGATCGGTCCGATCTGGCTCTTGGCGGGCGCAGGCCCTGAACTTACGGTGTGAGTGCCCGTGCAGAACGACACGCCTTCACCAGATCGGAGCCCCCAATGAGCAACCTTTCACCTCTTCTCGATCACAATCGCCAGTTCGCCGTCGGCGGAAGCTGGCGTGATACGCCGCGTCTTCCCTTCCTGCCACACCGCAGTCTGTACCTGATCACCTGCATCGATCCGCGCACCGACCCGGCGCTGTTCCTGGGACTGGGATTTGCGGATGCGATCGTGGCGCGCACGGTCGGCGGCCGTGTCACCGACGCGGTGATCCGCGATCTGTCCTACATCGCCTATCTGGTGGAGCAGAAGGCGCCGGACGGGCCCTACTTTGAGGCCGCCGTCATCCACCACACCGACTGCGGCAGCGGCCTGCTCGCCGACGATGCGCTGCGCCGCGGTTTCGTGGAACGGACGGGATACGAGGAGCAGCCGCTGGCGGCGCTCCCGGTGCTCGATCCCGAGAGGACCGTGAGGGAAGACGTGGAGCGACTGTTGCACGCCCGTGAGGTCTCCTCGCGGATCACCGTTTCAGGCCACGTCTACGACGTCGACACCGGGCTGGTGCAGACCGTCGTCGAGCCCGCGCATCCGCGCGCTCAGCCGCTCGCGCGGAACGCCTGACGGTAGGCGGTCGGGGTGGTCGACAGCTCCCGGGCGAAGTGCAGTCGGAGGTTCGCCGGGGTGCCGAGTCCGCTGCGCGCGGCGACCTCCTCGATCGAGATTCCCGTTTGCTCGAGCAGCCGCCGTGCCTCGATGAGCCGCTGTGCGGCCAGCCAGCGGGCCGGCGTGGTTCCGACCTCCTCATGGAAGCGGCGCGAGAAGCTGCGCGGCGAATACCCCGCGTGTTCGGCGAGCTCGCCCACCGACAACGGGCGGTCGGCAAGTTGCTCGGCCGCCCAGGCGCAGGTCCGCGCGATCGGGGAGCCGCCGTCCGGCAGCGGTCGATCGATGAACTGCGCCTGACCCCCGGGGCGGTGCAGCGCGGCGACCATGCGGCGCGACACGCGCGCGGCGACATCGGCACCGAAGTCCGATCGCACCATGTGCAGGCAGAGGTCGATCCCGGCCGAGATTCCCGCGCTCGAGAGCACCTGACCCTCGTCGACGTAGAGCACCTCGGGCCGGACCTCGACCTCCGGGAAGCGCTGACTCAGCTCGTCGGCATGCTCCCAGTGTGTGGTCGCCGCGCGGCCGTCGAGCAGCCCGGCGGCCGCCACGGCGAAGGCGCCGACACAGACCGACGCGATGCGCGCTCCGCGCGCGTAGGCGCGCCGCAGCGCATCCGAGACGACATCGGGCGGATCGTCGGTCGGCATGAACCCGGGGACGACCACGGTGTCGGCCTCCGTCAGCGCCGCAAGGCCGTCCGCGACCGTGATCGAGAAGCCGGTGGTCGAGCGGAGCTCGCCCGGCCGTTCGGCGCAGACGCTGAACCGGTACCGGTCGCGCTCGTCCACGTGCCCGAACACCTGTGCGGGGATCGACAGGTCGAACGCGACGACGTCGGGCAGTGCGAGCGCAACCACTCGATGCACGATCCGACAGCCTAAACCTCGCCGCCGGGCCGTCGGGGCCCCCGGCCGGTCAGTCGGCGATTGCGCCGGCGAGCTCGTCCGCTCCGCTGGAATCGACCCGCCCGGCCACCCAGTCGGGCGCGAGCTCGAGCAGCGTCTGGAGCTTGGCGGTCACCGCGGGCGAGCGGTACCCGGTCGGGATCGCCGCCGAGATCCGGCGCGGTGGCAGCGGCGGGTCGGGGGTGCGGATCACGACGTCGTCACGCGCGGCGCGGGCGACCATGTCGGGGATCACGGAGATCCCGACTCCGGCGGAGACGAACCCCAGCAGGGCCGCGTAGTCGTCGTACTGGAAGCCGATGCACGGGTCGATCCCCTCCGCCTCGCAGAGGCTGAAGAACAGCTCCGCGTCCGGACAGCTGTCCTTGGTCGCGAGCATCCATGACTCGTCCTCCAGCAGGCGCAGCGGCAGCTCAGGGGCGTGCGCGAGCGGATGCGCCGCGGGCAGCGCGACGTACATGGGGTCATCGAACAGATGGATGTGCTCGAGGCGCAGCCCGGCCGGCTCCTGGGCGCGGCGGGCCACCGACTCGGTGCTCACCGGGTCGATCGAGTTGCAGAGCGCCATGTCCAGCTCCCCGGCGCGCACCAGCGGCAGCGAGTCGACCGGGTCGGCGACGGTGACGATCAGCTCGATCCCCGGATGGCGCTCCCGGAAGCGGGCGAGCGCCTGCGGCGCCACCGAGGCGGCGGCCGAGGCGAACACCGCCATCCGCAGCGTGCCGGTGTGCAGGTCGGCCTGGGCGCGCAGCTCCTCCTCGGTGCGGGTGAGGCTGAGCAGCACCTCTTCCGTGCGCTCGACCAGCAGTCGCCCCGCGTCGGTGAGCGCCACCCCCTGCGGCAGGCGCCGCAGCAGCTCCATGCCGACCTCGGACTCGAGCACCGAGATCTGACGGGAGACGGCCGGCTGGGTGTAGCCGAGCGCGGCCGCCGCCGCGGACAGCGAGCCGTGGCGAGCGACCTCGCGAAGCACTCGGAGGCGGCGGACATCAAGCATGTCTACAGGTTATACCCCATGTAACACATCCCTATTTGCGTTTATGCCTCGAGAGGCGGAGCATCGGTGTTGTCCTTTACCCCGACCACAAGGAGACACTCTCATGGCACCGATCACCACCCGCATCCGCCGTCTGTTCGGTGAGCTCGGCTACGCCCAGCGCCGCTCCTTCGAGCTGCAGACCGGCGTGCCCCTCTCGGATCCGCAGCGGCGGTCGCTGCGCCACCAGCGCCAGATCGACCACCTCGATGCCCTCTGGTCGCGCCACGCCCGCTGACGCGAGGCCTGAACAACCGTGGCGGTCCGCCCATGGCCCGTGGGCGGACCGCGGCGGCGCGGGGCGAGCGTCGGGCCCAGGACGGCTGTGATGCAGGGCGGCGAACTGGGCTACGGCGTGCGCAGTGCGGCCCGGCTCCCCGAGCTGCTCACGTCCTGAGCCCCTCGGACCGTCGCGTCCGGGCGGCTCGCGAGTTCCGCGAGGAGGGCCTGCACCACCTGCGGGTCGAACTGACTGCCGGAGCAGCGACGCAGCTCGTCGCGGGCCTCGGCCTCGGTGGCGGCGGGAGCGTAGGGACGAGCGTCGATCATCGCGTGGTAGGCATCGCACGCGAACACGATCCGCGCCGCCAGCGGGATCGCCTCGCCGGCGAGCCCGTCGGGATAGCCGCCGCCGTCGAACCGCTCGTGCGCGGATCGCACCACGGCGGCGACCGGCGCGAGCGCGGGCGAGGCATCGAGCATCCGCTCGCCGATCAGGGTGTGGCGGCGCATCAGCGCCCACTCCTCCTCATCGAGCCGCGCGGGCTTGTTGATGATGCTGGCGGGGATCGCGAGCTTGCCGATGTCGTGCAGCTCACCGGCGCGGAGTGTGAGCTCGACGGTCTCCGCGTCCAGGTCGAGCCGGAGTGCGACGCGCCGCGCGAGCTCGCCGACCTCGAGCATGTGCTCAGGAAGGCTCGCCGTGTGCTCGGCGGTCGCTCGGAGCAGCACATCGCGCGTCTGCCCGATGATCGTGGCCGCGCGCCGGCCTCCCTTGTGCGCGTACATCCGGGTGTCGGCGATGTCGAGCGTGGTGCTCACCTCGTCGGCCTCGGTGGGGATCACGACCGCGCCGAAGGAGGACCCGATCGAGAACCCGGGCCCGTCCTCGGAGAGCGCGTCGTCGGCGGCCGCGAAGATCGCCTCGGGAGCGGCGACGCCCGGGTTCAGCAGCACGCAGAACTCGTCGCCTCCCAAGCGGTACGCGCGTCCGTGCGGCGCGATGACGTCACCCAGCCGATGACCGAGGCGCTCCAGCAGCTGATCTCCGGCGAGGTGGCCGAACGTGTCGTTGTAGGCCTTGAACCCATCGAGATCGAAGATCGCCAGGGCGCGCGGGGTCTGGGTCGCTCCGGGACCGAGCGCAGCCTGCAGATCGGAGATCAGGCCACGGCGGTTGGGCAGGGAGGTGAGCGCGTCGTGGAGTGAGTGGTGGCGGGCGAGGCGCTGATGGCGAAGGAGATCGCGCTGGGCGAGAAACTGCCGCGCGGCGACGAGCGAGGCGAGCGCGACAGCGGAGAGGGTCATCACCAGGTCGTGGTGGTCGGCGATGAGCAATCCGAAGCCGACGGCGCTCGCCACGTAGGGCGCCCAGCTCGCCTGCGGCGAGGTTTCCTCCTCCACCGAGCGGGTCGCGGCCGGCGTGGTCTGGGCGGCCCCGGCCACCGCGGTCAGCGCGATCGCGACCATCCACAGAGAGTCGACCGGATCTCCGCCGTGGTAGGTGGAGTGCAACAGGATGTACCCGTACACCATGTCCGCGGCGACGAACGAGGCGAGCCCCGCCGCCATGAACTGCAGCGCGCGTGCGCTCGACGGATCGGTCCGGCGCAGCAGGGCCGAGCCGAGGCCGACCAGCAGGATCATGTCGCCGACCGGATAGGCGACCGAGACGATCATCGAGAGCAGGGTCGGGCCACCGGCACGCACCGTCGGGCCGAGGACCACGAAGGTGACGAGCATCGCTCCGCCGAGTGCCACGATCGTGAGGTCGAGGATCAGGCGCCTGACCGCCCGGTGGCCGCCACGGCGCGTCGGGAACAGCAGCAGCCCCGCGAGCATCACCGGGTAGAAGGAGATGTAGAGCGCATCGGAGACCGACGGGAACGGCAGGTTGCCGTTGAGCTCATAGATCGTCTGTGCGATGTCGCCGCCGAGGTAGAGGAGTGCTCCGACCGCCAGCAGGTACCAGGCCCAGCGGATACGAGGCTGGTGATGGCTGCGCCGCGCGGCGCCCACGGCCGCGGCGATGGCGGCGACGCCCACGGGATAGAAGAACGCGTCGCCGACGAGCGTGCGGTCAAGATCCGGCCAGCGGAACACCTGCCAGCCCGCGTAGACGAGCAGCAACAGGCCCATCATGAACGCCATCGGCAGCCAACGCGGGCGGGCACTCACTCGCGGCACTCGGGCAGGCTCCTGGCGGATGCGTTCATGCACCGGGTTATCGGCGTCGACCAGCCCACCGTGAGCGATCCCTGCTGCGTTCAACAAAGGTCCACCGAAGCCCGGCGCGCCGGTAGGTTACGGGCAGACAGCGAGCCGTATGATCTGCACTTAGCTACTTGACTTTGTGTACTTTCGGCGAAAGGAACGCATGTCACACGATCACGCCGCGCACACCGGCCCGGGATACGCCTCTCCCGAGGAGGCCCGTCAGCAGCCGCCGGAGCAGTTCATCTACGTCGCCGGCCTCTACGAGGGGACCGGGATCGACAAGCCCGACTTCATCGCGGTGATCGACGTCGACCCGGAGTCCCCGCACCGCGGGGAGGTGATCGGTCGCGTCGACATGCCCAACCTCGGTGATGAGCTGCACCACTTCGGCTGGAACGCGTGCTCGTCGGCATGCCACTCGAGCCTCGAGCGCGACACGCTGATCGTCCCGGGGTTCCGCTCCAGCCGGATCCACATGATCGACGTCTCCGACCCCACCAAGCCGCGAATCAAGTCCGTGATAGAGGGCGCGGAGGTCGCCGAGACACTCAACCTGAGCGCGCCCCACACCGTGCACTGCATGCCCGGTGAGATCGTCACGATCTCGATGCTCGGCGACGCCGACGGCAACACCCCGGGTGGATTCGCGATGCTCGACGCGCGGGACTTCTCGATCGCCGGACGCTGGGAGCAGGAGGCGCCGGGGGCGCTGGAGTTCAACTACGACTTCTGGTACCAGCCGCGCCAGAACGCGCTCGTCTCCAGCGAGTGGGGTGCCCCGAACACGTTCAAGGACGGCTTCAACCCGGCCGACGTCGGCGCCGGCAGGTACGGGCGCAAGCTGCACTTCTGGGATCTGGAGCAGCGCCGCCGCGTCCAGACGCTCGACCTCGGGGACGACGGCTGGATCCCGCTGGAGTTGCGCTGGCAGCACGATCCGGACTCGCTTCAGGGCTTCGTCGGCGTCACCCTTTCGAGCACGGTGAAGCGGTTCTTCAACGACAACGGCTCGTGGGACGCCCAGACCGTGATCGACGTCGAGAACGAGCCGCTGGAGGGATGGCCGCTCGAGGGCGGGGTGCCGGGCCTGATCACCGACATCGTCCTCTCGCTCGACGACCGTGACCTGTTCTTCTCCAACTGGCTCCACGGCGACCTGCGCCACTACGACGTGTCGGATCCGACTCACCCGCAGCTGAAGTCACAGGTGTGGATGGGAGGCCTTCTGGGACGCGACGGCGGTCACCCAAGGTCCGACGGCCCTCTCACCGGAGGCCCGCAGATGCTGCAGAACTCGCTCGACGGAGAGCGGGTGTACGTCTCCAACTCGCTGTACTCGACCTGGGACAACCAGTTCTATCCCGATCTGCAGGGCTGGATCACGAAGCTCGACCGCCAGGCGGACGGGAGCTACGCGCTCGACGAGGACTTCTTCGTCGACTTCGGCGCCCAGACCGACGGCGCACGGCCGCACGAGATCCGCCTGCCCGGCGGAGACTGCACGACGGAGATCTTCCAGTGAGCGGATGAGCGTCTCGGGGTTCTTCACCGAGTGGGAGCTCGACGGAACGGTCGGGCTGATCTTCACGCTGCTCACCGCAGCGGTCGGCGTCGCCTACCTGGTCGCGACCGAGGTCGGTCGGCGCCGTGACCGGCGATCGCGCCGCTGGCCGCGCGCCCGCACCGCGTCGTTCCTCGGCGGCCTTGCGCTGCTGCTGTTCGCGATCGACTCTGGCGTGGGCGCGCAGGCGGACACCCGCCTGTCCGCCCACATGGTCGAGCACATGCTCATCTGGCTCGCGGCGGCCCCGCTGCTGGTCGCCGGCGCGCCGCTGCGCCTGGCGTTCTTCGCGCTCGCCTCGCGTGGACGGCGCCGGCTGGCGGGCGTGCTCCGCTCCCGGCCGGTCGAGGCGATCACCGGTCCGGTCTGGTCGACCGCGATCTTCGGCGTGGTGATCCTGGTCACCCATCTGCCCGTGGTCTATGACCTCACCCTCCGCAACGACCTCGTCCACGTCTGCGAGCACGCCCTCTATCTGCTCGCCGCGTGCCTGGTGTGGGCCCCACTGATCGGCGCCGACCCGCTGCCCCACCGGCCCGGGCCGGCGGTCCGAGCGACCTGCGTCATCGCCTGCATGGTGCCGATGGGGCTGGTCTCGATCTGGCTGCTGCTCGCGCAGGCGCCCGTGTACTCGCCGTACGGTCAGGTTCTGGGCGCGGCCGCCGCCGTGCACGACCAGCGCGTGGCGGGATTGATCATGCTCGTCGCCGGCCTCCCCGCATTCGTGACCGCGCTCGCGGCGCGGCTCGGTGCCTGGCCCAGCACCCGCGAGCGCTTCGCCCCCGAGGAGCTCGCCGTCCGCATCTGATTTGCGTCACGTCGCGGACTGCGAGCGGGTGTCCTACCGGTTTCGCGGCGTCAACCCGGACGGTCCGTTCGTCATCGAGCAGCAGGCCCACTACACCGAGAGCGACGGCCGGATCACCTGGATGCGCGTGCTCTGCTCCGGGTTCCGCCCGGTGTGACCGCCGTCGCCCTTCCGCGCGCATGACTTGTCCCGCGGCGACGCGTCAACATGAAGGGCGTGCCCAGAGAGACGACCGCAATCCGCGCCAGCTACGTCGCCTTTGCGGGCATCGGCGTCATCAACGCGACCTGGGCGTCGCGGATCCCGCAGGTCAAGGCCCAGCTCGGCCTCAGCTCCTCGGGCCTCGGCCTGGTCCTGCTGGCGACCGCCGCCGGCTCGCTGGTCTCGCTGCCGGCTGCCGGCCCGCTGGTCGTGCGGTTGGGCTCGGAGCGCACGCTGCGCTGGGTCTCGCTGCTCAGCGCGTCTGGCGTCGTCGTGGCCGCGTTCGGATCCCGGACGTCGGTCGCTGCGGTCGTCGTCGGCCTGTTCATGATCGGGTTGGCCGCGGGAATCTGGGACGTGGCGGTCAACGTGCAGGGCGCGCGGGTCGAACAGCAGGTCGGACGCCCGCTGATGTCGCGGTTTCATGCCTGGTACGGGGTCGGCACTGTGATGGGAGCTGTGGTCGGCGTGGCGATGGTCGCGGCGCGCATCTCGGTGACCGTGGACCTGCTGGTGCTCGCGTGTGTCCTGCCCGCTGCGATCTGGCCGGCCTGCCGTCGCTTTCTCTCCGACAGCGATCACCTCGAGCCCCACGAGCACGAGGCGGCGCGCTCGCACAACCCCTGGCGCGAGCGGCGCACGTTGCTGATCGGGCTCATCCTGC
>Ga0335075_10004343_pt1 | contig 22198 bp, 24 predicted proteins | sample Lox_Sample_24_FD_206723 | JGI IMG/M metagenome (GOLD analysis project Ga0335075, IMG submission 206723) | Soil microbial communities from Loxahatchee National Wildlife Refuge, Florida, United States - Lox_Sample_2.4 | ecosystem: Environmental > Terrestrial > Soil > Wetlands | place: USA...
CCGTCCCGTCCGGGAGGATCCGCGGCCAGGAGATCGAGAACCGGTACGCCGACAGGCCGAGTGAGCTCAGCAGGTCCGCGTCCTCGCGGTAGCGGTGGTAGGAGTCACAGGCGATGTCGCCGGTGTCGCCGCCGCGTACCTTGCCCGGCGTGTGGCTGAACGTGTCCCACACCGAGGGGCCCTTCCCGTCGGCCGTCGCCGCGCCCTCGATCTGGTACGCGGCCGTCGCCGCGCCCCAGGTGAACCCCGGGGGGAAGGCGAGCGGCGATTGGTCAGTCATGAATCCTCCTAGGCGAATCTGGTTCCCACGAGCAGCGAGTTGCGCAGGTCGGGCAGTACTACTTCGGTCGAGACCAGCCGTGGCTCACCGCTGAAGAGCTGGCGCTTGACGTCGCCGGCCTGCAGCGGCGAATCGGGCGGCAGCGCCTGCTGCGGAGTCACGTCGTCCATGACGATGCGGCCGCCGGCGCGCAGCGAGCTGACCAGCGCGGCGAATCCGGCCTGGTCGCGTACCCCGCAGTCGGCGAACAGCAGGTCGAAAGGCCCCCGGCCCGGCATGACGCGCAGCGCGTCGCCGGTGATCACCTCGACGCGCCCGTCGGCGGCGAGCAGTTCGCGGGCCGCGCCGGCGAGCCGTTCGTCGGCCTCGGCGGTGATGAGCTCGCAGTCGGCGGGCATGGCGCTGGCCATCCAGCCGGCGCCGATCCCGGCACCGGTGCCGAGTTCGCCGATCCTGCCGCCCGCGCAGCCGGCGGCCAGCACAGCAAGGAAACGGCCGGTACCGGGCAGGCACGCCGACGGGCGGGCGGGGCCTGCTTCGTCCCGGGTCAGCGCGAAGCCCGCCTGCCGCGCGACGGCCTGCGCACGGAAGACGAGCGGCGGCAACTGTTCCACGAGCGAGCCTCCCAGGGCTGATGAAGGCCGGCCCGGCCCCTTGTGGGGGCCGGGCCGGCCTTGTCTCAGCCGGTCAGGTAATCAGGAGACCGGCTTGAGGCGCAGGATGACCACCTCGTCGGTGCCGGTGCTCGGGCTGTTGTTGCTGCCCGAAGGCTGGCCGCTTTCGTAGGGGTCGCTCTGGCTCGGCCACCCGGTGAAGTGGGTGCTGTTGGCCTGGAACCACTGGGCGGAGTTGACGGTCGGGATGACCGGCAGGTTCTGCGCGACGTACTGCAGCAGCGGCTGGAAGTCAACGGCCTGCTGGGCGGTGGTCTGGTCGCCCGCGATCTTCGCCAGCATGGCCTGCACCTTCGGGTCGTTGAGGCGGCCGAAGTCGCCGTTGGTGCTGGCCCCGTTGACCAGGGTGTGGTCCAGCCAGTTGTCGTACATGTTGTAGGGGGTGATGCCGCCGTTACCCCAGTGCATCGACAGCTGGAAGTTGCCGTTCGTGAGGTCGGTGGTCCAGATGGCCGGCGTGGAGGTGAGGTTGGTCGAGGCGTTGATGCCCGCCGCCTTCAGCTCAGAGGCGATGATCTGGTCGTCCTGGGCGTAGTCGGTGTAGGCGGCCGGGTCCTCGATCTTCAGCGTGACTTCCTTGCCGTTCAGGGCGTAGAAGCCGGCGCTGTCCTTCTTGTAGCCGGCCTTGGTCAGGATCGACGCGGCGGCCGACGGGTCGGCGCTGACGTCCGCGGCCGGCGCAGACCCCGTGCCGGCCCAGGGGTCGAACAGCGGGGAGGTGAGGCCGGACTGACTCTTGATCGCGAACTCCTGCCCGTCCTCGCCCTGGGTGCCGATCGCAGTGCGGTCGATGGCCGCGCTGATCGCCTGCCGGACCGCGAGCTGGTTGGTCGGCCAGGTGGTCATGTTCGGGATCAGGACGTTGGTCGCGCCCGGGTTCTCCCACCCGATGTGGTGGGCCGGGTCCTTGTCGACGAAGTTCGTCTTGAGGCCCTGGATGAAGTTACCCGTCCAGTCGATCTGGCCGGAGAACAGGGCGTTGGTGGCGGCGGTGTTCGTGGTGTAGGCCGGGAAGTAGACCTTCTTCACCGGGACCGGCTGCCAGTAGTACTTGTTGGGCACCATGGTGAAGCCCTGGGAGGTGTAGTTACCCAGCACGTACGGGCCGGTGCCGACCGGGTTGGCGTCGGTGTAGGTGGACGCCTCGCCGGCCTTGGACCAGATGTGCTGCGGCACGATGGCCTGGCCTGCGATGTTCTCCAGGTTGGTGTACTGGGGGGTCGTGAACGTGACCGTCACGTTGTTGCCCGAGGCGGACACGCTGGAGATCTGCAGGCCGGTGAGGTTGACCTTGGGGTCGGACTTCATCAGGTTGAAGGTGTAGACGACGTCGGCGGGCGTGAACGCCTGGCCGTCGCTCCACTTCACGCCCTGGCGGATCGCGAAAGTGATCGACTTGCCGCCGTCGCCCCAGGCGTAGCTCGTGGCGAGCCAGGGGTAGTACTTCGGCGGCGCGGCAAGGTTGAACTGGATCAGCGGCTCGTACACGAGGCCGTCTGCGCCCATGCCGTAGATGGGCGCGGTCAAGTCGAACGGGTTGAAGTTCTGGGTCATGGTGGTCTCAGGGGAGCTCTCCATGACCAGGGTCTGGCTGCTGCCGCTCGAGCTGCTGCTGGCGCTGCCCGACGACGAACTGCCGCTGGACCCGCAGGCCGCGATTCCGGCCGCGAGGAAGCCGACTGCGGCGACGGCCGCGAGCCGCCTGCCTCTGAGGGCTCTAGTGGACATTGTGTATCCTCTCGGGTGTTGTTGTGAGGGGTTAGGCCGTGCCGTTGACGAGTGCTGGCGCGGCTTCGGACAACCGCCAGCAGGCCGCCGCGCGCACGGCGGTCAGCTGGTGGAGTGCCGGGTTCTCCGCCCGGCACTTGTCGTCCGCCAGCGGGCACCGGTTACTGAACGGGCAGCCTGCGGCGGCTGGCCCGGTCCCGGCGCCCCTGGCGCGGGGCGCGCTGTTGCCGGACTTCAGCACGGAGCCGAGGTTGTCCGGGTCGGGCGCGGATGCGATAAGCAGCTGGGTGTAGGGGTGCGCGGGCTGCTGGGTGACCTGCTCGGCCGGGCCCCGCTCGACGACCTGGCCCCCGTACATCACCAGCACCTCGTCGGCGAAGTAGCGCGCCGAGGCGATGTCGTGGGTGATGTACAGCAGCGCGAGGTGCAGCCTCTTGCGCAGGTTGTCCAGCAGGTTCAGCATCTCAAGCCGGATGGAGACGTCCAGCATGGACACCGGCTCGTCGGCCAGCAGCACCTTCGGCTCGGCGGCGAGCGCCCTGGCGAAGCTGACCCGCTGGCGCTGGCCGCCGGACAGCTCGTGCGGGTACTTCGGCTCGAATTGCGTCGCCGGCGTCAGCCGGACCTGCTCGAGCAGCTCGATGACCCGCTTCTTCACGTCGACGTCGCGGCCCTGGTGCAGCTTGACGGGGCGGGCTAGGTGGTAGCCGACGCTGTGTACCGGGTTGAGCGACCCGAACGGGTCCTGGAAGACGTACTGCACCTCGCTCTTGTAGCGGCGGAACGCCCGCCCGGTGCGGACGTCGACTCGCTCGCCGTCGAGCTCGATGAGGCCGGCGGTCGGCCGTTCCTGTCCGGCGAGCATCCGGGCCACGGTCGACTTGCCCGAGCCGCTCTCGCCGACCAGGGCCACGACCGCGCTCTTGTAGAGGGAGATGTTCACGTCCCGCACGGCGTGCAGGATCGCGCCGCGGCCGAGCCGGAAGTCCTTGCTGAGCCCCGTCGCCTCCAGGGCGAGCGGGCCGTTGCCGGCGGCGGCCGAGGTCAGGGTGGTTGCCGCGTCCTGGGTCATGACAGCGCTCCTTCCGCGGCGGCGGCCTGCTGCTGCGGCGCCGCCGTGGCGTTGTCCGCGGCGGTGACGAACGGGCAGGCCGTCACGTGCAGCGGGCTGCGGCCGCCAGGGACCGGGAGCAGCGACATGTCGACCTGCTCGCAGCCCGGCCTGGCGAAGCCGCAGCGCGGGATGAACGGGCAGCCTTGCGGGGGGTCGCGCAGGTCCGGCGGGGTTCCGGGGATCCCGGCCAGCTCACGGCGGGCGCCGTGCAGCGAGGGGAACGACCGCAGCAGCCCCTGGGTGTAGGGGTGCGCGGCGGCGTCCTTGAGGTCGGCCGCGGCGCCGAGCTCGACGATCCGGCCCGCGTACATGACCGCGATCCGGTCACAGAGCTCGAGCAGCAGCGACATGTCGTGGGTGATGAACAGGACCGAGAAGCCGAGCGTCTCCTTGAGCTCCACGATCTGGGCCAGGATGTCGCGCTGCACCACCACGTCGAGCGCGGTCGTCGGCTCGTCCATGATGACGACCTCGGGGTCGGCGGCCATCGCCATCGCGATCATGACCCGCTGCCGCATGCCGCCCGACAGCTCGTGCGGGTAGCTGCGCAGCCGCTCGCGCGGGATGCCCACCAGGTCGAGCAGCCTGGCGGCCTTCTCGCGCGCCGCGTCCTTCGGCAGCCGCAGGTGCGCCTCCGTGGCATCGATAATCTGGTCGCGCACCCGCAGTACCGGGTTGAGCGCGTTCATCGCGCTCTGGAACACGATCGCGATGTCCCGCCAGCGGATCGCGCGCAGGTCGCGCTGCGGCAGTCGCAGGATGTCCACTGGCATGACCGAGCCGGTGCGCGCGCCGGAGTACAGCACGCTGCCGCTCGTGATCACCGCGGGCGGACGCAGCAGCCGGCACGCGCCGTAGGCCAGGGTCGACTTGCCTGAGCCGCTCTCCCCGCACAGGCCGACGACCTCGCCCTTGTTGATCGTGAGGTTCACGTGGGTGGCCGCCCGCACGTCACCGCCTGGAGTCCTGTAGGCGATGGACAGGTCCTTGATGTCCAGCACTGGGCTCATGGAGCTCACCTGCCTTCCGGGTTGCCGGCTGTGACCGGGGCCTCATCGAGCAGCGACTTGCGGCTGAACGAACGGGCGAATCCGGCCAGGCCGCCGCGGCCGTGCGGGGCGCCGAAGACCGGCGTGGGATCGGTCGGCCACACCCGGCGGCCGGCGATCCTGGTCGCGCTGCGGGCGTCCCGCAGCCGCGGGTTGCTCAGCTCGTCGATGCCGGTGTTCAGCAGCACAAGCGCGGTGCCCAGGAGGGCGACCGCCAGGCCCGGCGGCACGTACCACCACCACGCGCCGATCTGCAGGGCGTTGCCCAGCTGCGCCCAGTACAGCATCGTGCCAAGCGACCAGCTGCTCGGGTCGGTGAGCCCGACGAAGGCCAGCGCCACCGAGGCGCCGACCGCGTAGAGCACGGTATTGACGAAGCTCGCGGCGATGAGACTGACCATGTTCGGGATGACGTCGAAGACGATGATGCGCCAGCTCCGCTCGCCGGTCTCGCGGGCGGCGGCGATGAAGTCGCGGCTGCGGATCGACAGCGCCTGCGCGCGGACCACCCGGGCGCCCCACGGCCAGCCGAGCAGGCTGAGCACGAAGATCACCGGGAGCTGCCCCTGTCCCGCGCTCGTGCCGTTCAGGAAGCCAAGCAGCACGATCAGCAGCGGCAGCGCGGGGATGACCAGGAACACGTTGGTCAGCAGGGACAGCAGCTCATCGACGATCCCGCCGACGTACGCGGCGGTCACGCCGACGATCACCGACAGCCCGGTCGCGATCACGCCGACCCAGAAGGCCAGCTCGAGCGTCAGCCGGACCCCGACGAGGAACTGCGAGAACACATCCTGGCCGGTTTGCGTGGTGCCGAAGAAGTGCGCCCCGGACGGCGCGGCCGCCTGCAGCGGGGTGGTGACGTTCGGGTTGTCGGGGATCACCTCGGGACCGATGATGGCGATCAGCAGGAACACCACGAGCATGATGACGCCGGCCTTCGCGGTGCCGGGCAGCCGCCGCCACAGGCGGGCCAGTGCCTTCATCGGGTCGCCTCCCTCGTCCGTACCCGCGGATCGACGAACACGATGACCAAGTCGACGATGAAGTTCGCGGCCAGCACGGCCACCGTGATCAGCAGGAAGATGGCCTGCATCAGCGGGGTGTCCTTGCTGGCCGCCGCGTTGAGCAGCAGGTAGCCGATGCCCGGGTAGCTGAACACAATCTCCATGACGAGCGCGCCTGAGACGACGAACCCGAGCGCCAGGCCGAACCCCTGCAACTGGGGGAGCAGCGCGTTGCGCGCCGCGTAGGTGAAGACGACCCGGCGGTCGGACAGGCCCTTGGCCTGGGCGGCCACCACGTAATCCTCGCCGACCGTCGTCACCATTACGTTGCGCATCTGCAGCATCCAGCCGGCCACCGAGGTCGCCACGATCGTGAGGGCGGGCAGGAACGCGTGGTCCAGCACGTTGCCGGCGTAGGCCAAAGTCCAGCCCGGCGTGTAGTTGATCCCGTCGTAGGCCCCGGCGACAGGGAACCAGCCGAGCGTGATGCCGAACACCTGGATCAGCAGCAGGGCCAGGAAGAAGTACGGAGTGGCCTGGAGGAACATCATGGCCGGCAGCGAACGGTCGAGCCGTCCGCCGGCCCGCCAGCCGGCCAGAATGCCCAGCCCGGTGCCGACGGCGAACGCGATGACCGTGGCGACGCCGACGAGCCCAAGCGTCCAGTAGACCCCGTTCGCCACGATGGTGGTCACGGGCGTGGGGTAGTTGCTGAGGCTGGGGCCGAAGTCGAGGCGGAACACATGACCGAGATAGGTCACGTACTGGCTCCACAGGGATCCCTGGTCGCCGGACCCCAGCGTCGCCTCAAGCGCCTTCCTGGCCGGCGGCAGCAACTGGGGGAATTTGGCCAGGACCGCGTCGACGGCGCTGCCCGGCATGGCGCGTGGGATGAAGAAGTTAAGGGTGATCGCTACCCAGGCCGCCACCAGGTAGAAGCCCAGGCGGCGGAGGATGAACTGCATACGCCCGTCCACCTACCTTTCTGCTGTCGGTGGCTCGGCGGCCACGGGGACGAAGGCCGCCAGGGGCCGGCTAGACCTGAGCGCGCCCGCCGGCTTGCGCCGGGCGATATGCCTGACCTCCCGGCGCTCCACGGTGCCCGGCGGGCAGCCGCAGCTCGACCGCAGCACCAGCTCGGTCGGCAGCAGCTCCTGCTTGGGCCGCAGCGCCGGATCGTTGATCCGCTCGGTAAGGCGGTCGCAGGCTACCTCAGCAAGCTTGCGGATCGGTTGATGGACGGTGGTAAGCGGCGGGTCGCACAGGCTGGCGGGGAAGATGTCGTCGAAGCCGACCACCGCGATGTCGTCAGGCACCCGGATGCCGCGCTCCGCCAGCGTGCGCAGCGCGCCGATCGCCATCTGGTCGTTCGCGCACACCAGGGCGTCGGGCAGCTGTCCGCCGGCCGCCAGCATCGCCAGGGTGCCCTCCCGGCCGGACATGACGCTGAACAGCCCGCTGAAGCTGCCGGTCAGCTCGGTCCCCGGGTTGGCCTCGATGACCGCCTCCATGGCCAGCCGCCGCTCGTTGGCGTCCGGCGCGGTCGCCGGGCCGCCGATGTGGAACAGCCGGCGCCTGCCGTGGCCGACGACCAGGTGCTCCACGAGCGCGTGCGCGCCGGACCAGTTGTCGGCCGATACGACGTCCACCCCCCGCTGGGCGGTGTCGCCGGCCACGACCACGAGCGGCAGCCGCCTGGACAGCTTGGCCAGCGCCTGGGGCGCCAGGATGCCCTCGCCGACGAGCAGGCCGTCGACCTTGCCCGACAGGGAGAGCAGCCGGGACTGCACCGAGGCGTCGTGCTGCTCGGCGGCCGGCGGGATGTCCTCCTCGCGCAGGAAGGTGATCAGCAGCGCCCAGTTCTTCTCGCGGATCCGCAGCTCGACCCCGCGCATCACCTCGTCGTAGAACAGCAGGCTCATCGACTCGATGTCGTACTGATCGGGCTTCAGGCCCATGTGCTCCACGGCGACGAGGCCGATGACGTCCTTGCGGTTACGCGCGAGGCTCTGCGCCGCGCCGTCGGGCACGTAGCCGAGTTCGTCGATCGCGGAACGCACCCGGGCACGCGTGTTCTCCCGCACCGGCCCCTGCCCGTGCAGCACCCGCGATACCGTCGCGATCGAGACGCCCGCGTGTCGCGCGACGTCATACAGCGTTACCACTTCGTGACCCACCGGAAATGTAAGCGTTTACAAGCTGCCGTGTAAGCGCTTACGCTAAACCCCGCCAGGGTTCGCGTCAAGGAGGAGTTACATGACTGAAACCATTACGTCGCCAGGCGAGGAGCTTCCGTTTCCCGCCGGGTTCACCTGGGGCGCGGCGACGGCCGCGTACCAGATCGAGGGCGGCGCGAGCGCCGGCGGGAGGGCACCGTCGGTGTGGGACACGTTCAGCCACACGCCGGGAAAGGTGCGCGGCGGCGACACCGGCGACATCGCCTGTGACTCCTACCACCGCTACGCAGAGGACGCGGACCTGATCAAGTCGCTCGGCCTGGCCGCCTACCGGTTTTCCATCTCCTGGCCCCGGATCCTCCCGGCCGGCGAGGGCGGCAAGGGCGCGGTCAACCAGGAGGGCCTCGACTACTACAAGCAGCTGCTCGACGCGCTGGCCGAGCGCGGGATCCAGCCCAGCGTGACGCTCTTCCACTGGGACACCCCGCAGGCCTTGCAGGACAAGGGCGGCTGGGCCAGCCGCGACACCGCGCTGCGGTTCGCCGAGTACGCGGCCATCGTCGGCGAGGCGCTCGGCGACCGGGTGCCGAAGTGGATCACGCTGAACGAGCCCCACGTGGTCGTGCACAACGGGCACAGGATCGGCGTGCACGCCCCCGGCCTGACCGATGACGCCGCCGCCGCCGCCGTCACCCACCACCTGCTCCTCGGGCACGGGCTGGCCGCCCGCGCGCTGCGCGCCGTCACCCCGGCGGGGACGGAGGTCGGCGTCACCCTCAGCCTGACACCCGTGCGGCTCGGCCCCGACGCGTCGGAGGACCTGCAGCACGCCGCCCGCGTGACTGACGCCTCGAGCAACGGGCTGTTCCTCGACCCGCTGCTGTACGGCCGGTACCCCGCGCACGCCCTCCCCGGCTTGCTGCCGCCCGCGGACCTGATCCGCGACGGCGACCTGGAGGTCATCAACGCCCCGCTCGATTTCCTTGGCGTGAACTACTACCGGCCCGTCCACCTGCGGCACGGCGACCCGGCCAGGCTGCTGCTCGGCGAGGCGCCGGCCGAGGGCGGCTTTGACGGCATCGTCCAGTTCGATCCGCTGGATCTTGAGCACACCAACATGGGCTGGCTCATCGACCCCGAAGGCCTGTATGAGCTGCTGCTGCGACTGTCTAAGGACGCCCCAGGCGTGCCGCTTTACGTCACGGAGAACGGCTGCGGGGCCGAGGACTACCTGGGCACCGACGGCGTCGTGAACGACCTGGAGCGCATCAAGTACCTGCACCAGCACCTGCACGCCGCCGCCCGGGCGGTCAACGACGGGGCGAATCTCGCCGGGTACTTCGTGTGGTCGCTGCTGGACAACTTCGAGTGGGCCTACGGCTACCAGAAGCGGTTCGGCATCGTGTTCGTGGACTTCGCGACGCGGAACAGGACGCCGAAGGCCAGCGCCGGCTTCTACGCGGACGTGGCGCGGGCGAACGCCGTGCCGCCGCTGCCCGCCGAATGGCCCGTGTAAGGCGGAATAGACCGGTTTGCCGGGGGTAATCGAGCAGTAGTCTCCCGAAGGGAAAGGCTGACATGACCCTCCTGGCTATCATCACCTGGCTGATCATCGGGTTGGTGATCGGCGCGGTGGCGCACCTGCTCGTCCCAGGACGGCAGCGCATCGGCATCGTCTTGACGCTGGTCATCGGCATCGTGGGCGCCCTGGTCGGCGGCGTGGTCACTGCCGCGCTGCTCGGCCCTGGCCACGCGATCATCACGTTCATCGTCTCGCTGATCGTCGCCGCGGTGCTGATCAGCGCCGTGAGCCACCCGCGCTCCCGGCTGCACTACCGGCGCCGGCGCCGACTGCTGCGCTGACCCGGGATCTTCCCGCGCGCCTGATCCCCCGGAGCCCACGGCTCCGGGGGATCACGTGTTTAGGCGGGCCGGCGTCCGGTAGCCGAATCAGGAAGAACGGACCTGGAGGGAAGGACATCATGGACAAGAAGATCCGCGACATCATGACCCCGGATCCGGTCGGCGTCTACTACGACCAGACGCTCGCAGAAGCGGCGCGCGTCATGCGTGACGCCGGCGTCGGCGCCGTCCTGGTGGTCAACGGTGACTCGCTGAGCGGGGTCGTGACCGACCGGGACCTCGTGATCCGCGGCCTGGCCGAGGGTGCCGGTCCCGACTCTCCCGTGGGACCGCTGTGCAGCGCCAAGCTCGTCGGCGTCAACGCGGACGCCGACGCGACCGAGGCCGAGCGGCTGATGGGCGAGAACGCCGTCCGCAGGCTCCCGGTCATCGACGACGGCCAGATCGTCGGCATCGTATCGATGGGCGACCTCGCCGCGTCGGGCACCGACGGGGAGTCTCCGCTCGCCGCGGTCAGCAAGGCAGAACCCAACACGTAGCTCACAGGTCGAGCGGATTGCCCGGCCCGCTGCCTGGCCGCCCAGCGCGGTCCGGCAGCGCGGCGTCGTCCGGGCTTTCGTCGGGGACGACGATGGCCCACGTCACGGCTGCAGATGCTGTCATGTCTCCTCCTAGCTGGGGCGTTCTCACCGGGCTACCCACGGATCGGGCGCTAACCCGCCAGGTGCACGTTTCATCCCCTGGTCACGGGTAGGAGAACACCGTGCAGAACCAAGGTCATACAGCGGAGCTCGTAGGGCTGCAGAACGCGCTGCTGAAGACCGACAGCGTGGAGCAGTTCCTGCACGAGCTCGCGGTGCTCTCTACCCGGGTGGCGGGCGAAGGGCTGTCGTGCGGCATGACGTTGCGACAGCGGGGCCGTCCGCCTGCCGCCGTCGCGTGCACCGACCAGGTCGCCGCCCAGGCGGACGACATCCAGTACCGGATGGGCGACGGGCCGTGCCTGCACGCGATGCGGCACGGTCGCGTGGTGCGCATCGACGACTTCGCCGCCCACGACCGCTGGCCGCGCTTTTCCCGGCAGGCGGCCGCGCTTGGCATCCGTTCGTGCCTCGCGGTCCCGCTGCGCGCCAACGGCGAGCCCGCGGGCGTGCTTAACCTGTACGCCAGGCGCCCCCGCGCGTTCGGGCCCGCCGAGACCGCGCGGGCCGAGCAGTTCGCCGGGCACGCGTCGGGCGCGCTCACGCTGGCGCTGCGGATGGCCTCGTGCAACGACCTCAACGACCAGCTGCGGACGTCGCTGGTCTCCCGGGCGGTCATCGATCAGGCCCTCGGCGTGATCATGGCCACCGAGCGCTGCCCGCAGGACAGGGCCTTCGCGGTGCTGAAGACGGTCTCCCAGAACACCAATGTCAAGATCCGTGACCTGGCCGCGACGATCGTGACGAATGTGAGCGGCGAGCCGCCGCGGCCGCCGGCGACTAGTTTCCAGGACGGCTGATGCGACGATGAACACGCGGATGCGCGGCCCCAACGCCGGCCGCGGGAAGCCGGTCCTTCCGGTGGCCCGCGCGCTGGCGGAGCAGACGTTCCGGCACGCGGACATTCCGGCGGTCCGCCGCGTCGCGGCGGCGTTCGGCACGCGCGCCGGGATGAGCATGGTCAAGCTAACGGACTTCGTGCAGGCCGTCAGCGAGGCCGCCGCCTGCGCGGTCGCGCAGGGCCCGTGCACCGCCAGGCTGCGGCTGTGGACGACGGAAAACCGCGCGTTCTGCGAGGTGTGCGGTGATGGCACGCTGCTCGCGGACGGACCGCACGGCGCCAGGCAGGGCGACGCGGAACGGCTGCGCCGCTGGCTGCTGCAGCGCCTCTGCGACCACGTCTCCGTGGAGTCCGGGCCGCAGGGCGTCCGCGTGCTCCTTTCCATGACTACCGGCTGAGCTTCTGCCGGGCTCCCGGCGATGAGGGTCGCCTGACCAGGCCCCCGCTCTGGTCAGGCGACTGTCATTGGACCAGGCCGCTCCTCCTGGTCGGGAAGGGACGCCTTAGCGGCGTCCACGGTCGGGTAGAAGTCGATCAGCCGGTCGATGCCGACCAGTGAGAAGACGCGCAGCACCGGCGGTGCGCTTACGGCCACGCGCATCGTGGCCCCGGTGGCTTCCGCGCGCCGGGAAGCGCGCACCAGCGCGGTGATGCCGGCAGAATCACAGAACGTGGTCGCGGTCATGTCGACAACGAGGCCGGCCGCTCCCTTATTGAGAACCGACAGCAGCGCCTCGCGCGCGTTGTCGGCAATGGTCAGGTCAATCTCCGCGGGGAACCTCACCACGGCGGTCCGGCCGTACCAGGACACGAGAAAAAGATCTTCGGACACGACGACACCGCCCTTCGCAGGCTAAGGGGCGGGCCGCGTCTCCGGACCCAAGGGGTGACAGATGCGTGCAATTGCGCACAACACGCAGCATTATGCTGATCTGCCCCGCCGCGCACAAGCAGCAAGGCTAACTAAGAGTACGCGAATCTTAGAGCTCGCTGAGCGCGGTCGGGAGTTCCGCGGCCGCGCGGTGACTTCCTCGTCCCGCACTGGGCCCGATGGGCCGCCGGCTGCCACTCACAGTGCGGCCGAAACCGCGCATTGTTACGTTTCCCGCGCGGCATCCGGGTAGTGGAGGGAAGCCGTCACCGGGAGGTCAAAAGGTGAGAAATCCCGCCGAGCCAGCGGACCGGTTCGCCGATCAGGTGCTGCCGTACCGGCCGCAGCTGCACTCCGCCGCGCTGCGGCTGACCGGGAACCCCGCGGACGCGGAGGATCTCGTGCAGGAGACGTTCGCGAAGGCCTTCGCCGGCTTCGGGACCTTCGAACAGGGCACGAACCTGCGCGCCTGGCTGCACCGCATCCAGGCCAACGCGTTCTACGGAGCCTGCAGGGCACGGCGCCGCCGTCCCCAGGAGTTCCCGCTCGACACGATCGAGCCGGCGGCGCCCGAGCGGACGGCCGTCGCGAGCTCGGCTGAGGACGCCGCGCTGGCCCGCATGCCCGATCCCGTGCTCAAGCGGGCGCTGCGCGAGCTCCCCGGCCGCCTGGCGACGACGGTCTACCTGGCGGACGCGGAGGGCTACACCTACGCGGAGATCGCCAGGATCACCGGGGTGCCGATCGGCACCGTGATGTCCCGGCTGCACCGCGCCCGCAAGCGGCTGCGGGCCAGGCTCGCGGACTCAATGGCGGCAGACCCGCGGCGCTCGGCCGGTCCAGGCCAGCGGACCCGCGCGGCATGAGCGGAAGAGTCAAACAAGGGTCGAACAGGTTAGGAAGTGAGGAACTGATGAGGCTCGGCTCAGTCATCCTGGCAATCTGGCTCATCATCGGCGCCATCGCCGCCGGCCAGCGCGGATACTACGGCTCCTCGGTGAGTTGCGCCCACGCAAGCACCGTCGTCGTCACGATCCTGGCGGGCCCGCTCAACTACATCGGCGCGAACCCCAAAGTCAGCTGCCACTAGGCGAGTAGCAGGGGCCGGCGCGGGTACGCGATCCTCGTCATGGAGAACTCTGAGATATCCCAGGTCACCGTGACCGTTAACGGGGAGGCGTACGCCGTCGAGGTCGACAACCGGACGTCGCTGCTCGACCTGCTGCGCGAGCGGCTCGGCCTGACCGGCTCCAAGAAGGGGTGCGACCACGGGCAGTGCGGTGCCTGCACCGTGCTCATCGACGGCCGTCGCGCCAACTCGTGCCTGGCCCTCGCGGTCGCGCACGACGGCGCGGCCATCAGGACCGTCGAGGGCCTGGCCGACGGCGCCGGGCTGCACCCCTTGCAGGAGGCGTTCGTCAGGCACGACGCCTTCCAGTGCGGGTACTGCACGCCGGGGCAGCTGTGCTCGGCGGCCGGGATGCTCGCCGAGGCGGGCCCGAGCGCGGTCACCGAGGACCTGACCGCCGACCCGCCGCTGACGCCAGGGGAGATCCACGAGCGGATGAGCGGCAACCTGTGCCGGTGCGGGGCATACGTCAACATCGTCAAGGCCATCATGACCGTCGCGGCCCCCGGCGAGGGCCCGTCGTGAGGGCCTTCAGCTACGTCAGGGCGGCCAGCCCGGCCGAGGCCGTCAGCCAGTACCGGCCGGGCGCCGCCTACCTCGGCGGCGGCACGAACCTGGTCGACCTGATGCGGCTCGGCGTCGCGGCGCCCGACCACATCGTGGACGTGACTCGCGCGACCGGCGACAGCATCGCCGAGAGCAGCGACGGCGCACTGCGAATCGGCGCCGGAGTGCGCAACAGCGACCTGGCGAACCACCCGGCCGTCCGCGAGCGCTACCCGATGCTGGCCCGCGCCGTGCTCACCGGGGCCTCCGGGCAGATCCGCAACATGGCCACCGTTGGCGGGAACCTGCTGCAGCGCACCAGGTGCCCGTACTTCCAGGACGTCGCGATGCCGTGCAACAAGCGGACACCGGGGTCCGGGTGCCAGGCCACAGAGCCGGGCGCGGAGACTGGGAACATGGCGATTCTCGGCCACTCGCCGTCCTGCGTCGCGACGCACCCGTCGGACATGGCGGTCGCGCTGACCGCTCTCAGCGCCCGCGTGCTGGCGGTCGGCCCTGACGGCGATCGGTGGGTGGAGATGCCAGGGCTGCACCGGCTGCCCGGCGGCAGGCCGGACCTGGACACCGTGCTCACTCCCGGAGAGTTGATCACGGCGATCGAGCTGCCGTCCCCGCCGCCGGGCCGCTCGACGTACCGCAAGGTGCGCGAGCGGGCGTCGTTCGCGTTCGCGCTGATATCGCTCGCCGCGGCACTCGACGTCGGCGGCGACGGGCGGGTGCGGGAGTGCAGGCTGGCGCTCGGCGGGGTGGCGCACGCACCGTGGCGGGCGCACGCCGCGGAACAGGCGCTTCTCGGCCTGCCCGCCACCAGGGAGACCTTCGCCATGGCGGCCGGTGAGGAGCTGCGCGTCGCGCGCCCGCTGCCCGGCACCGAGTACAAGGTCACGCTGGCCCGCAACGTGATCGTCTCGGTGCTCGAGGAGCTGTCGCGATGACCCGGGTCGAGGGGCCGGACAAAGTCACCGGCACCGCCAAGTACGCGTACGAATACCCGGTGCCTGACGCGGTGTACGGCTACCCGGTGCTGGCCACGGTGGCCAGCGGCCGGCTCCGCTCGTTCGACGCCACTGACGCGCTCGCCATGCCCGGGGTGCTCGCGGTGCTCGGCGGAGACAGGAACAGGCCGTACGGCACCGAGAATTTCGAGCTCGCCCTGTTCGCCAGCGACGAGATCACCTACCGCGGGCAGCTCACCGGCCTGGTCGTCGCGGACACGCTCGAGAACGCGCGCGCCGCCGCGGCCGAAGTGCGGATCGACTACGAGCCGGCCGCTCACGACGCCGTGCTGCGCGCGGACCACCCGGAGCTGTACCGGCCGGAGAAGGTCAACCCGGCGTTTCCCACCGACACCGGCTACGGCGACGTGGCAGCGGGGCTGGCGGCCGCGGCCGCCCGGGTGGACGTCACCTACACCACGCCTGTGCAGCACAATAACCCGATGGAGCCGCACGCCGCGATCGCGGCGTGGGACGACGCCGGCGCCCTGACCGTCTGGGACTCCACCCAGGGGCCGTCCGCGGACCGCGACACGATCGCGGCCACGCTCGACGTGCCGCCGGAGCAGGTGCGGGTCATCTCGCCGCACGTGGGTGGCGGATTCGGGTCGAAGGGCACCACCCGCCCGCACGCCATCCTGGCGGCGCTCGCCGCCAGGGAGACGGGCCGGCCGGTCAAGGTGGCGCTGACCAGGCAGCAGATGTTCATGCTGACAGGGCACCGGACACCGACGATCCAGCGGCTGGAGCTCGGCGCCACCGCCGACGGCAGGCTGACCGCCGTCGCGCACGACGTCATCGAGCACACCGCGCTGCGCACCGAGTTCGCCGAGCAGACCGCCACCTGCACCCGCGTCATGTACGGCACTCAGGCGATGCGCACCACGCACCGGCTGGTGCGGCTGAACGTGCCGGCCCCGTCGTGGATGCGCGCCCCGGGGGAGACCCCGGGAATGTACGCGCTGGAGTCCGCGATGGACGAGCTCGCGGAAGCCCTCGGCATGGACCCGGTGGAGCTGCGGATCAGGAACGACCCGGCGACAGAGCCGGAGAGCGGCCTGCCGTTCAGCTCGCGGAACCTGGTCGCGTGCCTGCGCGAGGGCGCCGAGCGGTTCGGCTGGGACGCCGGCGCCGGCCGGGATCCCCGGCCGGGTGTCCGCCGCCGCGGCCGCTGGCTCGCCGGCAGCGGGGTCGCCGCGTCGACTTACCCGGCGCGGCGCCGGCCGTCGACGGCGACCGCCGACGCGCTCGACGACGGGTTCGTGGTCCGGATCGCCGCCGCCGACATCGGCACCGGCGCGCGGACCGCGCTCGGGCGGATCGCGGCGTCCGTGCTCGACGTGGCGCCCGCCCGGGTGCGGGTGGAGCTCGGCGACAGCGCGCTGCCCGCCGCGCCGCTCGCCGGCGGGTCGATGGGGACCGCCTCGTGGGGGTCCGCGGTGTCCGCCGCGTGCGAGGCGCTGCTGAAGGACGGCGCGCACGGCCGCGCCGACACCGCCGCGGACGTCGCGGAGGACTCGGGGTTCGCCAGGCATTCGTTCGGCGCCCAGTTCGCGGAGGTGCTCGTCGACCCGCTGACCGGCGAGGTCCGGGTGCCGCGGCTGCTCGGCGTGTTCGCCGCCGGGCGCATCATCGACGCCCAGCTCGCCAGGTCGCAGTTTATCGGCGGCATGACCATGGGGCTGGGGATGGCGCTGATGGAGGCGACCGCCGTGGACGCCTCGGCCGGCTGCTTCGTCGGCGTCGACCTCGCCCAGTACCACGTCGCGACCTGCGCCGACGTGCAGGACGTCGAGGCGTTCTGGATCGACGAGCAGGACGCGCACCTGTGGCCAGGCGACGGCAAGGGCATCGGCGAGATCGGCATCACGGGAACGGCCGCCGCGATCGGCAACGCCGTTTACCACGCGACCGGACGCCGGGTCCGCGACCTGCCCATCACCCCCGCGAAGCTGCTGGGCCCCGGGTAACCCTGTTCCGACGAGAAAGGAGGAGTCGACATGGCCTTGCCAGACCGCACCGCCGGGTCACGACGTGGCCCGCGCGGACGATGGCGGCTCCGGCGCAAGCTCGCCGGGATATCGAGGGGCCTGGGGAAGGACGCCGCGCTGGCCGCGAAGTTCTCCATGTTCAACGCGCTCACCAAGGGCGAGCCGGTGTCCGGCGCGGAACCGCTGCCGCGGCTTCGCTGGCGGCTGCCACAGTTCGGCTGGCCGCTGACGCTGCTCGCCGCCAGGCGTGTGCCTGGCAGGAAACGGCTCGCGTGGCGCGGCCGCGCCATCGCGATCGCGGCGATGACCGCCGTCATCGTCGGCACGCTGCTGCTCACCTCGCTGCTGCGGCCAACGGCGCGCAGCTGCCTGATGCTCGCCTCCGCGGGGACACAGGCCTCCGCCGCCCCGTCCACAGCCGGCCAGCCGGCCACCGCATCCATACCTGGCGTGCCCGTCGGCGGCTTCGCCAGGGGACCAGGATCGACCTGTCCCGCGTATCCTGCTAAGAAGTAGCTAAGCCGGCGCGAGGGAGGGGCGGGCGTGACGGTCGAGGATCTCGGTCACGAGGCCACCGAGCTTGTCAGCCTGTCCAATGGTGAAGCCAAGTCGCTGAACAAGCTGGCCGAGATGGCGGTCCGCCAGGTGCCCGGCTGCGCGGCGGCGCACGCCACTCTGTGGCGGAACGGCGAGCTGGCCGTGATGGCGGCCACCCACCCCGACCCAGCGGAACTCGTCGACCTCGAGATCAAGACCGGCCAGGGACCCCTCGCCCTCGCCGTGGCCGAAAGCAAGCCGGTGAGCTGCCCGGACGCGGTATTCGAAGACCGCTGGCCGCAATGGGCCGAGCAGGCGCTGCGCCGCGGCCTGCGCAGCTCGGTGCACCTGGTCCGGCAGTTCCCGCCGATGACGCTGGTGCTGGGGCTGTTCGCGGTGCGGCCGGGCGTCCTGGACGCCGACGGGGTGCCGATGGCGGAGATGCTCGCCGGGTTCGGCAGCACGGTGTTCGCCAACACCCTCGCCTACGGCGAGGCGCAGCGCACCGCGACGCAGCTGAAGGACTCCGTGGCCGCCCGCGCGGTCACCGATCAGGCCAAGGGCATCTTGATGCACGCGCTGGGCTGTGACGCGGAGCAGGCGCTCAAGTACCTGCGCCGCGAGTCGCAGCGGAGGCACCTGAAGGTCACCGAAGTGGCGGCGAAGATCATCGAAAGCCACGGCACGGGCGGCCGCGCTACCCCCTGATCTCAGCGAGGGACCGGTGGGCGCGGCGGCGGCGCAGCAGCGCGCGGCGCGCACGGATCCGCTCGTCAGGCGTGGTGCCGCCCCAAACGCCATGCATCTCGCCGTTCTGCATCGCGAAGTCCAGGCACTGCTGGCGCACCGCACAGTCGGCGCAGATCCGCTGCGCCTTCCGCATCTGGTCGGCGGTCATGACGCTCGTCGTGATCGGGAAGAACAACTCGGGGTCGGCGGAAGCGCATGCGCCAGCCGCGCGCCAGTCAGTCGCATAGTTGGTCATCTGGGTCCTTACGCGGAATCCGGTTTCGCCATCCGCTTCCCTGGCGTCTCGTGGCTAACCCACCAAAATCGCTCTTAAGCTGTACGCGTTTTGCCCGTGTGGCTTCTGGTAACTGACCTAACCGGACGTTCATTCGCCAGAAAGGGGCGACGGCGTGGACCTCGGTTTCCTCCGCCCGCTGTACGAGAACCCGCCGGGCTGGCCTGCCAGCGGCTATGTATCGGTCTACCTGGACACCACACCGAAGGAGAACGCCCCCAACGAGGTGGCGCTCCGCTTGCGGTCGGCACGCGAGGCACTGGCCGCCGCCGGCGCGGACCAGGCGACGCTCGACGCCGTCCTGGCGGCCAATCTGGACCACGTGCATGCCCGGAGCCACGCCCTGTTCGCGGCCGGCGGCGCGGTCCGGCTGCACGGCATCATGCCGCAGTCGCCGTCGCTGGGAGAGAGCAGCGGCTACGCGCCGCTGCCACACGTGGTGCCCTGGCTCGCGCAGCGGCCGCCGCGGCTGCCGCACGTGCGCGTGTCAGCCAACCGCGAGGGCGGCCAGGTGCTGGCCGTGCCCGGCGCCTGGCCGGAAACGCAGGCAGGCCTGGAGACGGCGATGCTCGGCCTGACGGAGATCACTGGCGAGAGCTGGCCCGTGCACAAGGCCAGAGGAGGCGGGTGGTCGGAGCCACGGTTTGAGCGCTCCACGGAAGAGACCTGGGCCGAGACCGCCAAGAAGATCGCCGCCGCCGTCACTCATGCGGCGGACGGGGTGAAGGCCGTCTTCGTGGTCCTCGGCGGCGATATCAGGGAGCGGGACCTGCTGGCCGGCGCGCTGCCCACGGCGCTGCGCGACAACCTGGTGATCGTCGACCGCGAGGTCGAGCTGGCCGCCCCCGCTTTCGACAAGGCGGCCTGGGCCGAGGAGACGCGCCGCGCCGCGGCCGACGCGAGCGTCAGGCTCGATGAGTTCCGTGCCCAGCTGGACAGGCCGCCGAGCGAGCGCCGCGCCGTGCGGGGGCTGGACGGCACGCTGACCGCGCTGCGCGACGGCCTGGTGTCCGACGTCCTCATCGCCGTCGGCCCGGACGACCCGCCCGCCCCGGACGGCCCGGCCGGCCCGGACGGGCCGCGGACGGCGTGGATCGGCCCCGGCATGGCCGACGCCGCCGCCGGCCGGGACCAGCTGACCGAGCGCGGCATCAGCGACCCGGTCACGGACCTGGCCGCCGAGGCGCTGGCGCGCGCCGCCGCGGGCACCGGCGCCGAGCTGCATTTCACCGACGCGGACCCGGCAGAAACCGGCTGGGTCGCCGCGCTGCTGCGCGCCCCCGCCACGGCCGTAGAGCCCTCGGCCTGAGTCGTTTGCCGCCGGAAGTCCCGGGTAGCCGGCGCCCAGAGACGAAATAGCAAACGGGAGGCAAGCAAGGGGAGGAGCTGTTTACTCATGACAGCCAACGGCGACGGCGACCGCCAGCAGGTGCGGTACGGCGATCAGCAGGTTTTCAGGGCGCCTGGCGGGGAGACTCACCAGGGCGTCGACGGCACCGGGCAGCGGCTGACGACGCAGCAGGGCGTGCCGGTCAGCGACGACCAGAACACGCTGCGGGCGGGCGGGCGCGGCCCTGGCCTGCTCGAGGACTTTCACTTCAGGGAGAAGATCACTCACTTCGACCACGAGCGGATCCCGGAGCGGGTGGTGCACGCGCGCGGCTTCGGGGCGCACGGCTACTTCGAGAACTACGCGCCGCTGAGCGAGATCACCAGGGCCGACCCGTTCAGCGAGGCCGGGCTGCGCACCCCGGTGTTCGTCAGGTTCTCCACGGTCGCGGGCAACAAGGGGTCCGGTGACCTCGCGCGCGACGTCAGGGGCTTCGCCACCAAGTTCTACACCCGCGAGGGCAACTGGGACCTGGTCGGCAACAACATCCCGGTGTTCTTCATCCAGGACGCGATCAAGTTCCCCGACGTCATCCACGCCGCCAAGCAGGAGCCGGACCGCGGCTTCCCGCAGGCGCAGACCGCGCACGACAACTTCTGGGACTTCGTGTCACTGATGCCGGAGTCCGCCCACATGCTGATGTGGATCATGTCCGACCGAGCCATCCCGCGCTCGTTCCGATTCATGGAAGGGTTCGGAGTGCATACCTTCCGCCTCGTGAACGACGCCGGCCAGTCGACGTACGTGAAGTTCCACTGGAAGCCCAGGCAAGGGCTGCAGTCGGTGGTGTGGAACGAGGCCGTCAAGATCAACGGCGCGGACCCCGACTTCCACCGGCGTGACCTGTGGGACGCGATCACGCAGGGCGCCTACCCCGAGTGGGAGCTGGGCCTGCAGCTGTTCGACGACGACTTCGCCGACCGCTTCGAGTTCGACGTGCTCGACCCCACCAAGATCATCCCGGAAGAGGTGCTGCCGGTGCGGCCGATCGGCCGGATGGTGCTCGACCGGGTGGTGAGCAACTTCTTCGCCGAGACCGAGCAGGTCGCCTTCTGCACCCAGAACGTCGTGCCCGGCATCGACTTCACCAACGACCCGCTGCTGCAGGGCCGCAACTTCTCCTACCTGGACACCCAGCTCAAGCGGCTGGGCGGCCCGAACTTCGCGCAGCTCCCCGTCAACGCGCCGAAGTGCCCGTTCGCGCACTTCCAGCAGGATGGTCACATGGCCATGGTCAACCCGGTCACCAGGGCGAACTACGAGCCGAACTCGTGGCCCGGCGCCGAGACCGGCCCGCGCGAGGACCCGGAACGCGGCTATCGCACCTACCAGGAAGAGGTGGCCGGAGCCAAGCGGCGGCTGCGCGCCGACAGCTTCGCGGACCACTACAGCCAGGCCCGCCAGTTCTGGATCAGCCAGACCGACATCGAGCGGCGGCACGTCGCCGAGGCGTTCACGTTCGAGCTGAGCAAGTGCGAGCGCGAGGAGATCAGGGTCCGGATGGTGGCGGGGCTGCGCAACGTGGACGAGGAGCTCGCCGCCACCGTCGCGGAAGGACTCGGCCTGCTCGAGATGCCCGAGGCCACCGAGCCGGCTCGCGCGCCCCGCGCGGACCTGCCGCCGTCTCCGGCGCTGAGCATCCTCGAGCGCGGGCCCGGCAGCTTCGCCGGGCGGAAGATCGGCGTGCTCATCACCAACGGCGCCGACGCCGAGGCGCTGGCCGCGCTGCGCTCCGCCGCCGCGGCCGAGCAGGCGACCGTGGAGATCGTCGCGCCCGCCGTCGGCGGCGTGGACGCCAGCGACGGGACACGAGTGCAGGCGAAGCAGCAGGTCGACGGCGCGCCGTCGGTGCTGTACGACGCCGTCGTCATCCTGGCCTCGCCAGGCGGCGCGCGGGCGCTCAGCGCGCGGCCCCCTGCTCGCGACTTCGTGACGGACGCGGTCGCGCACTGCAAGTTCATCGGCTACACCAGCGGCGCGTCCGTGCTGTTCGAGGCCGCCGGGCTGCCCGCCGACCCGAGCGACCTCGACGAGGGCTTCGTCAGCCTTGACGATTACCCGCCGGCGGAGTTCATCGCCCGCTGCCGTCAGCTGCGGTACTGGGACAGGCAGCGCGCCGCGGTCGTGTAAACGCCCGCAGGGGCAGGCAATGCCGGGCGTGCGGTGTGACGCAGCTCACACACGATCGCGTTTATCCGCCCTCGTACGGGCACACTCGGATCGTCCGGCATTCCTGACCCCGCGGAGAGCGCCACCATGA